>Ga0209652_1001595_pt1 | contig 18381 bp, 17 predicted proteins | sample SaaInl74LU_5_DNA_FD_184641 | JGI IMG/M metagenome (GOLD analysis project Ga0209652, IMG submission 184641) | Marine microbial communities from expanding oxygen minimum zones in the Saanich Inlet - ESP_74LU_5_DNA (SPAdes) (version 2) | ecosystem: Environmental > Aquatic > Marine > Intertidal zone...
GCTGACGTGGCTTACCGCTACTCTGATTACAGCACTGTAGGCGGCCAAGATACTTACCGTATCGGTTTTGATTGGCAGCCCGTTGAAATGGCGCGTATTCGTGCTGGCTTCAACCGCGCTGTTCGTGCACCCAACGTTGCTGAGCTGTACGCAGTGAACAACTTGGGCCTGTGGGGTGGCGTTGATCCCTGTGCGACTGCTTCACCTGAGTACACAGCTGAACAGTGTGCACGCACTGGTGTAACTGCTGCTCAATACGGCAACATCATTGCCAGCCCAGCTGACCAGTACAACCAGATCAGCGGCGGTAACGTTAATCTGGATGCCGAAGAAGCGGACACAATCACCATTGGTTTGGTATTGGATCCTATCGAAAACCTGACAGTGTCTTTCGACTACTGGAGCATCGAAATTGATCAAACGATTTCGACAGTTGGTCCTGAAAACATCATTCGTCAGTGTGCTGAAAACGGCAATCTGTGTGACTCCGTGAATCGTTCAGGTTCAGGTTCGTTGTGGCAGGGTGAAAGCGGCTATGTATTTAACGGCCTGCAGAACATTGGTACCAACAAGTGGGAAGGTGTAGACGTTGCGGCATCTTACGTACAAGACGCATTGGACGGCACCTTTAACGTTCGATTGGCTGGTACTTACATGCTGACCAAGGAAACTGAAATCCTGCCAGGTGAGAACTACGACTGTGTTGGCTTGTTGAGCACACGTTGCTACGCGACACCTGAATGGCGTCACACATTGACAGCAACCTACGACAGCAATGAATTCTGGGCTGTCACTGCTCGCTGGCGTTACTTTGACGGCGTCGACTACGACGGTGCGCTGGTAGGTAGTGCTTCAGAAGGTACCGACAAGATTGCTCAAGGCAACGTCTCGGATGGCGAAAGCTACCTCGACCTGAACGCAACCTTCCGCTTCATGGGTAACTCTGAGCTGTTGGTTGGCGTGAACAACGTGTTGGATGAAGAGCCCCCGCTGGTAGGTGGTTCACTGTCTTCAAACGCAAACGCGATTGCAGGCTTCTACGACACTTTGGGCCAGTACTTGTTCGCTCAGGCGACATTCCGCTTCTAAGCAGTCATGCTTAGCAGCAGATGCTGCAAAAAGTAGAAAGCGGGCCTTCGGGCCCGCTTTTTTTTTGAATAACTTTTGTTTTGAGCGGTTTTGTCGCTCAATAGGCCTTATGAATTCGATAAAGCAAGCCGTTAAGGCATATCAAGAGGCTCGCGGCGCCGCGGCCAGTGGTGGTGCGCCAGACGACCACTACAATCACGGTTATTGGGCGGCACGCTTGGGTCTGTGGAAGGAGGCTATTCACGCGTACCACCGCGCACTCGCCTTTGGCGTAACCAAGCCAGAAGAGGTTTGGCTCAATATTGGCTCGATCTATTCCGAGCGATTACAACAGCTTGATAAAGCACTCGAGGCGCTAAACGAGTCATTAAAACTGAACCCCGATTACACGGCCGCTATGTTCAATCATGGACACTTGGCCGAGCAGTACGGTGACCGTGATGCCGCCCACGATTGGTTTGCACAGGTGCTGGCGCGTGAGCCAGACAACCTGACGGCTTTGGCACGCCTTGCAGACGCCACCGTTTTTGAGCATAGCGATGACCCCTTGCTCGCACAGCTGCGCGCACTCGCCCCCACTTCAAATGATCCCGATGTGTTGTTGTCGCTGGCCGCTGCCGAGGAGCGTTTGCAACACTTTGATGCCGCTTGGCAAGCAATGAACGCGGCCAATGCAATCGACCGACAGCAGGCGCCACCGTATCCCCGTGAAAAAATGGCTGAACTCAATGGCCTTGCAAAGCAAATCGCCATTCCTGCCGCTGAATCACAGCAAAACGAGGTGGGCGGACCGGTATTTATTTGCGGTATGTTTCGCACCGGTTCGACCTTGCTGGAGCAGCTGCTCGCCGCACATGGCGCATTTTATCCCTTAGGTGAAAGCGACTTTTGGCCGCGTCGTATTGCCGCTGCTGGCGGTGGTATGGTTTTCCCCGCACGAGAAGCGAGTGCGGATGAGGCTTCGAAGTGGCGAGCCGACCATCAGCAAATGCTGAGTGCGTTGGTACCCGCCGATAAAATTGCGACAGACAAACGCCCCGACAATATTTATCAAATCCACTTATTGGGCCAGCTGTTACCCACCGCTAGGTTCGTCATTACCCGCCGTGATTGGCGTGACACCTTGGTCTCAGTGTTTGGCACGCGCCTACATCCCCAACACGGTTACGCTAATGATGTGCGCGCGACCCGTGCGCAAATTCGCTTGGTGGATGATCTTGCCGATACCTGGGCCGCCCGCTATCCGGATAGGGTTCGAGTCGTCAGCTACGAGGACTTAGTGGAAAACACGCAAGATACGCTGGGTAGCCTACTGGGCTGGCTTGGCCAGCCCTGGCGAGATGCGGCCTTAGATTTTCACGCCCTGCGTAACTCTGTGCGCACGGCGAGTGTCTGGCAAGTGCGCGAGCCGCTGCATGGCAAACGCCAGGCGCGTTGGCGACGCTTCGAGCAACCGCTGCGTGAGGTATTTGGCGATAGTTTGGATGAGCCCCGCGCGTAATAGAGGTCTCAGGGCCATAAACCGCAGTGACGCGCGCTTTTACTTAGCTATTGCTAGTTATGGCGGACCCACTGCACTCGAGGGGTGGGCGCCTACAGTCTGTAAGCGCCCAATCCAGCATCGGCAGGCGACGTTTTACAATCGACCTGCGTCGTAAGCTGCTTGCACCTGGGCGAGTGACATCGGCTTAATGCTCGCGGCTTTACCCGCAGTGCCAAAGCTTTCGTTGCGGGCAATACAAATATCGCGCATGGCGACGATGGTCGCTGCTAAGAATTTGCGCGGGTCAAACTCAGCCGGGTTTTGCGCTAAATAGCGACGCACGGCACCTGTTGAGGCCAAGCGCAGATCGGTGTCGATGTTGATCTTACGCACGCCGTGTTTTATGCCCTCAACCACCTGCTCAACTGGCACGCCATAGGTTTCGGGAATGGCGCCACCGAATTCATTGATGATTGCCAACCACTCTTGCGGTACGGCCGAGGAACCGTGCATCACTAAATGGGTGTTGGGAATGCGCACGTGGATCTCTTTGATGCGATCGATCGCCAGAATGTCGCCGGTAGGGGGGCGAGTAAATTTATAGGCGCCGTGGCTTGTACCGCAGGCGATCGCTAGGGCGTCAACGCCGGTATCAGCCACAAACCGCGCCGCCTCTTCTGGGTCGGTGAGCATCTGGTCGTGGGTCAGTTTGCCCGCGGCGCCAATGCCATCTTCCTCACCTGCCTCGCCGGTTTCTAGCGAGCCCAAACAACCAATTTCACCTTCTACCGATACGCCGCAGGCGTGGGCCATATCGACAACGGTTCTAGTGACCCGAGCGTTATAGTCATAGTCAGTCGGTGTCTTACCGTCTTCACCTAGTGAGCCGTCCATCATCACTGAGCTGAAGCCCAGTTGAATGGAGCGCTGGCAAATAGCCGCTGAGGTGCCGTGGTCCTGATGGATAACCACGGGAATATGTGGGAACTCTTCAATGGCAGCCGCCATCATCGCGCGTAAAAACGGTGCACCCGCGTATTTGCGTGCCCCCGCACTCGCTTGCATGATCACCGGTGAATTGGTGGCATCGGCCGCCTCCATAATGGCGCGGGTCTGTTCGAGGTTGTTGACGTTAAAAGCGGGTACGCCATAGCCATGCTCTGCGGCGTGGTCTAAGAGCTGTCGCAAACTGATGAGTGCCATGTTGGCCTCCTGTTAGCCAAAAGTGAGTGTTTTAATCCGGGCAGCTGTTTCTGCCGAAGGGTCTAAGGCGGTGTCGTATCATGCCTCATTTGCGCGGGCATTGAGCATAGCCACCGCGGGTAATACCTTGCCTTCAACGTATTCCAAAAACGCACCGCCGCCGGTTGATATGTAAGAAACTTGGTCGGCAATGCCATATTTGTCAATCGCAGCCAACGTGTCGCCGCCGCCTGCTAGAGAAAACCCTTTGCTTGCTGCAACGGCTTCTGACAACGCATTGGTGCCACCTTCGAAAGCCGCAAATTCAAAAACGCCGACGGGCCCGTTCCATAAAATAGTGCCCGCCCCTTTGATTTGTTCCGCAATGGCGGCAGCCGACTGCGGCCCTATATCGAGAATCATGTCGTCGTCTGCCACCTCGGCAGCGAGCTTGATCTCACCTGGCGCGGACTCGCTGAATTCTTTGGCGACCACGACATCAATCGGCAACGGAATCGATGTTTTGTCCATCAACGCGCGCGCGGTGTCGAGTAAGTCGTGCTCGCAGAGCGATTTGCCTACCGGGTAGCCCGCGGCGGCGAGGAAGGTGTTGGCAATACCGCCACCGACCACCAGGCTGTCGCATTGCTCAGCGAGCTGCTCGAGTACGGCGAGCTTAGTCGAGACCTTAGAGCCGCCCACAATGGCCAGCATCGGGCGCGCGGGCGCAGCCAGTACGCGCTTTAGTGCGTCGAGTTCGGCGGCGAGCAGCGGTCCTGCGCATGCGACGGCTACAAACTTCGCCACGCCATGGGTAGAAGCCTGTGCGCGGTGTGCGGTGCCAAAGGCGTCCATCACGAACACATCACACAGCGCCGCGTATTGCTTGGCTAGCGTTTCATCGTCCTTTTTCTCGCCCACATTGAAGCGCACGTTTTCCAACAGTACGACTTGCCCCACTTGTGGCGCCGCCTGCTGCCATTGCCGCTCAACAAAAACGGGCTGTCCCAATAACTCCCCGAGCCGCACGGCCACCGGCGCCATCGAATAGGCTTCGTCGAAATGTCCTTCCTCGGGGCGACCCAAGTGCGACATCACAATAACCGCAGCACCTGCGTCGAGGGCGGCACGAATGGTTGGCACCGCGGCCACGAGGCGCGCGTCACTGGTCACAACGTCACCTTTGATCGGTACATTGAGGTCTTCGCGAATCAGCACGCGTTTACCGGCGAGATCTAAATCAGTCATTAGCTTCATGGGTGTCCTCACTTTGCTACAGAGATGATGGCGCCGACCTGGGGCGCGCATTGGGTTGCCCAAAGGCGTGGAGCTGCAGCGCAATATCAAGCAGCCGATTGGCATAGGCCCATTCGTTATCAAACCAAATGAGTACTTTGACGAGCTTGTCGCCGCTGACTTGGGTTTGGCTGGCATCGACAATGCTGGAGCAGGACTCGCGTGCAAAATCACAGGAGGCGAGGGGTTCGGTGGTAAAGCCCAAAATACCTGCAAGCGGCCCTGCTGCGGCTTCGGCCAGTACCGCATTGACAGCGCTTTGGCTGCAGGGCTTGTGGGTCACCAATGCCAGATCGATCGCCGACACATTGAGCGTCGGCACCCGCAGCGCCTGCGCGGTAAATTTCCCCGCAAGTGCCGGTAAAATGCGGCCAATGCCCACTGCCAAACCAGTATCAACTGGAATAATAGAGTTGAAAGCGGCACGGGTCTTGCGCAAATCCGTGTTGTGATAAGCATCCAAGACCGGTTGATCGTTCATGGCCGAGTGAATAGTGGTCATGGTGCCCACATCAATACCGAAGGCTTCGTCGAGCACTGACAGCACGGGGATAATGGCATTGGTTGTACAAGAGCCCGCCGACACGATTTGCGCCTCAGGGGTGAGGTCTTGTTGATTGATGCCCCAGACAATTGTGGCGTCGACATCCGGCGCGGCGGGTTGTGAGAACAGTACCCGCCCGGCGCCCGCATCAATGTGCTGCAGCGCTGTGGCGCGGTCGCTGAATGACCCGGTGCATTCAAGCACTAAATCTATCTCGAGCTGCCGCCAGGGCAGGTCGGCAACCGTATCCTGCCGCAACAGCGCAATGTTGGTGCCGTTGACGGTGAGGTCTTGATCGGTCCCCGTGATAACGCCGGGAAAGCGCCCGTGGGTCGAATCAAAGCGTGCCAGATGCACCACGGTCGCCGGGTCTGCGATCTCGTTAATGGCGGTGAGAGCGAGCGACTGCTGCGCGTCAACGCGCTCTTCGAGCACACGGAATACCGTGCGCCCGATACGCCCAAAGCCGTTGATGGCAACGCGGGTCTTCAATCGAAGATCACGTCCTCTACCGCGTTGACTACGTGCTCTACGGTAAAGCCAAACTCTTTCATCAAGTCCCCGGCGGGGGCCGACTCACCATAAGTTGTCATGCCGACCACACGGCCATCAAGACCGACAAACTTGTACCAATAGTCCGCATGGCTCGCCTCAACCGCAACCCGTGCAAGTACGTCGCTAGGCAGCACCGACTCCCGATAACCGGCATCCTGTTGCGCATAAACTTCGGCGCAGGGCATAGAGACGACACGAATGCCGCGGCCTTTAGCGCTCAGCTCTGCGGCCGCTGCAACCGCCAGGCCGATTTCTGAACCGGTGGCAATAATGATGGCATCGAGGGTACCTACTTCAGGCACTAAGACATAACCGCCGCGAGCAATATCGGCGATTTGTGCGGCATCACGCGGTTGGTGTGGCAAATTTTGACGTGAAAAGATCAGTGCCGATGGACCATCTTTACGCAATACCGCTTGCTTCCAAGACACCGCCGATTCGACCGCGTCACAGGGACGCCAAGTGTCGAGGTTTGGTGTAGTGCGCAGGTTGGTCAGTTGCTCTACCGGCTGGTGGGTTGGGCCATCTTCACCCAAGCCAATTGAATCGTGGGTATATACAAAGAGCACACGCTGGCGCATCAATGCCGCCATACGCACCGCGTTACGGGCATACTCCATGAACATCAGGAACGTTGCGCCGTAGGGAATGAAGCCGCCGTGTAGGGCGATGCCATTCATCATGGCCGACATGCCAAATTCACGCACGCCGTAATAGACATAGTTGCCGCTGGCATCCTCGGCAGTAACGCCCTCAGAACCCGACCACAAGGTCAAGTTTGAGCCCGCTAAGTCCGCCGAACCACCGAGCAGTTCTGGCAGCAGTGGACCGAGTGCATTGATGGTTTCCTGCGAGGCTTTGCGCGATGCGATGGTGGCACCTTTCTCGGCGCAGGCCGCAACATAGGCGTCGATATTGTCGATAAAATCTGCGGGGAGTTCGCCCTGCAAGCGTCGCTCAAGTTCAGTCGCGTCGCTGGGGAAGCTCGCGCGATAGGCCTCGAAGCGCTGCTGCCAGTCGGCTTCTTGCGCTGCGCCGGCGCTGCGTGCATCCCAGCCCGCGTAGATATCGGCTGGAATTTCGAATGCGGGGTGATGCCAGCCGAGCGCTTCACGGGTCGCCGCAATTTCATCATCGCCCAAGGGCGCACCGTGACAAGATTCACTGCCTTGCTTATTCGGACTGCCTTTACCAATGACGGTCTTGCAGCAGATGAGCGTTGGTTTGCTGGTCTCGGCGCGCGCGCTGGCAATCGCAGCTTCAACCGCTGCTGGATCGTGGCCGTCGACGTTGGGGATCACCTGCCAGCCGTAAGATTCAAAACGCTTGGGGGTATCGTCGGTAAACCAGCCTTCTACGTGGCCGTCGATCGAAATGCCATTGTCATCGTAAAACGCAACCAGCTTGCCCAAGCCCAATGTGCCGGCGAGCGAGCAAACTTCGTGGGAAATACCTTCCATCAAGCAGCCGTCGCCCAAGAATACCCAGGTGCGGTGGTCGATGATGTTGTGCCCGTCGCGATTGAACTGCGCCGCGAGTATTTTTTCAGCCAGCGCCATGCCGACGGCGTTGGCAATGCCTTGGCCCAGTGGGCCTGTGGTTGTCTCGACGCCGGGCGCGTAGCCAAACTCTGGATGTCCGGGGGTTTTTGAATGCAGCTGACGGAAATTTTTCAGTTCTTCAATAGGCAGGTCGTAGCCGGTCAGATGCAGTAGCGAGTAAATGAGCATTGACCCGTGACCGTTGCTGAGCACAAAGCGGTCACGGTCGGCCCAGTGGGGGTTGCTCGGGTTGTGTTTGAGATGACCATTCCACAGGACTTCGGCGATATCGGCCATGCCCATAGGGGCACCGGGGTGGCCACTTTTAGCCGCTTGCACGGCATCCATGCTTAACGCGCGGATGGCGTTGGCGAGTTCAATACGGGCAGGCATTCTTGCTCCAAGCTAGGCTGAATTTGCGAGTGCGCATTGTCCGTGAAGCGGGCGCCGCTCGCAAACGCATTGCACACATACGGGGCATTTATGTGACTTTGTCTGCGCTTTTTAATGGCGATGTTGCAGCATTTGGTTAGGGCGGTGCTGAGCCTAGGGGTTTGCGGCCTATTTGAACGCTTTTCTATGCCAATTCATGAAGATCAGGGCAACCTCAGCGATGAATTTGCATCGGCTGCGCTGTTGTCATGACGCCATGGCGCAAAAAGCATAAGATGGATGTTTGCCAGCGATAGTCAGCGAGCCATGTCCGAGTCCTATATCAAGCGCATCCTAAATGCCCGCGTCTACGACGTCGCGCGCGAAACCCCGGTTGACCACGCGCCGCTAATGTCGCGTCGGCTGGGTAACGAGGTCTGGTACAAGCGTGAAGACTTGCAGCCCATCTTCTCCTTTAAGTGCCGTGGCGCCTACAACAAAATGGCGAATATGAGCCCCGAGGCCCTTGCAAAGGGCGTGGTTGCAGCATCAGCCGGCAACCACGCCCAGGGGGTGGCGCTGGCGGCACAGAAGCTTGGCGTTAAGGCCAAAATTGTGATGCCTGTAACCACGCCCGCTATCAAGGTGGATGCGGTGCGTAGCCGCGGCGCGACGGTGGTTTTATACGGCGATGCCTTTGATGAGGCCGCTGATAAAGCGCAGGAATTGGTCGAGAGAGACGGCATGACTTACCTGCCGCCATTTGATGACCCCGATGTAATTGCTGGGCAGGGCACTGTCGCCATGGAAGTGGCGCGCCAGTGCGGTAAACCCTTGGATTACGTCTTTGTACCCTGCGGTGGCGGCGGTTTGTTGGCGGGCATGGCGGCATATTTTAAGTATGTTTGGCCCGATACCAAGGTGATTGGTGTAGAGCCTGAAGATGCGGCCTGTGCGCAAGCGGCGTTGATCAAGGGCCGCCGAGTGAAACTCAAAGAGGTGGGCTTGTTCGCCGACGGTTGCGCGGTTCAGCAGGTCGGTAAAGAGACTTTTCGGGTGATTCGCGAGACGGTACACGACATCATCACCGCTTCAACCGACGAAATTTGTGCGGCGGTTAAGGATATTTTTGAAGACACTCGTGCGATTGCAGAGCCTGCTGGCGCGCTGGCCATTGCCGGCATGAAGAAATACGCTGCCGCGCATAACCTGAAGGGTGCGACGATGCTGGCAGTGGTCAGCGGCGCCAATACCAACTTTGACCGACTTCGTTATATTTCCGAGCGCACCGAAATCGGCGAGCGTCGGGAGGCGGTCATCAGCGTGACGATCCCTGAGCGCGCAGGTGCATTTAAGAAGTTTTGCTCCGCGCTCGGTAAGCGCAATATCACAGAATTCAATTATCGCTACGAAGATGCCGAGCAAGCCCGCGTGTTTGTGGGTTTAACGGTGACACCTAACAGCGACGATTTGCAAAAACTGTGTCTGCGATTGGCGGATTCGGGTTATGCGGTCTCCGATTTTACCGACAACGAAACGGCTAAACTCCACGTGCGCCATATGGTTGGTGGGCGCGCACCAGTGTCGTTGGCCGATGAAATGGTGTTTCGTGTGGAGTTTCCAGAGCGCCCCGGCGCGCTGCTGAACTTCTTGAATGCCTTAGGTACGGACTACAGCATTTCCATGTTCCACTATCGCAATCACGGCGCGGCGTATGGCCGTATTTTGGTCGGCTTGCAAGTTGCCGCGGGCAAGCGCGCGGCGTTGCGCGCAGCCATAGCCAGCGTCGGGTATCGGCACTGGGAAGAAACCGACAACGCAGCCTACCAACAGTATCTCGGCAGGCCCTGATTCGTCTCATATTTGCGTAATAAAACGCATAACGAATCGCGATACCCTGTTGTGCTTATCGTATTTTTTGGTAATTTTCACGTTCTAGATGAATAGGAGCGCACAGGCACTTTGTCTTTCCGGCCATATTCCGAGGTTAACGCGCTGAGCGCTTATTGAGCGGCGAGTGCGCGCTGATAGGAATTAAAACCTGACGGCCAAAGTTTGCAGGACGTGATTAAACAATGCGTAAAAACCCCGATTTATTATGGATCGCTGCGTTGGTGGTCATTATGGGCATCGCGTCGACAAGCCTCATCGGTGAAGCCGACCCGCAGCGAATGGCACCTCAACAAGCCGGCATCATGGTGCGCTGAGCGGGGCAAACCTGTGCGCACCTAATTCAGTCACCATGCAATGCATAGCCTCATCGTGCGGCTCCCTTGGCAGGGCCGCGACAATCTGCGCTTCATAGCCCACACCGCAGCGAAATCCCTCTGCGCTGGCGAGTGCCCGGTCATAAAAGCCGCCCCCGTAGCCCAAACGAAATCCTGCTAAATCGCAGCCGAGTAGTGGGATAAGAAAAAAATCGATGGCATCAACGTGGGCAATCGCCGCCACGGCGGTAGGCTGCGCAATACCGGCGATGCTGGTCTCTAATGGCTCGCCCGCCCGCCAATCACAAAACACTAGCTCGCCGGGCCCGACTACGCGTGGGTAGACCACCCTTTTGCCCGCTTGCGCTGCATTAGCTGCGGCGTAGCACGGGTCGAGTTCATCGCCGATGGCGCGATATACCGCAATACAGTCGGCCTTGTTCCATTCGGGTAGCGTGAGTAACCTCTCGGCGGCCAGCTGTGCGGCATCGACGGACCCTTGCGCTGCACATTGCTGACGTATCTGCCGCAATGTAAAGCGCCACTGCTGTTTAGACTCAACTATGGCTGGCATGGGCACCATCACGAAAAAGCGCAAGAGATGGGCGATAAAAACGGCGCTGGCACATGTGGCCTCGCTCAGGTGGATATATCGTGGGTGTAAAACACCCGACGTACCGCTGACAGTGTCGCCCTTGAACCCTGAGGCTCAAGGTGGTGACCTCCACGCTGCATCAGGCTTTCCGCTCGAAACGGACTTGCACACCAGCAACGAATGAAGATCCCCGGGTAGTGCATTATCGGCTCGAGGACTGACTGTCTGGCGCATACGCCAGGATGGTCTCAGTATAGCGGGTTTATCGTCGTATTAACGATCTGTTTTGATCTTCGGGGTGCGCAATTCAATTAATTTCGAGCTGCCGCAGTTGATAGAGGGCTTCATCGAGGCTGTGATTTAGGCTTTTTAGGCGATCTTCGTGGTCATCCAAGGTGACCGCGGGGCCGCCCGCGCGCAGTGATTGCAGTTCGTGGCTTATATTCAGCGCTGCCATAATGGCAACACGTTCGAGCCCGATAACCTTGCCCGTTGCGCGGATATCGCGCATGGATTGATCTAAGTGGCGAGCCGCCGCGAGTAACGCCGCCTCTTGATCTGGCGGGCAGGCGACTTGGTAGGCCTTGTCGAGAATATCGACACTGACAGTCGGTTTGCGGCTCACGACCCACCCTCAATTTTGCGCAAGCGCTCTAGTGTATTTTGTACGTGTTCACCCGCAAGCCGCTGCTTTTCGAGCAGCTCTCGTCGTTCTCGTTGTAGTTCGGCGGTGCGAAGTTTGAGTTGGCGATTCTCTCGATTGAGCTCTTTACTGAGCGCGATCAAGTCGGCGACTTTGGCTTCTAGTGCCTGGATGAGTTTCTCGGCCACGAGCGCTACACTGTGCTATTGAATCCGCATTACTATAGGGCTGGCACCGCGGTGGGTCAATGACAAAACTCTTTATAATTCAAAGCGCTGCCCAAACTTTCGGAGAATGATTTGAAGCTGTATTTAACCTCGACCCAGAAGGAGCCACTGTGCTGGTAGATTCGTTAGGTGATTTTGAAGACATGCCCGCTTGGCACGAGGCGGCGGACCAGCTGCTCAATGCGGGGCTGACGATTAATCCATCGACTTTGCACGGCGCAGTTGTCGGACTGCTCGGTGCGGGCTTTGACCCGGGTGCTGACAATGCCATCTCGACGCTTGAAAAAGCGCTCGCCGTTGATTTGCAAGGCGAATTGGTCGATTTTGTCGAGCGTATTTTGCGCGCAACACTGTCGGCGATTCGCGACTCCGATTATGCTTTCAACCCACTGCTACCTGACGACGATGATTCCTTTGACGAGCGTGTGGCGTCGACGGCAGATTGGGCGTCGGGCTTTTTGACTGGGTTTACGCAAGCGATAGCGGCAACAGCCAGTCCGGATACGGCAGTTCCGCCTAACACAGCGGAGGCATTGAAGGATTTTGCAGCGATTGCACAGGTGGACCCAGAGATCGTCGAGTCTGAGGAAGCCGAGCGAGATTTAGAAGAATTGATTGAATACCTCCGTTTTGCGGCACTGAACGTGGTTCAGGACGCCGTGTCTTACAAGGAATAGACCGATGAAAATTAGCCAGGCCGAGTACGCCCGCCGTCGTAAGCACTTGATGGCTATGATGGACAAAGACAGCATTGCTATTGTACCTGCTGCTGGGGAATGCACGCGCAGCCGCGACACCGAGTACGTCTTTCGACAAGACAGCGACTTTAAATATCTAACGGGCTTCAACGAGCCCGACGCAGTGCTGGTGCTGATTCCCGGCCGGCGCGCAGGGCAGGTCATTATTTTCTGTCGTGACCGCGACCCCGAAATGGAGCTCTGGCACGGCCGTCGTGCGGGCCCTGAGGGGGTTGTGCGTGACTACGGTGTCGACGACGCATTCCCAGTAGGTGATATCGACGACATCTTGCCGGGCTTGATGGAAGGTCGACAGCGAATTTGTTACTCGATGGGACATAACGATGTTTTTGACCGTCGGCTGATGGGCTGGTTGAACCATATTCGCCAGCAAGTGCGCAATGGCGCAACGCCCCCCGGAGATATCACCGATCTTGCATTTTTGCTGCATGAGCAACGCTTGTTTAAGAGCGCGGCGGAGCTGCGTGTGATGGCCAAGGCGGCTGAGATTAGCGCCGATGCGCACAGTCGCGCCATGCGGCACTGTGCGCCGGGTAAATACGAATACCAGCTTGAAGCCGCTATTTTGCACGAGTTTGCCGACCAAGGCGCGCGCAGTGCCGCCTATACCAGTATCGTTGGCGGCGGTGAAAATGCCTGCATTTTACACTACACCGAAAACGATCAAAAAATGCGCGACGGCGATCTTGTACTGATCGACGCAGGCTGTGAATACGGCGACTACGCGGCGGACATTACGCGCACCTTCCCGGTCAATGGCAAATTTTCCCCTGAGCAGCGCGCCATCTACGACTTGGTACTTAAATCACAGCTGGCAGCTATTAAGAAGATCAAGCCGGGCAACCACTGGAATCAATTCCACGATATCACCGTCAAGGTGATCACCCGTGGTTTGATCGAGCTGGGTCTGCTAAAAGGCGATGAAAAAACGTTGATCAAAGAAGGCGCTTATCGCGAATTCTATATGCATCGCACCGGCCACTGGCTAGGTATGGATGTGCACGATGTGGGTGATTATCGGGTGGGTGGCAAATGGCGCCTGCTCGAGCCTGGTATGGTCATGACCGTAGAGCCGGGTATTTATATCTCGCCCAACAATACCCAGGTCGACAAGAAGTGGCGCGGCATTGGTGTGCGGATTGAGGACGATGTCGTGGTCACTGCTGACGGCTGCAAAGTGTTGACCGACGGCGTTCCAAAGGACCCCGACGCCATTGAAGCGTTGATGGCGGGTCGCTAGCGAATGACGGTGTGCACGGGCTTGCGTGCGGGCTCTTTGCGGTGCCCGATTACGGGCCCGAGCAGCCGACTGTCGGCTGTGCTTGGGTGCGGGTGTTAGTGTGACGTCCAAGGTGCTCATTGTCGGTGGCGGCATGGTCGGTATGGCTTTCGCCGTCGCCTTGGCGGAGGCGGCGGGCGCGAGTGCTTGTGAGATTCATTTGCTCGAGGCGAAAAACCTGCCTGTGGGTGAGCCCAATCCTATGGATACCCGCGCTTCGGCACTGAGTTTGGCGAGCGCCGAGCTATTGACCCGCTGGGGTGTTTGGCAGTCGCTAGCCGGCGATGCGGCGCCTATTAACCGCATCCATGTCTCCAATCAGCGCCGTTTTGGCAGCAGCGAAATGTGTGCCGAGGATGTGCCTGCTCCCGCATTGGGATACGTCGCGGAGAATCATCTGATTGGGCGGGCATTGCTCGCCCGTGCCAGTCAATTGGGTATTACCCTCAATGCACCAGTGGCGGTGCAATCACTCGCTAAAATTCAAGATCCACACGCGGTTATTTTGAGCGACGGCACGCGGCTTGAGGCGGATTTGGTGATCGTTGCCGATGGCAGTGAGTCGCGTCTGCGTCAGCAGTTGGGGATCGATACCGTGCGACGGGACACTGGCCAGACAGCGGCCGTTGCCAATGTCACTTTTAACGGCCCGCAGGCTGGCACCGCTTTTGAGCGTTTCACGCCACACGGGCCGCTGGCGATGTTGCCGCTACCGACCCGTGCGGCCAATCAAGCGCGTTTCAATATGGTGTGGTCGATGGATGACGCCAGCGCTGCGTCGATGGCGGCGCTGCAGAGCGACGCACAATTTATCGCCGCGCTACAGGCCGCCTTTGGTTGGCGGCTCGGTGCGGTGCAGTCGGTCGGTCAGCGCAGCTTCTGGCCGCTGACACGGATACGTGCGCGCGAGCAGGGGCGCCCCGGTTATTTGGTGGTGGGTAACGCGGCGCACGGCATTCACCCCGTGGCCGGGCAGGGTTTTAATTTGTCTTTACGCGACGCGGATGCCTTCGCACGCTGTGCCGCCGCATCGCTCAGTAGTGGTCGATCTTTGGCTGATCCAAAACTGCTGGCAGAGTACCGTGCGGCGGTGGCGGCAGACCAAGCGCTGATCGTCGACGCAACCGATTTGCTGGCGACCTTATTTAATCGCCGCGGTGCGCTGTTGGATCTGCCCCGAGACGCGGCGCTGATCGGGCTTGATCTGGTACCCCCCTTACGTCGCCATATTGCGCGCATGGGTACTGGCTTGACGGTGGCCAAGCGCGCACCTGAGCGCCCTGGCAGATGACCGCTAACGTGCAGCAGCGTGACCTGCTTATTGTGGGTGCGGGTATCGCCGGCCTGACCTTGGCCGCAGCCTTATCGGCAAAAGGTGTGCAGGTCACCGTACTCGAGGCAGGGCCGCGCCCCGCAGCGCCGAATATGGGTGCTGCGCTCGGTGATTGGGATTTGCGGGTGAGCGCTCTGACGCCATCCTCTGCGGGTTTGCTCGAGCAGCTGGGTGTTTGGTCGGCACTGACCGCGATGCGAGTGGGTCCCTATGACCATATGCATGTGTGGGACGCTGAGGGCACCGGCGATATTACGTTTAAAGCCGTTGACATCGGCGTGCCGGCGCTGGGCTATATTGTCGAGAATCGCCTGACCATTGAGGCATTGCTCAATGTGGTCGATACCGCGCGTGGCGTTGACATCGTCTGGAATGATCCTCTGTCGAGTTTGACGCGAGACGCGAGTGGCTATCCGCTGATCGCCACTGCGGCGGGTTTGCAGTTTTCTGCCCCCTTGTTAGTTGGGGCTGACGGCGCGCGGTCGCGACTGCGCGAGTTGGCGGCCTTTGAAGTGCGGCGCTGGCACTATCATCAAAGCGCCATTGTTGGCACGGTTGCACTGGCTTCGTCGCATCGGCAGACCTGTTACCAAGCGTTCTCGCCCAGCGGTCCTTTGGCGCTATTACCGCTGGCAGCCGATAACCACTGCGCCTTGGTGTGGTCGCTTGACGATGGCGTTTGGGAGTCACTCGCCGCGCATTCTGACAAGGATTTTGTCGCCGCGCTGAACCGAGTCGTAGGGGGGCAAGCGCCCGAGGTTACCTCGATAGGAGAGCGCGGCGTGTTTCCGCTAAATCAGTGCCACGCAGTTGATTATATTCGGCCGCGGATTGCTTTGGTGGCTGACGCCGCGCATAGCATTCACCCGCTGGCGGGTCAGGGCATCAACTTGGGCTTGGCCGACGTGGCGGTGCTGGCCGAGGAAGTCGAGCGCGCCCTGTTGGAAGGCCTTGACTGGGGTGAGATGCCGGTACTTAAACGCTATCAGCGACGCCGAAAAACCGAAAACTTGGCGATGATGGCGGCGATGGAAGGCTTTAAGCGCGGCTTTGGCAGCCAACATCCCCTGCTGCGTGTGGCGCGAAATTTTGGTTTAAGCTGGGTCGATCGCGCCGGCCCGATTAAGCATTGGTTAGCACAACAGGCCCTCGGTTGACGCATTTTCATTGCGTCCATTAGGCCTCGGGCTTTAATCTCTGCATCCCCAAACGATTATTGCTGTTGTATGTGCCGCTACGGCGGCCATTGACGGCTGAATTTTTAGACTGCCGACTGGAGAGCGCCGTCATGAGCCACAACCCAAGTGAATTGAAATACGCTAAAAGCCACGAGTGGGCGCGTCTTGAAGAGGATGGCACCGTCACAGTAGGCATTACCGATCATGCGCAGGCTGCACTGGGCGACGTGGTGTTCATCGAGACGCCAAATGTTGGCGACAGCATCGCCGCGGGCGATCAGTCGGGTGTCGTTGAATCTGTTAAAGCGGCTTCAGATATATACGCGCCGATTGCCGGTGAAGTTATTGCGGTCAATGCACTGCTCGAAGACGCGCCAGAGACGGTCAATAGCGATCCTTACAACGATGGTTGGTTTTTCAAGTTACAGCCTGAAGATACCGCTGAACTCGACGCGCTGATGAGCGCCGACGATTACGGTAATCACTGCGACGAAGAAGGTTAAGCGCGATCAGGCCCGTCTTGTTTGAGGCGGGCCGCTGTACGCAGATACTCGAGTCCCGCCAGGCTGGCGCGCCAGCAGCAACTGCAATCCCTGAGGCCTAATCTCTGAGTGATAGCACCGGCCATCCTCGATCGGCCGCATGCGCAGCCAAGGTGGGGTCTGGGTCCACCACCACCGGATGATCAACCTGTGACAGCAGCGGTAAATCGTTGTGTGAGTCACTGTAAAACCAAGCGCCCGCTAGAACTTCCGTGCGGTTTTTAAGCCAGTCGGCTAAGCGGGTGATCTTGCCCTCGCGGTATGCGGGCAGCCCACAGGGATTGCCTGTAAAGCACCCCGCTATAATTTCGGCGTCACTGCCAATCAGGTGCTCAACACCCAGCCTTGTTGCAATCGGGCGCGTGACAACCGTATTGGTCGCGGTGATGATCAGCAGGGTATGGCCCTGTTTGCGGTGTTCTTCAAGCAGTGCAAAGGCCTTTTCGAGTAATAGCGATTCAATGCAGTCGCGTACAAAGGCCTGTTGCAATACGGTTACTTGCGCTTCTGTCATGCCGGCAATCGGTCCCAGTGCGAACCGCAAATAGGCGTCAACATCTAGGCTGCCGCGTTTATAATCCGCGTAAAAGCGATCGTTTTCTTGTTTGTGCAGTGCCGGATCTACCAATCCCCGCTCGCAGAGATATTCTCCCCAGCGATGATCGGAGTCACCGGCGATTAAGGTGTTGTCGAGGTCAAAAATAGCAAGAGTCATAGTCATTTGAGGCGCAAATAGATGGGGCCTGTAATACGTGCTAACACGGGCAGGCGATGTGTGGAAGAATACGGTGCATTAGGCCGATGAACAAACCCGCCTGACAAGGCGACCGGACAAGGACAGACCGAGTGGGTATCTCAACTGATAATAACAACGCCGACAGCGAGCGCGTCATCGACGCTGAGGGCTATCGTCCGAATGTCGGGATTGTTATCGCTAATGCAGCTGGGCAGCTCATGTGGGGTCGCCGAATTGGCGGCCGCGATTCCTGGCAGTTCCCCCAGGGTGGCGTCCACGGTGGAGAGTCACCCGAACAAGCCATGTTTCGCGAACTCGACGAAGAAGTTGGGCTGGCACCTGAGCACGTAAAAATTCTGGCGCGAACCCGCGGATGGCTCAAGTATCGCCTGCCATCGCGTTACATTCGTCGCCACGAGCGGCCGGTGTGCATTGGCCAAAAGCAAAAATGGTTTTTGCTGCAGCTCAATGCCCCTGAGTCAGCGATTCGCCTTGATGCGCACGATCACCCCGAGTTTGATCATTGGCGGTGGGTCAACTATTGGTACCCGATTAGCGGTGTCATTGACTTTAAGCGCGAGGTTTATCGCAGCGCGCTGAGCGAGCTGCTGCCCGCCTTGGCACCGCGTAAGCGCAAGCCGCGACGCGGCGGCAAGGCGCGGCATCGGAAACCTGTAGAGGGTGCCCCCCGTGCTTGATGTCCTGCGCAAAATTGTTCAATCGGTCAACGACGCGGACAACCTCGAGGATGCGCTGAATTTAATTGTGCATCAGGTACGCGCTGCGATGCAGACCGACGTGTGCACTATTTACTTGCGCGA
>Ga0209652_1001597_pt1 | contig 18366 bp, 15 predicted proteins | sample SaaInl74LU_5_DNA_FD_184641 | JGI IMG/M metagenome (GOLD analysis project Ga0209652, IMG submission 184641) | Marine microbial communities from expanding oxygen minimum zones in the Saanich Inlet - ESP_74LU_5_DNA (SPAdes) (version 2) | ecosystem: Environmental > Aquatic > Marine > Intertidal zone...
CTGGCATGCATTTAATGATGCAGTAGGCGCACACCCGCACTTGGTTTGTTACGCTGTGAAAGCAAACTCAAACCTAGGGGTATTAAGTGCATTGGCACAATTAGGGTCTGGGTTTGATATCGTTTCGGGCGGTGAGCTTGCCCGTGTTATCGAAGCTGGCGGCGATCCTAGCAAGGTCGTTTTCTCTGGCGTTGGTAAAAAATCAGATGAAATACGCTATGCGCTTGAGCAAGGCATTATGTGCTTCAATGTTGAATCAGAGCCAGAGCTGCATCGTATCAATGCGGTTGCAGCCGAATTAGGTAAGCACGCCCCTATTTCTCTGCGTATTAATCCTGATGTAGATGCAAAAACTCACCCTTATATTTCAACGGGCCTGAAAGCAAACAAGTTTGGTATTGCTCGCGAACGAGCAATAGCCACTTATGAATTAGCCGCATCGCTTTCAAACCTTAACGTCGTTGGTATGGATTGCCACATTGGCTCACAACTAACCGAACTCGGGCCGTTTGTTGATGCACTTGAACGCCTACTTGGGCTTATTGATGAGCTTGGTGAGCGTGGTATTGTCATTGAGCACCTTGATGTAGGCGGCGGTTTAGGCGTTACCTACAACGACGAAGAACCCCCTCATCCAAAAGCCTATGCACAAGCAATGGCAGAAAAAATGGAAGGCCGAGAGCAACTTAAACTTATCCTTGAGCCTGGCCGAGCCATTGCAGCTAACGCGGGTATTTTGGTCACCCAAGTTGAATTTATCAAAGACGGTGAAGAAAAAAGTTTTGCTATCGTTGATGCAGCCATGAACGATTTACTTCGACCCGCCCTTTACTCAGCATGGCAAAATATTATTCCTGTCATTGAGGGAAGCCAAGAAACGCCCCGCGTTTATGATGTCGTGGGCCCAGTCTGCGAAACGGGTGATTTCATTGGTAAAGACAGGGAGTTAGCCATTGCCCCCAATGACTTACTCGCGGTTAGAAGTGCCGGCGCTTATGGCTTTGTAATGGCATCGAACTACAACAGTCGCTGTCGCCCTGCTGAAATAATGGTCGATAAAGCGCGTACAATTGTTGTTCGAGAGAGAGAAATTCTAAAAGATCTCTGGAAAGGTGAGCACAAACTTACGTAAACTAGAGAAAATTCATAAAAAGATGCACTGTTAATGCAGGTTCAGTTTTCAAAAATGCACGGGCTGGGTAACGATTTCATGGTTATTGATAACGTTACCCAAAATGTATTTTTCTCAAAAGAGAAGATTCAACAACTCGCTAACCGTAATTTTGGTATTGGCTTCGACCAGTTGTTGATGGTTGAACCGCCTTACGATCCAGAACAAGACTTTCATTATCGTATTTTTAATGCGGATGGGTCTGAGGTAGAGCAATGCGGTAATGGCGCTCGCTGCTTCGCGCGTTTCGTTAAGCAAAAAGGCTTAATCAGTAGAAACAAAATCATTGTCAGCACAAAAGCAGGCAAAATGGTGTTGTACCTCGAAAAAGACGGCCACGTTACCGTAAATATGGGCAAACCTGAATTTGAGCCTGCCAAGGTTCCGTTGAAAGCCAATAAGCAGGAAAACACCTATATACTGCGCGTAGCAGATCAAACGTTATTTGTGGGCGCTGCGTCTATGGGTAACCCTCATTGTGTTATTGAAGTGGACGATGTTGATACCGCTAATGTTCACGAAATAGGCCCGGCGGTTGAACGTCATGAACGTTTTCCAGAAGGCGTGAATGTTGGGTTTATGCAAATCATTAACGAGTCTCACATTAAACTTCGTGTTTTTGAACGGGGTAGCGGTGAAACACTCGCATGTGGAAGCGGTGCGTGCGCAGCAGTTGCAATTGGCCAGATTCAAGGTAAATTAGGTAAAGACGTTCGGGTTGACTTACCCGGTGGCAGTTTACGCATTCGTTGGCCTGGCCAAGACAGCGTATTAAAAATGACTGGCCCCGCCGAACATGTTTACGACGGGCATATAAATTTATGAGTGACAGTTCAGGGCAATCCAACGCCTCTTTAGTAATAGACGCCTTTACCGGCAACAGTGCATTGTCTGCGGACGATGTACGCGTGTTTTTGTTAGAAAACCCTGAATTTTTCGCACAGAATCCAGAACTGCTGGAGAAAATCGCCATTCCCCATGCGCAAAAGGGAAGTGTGTCACTCGTTGAAATTCAAAGCGAACAGTTACGTAAAAAAGTGCGTCAGCTTAATTACAAATTGACGCAACTTGTAAGCATTGCCAAACAAAACGAAAAAATTTATCGCGTTTATACCGACTTAAATGTACAGCTTCTGCGTTGTACTAGCGTTGCAGAGGTACAATTTACGCTTGAAGATGTGCTGCAAGAGCGATTACAGCTCTCGTCGGCTGTCATAAAAAGCTTCAAAGGCCCCCATTCGATTCCAGAACTTCAACGTCGTTTATTTACAGAAAAACGGTTTAAAAACTCTAATTTTTTCTTTGGCCGTTTATCACAGCACGAGCGACAGTTGTTGTTTGGTGAGAACAGCGCTGAGTCGGTTGCGCTTTTACTATTAGGCGACAACAACGATTTAGGTATTTTGGGTATTAGTAGCAGCCATGCCGATCACTTTACCCCCGATATGGACACACTGCTTCTGCAACAACTGCAACAGGTTCTCAATATTATTCTGCCAGAGATGATGGGGTATTAGTTTTCGTGACAACGGAAACAATGCTAAGTGATCCCTGTAAGCAGTGGCTTGATAAATTTCTATTACATCTTGAGGTAGAGCGAGGCCTATCTCCTCACACGATAAAAAACTATCGTCGTCAGCTTCAAGACGTCGCGGTTACGCTGAATTTATATGAATGGTCGGGTATTACCCCGTCGGATATAAAACGCGTTATGGGCGATGCTAAGATGGCAGGGCATAAGCCACGAAGTATTGCTTTGCGTCTTTCCGCACTTCGCACTTTCTGTCAGTACCTTATCGATAAACAGCAGTTGTTTAGTAATCCTGTTGAAGGCATTCATGCACCAAAGCAAGGAAAGCCGCTACCCAAACAACTAAGTGTTGATGAAATGCAGCAATTGCTAAATAGCGAAAGCGATGAAGGGATTATCCTACGAGATGTCGCTATGTTTGAGTTACTCTATGGCTGCGGCTTACGCCTAAGTGAACTAACAGGCCTCAACCTGGCAGATTACTTAAGAGATGGCACGATTAAAGTGATGGGTAAAGGAAGTAAACAGCGTATTCTTCCACTGGGTAAAAAGGCGCTAGAAGCACTAAATGCATGGCTAAAAGTACGCCCCGCGTACGCGTCTGATTATGAATCAGCCATTTTTGTTAGCAAACGAAAAACACGAATATCCAACCGGCAAGTTGCCAACAGACTAAACCAAATGGCTAGCGAACAAATGCTAAGCCAAAAAGTAAGCCCACATAAACTGCGCCATTCTTTTGCTACACACGTATTAGAGTCAAGTGGGGACTTGCGTGCTGTTCAAGAGTTATTAGGCCATGCCAATCTCTCTACCACTCAAGTTTACACGCACCTCGACTTTCAACATTTAGCGAATGTTTATGATGCCGCGCATCCGCGTGCACACAAAAAATAAAAGGCGCTTTTTTACATGCAGTTTTTTCGACCCATGCATGCCGTTAAGGCAATGACATTTGACCTAGACGACACGCTATACAATAACGATCCCGTCATAAGGCAAGCCGATACCACGTTAACGCATTTTATTCATGCACATTTCCCTCTTGCAAGTGCAATGGCACCTAAGCAATGGGGCGATATTCGCCGTGATGTGATTATAAAGGATGGCCGGCTTGCGTCAGACATGGGCGAATTACGCCGACAGGTATTGTCGAAAGCACTCTATGCCGATGTAAACAGCGGGAATACGCAGTATGCCACATTAAATGAGGCCGTAGAGGCATGCTTCAATTGCTTCTATGCCGCTAGGAGCAACTTCAAGCTAGATGATAGCGTGCACGATACACTGAACGTGCTGAGCAAACGCTTCCCCTTAATCGGCATTACTAATGGTAACGTTGACAGCGAAAAAATTGGCATAACACCATACTTCGATGTCATTCTTCACGCCAGTATGACACGCCCTATGAAACCGCATAGAGCAATGTTTGATGAAGCGGCAGAAAAGCTTGCTTTACCCACACAGCATATTTTGCATGTTGGCGACAACCTGATAAAAGATGTTTATGGCGCATTGAATGCCGGCTATCAGGCGGCGTGGTTTGCTTGTAACCGCCCCATGATGCTCAACAATGAGCCCGTAAAGTTGTTACCCCATGTTGCATTGTCTACGCTGCATGAACTAACTCACTTTCGTTGATTAGAGAGGAGTATTGTCCTCTAAAACATTTTGTTGCATTGATTCACATGGGTGTTGGCAAACGGGGCGCCCTACTACTTTAGCGGGAACGCCAACAACCGTGACATGCGCAGGCACGTTGTCTAATACTACGCTACCCGCCCCGACTTTAGCGCCTTCACCGACTTCGATGTTCCCTAAAATCTTAGCACCGGCCCCCACTAATACGCCTTGGCGAATTTTGGGGTGTCTGTCGCCAGACTCATTCCCCGTACCACCTAAAGTAACGCTTTGTAAAATAGAGACGTTATCTTCGATAACCGCAGTTTCACCCACGACAATCCCCGTAGCATGGTCGAACATAACGCCTTTACCTATTTTGGCCGCGGGGTGAATGTCTACACCAAAGCTTTCTGAATTGCGGCTTTGCAAAAATAAAGCAAGCTGATGCCTGCCGTGAACCCATAAGTAGTGCGCCATGCGATGTACTTGCACTGCATGAAAACCTTTGAAGTATAAAAGCGGGGTAAGGTAGTCGTTAACCGCGGCATCGCGCGCTTTGATTGCTTTGATATCGGCAATCGCCGCCTCACTGATCCCAGGCTCGAGTAAATAAGCCTCATCAAACACTTCCCTGATGGCTAAAGCAGGCATGACGTCGTCGGCCATTTTAGTCGATAGAATAAAGCTTAAAGAAGATTCAAAGTTATGGTGCGCTAAAATACAGGCATGAACAAAGCTTGTTAATAGAGGTTCGTTGTCTGCGACGTTTTTTGCCTCGCTTTTTAACGTTAACCAAAAATCAGAAACTGGGGTGTCTGCTTGCATGAGCTAATCCTGTATGCGCGTTTTAACCAAAAAAGGAAAAAAGGGGAAGCATGTAAAATGAATGAGAAGTGTACCCGACTCATCCATGAATCTATATAGGTCATATACCGCCAGAGTGCGCATATTGATCAGTTTATGGTTCTATTTCGCTATAAAGCATTCTCAATTCATATAACCAGCACAAACTTAAATTAGTCTGCACACAACCCTGTATAAATTCACAGTCAGCAGGCATAATAGCCGAGTTTACGATAATTAATTAGGTGATAGACACTATGGATGTATCCAGACTGCTTGACGAGCTAAACGACAAACAACGTGAAGCGGTAGCCGCCCCCCTTTCCAACGCCCTAGTATTAGCGGGCGCGGGTAGCGGTAAAACAAGAGTATTGGTACATCGCATTGCATGGCTAATGGAAGTCGAAAACATTGCGCCATTTTCTATATTGGCGGTCACCTTTACTAATAAGGCAGCCAGAGAAATGCGAGGCCGCCTAGAATCATTGATGGGGCGAAGCCTTCATACTATGTGGATTGGTACGTTTCATGGCCTAGCTCACCGGTTGTTACGTGCGCACCATACAGAGGCTGGACTACCAGAAAACTTTCAAATTCTAGATTCTGATGACCAATATCGCCTTATTCGTCGCATATTAAAAGCCATGAACCTTGACGAAAAACATTGGGCACCTCGCCAGATTCAGTGGTACATCAACGGTAATAAAGACGAAGGCCTTCGCCCGCAGCACATCGAAACGCATGGCGATCATATTCAAAAAACCATGCGAGAGGTCTATACGGCGTATCAAGATGCATGCGATCGTTCAGGGCTAGTCGATTTTGCAGAATTGTTGCTGCGCGCCCATGAGTTATGGGCCAAAAACCCTGACATTTTAGCCCATTATCAACGTAGATTCAGAGCCGTACTGGTAGACGAATTTCAAGACACCAACAATATTCAATATGCTTGGCTACGTATGCTGTGTAGCGGTGATAACAACAATATTATGATTGTCGGCGATGACGACCAATCTATTTATGGTTGGCGGGGCGCCAATGTAGACAATATCCAGCATTTCTTGAAAGACTTTGCCAACCCGGCAACCGTGCGTCTAGAACAGAACTACCGCTCTACCGGCAATATTTTACAAGCGGCAAACACGGTGATAGACAATAATACGGGCCGTTTAGGTAAAGAATTATGGACGGATGGGCATCAAGGTGAACTCATTTCGGTGTACGCAGGCTTTAATGAACTCGACGAAGCCCGGTTTATCGTTTCAAAAATAAAAGACTGGTTGCATCAGGGCAATGCGCTAAAAGACGCCGCTATCTTATATAGAAACAATGCGCAGTCGCGGGTGCTGGAAGAAGCGTTGTTACATGAAGGTCTTGCCTACCGTATTTATGGGGGGCTTCGCTTCTTCGAACGTCAAGAAATTAAAGACGCACTAGGCTATATACGCATGATAAATCACCCCCATGACGATGCGGCATTTGAGCGCGTGGTCAACACACCAAGCCGTGGTATTGGGGAGAAAACGCTCAGCGTAGTGCGCGATACTGCAAGAACACACAACTGTTCTATGTGGCAAGCCTCTCAGCTACTTATTAATGAAGGCTCATTAAAAGGCCGCGCATTAAACGCCATGCAAAGCTTTGTATTGTTGGTTACCGAACTTGAACAAAGCACCCTAGATTTGCCGCTAGAAGAGCAAGCTGATAAAGCCATCAAGCAGTCGGGCCTTTACGCGATGTATCAAGCCGAGCGCGGCGAAAAAGCGCAGGCACGGTTAGAAAACTTAGAAGAGCTCGTAACGGCGTGTAAAACCTTCATTGTGCCGGAAGAAGCAGAAGAAATGACGCCTATGTCAGCGTTTTTAGCGCATGCATCACTGGAGGCCGGTGAGCAACAAGCCGATACCGACCAAGACGCGGTTCAAATGATGACCATTCACACCGCTAAAGGCTTAGAATTCCCATTAGTGTTTATGGCCGGCGTTGAGGAAGGCATGTTTCCTAGCCAGCTTACCAATGATGAACCCGGCAGAATGGAAGAAGAACGTAGGCTTTGCTACGTAGGCATGACGCGCGCCATGGAGAAATTATACATTACGTATGCGGAAAGCCGCCGCTTATACGGGCAAGACAAATACCACACCGCATCGCGCTTTATTCGCGAAATGCCGACCGAGTGCGTAGAAGAGGTTCGGTTAAAAACGACGATTTCTCGCCCTGTTCACAATCGCTTTAGTCAAGCCACTTCCCATGCATCTTTTGAAGAAACGGGCTTTCAGCTAGGTCAGCGTGTCGTGCATAGAAAGTTTGGCGATGGTATCGTTTTAAACTACGAAGGTAGCGGAGAGCATGCTAGAGTACAGGTTAACTTCGACGAATTCGGGACAAAGTGGCTCGTTCTCGCCTACGCTAAGTTGGAAAAGGCGTAATCACTAACACTGGCATGGCAGCCAGAATAGAAGAAAGCGACTATGCAGCAGCATGTGCTGGTTATTGAAAATAGTGATAGTAACTTAGATGTGGTGTCTAAGTTGGTCCGAAAAGCAGGGCTAACGCCAGTTGGTGCGCACTCATTAACTGAAGCGCGCGCTCGTTTTTCACAAATGGTACCTGAAACCTTTCTTTGCGCTATTGTCGCTCATCAATTGCCCGATGCCCCCTGCGGTGAAGCTATCGACTTCGCCATCGCTGCGTTTATTCCTACCATTGTCACCACTGATAACCTTGAAGCAGATACCCGTGAAAAAGTGCTCGAGAAAGACATTGTTGACTACATTCCTAAAGAAAATTCGCAATACTACGACTACCTCAGCCGATTTCTCACTCGCCTAGAAAAGAATAAGTCGACGGGCGTCATTGTTGTGAGCACCAACAGAGCGGTTCGAAAACATATGCTATCGCTGTTAAATCGGCACAATTTTGAGGTATATGACTGCTTAACAGCCAGCGATGCAATGACCACATTAGCCGAAAACAGTGATATTCGCTTGGTCATTACCGATGATCCACTACCCGATATGTCAGGTACGGCATTCGTATCAAATTTGCGTAAAGCTTTTTCAAAAGAACAACTGGCGATAATTGGAATTGCTGGTGGCAGAGGCATGCTGATGTCTGCCCATTTTATAAAAAGTGGCGCTAATGACTTCCTTCGCCTTCCTTTTTGCCATGAAGAATTTTTATGCCGGGTAATGCAAAACATAGAATATATTGAAAGTGTCGAAGCCATCAGGCGGGCTGCTAATACCGACTACTTAACCGGCTTACCTAACCGTCGACATTTTTTCTATACCGTTACAGTGAAGCACCAAACCCTATCAGCACACCATGCGCTTGCGCTTATCGATCTCGATTTTTTTAAATCGGTCAATGACACCCATGGTCATGACGCTGGCGATGCCGTATTAAAAACAGTAGCAGCATTGATTGAATTTTATTTTTCCGATGAAATCATTGCGCGTTTCGGTGGTGAAGAATTTTGTATTTATCTGCCTTACACCCCTCTGGAAGAGGCCACTACTCGTCTTGAAGCCTTTAGAAATATTTTGGCCAATGAAATTATTCAGCTTCGCTCAGGCAACATTCACGTTACCTGTAGCATCGGGTTATGCGGCATGAAAACTCAGAATATTGATACATTACTGAGTGTTGCAGACAAACAGCTGTATCACGCAAAGCGCCATGGTAGAAATCAGGTGGCTTACAAAGCGGATGTCTAATCCGCTTTCGCGTTCACAGAATACGTTACGTTACTGCTTGTTGTGCTATTCGCCTCGCCTTACGTTGCCTTTTATAAGCAATGAAAGAGTCGGTGGTGAACAACAACAGCGCAGACCATACAAACCCAAACGTGATAAGTCTCGACTCTTCTAACGGCTCGCCATACAAATAGACAGCTAAAATGAACATAAGCGTTGGCCCGATATACTGAAAGAAGCCCAACGTTGAATACATGATGCGTCGCGCCGCAGCGGTAAAACATAATAATGGCGCAGTGGTAACGACACCTGCTGCTAAGATTAATATATTTAACGACGCGTCATTAGTGAACATATTGCTATATTCGCCACCAAAGAAAACCCAATACACGATGGCAGCAGGAGACAATAAAAGTGTCTCAATAAATAGGCCGGGCAGTGAATCTACCGCCACTTGCTTTCTAAGTAGGCCGTACACGCTGAAGCTGCTAGCAAGAATAAGCGCAATCCACGGTACTTCACCATAGTTAAAAATGAGTACCGACACACCGAATATTGCCAATAACACCGCAACCCGCTGCATATTGCGTAAACGCTCACCCAAAAAAAGCCGCCCTAAAAATACATTTAGCAGTGGATTAATGTAATACCCTAAACTTGCATCAAGAATATGGTCGTTATTTACCGCCCATATAAATAAAAGCCAGTTCGCCCCAAGTAAAATACCGGCTAACAATAATATCAGCATGACTTTGCGATCTTTAAGTGCCGTAAGCACTTTAGGCCACTGCTTTAATGCGGCAATTAACCCAACAAGCAATAACACAGACCACAACACGCGGTGCACAAGTATTTCGGCAGCAGGTAACACCGCGAGTTCTTTAAAATAGAGCGGCGCTATGCCCCACATGGTATAAGCGGCAATGGCGCACATGACACCAACTTGCGCTGCACTGATTTTATTTGTCTGCTCGGTCAACGAGGTTCTCCAAGGTAATACATGACATCGTTTCGATAATAGTGACAATACGTGCACACGCTCATTACGGTGTGCACGCTAAACGTTACGCCGGCTTCTTATAATAGAAATAATGTACCAAGACCAAGAAATGCGACGAACCCTACAATATCAGTGACCGTCGTGAGAATGACAGAGCCTGAAAGCGCAGGGTCTATCTTCAGTTTATCCAAGATAACCGGTACAAAAACACCCGCGAGTGCAGCGGCGACAATATTAAGTAATATCGCCAAGCAAATTACCATGCCAAGCATGGCATCGGTAAACCAAAAATAGGCAACAACACCGATAACAATGGCCCAGATGACGCCATTCACCCCACCTACTTTTAACTCTTTTACCATAAGGGCCCGAATGTTGGCACTGGTGACTTGACCAAGCGCTAAACCACGTACAATAAGTGTAAGCGTCTGGCTTCCGGCTATTCCTCCCATACTCGCTACCACCGGCATTAATACTGCTAACGCAACGACTTGTTCTAATGTGCCTTCGAACAGCCCGATAAACCACGACGCTAAAAACGCAGTGAGCAAGTTAATACCTAACCATAACGCACGATTTCGAGCACTTTTCGCAACGGGCGAGAATAAATCTTCGTCTTCATCCATACCCGCAGATGCCATCACTTGTCGTTCGTAAAATTCATTCACCAATTCACTGGCCGACGTAATATCTAAACGGCCTAATAGCACATCATTTTCGTCGATAACCGGTAGCGAGGCCAACCCTGAACGCTGCACCTGAATCGATGCGGTCGTGGTTTCATCTGTACCCTGTAATGTAGTGACGCTGTCACTTTTTAAGGTACTAAGAGGCGTGTGATCAGGCGCAGAAAAAAGCGTATTTATTTTAACCAGCCCTGCAAACTGCCCAGAACGGTTGACCAAATAAATACTGTCGCAGTGCTGTGGAATATCGCGACGTAATAAGCGGAGTCCTTCACGCACCTTCGCATTCGCGGGTAACGCCAGTTGATCATGGGTAACCCAGTGTCCAACTTGGCCGTCAGGAAATTGCGTCGCGTCACGAAAGTACTTACGCTCCTGGCTATCTAGCGACTCATACGCCAAATCGACAAGCTTGGTCGGCAATGAATCAAGTAGTTCAAGTAAGTCTTCTGCGTCAATATCGGCAAAAATAGACGTCCATTCGTTATGCGGCGTCGCGTCAATAAGCAGTTCACGAGGGTCGCTACGCATTTCCACAAGCACATCTAACTTGCGGTCTCGAGCCATACCTTCCCATACGATAAGACGGCGATCGAGGGGCAGAGACTCTAATAAAGATGCTATATAGACCGTATCTTGGCCGCTCAATGCGGTAAGAATAGACGCTGGGTCATCGCCTATGCTGTCAGATACAAACTCTTCAATTAAATCAGGTAATGGCTCAGCCATGTAGCATCTCCACGTTATGGTACATTTTGCTATCCAAGCATATAAGTGCCTGTTCCAAAGGCAATATGATCACCTTTTTCGTTGTGTAATTCCATTCTACACACTACTAATTTACTTCCTTTTCGAATAACCGTTGCTGTGGCAATAAAACGCGCTCCCCGACCCGGTCGCAGATAGTCTACGCGCATATCTACCGTTCCCATAGTAGGCAAACGCACTTTTAAGTCAGAAAGTTGAGACTCATCGGTATGCTTGATGGTTTCTGTTATGGCCACCAAACCGCCAATGGTATCTAACATGGTGGCAGTAACCCCCCCATGCAGGATACCTTTAAGCGGATTACCCGTTAATTCTTGTTTCCATTCTACATGGAGTTCAATGCCGGTATCACCATCAACCACGTCTAATCCAAGTAAGGTATTAAACGGCATGGTGTCGTTGAATAGCCCTATGACAAATGCGGTCAGTGATGCATGGGTCAAGGGGCGTTGTTCGTCTGAATTTTTTGAATGATGGTCTGTCATAAGGTGCCTTTTTTCACAACATAGCGCTTCACATTACGTTAATTATGAGTGAGTTACCGCTTTTGTTAACGATGTGCAGATAATTGAGCGCTGAATTTTAGTATAGTTTTTTCGATTCAGTCGTGAAGCATAAGCAAAAAACGCGTAAAATCCCCCGTCATGACAATTGCAGTAACTTCCTCATCCACCTCCGATACCGATGTTTCATCGTGTACACCTGAATCTGTCTTAAAAGACGTATTCGGTTACGATGTATTTCGTGACGGCCAGGGAGAGGTTATTCATAGCGTGTGTAAAGGCTCTGACGCACTGGTATTGCTTCCTACCGGCGGTGGAAAGTCGCTCTGTTATCAAATACCAGCCTTGGTGCGCGATGGCACAGCCATTGTGGTATCACCACTCATTTCTTTAATGCAAGACCAAGTAGAGCAACTAACCGCGCTTGGCGTCAGTGCAGCCTATTTGAATTCATCGCTTGACCAAGACACGCAGCACGGTGTCACCGAACGTTTGTTAGCGGGTAAAATTGATTTACTCTATGTATCACCAGAACGACTATTACAATTTAGCTTCCAACAATTACTCAAACGCATTGATATTGCCTTGTTTGCGATTGATGAAGCCCACTGTGTATCGCATTGGGGCCATGATTTTCGCCAAGATTATCGCGCGCTGGGTCAGATAAAAGGAAAGTTTCCAAGCATTCCTATCATTGGCCTTACCGCAACCGCCGATATTGCTACACAGGCCGATATTCTTACCCAACTTCAACTACATGAGCCGCTTGTCTATAAAGGCAGTTTCGATAGGCCTAATATCCGTTATCGCGTGATGTCAAAGTACAAGGCGTTTGACCAGGTGCTTGCCTATGTTAAGCAGCAAGAGGGCAGCGGCATTATTTACTGCAATAGCAGGGCTAAAGTAGACGACTTACACGCCAAACTTTTTCGCCAAGGCTTTCGTTGTGCGGCCTACCATGCAGGCATGGATGCCGACGAACGAGAACTGGTTCAACGCCAATTTCTTAACGACAAAATAGATATCGTTGTGGCCACGGTCGCCTTTGGCATGGGCATTAATAAGTCGAATGTGCGCTATGTGGTACATCACGATGTGCCCCGCAGCGTGGAGAGCTATTATCAAGAAACAGGGCGTGCTGGACGAGATGGATTACCCTCAGAAGCGTTACTGTTATTTGATGAGAAAGACGCCGCACGCGTAAAACAATGGATTGAGCAAGGGGAAATAGCCGACCGCAATGCCATCGAATTACAGAAATTTGCTGCCATGGAGGCATTTTCAGAAGCCCAAACCTGCCGAAGACAAGTGTTACTCAATTACTTCTCTCAATTCAGCGATAGCGCCTGTGGGAATTGTGATGTTTGCCTAGACCCACCAAAAATGATTGATGGCTTAGTCATGAGCCAAAAGGTACTGTCGTGTATTCTTCGTTTGTCTCAACAGGCATCGACGCAGTATGTTATTGACGTCATTCGCGGAAAGCAATTAAAGCGGTTACAGGAAGCGGGGCATCATCAGCTTTCTACCTATGGTATTGGCAAAGATAAGTCAGACAGCTATTGGCACAACATCATCAACCAGCTTATTCATAAAGGGCTTATTCGTGTAGACATCACCGCTAATGCAGCACTTCGGCTCACTGAGGCTGCGCGCCCTATACTTAAAAGTGACGTTGCCATTCAGCTCGCTGTGCCTAGGCTCGAATTTAAACCAGATAAAAAAGCGAAACAGGCCCCGGCAAATTACGACCGAACCCTGTTCATTCGTCTTAAGCATTTACGCAAAGTATTGGCTGAAGAGAACGGCGTTCCACCTTATGTGGTATTTAGTGATGCAACCTTGGTCGACATGTCATGCAAGCTGCCTGTAAATAGAAGCACAATGCTAGAGGTAAGCGGTGTAGGCCAAACCAAACTTGAGCGTTATGGCGAAGCCTTTATGCAACTTATCGATGACTATATCAACCGAGAACACTAATAAGGTTATACCGCGTTAGGCGTAAGCGTACTCGCCGCCTTTATCTAACGCACGCTTATACGCTTCTCTTTCATGTACCCGCTTAACGTAGCCTTTTATCGCCGCGAAGTCTTCGGCGCGACCACTTGCAACAAGCGATTCTAGTGGGAATATCATTTGTACATCAGCGCCCGTAGGTGCATCGCCCGCAAACCAGGTGTTGCTCGATAAATAAGACTCGACATACCGTAAACTTTTTTCAAGGTTTGGACGGTAGTACGCATCTAAAATCCCATCGATTAGCTTGTTAGTGATAGGTTTTATAAAAAACGGCTTTGACCCTTTTTGACGCGCTTTTTCAAGCACAAGGTTTGCCACCAACGGGGGCATCAACGAGCCTTCTGCAAAGTGTAACCAGAACCAATATTGCTGTAGTGTTGCACCCTCCTCTGGCATAACGAAACTGTCTTTAGCGTGGTGTTTTATCAAATACTCAATAATGGCGCCTGATTCAGCGATGGCACCATCGGGCGTGGTCAGTACAGGCGAGCGGCCAAGTGGGTGAACTGCCTGCAACGCGCTTGGAGCAAGGTTAGTGGTGCTATCTCTTTGGTAATGCTCAATAGTATAGTCGACCCCAAGCTCTTCGAGTAACCATAGGATCCGTTGAGAGCGAGAATTATTTAAATGATGAAGTGTTAACATACTATTCCTTGAACGCAATAATGCTAGTAATGGTTTCTTATACTACTTATACAATACTGCACTAAGATAAGATTAATTTTCGCATCAAAATGTATGCTAATTTCGTTTTTTTCATTGATTCATCTCCATCAGTAGATGTTATACGCATTACTACCCGGTAACTTATCTTTCCATTTTAGGCCGCTTTTGCTACTTTCCACGATGCGTTCTGCACGCAGTACAAGAGGCATATATCTACCTCCATACCAACACGATAAGGTGCGACGTTATACATGACGTATTTGAATAAATTAGACAAGCGCACAGTACTAAATAGTCTTGTACCACAAGAACATACAGTGGTCATCGCTATTGCTCTGCCGTCAACGCCGCTGAAAACAACGCAGTTTATTAACGCGTTTTGCTCGTTTTTTAATTGTCGTGCACAACAGACTGATTGGGGAGCCGATCGTTGCCAAACAATTATCGAAACGGGAGATGAATCATACGCTCTCTCCTTCTTGATAAATATTGATTGGCTATGCGACGCTATTTGGTTAGAGCCGTTAGGGAATAACCAAGATGTCGATGCGCTACTTCAGTATTTAACGACAAAGAATGTGTAATGGATTACGCATTTACTTTCTTTGTATCAAACTCTTCCGTTAGTATAGTGGTTAGAAAATAATAAAAAGGTTTCAATGTTGTGACGTCATCGCGGCAAAAAGGATTATTTGCGTTATCTACCCTATTAATAACGTTAAGTGTATTTGTGGGCATGTTGGCACACGCGAATAACGACGCAAATACACTTGTCGTCAATGAAGCCTTCAAAACACAAAGAATAAACGACTACGCATTGGTAACCGAAAGCCGACAGTCTGCCACCTATTTTGATGTGCTTAATGGCGTCGCAAGGTCGCCCGAAAATACAGGTACCGAGAATAACGACAACCGTACGTGGTTGTCGACTACGATTGAAAACGGTGGGTATAGCACCGTTCCACTCGTTCTCAATATTGACAGGCTCAATATCGACGACCTTCAGCTCTACCTACTTGATACTAGCTCACGCATTATTAAGTCATACCGTTATCAAGCGGGTAAAGGCGATTTTTCGCTAGCGAAACCCCTGCCCACTATCCGATTATCATTTCCGCTGAAAGCAGAAGAACAAGTACGTTTACTGGTTGGTATTGATGATGATGGTTTAAAACAGTTCCCAATATCATTGTGGCATCAGACCACGCTCGCACAATACGATAGAAGTATGCTGGCACTACTCGGTGTGGTGTTCGGTGTACTCTCAATCCTTGCCGGCTACTTTCTGTTGTCGTATTTGTACCAACGCACGCCGGCACGCTTTTGGTTATCAATAACCAATGGCATTTTGTTTGCTTTGTTTTTCTTGGCACAGGGTGGGTTATCGACGTGGCCCTCATTGACGAATTATAGTGAAGCATCGTTTGCGATTTTGTTAGGGCTCACTTTTTTATCGCTTGGTAAAGTTACACATAATTTGTTCCCTCACGTCCCAGTGATACTTCGCAGCGTTACTTTTTTACTTCCCGTTGTAATGATCGTAGTTGCGTTGAGTGGAAATGATTTTCATGCCGTAAAAACGCAGTTTCTTTTTAGTGCCATTATTGGTGTTTACCACATACTCCTAGCCTTTGTATTTCGAAACAAAGCATCATTAGCCCTAAGCCGCATTTTTATTGTCGCTTGGCTTAGTTTCTTTTGTGTGTACGCTATTTTTGCACAAGCGATATTTACGAATTTGGTTTATACCGAATTCGTCGTGTCTACCTTAATTGTCACACTAACACTCGGACTCTTATGCCTTGGCTTCAGTGTTGAGCTTAAAGAACGGAGTCACAACAAACAGCAACTCTCTGAGCGTGAAGCTACCATTTCAAACTTAAGCCACTTTTATGACTTGTTTCGTAATTCTGCAGAGGGGCTGTATACCTCGACGGTTGAAGGTCAGCTAAAGACAGTTAATACCGCCATGTGTGCAGTATTTGGCTATGACAACGAAGAAACTATGCTACAAGGCGTAACAAGCACTACCGCGTTTTATGACAACCCCGACGACCGAGCCGCACTCTTGGGCATATTGCTTAGCGAAGGACAAGTAATAGGAAGAGAGATAAAAGGTAAGCGTTCTAACGGTGAGTCGTTTTGGTTTTCAATTTCATGCCAAGTGAGGGGCGAAGGCGACGATAGGTTTTTATATGGTTCGATTATCGATATCACAGAACGTAAACAGTCAAACCTAAGCCTTGAGTATATGGCCACACATGACTCGCTAACCGGTGTGTATAATCGCAGATTTTTTGAAACCACATTAAAGAATAGACTTGCCGAACATGCTGCGATCCCGGTGATTATTTTATACCTAGATTTAGATCGGTTTAAAATAATAAACGACACCTGCGGACATAAAGCAGGTGACGCACTTATCAAAGAAATTTCGCAACTTCTCGACAAGAGTCTGCCAGACAATGCAACCTTATCACGCCTTGGAGGTGATGAGTTTGGCGTTATTTTCGAACATTGTAGCGAAGAGACGGCTTACCTCCATGCAGTTAACATTCTTAACGCTGTAAGAGACTTCCGCTTTATGTGGGAAAATCGCATTTTCAATCTTGGGGTTAGTATTGGACTGGCAATATGTGACGACTCTGCACTGACACCCGACCAATATCTGAGTATGGCAGATGCGGCTTGTTACTTTGCTAAAGAGCAAGGAAGAAATCAGGTACATTGTTACAGTAAAGACAATGCAGGCATGCAACGCTATCAATATGAATTAGACTGGGTAACCACGATTAATCAAGCGTTAGAAGAAGAACGATTCCTGCTTTACTATCAGCCGCTCCGCCCCTTATCGCGGCAGAATGACGGCCACTATTATGAAATTTTATTACGGCTACAGCAAAAAGATGGCTGCATTGTAGAGCCCACCGCATTTCTACCCACCGCAGAACGGTTCGAGATGAACGTCAAAATAGATAAATGGGTGATATCGTCAACGTTTGCTTACCTCAATGCTAACCCAGAGCATCTAGCGCAGCTCAAAAAGTGCAGTATTAATTTAAATTGCCATTCACTAGCTGATCGCGATTTTAAACTTTACGTATTAAACGCATTTGAAAAATATCGCATTCCGTTCGAGAAAATATGTTTTGAAGTCATTGAATCGGTAGCAATCATCAAAATGGATGACACGGTTGATTTCATGCGGGCATTCAATGAGTTGGGCTGTACTTTTGCCTTAGACGATTTTGGCAGTGGATTTTCATCCTATAGCTATTTAAAAAGCCTTCCGGTTTCTCAAGTAAAAATAGACGGTAGCTTTATTAAAGACATGCTTGTTGATCCTATTGATGCCGCTATGGTTGCCTCTATTAAAGAGGTGGCCAAAGCAATGGGCATGCTAACCGTGGGTGAATTCGTTGAAAATGAAGCGACAATGGTAGAACTAGGAAAAATGGGCATCGACTTTGCGCAAGGCTTTGGCGTGAAGCCACCCGCCCCGCTTAAAGAATTTGTACCCTTGTAATCACAGCCCGTAAAGTAGTCTTTATCACACTACGAATGTGCTACTATTAACGATTGAGATAATGTAACATTATCACATTAATAAATGGGGAGATGAACCTGTCTCAGCCCCTTGTAAAAGGCAAGAACACCCCCACTTTACGCTTAACATCCCGGGTGTAGAAGTAACATGAGCAGCAAACAGCCTAAATACGAATTTGTCAGTTCAGCCAAATTGCCAACACGCATTGGTGATTTCAAGATCCATGGTTTTGTGGAAGCCAGTGGACAAGAGCATGTTGCTCTGTCTTATGGTGACTGGCAAGAAGATGACATAGTACCAATAAGAATTCA
>Ga0209652_1001600_pt1 | contig 18357 bp, 8 predicted proteins | sample SaaInl74LU_5_DNA_FD_184641 | JGI IMG/M metagenome (GOLD analysis project Ga0209652, IMG submission 184641) | Marine microbial communities from expanding oxygen minimum zones in the Saanich Inlet - ESP_74LU_5_DNA (SPAdes) (version 2) | ecosystem: Environmental > Aquatic > Marine > Intertidal zone ...
TTTTTTGCCATTTCGAAAAAGGGAAAAGAGAAAAGTGAAATATGTAAATCCTTTTGATGCAGTCTTATATGTGCGTACTTTGGATGGAGGAAGATGGTTGGTTGATGGTTGATGGCAAATTCAAAATTCAAAAATGGTGATTTTAGGCGAAGCCACGCGCCATAAGCTTCCTCCACATCTAATCTTCAAGACAACACTGCATGCAATCAACGCAAGTAGTGGAGCCAGCAGGTACATAACCACAACTATCTTCTGCTTTGGTCGCTTTCTCTTCTCTAGAAACTCTGGCATACACAAACTCTTGTCTAGTATTGCAAACATGTCAAATTCGGAGGCAGCAAGAACAGCCGCATTGAATGGAGCTGTCGAAGGTGGGCGCTGGGTTCGGATCACTGGACTGACATCGGCCGCTGGTCAAAAACTCAATGGCAAAGTAGGCCAGGTACTCAACACAACTCCAAATGAAGATGGCCGGCTCCAAGTAAAAATTGATGGCGATACAAGCAGTGGGAAATTGATCAAGGAGGCCAACATTACAGATATACCTCGCAATGAATTAGTGAAAACTTGCCGTCTCTCGGCAAGGGGCGAAGATTCCGTTCTCGAGCATAAAGTCTTGCTCTTCCCGAAAGATCATTCCATGTTCACAAACTGCAATCCAAAGGGTGACTCTCCAGTGATGGCACTATGTGGTCTCCCGCTTGCCGTAAAACAGGTCAACCCATACAAAGATTTGAGTGATTTTGGTGCAACAGACAATCAACGAGCGACATATCTCATGATAGATCCGATCACTGGTTTTGCTCCATACCAGTGGCAGACTAAAGTTGGTCCTGTCTTGGTTTACCGTCCAGATGGATTGGATTTGAATTTTTATGATATGGTTTGTGTCAATACATACTTCTATGAGATTATTGATTTGTATGCTAGAGAACCTGGAACATATGATCCAATGAAATGGGTCAATCCAACATACTTTCAGCGCATTGTTCGCGGGGAGAGAGATCAATCCAATTGGGTTTTGAACATTATATGAGGGTTGCTCGCATGAAAAACTCTTCATCTTGTGCTCAAAATGTAGGTAGAAGTCACAAACACAACCAAATAGAATGCGCATACTGGTGAAGTGATGGGATGACGCCACAACTAAAGTAATATGATAAGCAGACCAAAACCCCAAACTGGACCGACCTCTCTGGGGCACAAGTGAAGCTGTAACTGGCTACACTATTGCAGAACAGCATGAGCAGTGGATATCATCTTGTTTACCATAGCAACCACGCATAATGGGCCATTTGTACCAGCTGATGCCCATATTCACAGCGCTAGACACGATATTGTTGATTTGTGTGAAGCTTGGGCAAGCCCAAATTGGACCTTACCTACGACGTTTTAGCATCGCTGATACATGTACAAAAAGCATGAACAGTGCAAATAAACTTATATCACTCGCTACCAAGTATAATGGGCCATAGAAGCTGTTCATTGATACTTATATTAACAGCATTAGATACATATCGTGGTACCAATTGGACCTCATCAGGTCACTTCCCTCTCTCTTTGAGTTTTGAGGAGGTTTTGAGGTGGTAGAATGGTTGCGTTTTTCCTTCACGATTATCCCTGACACTGACATCATCCGAAATCCGAACGTTTCAAACAAAACCATCACATGATAGCCTACCGTTCTAAAGACAGTAGCCACCATGACGATTAAGGGCTCTATCCGTCGCCGTCGAGGGCTTTTCAATCCCCTTGTAGTTATCTTTAGCTTGACTCTTGCTTCGACCACCCTCCCAAGCGGAAAATGTTTTGCACATCCGGCTTTGCCCATATCAAATGCTCGCCCACCGAAGAATCGATTTGGGACAGACAACGGAGGAGCAGCCAAAGGAAAGTCAACTCCGATCTCAGGTACTCCCTTCCGTGGGATATCACGCAGAGTATCAAGTGACGATTCCGCAGCGGAAGCACCTCCATCACAGATTGAGAGTATCGTCGCAAATGCAAAATCCATCTCTACCTCTATGGGCAAGAAGATAGATCTGACCGACAAAACGCTCCGGGGAAAATACTTAACTGCCATCACCGCTGGCTTGGCAGTCTCATTGGCCATGATACCAGAAGCCGTTTCCTTCTCCTTCGTTGCAGGGGTCAATCCACTCGTAGGTCTCTGGACCACAGTTGTGTTGGGCTTCTTCGCCGCCTTGTTTGGAGGAAGAGCAGGAATTCAATCATCTGCGTCTGGTGCATGCTCAGTTGTGGTTGCGGCTTTGTGTGCAAGTCATGGTAGTGGTTACTTGGCAGGTTGTGCTGCCTTGTCAGGACTGTTGCAAATCACATCTGGTGCACTCGGTGTGGGCAAGTTAATTCGGTTAGTGCCCCACCCGGTCATGGTCGGTTTTGTGAATGGGCTCGCGGTCGTCATGTTGAAAGCACAACTTGGTCATTTTAAAGGTGCAGGTGGGGCATTCTTATCACTTCTCAGCCCTGAGGGTAAAGCGACCTACGGTTGTGCACTGTTAACCATGGCACTTGTCAGGTACGGCATCCCAGCCCTACAAGAGAAAGTTGAGTCTGCAAAGGCTGTTCCACCAACATTAGGAGGTGTTGTGATCGCAACATCAATTGCTCGTATCCTCAAATGGCCCATTAAGACTCTAGCTGATGCGGCGGGTGCAGAAACATTCCGTGGAGGGCTATCAACTTTGCCAAAGATTGGGTTGCCCTCTTCATTCTGGACTCCATTTCAGAATGCTCCATTGGAAACCTTGAGAATTATCTTACCATATGCTGTCACGATGGCCGCAGTAGGATCAATCGAGTCTCTGTTAACGCTGCAGCTGTTGGATGGTATTGTCGACGATGGAAAGAGAGGATCTACAAAGAAGGAGGTTATTGGACAAGGTATTGGAAATCTGGCCTCTGGTTTAACGGGAGGTATTGGGGGATGTGCACTTATTGGACAATCTCTTATTAGTGCCCAAAGTGGCGGCGGCGTTAGTAAGCTTTCGGGAATGGCAATGTCCATCTTCCTAGCATTAGGGATTGTGGCATTTGCTCCTCTTTTGGGCCAAATTCCCGTCGTTTCTCTGGCAGGTGTAATGCTGTTGGTTTGTCAATCAACCTTTTCGTGGGGATCTTTACGTTTGATTGGCAAAATTCCAAATCTTGATGCTTTAGTAATTGCGCTGGTAACATATGTCACCATAAAGGATGACCTCGCCAAGGCTGTGTTGATTGGAACGATCACATCAGCATTGGGATTTGCTTGGAAGCAAAGTACGAAGATTTCTACAACACTCTCTCAGACGAAGTTGAATCCGCCTTCTGGACCAACCCTTCCGAATGTTAAGACTTACAATATCAATGGACCACTATTCTTCGGATCTACGCAAAGTTTTTCTCAGTTATTCAGGGTAAAGGAAGATCCAGACGACGTGGTAATTGATTTCACCCAATCCAGGGTGTATGATCACTCCGCCCTTGAGGCGATCAACAACCTGGCAGATCGCTACGGATCGCTTGGAAAGCGTGTTTACCTGCGTCGTTTGTCGTCCGAGTGCGCGAAACTGCTAGCAAAGATTCACAAGGGAGGTTTACCACCATACGAGGTCATTGAAGTCTCTCCATCAGATCCAGTGTATGATGTGGCTGACGATGAATGAGAATGACCCAGCAGGTCAACACGCTAAATGAATATGCATGGCTAAACAATAATCAGAAGTAGAGCTACTCACTGTTGATGGTACAATAAGTATCTATGTCATGTTGCCGAGTGAGAAGCTGTGTTTCACAAGCTAGCAATAAATATCTTTGTTCACTTGAGGTTTCTTGTGTCACCTGTGCAGACATTTAAAATATGGCGCGCTCCGCCATCAACCATCCAAAAGGCTTCAAAAACATATCGAACATGGCAAAAAAATAGCACCAAAGCGCAAGCTCCAAGCTACAACATCCACCACCAAAACATCTCCTATCCAAGTCAAGTCCAACGGTAAAGCGTATCCTTCGTTTAATAGCAGCGGCGCAGACGTTTTCTTGTGAACTTTCGACCAACCATCGCCACTTCCTAGTTCCAGCTATAAACCTCGACCAAATCATCACAACCATGTCATCATCAGAAGAGACACCAGCCGCCAGCGTTGCATCTGCCCTCTTTAGCTCCGACGATACATCCCTCGCCGAAGGCTTCCGAGACAAAGTAGCTGCGTTGCACTCATTCTTTGATAGGGATAAAGATGGCTTTCTCAATCATTCCGAGTTGAGAGGATTGCAATTGCTCACAAGTGGAGAAGAGATGAATGTGCCTACCTATTTAATGGCCTGCAGGTCAATCGGATGCGACCCACAGCAGGGAATTAGCTTGGATGGTCTTCGACTAGTTTATGCTGCCGAGGGATCTAACGTAGAGGACGACTACTCAAAAGTATTTCCAGCAAAGGGCGAAGCTAAAGCATCGGACAAAGAAGAAGATGACGTGCTAGAAGTAGGCGAGGATGGCGTAGACATAAGCACTTAGCTGGACTATACATAGTGAACACATACAATATGTTCAGTGAGTAAAATATTGATGCCAATCAAAAGATGACAATCACAGATCATTTTGATTGCTTTTTGCTCCCAAACTTGCAGACTCTTGCAGCGCCACACATATCAATAATATTTAGCCAATCTTCTTGCCTCGCATCCAATCTATCATTGGCGCTCTTTACTTCCACGAACATACAATCAACCTCGACCAAATTTTCACAATGTATCAATTGCAGTTTGTTTGGAAACGCAGGGATAACTGAAATCTTCTGCCGCTTCTTCTTGGATGAAAACTTATTATATCCAGAATCAACATTTTTACTACATCCAAGGAAGTCATCATCCCTATCAGCCAACATGCTAATGCTGCGATTCAAATTCTCCTCTTCGATGTAGTCCTTACAAAAGGCTTCTCCGATCCACTCGCCGAGATCCACGAAATGATTATCTTTACTGTCACCACTTGTGTATGTTGGAGGGCATCTCGCTCTTGCCAACAACAAATCTGGAAGCCCACCACTGTAGTGTCTATAATCAAAAGCAAGGGCACGGAACATAGATGATAGTGCTTGGCCGCCAAGACCAGCAGCAATCATCGACAAAGTTCGTAATTCTGCGACATCTCTCAGAAGAGGCACGTCTTTCATTCTGGACTCATCGTTGGCGTGTGAGTCCCAACGTGCCTTCACTGAGTCATATACAAGATCACCGACAGATTGATCTGTTTGCTGAGATAGCTTTGAAAGGAAAGCATCTACACTGTTTCGCCTCCGTTCGTAGAATCCATGAATTAAGGAGAACTTGTTGCAGTCATCACTCGCAATCTTTTGGTATCCAACATGCAAATCATGAGGAGAATGCTGATATGGTGTAAGGAATATCGTTGGATCATCAACTGGTGTACTTTCCAGCACAGCTTGCAAAAACATGATTCGAAACAGTTTCCTTGCATGACCGCCCTCATTGTGCCACCCCTCCCAGTTCCCTCTTGGTACATTACTGACATTATCTTTGTTATCTTTGTCGTTGGTGTTTGGAAGTCTCGCAGAATGGTACAGTTCTAGGGCAAGCTCTTCAACGTTTAGGCTGCGTGTACTTTCAGGTCGATTATCGTTGTCATTCGATTCCCATCCAACGAAAGCGCACCGCTTACTTGACTCATCTCGGTCATTTGAAATGGCATTTGCTACAGCAACATCAGTTTCTGGAGTCCAATCTCTGTAACCAGTGCAAGATTCAATCTCGTCGCTGCTACTGACATTGTCCAGCCGAATATGTAGTAATTGCATTTCATCATTTGATATTCCGTCCATTGTTTTGAGTAACGGAGCTTTGAGCCTACGAGCTAGATTTCTAATGGAGCTGAATGGAATAGAGCAAGATATCGCTGTATTCCCCAACAGCAATCGACAAAATCCTTGAATCGGAGATAAATCTAACGGCGTAGTTTTGTTTGATGTTTCCTTATGAGATTTTCGATGCGCATGTGTGAGATCAATTAGTAGGCGTTCAATTGCTTTACCGCGGTTCCTCCGTGGTAGAAGGTATTGTGCGTGTTGATTGTATTGAAACTGGTTTGATAGGGCATCAGGACCACCGAAATCAAAACTTTGTACTTCCGTCCCGAACAAGATCGTCATCAAGCTAGAAGATGCCATTACATACAAATCCCTCTTTTCCAAGAACGGTACGGCATCCCATGTAACATATGTTAAGATTGCATCAAGCGAAAGATGACGAAGCCAAGGTCGTGCACTTAGAGACGACGAAAACGAGTTGACGATACGAAATTGGAGCATCCACTTACAAACAATCGAAGTAGTCAGTATCAGGCTTTCGTGTTCACTTATCGAATCTCTGATTGTATTCAACTGCTGAACATCGTTTTCGATCTTTCTACAAATAGTCAATAATTCCAGCTCATTGTTCGGATTATCGAGGCATGAGAAAATCTTTCTTACAAGATTGAATCGACCATCCTTCGTGAGGAGATGAAACACATCGACCACAGATACAGAATCAGGCTGACTTGTATCTGTAACCGTCGACGACTTTTCTTTCCTGCGACGAATCATTTTCTCGGTTTCGTATGCCTCAATGGCTTGATCAATCGAGCTTCGCAGCTCTGCTCCAATCTCGAATAATGTAAATTCATTCAGTGTCTCAAACACTCGGGTGACCGAAGTATGATCGAGCTCAGCAACAAAATACGTTTGCAGTGGATAGGCTTCGAGGCCAAACCGTGAGTTCAAACCTGGATATTCTACCTTGTGCCAATCTCCCTCTACCGAGCAAGATTTCCATCCATTTGTTCCATCGCCCCTCATAGAACCAGGACCTCCACCAGCGCAAAGAAACAGTCTCATCAGGCGTCGCAGTGTTTGGAGAGGAGCCTCTCTCAATCGAATAGTGCTCAAAACGCTTCTCTGACTTTGCTGCATGGAAGAATCTGTTGTTGCATCATTCCATTCTGATTCAATCATTTTCAACGCATTATCCACCTCTGCTTTCTTTGGCGCATACACCTGTCCCTCTCTCGATTTTGACAATGAAACCACCTTGCTGGCAAGTTTACGCAGTAAGACTTTGTCTACGTGCTTCCTCACAGGCAATAAGGAAGTTGTCTTGCTCTTTGTGGCAGAAAAAGCAGACAACAATGTCTTTTGCCTTTGCATCTGAGCAAGAACTTCGTTGGTACAATCTGATTGAGTTGCCGCAGCTGCCTTTGGAGACTTCCCTCCGCCAAGCATGCGCAAGACTTCCCTACGTTCCTCAGCCGAAAGTACGACGCCCCGTTTCATCCCACCACCTCCACTCTGACTTGTTGTTACTTGGCCTGCAACAGTTCCACACTCGTATTCGGACTCGAACGAACGCACCAGTCCCATGGATTCTAGTCTAACAATGTCAACAAAAAGACTCTGTAGAGCAGCTTGATGATTGGAAAACGAAGAATTTGATTTTTCTGTTTCCATCTCCGTGTTGCCCCTCGCTTTGGGCGCATAATAGCGAACGTACAAATCAGCTATATCCAACCATGGTCCTTTGCGATGATAGATTCTGCTGTACAAGTTCATTGATCGCTCAAATATTATGTCATCTTCAATATTGGTTTGTTTCTCCGTCTCTTCATTTGTTGCATCATCATACAAAGACATGAAGGCCTTGACAGCACTTAAATCATCACCTTCCTCCCAATTGAAAAGAGATACTTCTCTTGAAGAGTTACCTGATTGTTTCATAGTACACCAACGAGCATCTGACATGACGATATGACAAGCTTCTGCAAGGTGTTGGACATATGCCGATGATCGAGGAGTAAAAGAGTGCCGAGCTGTTGCATGCTGTTGTTGAACCTGCGGTTTTGTTTCTATAGAGACGCCCTCCTCCTCCTGCACTAACGGGTTACAAGGGAGTGCAGACTTCGGTTTGTTAGATTGTATGGTAGCATTAAGTTCTTGTGCCTCCTCTTGATGTCGCAGCTGAGGTTTTGTTTCTATAGACACGTTCCCCTCCTGTACTAATGGATTGCAAGGAAGGGCAGATATTGGTTTGCTGGATTTTGCAACACCATCATCTGTTATCTTGTCCTGCTGCTGTTTCAGATGAGGTTTTGTTTCTTCTTGCACTAAAGGATCAATTGGCTTGCTCTGGCGTATGGTAACATCGTCTTCTTTCTTCTCCTCCCCAGCATCGTCAGTATCACTGTCATCAATGTTGATGACATCATGTTCCATACTATTAGGTTTGTTTTCATTACTCAACTTTTGTCGTTTCTGTGCTTGGTCATCTTGACCATAATATGCCTTCCTTCTATCTTGTTTATTCCTTCGATCCTTTTGTTGTTGGTCCCTCCAATGCTGCCTCTGTTTTTTTGACAATGACAATCTGCTACTTTTACTTTTTGGAGCTTGCTGTGTAGTAGCTGCAGCAGCGGTACGCCGACAACGACGAGAAGACAGTTCGTCTGTAGATATATTGTCTTTTCGTATTCTAGATATAGTGCCAGTGGAACACCATCGCACGTATACATATTGATAGTCATCATCTCCGTCGTTTTCAGCAATCAATTGTGATGATGGTACATCTGAAGTCTGTAGCAAGTATGCCGCGTGCTCTTTTGCGCCCTCGTGATTACCATCTCTTGCCCAGACGAAGGTGCCATTATTCATAGAGGACGATCCACTGGCTTTGCGCTTCCTTTCACTAACCGAGGTATTGTCCATGTTGCCACTATGGTACAATACTCAACAACAAGCAACTGGTCATTTGCTTTATTTTGCACTGGCGAGCTAGAAAAAGCGGGAGAGGAGGTAAAGTGATACGTACCAGTACAAACCTACAGAGGAATTGAGACCCAATTTGGCGCCACCTCCTCTTCTTATCGAACTTTTGAGAGAAGCCATAATCATGAAGAAATAATGGGATTTACTCTCTATCCATAACTCCCGTAGCCCCGAACAACAGCACACACGAGCAGTGGCCGTCACTCTCAAGGTTACAGCACATTAATCCACCAGCAGAGCATGAGCAGCCCTACTGACCGAAAGAACGACGAAGAAACTGGCGGGGTTCTCGACCATCCCCCTCCAAACGGAGATCACATCGTCGTAGATGATAACACAAATTGGCAATATGATGCCGTCAGCAACAGTAGTCTCACTGGAGAGTTTACAACCATCACAAATGTGTTGGATGGTCATGCCGATGGGGCGGGGGAGCAGTATTACAGCACTTCTAGGAGTAAATTCGAAGTGGTCGATATAATAGATGGCTATTCGATGCCAGGCACCACTTCAGCACCGAGGAGTAATGACGGGAGCAACCTAGGATCATATGATTCTTATTATCACATGCAAAAGAATGGGCCGCCAATTGTTCCAGAGTCGTCTGAATCTAATGTTCGCCACCACAGTATAATGCGTTATGGGTGGCGTGGCGGGGGTATGAGTGGCTTAACTGGGTCCAGTTTGGCTGACACAATAGAGAAGGACGAACGTGTCGAGGTAGAACATTATCGTGAAGATGCAAGTGAATCAAACACAAATGACAGAGCTAGCTCCTTAAGTTCTTTGACTAATGACTTCTTCCCCAAAATTGACCGAAGAGGAGGACGTTTCTTCTCCACACCAAAGAGGAATAATCGTGCGCAGCATGAAAGACAAGAGAGTATCAGTCCAACATCATCTAACGACAAGTCAAGCTCTCAGAGCTCCAAGATGTTCCCGAAGGCTTTTACGCCTCCCCGAGTCAAGAAAAACAATCTAGTTCATGGCTCACCATGGTATGTCAACAAACATCATCGTGATACTCCATCGCCACACAACTCCTCTGACCAAACTCCCATGACTGCTCACCCGCCAGGTGAGGTGCTTGTAACACCCTCCCACAAGGCGAGTGACTCTAACCCTACACCATCAGTCATAAGTAGTAGCAACATGTCACAATATTTCTCCAACGAGCTCAGGGAGATGTATAACAGCAACGTGTACAGGTCGTATCGACATCGCTACGACCAAGCACTCTCATCTCCGAAGGCCAAAAGAATAATGATCTCGTCAGTTATCCTTGCTGCTCTATTTGCCATCGTTGCAATAGTTGCAATAAGTCTGGGTGCGAGATCACAGAACCGTTCTGTTTTTGAGGCTAGTGCGTCAAGTTATTATGATACTCAGCGGAATGGAGGGCTACCCGAGAAGTGTTGTGTCGGCAAACTCGATGGTGAAGAGCTTATTTTAGAAGCAGATTTACAGGATCGAATAGAATCCACCACTGGTGATAATACCAAGGCACCATCACCATCCGCATCTCCAATACAAAACAATATTCCAATACAAAACACTCCGCCGACTAATGTTGAACTTGATTGGGACTATGTTGTAACAGTGTCGACTCCGAGTCCCACACCTGGAGCGGGAGAAGATTCGGAGAGTGCAGCTATCCCAACAACTCCAAGTCCCACAGTTGGAGAAGACTCGAATGGGTGGAAACCATCCATTCTTCCTTCTTGGATACCACCAGGAGAGAAGCAAATACCTTTAGACACACCAAATCCAACAAGGAAACCGACGAGGAAGCCGACGAGGAAGCCGACAAGGAAACCAACAAGGCAACCGACGAGGAAACCGACAAGGAAACCAACAAGGCGTCCAACAATACGTCCAACAAGAAAGCCTACAAAGCAACCGACAACTAGAAAGCCGACTCCGCAACCAACTATTTTGAGTACTATTGCACAAAGTAAAAAGCCAACTAGCTCTCCAACAAACACACCAACTTCAACACCTCCAACATTGAAGCCAAGTAACGCACCATTTGTTACTTTAGTTCCAACCAAAGTTCCTACTACATTGCTCAACAACAAGTTACCTTCAACATCACCTACCGTTTCTTCCAATACCAAAGAACCATCAGCCGATGCTTTGACTAATGCGCCCACTCGAATTCCAACAGTGTTGGTAAGTATATTTTGTACAGCAACATCTTTTTGTCACGAGTCAACTTCAGATACTAACACAATTGATTTTGATTACCTGACTACTTTTTAGACACCATCACCGACGTCTGGCTCAACTATCAGTCCAGTCAAGCTGCTTCCAACTCTAGTGCCCACAACTCCTCAGCCAGTTACGCCTCAGCCATCCACAATACCTCCAACTCACGAGCCTTCACCTATTCCGACTCCAGTAGTGACACCTCAGCCAACCACGGTGCCTCCAACTGCCGAACCCTCGCCCGATCCGACTCCAGTAGTGACACCTCAGCCAACCACAGTGCCTCCAACTGCCGAACCCTCGCCCGGTCCGGCTCCCTTACCGACGACTCCAAAGCCCTCCGCGAGTCTCGTGAGCCCACCCACCGTTGAACCCACCGCTTCAACATCGAACCCAACAGCACTACCAGTATCAGCCGATCCAACAAGAAGGCCCAGTCCTAATCCCACGGAAGCTCCAGCTCCAGAAACGGATGATCCGACTCCGCAGCCAAGCCCTAATCCCACGGAAGCTCCAGCCCCAGAAACAAAGAAGCCGACTCCACAGCCAAGCCCTCATCCCACTGACGCTCCAGTAACGACGAATCCGACTCCAAAGCCAAGCCCTGATCCAACCGAAGCTCCAGCTCCAGAAACGGATGAGCCGACTCCAAAGCCAAGCCCCAAGCCCACCGAAGCTCCAGAAACAACGAAGCCAACTCCAAAGCCAAGTCCCAATCCCACGGATCCAGAAACAGATAAGCCCACTCCCAAGCCCACAGCTCCAAAAACGGACAAGCCGACCCCCAAACCGACTCCCAAGTCGACTTCCGAGCCGACTCCTAAACCCACAGCTCCAAAAACGGACAAGCCGACTCGGATTTGTTCTACGTATAACCCTGTTACCATAAAATCTTACGAGGTATACTGCAAAACAGTCGGCTGTCCCACTCGTTATACTACTGATTGCTGCGATGGTACAGTTGGAAAGACAACATGCAAAGCAGCCGGTTTTACTGAGGAGCGAACTATCTTCATTTGATCCAATTGTTGTTTGTCTCAGGGGTGATATATATTTGTACAGAAAGTTACCCTTGAAGAATCAACACGCCAGCATTTCTTAAACAAAAGCCAACCAATCCATGCTTCATCATCTCTTCACTGTCGTAGTTGAACACCTCTGCATGGTCGAGTAGAGTAGTACTAAACTTACAGTAGTTTGTAAATTGACGATAAAATGAATTCTGAAGGCGAACAGGTAGCAGAGACGAGAGAGTTCAGTCAGCTCCCGCTCAGTCTTGTATCAATTCCTTTTCTTGTCACATGGAACAATTTGGAGTTCTCATCTGTTCCGACTCGCGTGTCAGTGAGAAGCGTCAAAGAACAAAGAACACCTCCTCACCAAAATTATCGCACACGAGTTATTGTAGAGGAAGTAATGAGGTTCATAAGATACAGCAGTAGCTGCAGACTACAACATCAACAACAACAACAATGGAAAAAGACAAGGGTAGCATCGAAACAAATAAGGCTGTTTGTGGCCCGGCTGTGTCACCAAATAGGGAAGTGAATCAGAGTAGCAACGAGGGACAACCTCGTGTAGGAGAACTCTTTTTCATCCATCAGGAAGTAGACAATGTAAGCCTTAGCAGCATGAGCAGTGATCCTACCGCCTACACCGAAACTGAAATAGAGGAGAATCTTACAGACTACCCGCTCAGTGTTAACTATGCTCTCAGCATTACCGCTGCTTCAGCACACTCCTCGGTCAGCAGTGTTACTCACAACGGTAGCGTACCAAAGAAGTTCATTAGTCGAAGCATTCTCACTGCCTTTAGGAAGAAAGCAGTATCAGACCGCATCGGAAGCTCAGCCGGTAGAGACCACGACGCTTTTCCAGGTTCTATACCAACGACTTTGTATAATAAAGATCCAACTGTTAACAAAAGTGCAGATCCGACAATTGATATCGAGAATCAGCCTTCACAAGAAGAATCAAGCAGTGGCAGTGCTGCAGACGAGGGCTCAGTTCCATCTAAGGCACACAGCTCTCTTTCGTCTTTCTCAGATGGCTTTGGTGGGTATGTGTATCAAAACTGCAGCGAGCTGAACTCTCGAACGACTCGTCTTATGATCATGACAGCCGCTGTGCTCTTGATTTTTGGTGTATCGGCGGTTGTTGCAGCTATTGTTTTAGATGGCAACCCTGCTAATGCAGAAGCAGGCAGCAAGCAACCGACAAGCTTATACGACTCTCTGACGGCGGAAATATCTTCGAACTCTAGTGAAGCTCCACAAACAGCATTTGAATCCCCAATGATAGCAAGCACTCCCATAATTGCAATAGACAATTCTTCGGCTCCATCGATTGCTCCAACGTTTGCTCCAACCAACAGCAGTGAAAATGCATCCAACGACGGGATTTTAGAGTGGGCTCTTACAGATATATCCACTACGGAAGCAACTGAATCAACCGTAAATCCTTCAACCACCGAGGCAACAACATCTTCAACAATGACTTCGACTTCAACAACTTCGACTCCAGTTGCAACGACTTCGTCTTCAACAACGTCAGCTTCGACAACTTCGACTCCAACTACTACTACTACTACTACCACCACCACCACCACAACGTCGTCTTCGACTACCTCCCCTCCAAGCAAGCTTACTGCAACCTATATTCAGGCTGTTGCAAACTCGTTGCTGAGCTTGTCCCTAGCTTCATTTACCAAGGCAAAGGCAGACAAGGAGGAAGACAAGGAGGAAGACAACAAGGAGGACAACAAAGGAAAAGATGATGTGGCGAGTGGTGTGAATGTCGAAACTGTTGTTCGATTTGACATTTCATCAATGTTGAACGACCCTCGCGGTGACCCTTTCAAAGTATTGATCCAGAGTAGCAACAACGAAGGCTTAGGCAAAATTTCGTTAGACTATCTCCCCAAAGCGGGTCTGTGGGATTGTTCTCCATGCGAGCAAGCGCAGGTACCGTCAGAAAATTCAGTTGCAGTTGGTACTTTTGATGATAGTGGATATGTGGACATCTCCTTAGCCTTCTCGAGAGGTATTTTTAACAATCAGATGACGTTCAAGTTGTTGTCAAGAGAAATGTTACCTGCCCCAGAAATGGTGGTACTTTGGGTAGAAGGCTCTGTCCACGAGTTCAGTGATTTGTCCGTGGCAGCCTTGATGGAAAAGGTCTCAGGTCTCTGAGCTGTCATAACAGCACTGTATGTATAATTGTGGAAGGTATGTAGATACAACTAACATGTAAAGCCTATTAAGAAATTATTTATTCGCCATCCACAAAGTCAAACGGTGTCTTTGAGAAGGTAAATAAGTCACTCGAGTCGTTTTTTGAAGGGTTGCCGTTGCCGTCTTTCTGCGACGAGTCTGCATCGAAGCTATCGAAGTTTGCATTTTCATCGTTTCCAAACGCTACATTTCCAGCAAACAAATCCATCACTGGTACATCGTCGTCATCGCCGTCATCATCATTGTCATCTTCGATTGAAGATTCGTCACTGCTTGTTGATTCTGTCTCTTTATCATCGTCTCTAGGGACAACCATGGCGTCAGACATGATATCGTCGTCTTCTGATCCTTTGTCCAAGTGTTTATCGTTTTCATCTTCGTTATCGAAAGGATGCCCACCTCCCAGAGGATCATCGTAAATGTAGTCTTTGAATCCTGTTGTAGTTGGGATTACAGAGCCAAAATTGTGCCCCAAATTGCTTTCCTTGGACGGGGCTCGGCGACGGTTGCGCCCTCTCAATTGGCTATCATCTGACTCACCATTTGAGGAAGGCAAGCTCAAATTTTCCATCATGCTGTCGGCAATATCCAAGTCAATTTCGTCCATATCAATATCACCTTCGGCTGCCCCGCTCCCACCAAATATCAAGTGACCAGATGGCTCGCCTAAAAAGTCGTCGCTGGTGTCATTTATTACTGCCGTCAGTTGGTTTTGTGAGTCAGAAGTTGCCGTCACAGCTTGGCCATTATTCATTGGCTGGCCTCCCAATGGAGCTGACTGCACAGACATTTCAAATGCAAGGGTAGAGGCAACAAACTTTTCCCATTTATCAAAAAGAAGAGGGTCCCGCTGAATAATAAGGCTGATTTGCGATGGTCGAGAGGCTTTGGCAACTGGCGTTTCTTGTTGATTGGGTGAGGAATGTAGTTTGGGTAAAGGAGATGTGGCGTGTGTCTCGACTGCATTGCTCTCATCTCCCTCCATATTGTTACAATCGTCACCAGTGTTAGTGGAAGCATGAGCCAAAGCTTGGCAGATGATAATAACGTGACCCATGTACCCCTTGCGGATTTGTTTAGACTCCTTACCGCCAGAAGCAACGGACGACGTGCCTTCAATTGGTTTAGAGTCTAGCGGCTGAGAAGATTCATCGTCGTTCATACACTGTTCCATTGCCGAATCAACGTCTTCTTCGGATACAGGTGCAACTGCGTCAATGTCGGTACTTTTCTTGCTACTATTGCCGTCGTCACTGTCATCATCTTGTTCCGCCTTCTCATTAGAGCCAGATCCAACTACATCTACAATAATATCTTCACCTCCAAACGAATCCATTAATCTCTCCATCAATTGACATTTTTCAAGAAAATACTCTTGCAACCCTGATCGTCCCTCTCCACCCTCAAACACATGCACCAAGAAATTTGCCACACTCTGATGAAGCATGGAACACCATTCAAACTCCAAAAATAAATCTATGCAATGCTTCAAGATATTGCTGTGCTGGAGATCGAAATCTACCGATGCGTCTCCAAGAAGAACTAGAGCCTCAACTAAACGAAGTATACGCAGACGAGATGTACCGAGGAGTAGTCGAGGCTGACCACCAGTGTATTGCGCTGAAGTGAGCCACGTTTTTGTTACGGGATGAGTCAATAGCGAAGACAACTCCTTGAGCAGTGCAGGGAGATGGCTGACAAGAGATGACGTGTCTGCCGTAGATACTTCTGGAGAAGAAGGATGCATAGGCAGTGAAGCCAGTGGTGGAGGCGTGTGCGGCCCAATTTCGCTCATATTTGTTTGTAACGATTCAACTGCTTGGTCTGCAGCACCTCCCTCTACTCCGACGGCTCCATATCCACCCAGTTGCAGCACCAAACTTTCTAGCACCGTTATTGCACATGTCATTTTCGATTCGTATGGAACAAACTCGGGTTGCTCATCTTTCGATTCATTGGAAAAAGATGCACTTCTTGATAATGAAGCAATATCTAAGACCCGTTTCAATGCTGGGTCCGATGACAAGGAAATCATGACAGAAGAGTTCAGAGATGAGTTTTGAATGATTGTGACGAGTATCTCAGCTGCATGCTGAGAACACAAGAACGCCGCATCATCTTCATCATTTTTCACATCACACTCTTTTGAAGAATCATCATTGGAATACCCAACCGGAAACCCATGTTCTAACAAAAAAGAATCCGTTTTACCCTCCAACCTATCCAATAATAGTGCCAACACACAGTCAGGTCTTTCCGACCAGTCACACTGGAACAAATGAGTCAAATCATTTTCCAAATCATCCTCATCGTCTACATCTTCATCGTCCATATCATGCAGAGACATTTGTTGGTTACCATTCATTTGATTAATCGCATTCATGAAATCGTTGTTTGGTGCAGAATATGGATTTTCGTCATCATCACTATCCGTTGATGTTGAAGCGACAACATCATCGTCGCTGCCATCATTTTTATTGGCTCCATTCTCTTTGGAAGTTCCTTGTTGCCGCAGCGGTGATGGTACCAGTAGTCGTTGTAAAATGTGCATTATCGAATGTGAATGTAGGTGGTCAAGTAATGCACACATGAGCATCGGTGGTGCATTCGATGATGGGAATTTCTCAATTGCTGAAGAAGATAGTTGTTGTTGTTGTTGTTCTTGTTCTTTTGCATCCAACGATTTATACGAAAGGGATAATAGCTGCTTCGACATGGGAGCTGATCTACTTGTCCATATTAATGACGTATTCATATACTCTGCCATTGTTTGAGATCGTGTCCGAAATAACACCACCAACAACTTTTCTAAATATCCTGCTCTTCGATCATCAAGTGATGAGGGGGGAGTGTCAATTAGGACTGAGAAGATTAGGTCTAGAATTCGCTTTTTGGATGTCTGTTGTGGTTGTTGTTGTTGCGTTTGTTGACGTGGTTGGAACATCGTGTCGTTGCTACCTCGCGGTTGTAGTGAATTTGTCGTTTGTAAATCTGAACTGCCACCACCACCATTGTCACTTTTCAAAATAGTAACGTCTTCTAACTCTCCCACCACAAAGGGTGGTGTCGTCATGTCCTCGACTACATCGTCTTCCTCCACGTCAATAAATCCATCCACAAGCACATCCAAGGTAGTCCCCACCTCGGAACAAAGTACCTCACAAGCCATGTAAGGATATCTTATAAATCTCAAGTCATATTCTTCTTCCGGAGTACGTTGTTCCTCTTCTTCTTCATCATCGTCATCATCTCGATTGAAAATCCACCCTTCTCCCCCTGCCGCAGCCTTTCTACTAGGCCTCACAGGACTCACAGCCGGACTTATCCACTGTGTCTCCACATTAACTTCACCATTCTCCCTCGGTGACGAAACCAACAATTTCGAATTCCGATGCAATCCCTCCTCCTCCTCCTCCTCCTCATGAGATTCCAACCGTGCCAACTCCCTCATCTTCTTTCTCTCCTCCCTCCTCCTCCTCTCCTCACTACACCACCGTTCTCTCCCCCCCACACTCCCCTCATCCCCATACGGCACTGCATCCAACACACACTCCACCAATTCCGCCACAACCTCCCCCCTCCCAAAATATTCCACAAGTTGTACCTCACACCCTCGTAACTCTTGCAATAGTTCATCCTGTGCCAATAATTCGTCAAGTGTAAGTGGGGTATTGGAACTAAGTAGATCGTGAAGTGGTGAGGGGAGGGAAAAGGCCTCGGTGGACCAAATGTCGCCTCCGCTGAGTGTGGCGAATGCAGAGTTGATTCCTTCGCTCATGTTGTTGTTGTTGTCATTGGTGGTATGGTTGGTGTTGTCATCGGGGAAGGAAGCTGTCCACATTTGACATTGATACATTGTGTCTTCTTCGTCTTCTTCGATGCTGCTGGAGCTTCCTTGGTGATGTAGTGCCATGTCGTACTCTGTCGCTGCTGTTGTTGTTGTTTGTAATTTATCCTCCTTTTCAACATTATCATCATCGTCGGTATTGTTGTTGTCTGCTTCAGATGATGCAACAACGATGGATGATATTTCAATTCCCTCATCATTCGATTCAGTTTTGGCCAACACATCATCATCATTATTAGGTTCATTTGTATTC
>Ga0209652_1001605_pt1 | contig 18330 bp, 15 predicted proteins | sample SaaInl74LU_5_DNA_FD_184641 | JGI IMG/M metagenome (GOLD analysis project Ga0209652, IMG submission 184641) | Marine microbial communities from expanding oxygen minimum zones in the Saanich Inlet - ESP_74LU_5_DNA (SPAdes) (version 2) | ecosystem: Environmental > Aquatic > Marine > Intertidal zone...
ATCGGGCGGGTCGATCCCCATTGCCGGATATTTCAAACAGTTCCTCGGAATGGACGCCATGCTGATCGGATTTGGACGGGACGACGACCTGATTCACTCTCCCAACGAGAAATACGCGCTAGAGAGCTTTCATAAGGGGATCCGCAGCTGGGCCCGGGTTCTCGCCGCTCTGAGCTAAGGCGACCCTCTGGCACCTTCCCCTCGCGGCTGGCGTGGCGGGACCGTTCAGATGCCTCCGGCGGGGATATTTTTGATCCGAAGAAACAGGGCACAACTCCCCAATCTTCGGATTACAAATATCCCCGCCGGAGGCAGCACGACGACGCAGTCGTCGTAAAAAATCGGCATGCGCCGAAGGCGCGCTATTTTGAAAGAGGGGAAATGGCGCGGTTGACGGGGCTCGAACCCGCGACCCCCGGCGTGACAGGCCGGTACTCTAACCAACTGAGCTACAACCGCGCTATGGTTCGATTTGGAGGGGGAGGCAGTGGCGCGGTTGACGGGGCTCGAACCCGCGACCCCCGGCGTGACAGGCCGGTACTCTAACCAACTGAGCTACAACCGCGCGATCTGCCGCCCGGGTATCTTCACCGAACGTGATGGGCGTTCTATGCGGCCCGTACTGCCCCGTCAAGCGGCAAGGTGACGAAATCTCGACCGAATTTATTGATCAGGCAGGGGGATGAATTCAGCGTTGTCATCGACCGGTAACTGGAACCGTCCATGCTCCCAATCTCCGGCCCGCCAGGCCTCCTTTGCCGCCTCGATCCGCTCTTGCGACGAGGCCACAAAGTTCCACCACAGGTAGCGCGGACCATCCATCGTGGCCCCCCCCAGGATCATCAGCCGCGCGCCGGTCCGACCCGCCTTGAGGCTGACCCGGTCGCCGGGGCGGAATACCATCATCCGGCCGCTTGCAAAGGACTGGCCCGCCACCTCGATCTCGCCCTCCAGCACATAGACGCCGCGGTCTTCGTGGTTGTCAGGCAAGGGGATGGCCGCCCCTGGCTGAAGCACCGCATCGAGGTAGAACATCTCGGACGGCGTTTCGACCGGCGCACGCTCGCCGTAGGCCTCGCCCAGGATCAGTCGCACCACCTTGCCCTCGCCTTCCAGTTCGGGAAGCGCCTCGGGGGCGGCATTGAGGAAGGCTGCCGGATCGTCCTCTTTATCCTTTGGAAGGGCCAGCCAGCTTTGGATGCCGAACATCGACATCGGTTCCTGTCGCGCCTGACCGTCGATCCTCTCGGAATGGGTGATCCCCTCGCCGGCCACCATCAGGTTGACCGCCCCGGCCTCGATCCATTGATCGGTCCCGAGGGAATCGCGGTGATGGATCTTGCCCTTGTGCAGGTAGGTCACTGTCGCCAGTCCGATGTGCGGGTGCGGCCGGACGTCTATGCCCTGCCCGCTTAGGAATTCGACAGGACCGAACTGGTCAAAAAAGATGAACGGGCCGACCATCTGCCGTTTTGGTGATGGCAAGGCACGGCGAACCTCAAAGCCTCCAAGCTCGCGGGCACGTGGTACGATGACGGTTTCGATGCTGTCGACATCGTCGCCTGTCGGGGTATGCGGATCGAGGGCGGGGTTCCAACTCATCTTCGGCTCCTTACTGCACTTGATGAGAAGCTTAACCGAAGTTGCAGTGCACACAAACTGCGCATCCGAACGCTATCAGTGCGCCGACGCACGGACGATCCGGGGAAGGAGGAAAAGTTGGTGGGTGATGAGGGACTCGAACCCCCGACATCTTCGGTGTAAACGAAGCGCTCTACCAACTGAGCTAATCACCCGACTGGCGCGGTTTAGCCGGGCTGTTCCATGCAAGCAAGACCGAAGCTCACTCTGGCTGCAATTCGGTGTGCTGATCGTTGGCGACGTGGTGGATGACCCCCTGCCCGCCGGGCAGTTCCAGCACGCGATCCAGTCCCCAACCCATTGCCGCCGTCCGCAAGAAGCGGGAGGTGATGCCGTGGGTTACGATCACGCTGGGGCCATCGAGGGTCCGCAAAAAGCGTTGAACGCGGGACATGACCTCTTCGAACGGCTCACCCTCGGGGGCACGAGCGTAGAAATCCATAAAGTGGGCATCCTCGGGCAGATCGGTCTCAAGACGGATCTCGTCTCGGCTGCGACCGGTCCAGCCACCAACCGAAATCTCGCGCAGGCGCGCATCCTCAATGATGGGCCAGTCGTCCCCGGCCGCCAAGAGAGCTGTGCGCCGCGCACGGGTCATCGGGCTTGAATAAAGCCTATGACTTTGGGCTGTGACCCCCAATCGCCGCAGCATGGCCCCCATTTCGCGTGCCTGAGCCTCGCCCTTGGTCGTGAGTGGCGAATCCCGATCACCTTGCCAACGCCCGGCCAGGTTCCACTCGGTCTCACCATGACGCATCACGAACAGCTCGGGCAGGGTCATCCCGCAATCTCCTTTGACCAACGGGCTACCCACTACAGTATGAAATCGTCGACTGTAAGACTGTTGGCACTATTGATGACGACCTGCAGATCGGCAACGCCATCAGTGTCGTAGTCGACCGTCACAAGGCTCCGTGTATCATCGATACGCGATATGAGGATCTGGCCCCTGCCAGCCATCAACGTGTTGTCGGCACCAGCAAAATGCAGCGCCTGATGGCCATGCACCGCCGGATCGCCATCGATGCCGCGCAGATGAATTTTGTCGATGCCACTTTCAAAACTGCCGATGACGTCGCGGTGGCCGTAGAGCACCCTGCTGTCGTCGGTACCAAAGACGAAAGTATCCGCGCCAGCCCCCCCAAAAAGCCAGTCGCGCCCGCGCCCTCCGACGAGGATGTCGTCCCCGACACCACCGAAAAGAACGTCATCCCCTTCATTCCCCACAAGAAAGTCACCATCATCCCCGCCAAAGAGCTTGTCCGCTCCGTCCCCGCCAAAAATCCGGTCGGCACCACCGCGTCCAGACAGGTGATTGTCGGCAGCATTGCCCGTCAGGCGGTCAAATCCAGCGCCGCCCACGGCGTTTTCGATGATCACCCCGGCGGCGATGGTGTAGCCGCCCGAGATACCCTGAACCGAGGACAGAAACCCGCCGCCGCCCGTCTCTGTCCGCAAAGTCGCCGGTCGAAGGTCTATGACCGCGTCCCCTGCCCCATCATGGCGCAGTGTGTCCGCGCCGCCAACATCCCAGATGCTGCGCCAATAGGTCCCCGGACCGTTTCCATCTGGCAATTGGTACAACGTGTCCCCCATCGCCGTCTTCAGGTTTGCCCCGTACTTGTCCTGCAAGACCGCTATGTCGAGGGCCATCGGCCCCGCTTCGAAACCAAAGCGGATGTCTTGGCCACCAGCATACCGGCCCGCGGCATGGCCGCTGTTGTAGGACATGGTGGTAAAGACACCCTGGTTCAGAAGGTAGTCGCCAAAATCGTCATGGGCATGTTCGACACCGACCATCACCTCTGACTGCCCGCCCCTGTCATGCGGATGCGCCATTCCAAGGGCGTGAAGCAATTCGTGCGTAATCGTCACAAAGTGAAAGCCACCAACCTCAAGGCCCTGCCCCGCTTCCCTGTCCCAGGCTGCACCGTTCAGGACCCCGATCCCCTGGTTGCGGGTGCCGGGCGGGTTGAAGTAGCCCAGATAGCCGCTCGTCCCCATTTCGTCGGTATCCAGAAGGATCGAAAGGGTCGCGCTGGGGGCGTCTGTAATCCGGAACGTCACATTGCACACCGACTCCAGAAGATTGAAGGCCGCTTGGAACTGGCCGATTTCATAGGCGTTGAACCCTTCTGATGTGTAGCCGTCCAGCCTTGCCCCTGCAGGCGCGAAATAAACCGAGATGGCGGGCGGCAAGGCGGCTCCGCCCCAGTCTAGTGCGGCAAGCGGGTTTGGTTTCACGGTCCGGGCCGATGGCGGCTGAAACGCCTCCATTGTTTGGAAGGGATCGCCTATCAGCTGTGATGCGGCCGCGCCATTGGCGGACGGGGTGCCGTCATATGGGACAATGGTGCCTTGGTCTGGCAATCGGTCGGGCCATTTGTCGGGCTTTGACACTGCGAAAGCGGTTGGCTGAGGCAGGACATTGGCGGAGGTTCGAGGATGATCTTTGGCCAAGTCCACATCCAGCCTGGGTCCGATCGTGCTGCCCCGGTCCGGTTGAACCTGCATCGTACCAAGGTAGTTGACGGCAGTCGACGATGCTAATTTTTTGGCCATCGGGCCGAATGACGCGCTCAACGAAGCGCTCAACGATGGGCCAAAGTCGATTTCAAATGAGAATGGCCGCAAGCATTAATCTCCTGGTAAGCCGGAGATGCTATTCCTTGAGAATGCGGATCAGGACACCAGCTGTCGGTCGGCACTTGCCGGACCAGTTTACAGTTCCTTTACTATCGGTCCTCCATTGACCTTGTCACCATGCGACGGGGCGAAAGTGATGGCATGGTTAATCGCGGCCGAGGATCATTTATTGGCGAAGTCGGCCAACGAAGGCGGCCGGATCATTTCGCCCAGCGGGCCGCCAGAGGGGGAATGGTGGGTGATAAGGGATTTGAACCCCTGACATCTTCGATGTGAACGAAGCGCTCTACCACTGAGCTAATCACCCAATCCGATGGGTCGTTTAGCTGTCATCGTCATGATCTGCAAGGGCCTGATTGCCCCCCTCGCGCGCACGGTTCCGGACCACTCGCGCGACAAAGTCCGTTCCCCGGTCTGTTGCCTTTTGCCGGTTCACCTTCAGTTTGCCAAGGCCGGGCAAGTTTACCTCTTCGCCATTTGCGATGGCCTCCCCCAAAACAGCCAATGTTGCTTCCGCAGCCGACTTGGCCTCGTTCCGCTTGAGGCCAGACCGGGCCACGACCCGCTCAAAGAATTCCTTCATCTTGACCTGCACGCGGACGGTCATGTCGATTGCCGATGGCTGCGGCTCAACAATGGTGGTCGACGGTATATTTGTCTTGGTCATGCTCTGCCCCTTTTCGGATTGAACCGTTGGGGCAAGCCTATACCCCCTCTTGAGGTCACGGCTACTGGCCAAGATTGTGGAGGCGTGTCCACACGAAAAAGGCGCGCCCCGGCTAAGGGGCGCGCCGACGTCGTCACTTTGCAAAGCGGCCTGGATTAGTGGGCGGTCGCCGCAGCACCATCGTCAGCGGGTTTAGCGGCCGAAAGCGCGGCAGCTTCCTCGGCTGCTTCGTCCCATTCGATCGGTTCCGGCTTGCGCACAAGGGCGTGCTCCAGAACCTCGGACACGTGGCTGACGGGAATGATCGTCAGACCGGCCTTCACGTTATCCGGGATCTCGGGAAGGTCCCGCTCATTCTCGACCGGGATCAGCACCGTGGTGATGCCTCCCCGCAGTGCCGCCAGAAGTTTCTCTTTCAGACCGCCGATGGGCATCGCATTTCCCCGCAACGACACTTCGCCTGTCATGGCGATATCCTTGCGGACGGGGATCTGCGTCAGTACCGATACGATCGATGTCACCATGGCCAGACCGGCCGAGGGGCCGTCCTTTGGGGTGGCACCATCGGGGACGTGGACGTGGATGTCGATCTTGTCGAACTTCGGCGGTTTCACCCCGATCTGCGGGCTGATGGACCGGACGTAAGAGCTTGCTGCGTCGATGGATTCTTTCATCACATCGCCCAGTTTGCCCGTCGTCTTCATCCGGCCCTTGCCCGGAAGGCGTAGTGCTTCGATGTTCAAAAGCTCGCCCCCGACCGACGTCCAGGCCAGGCCCGTGACGACCCCGATCTGATCCTCCTTTTCGGCCAGCCCGTAGCGATACTTCTTGACGCCCAGGTAGTCCTCAAGGTTGGCTTCGGTCACCTCGACCTTTTCAACCTCTTTTCGTACGATCTTGGTGACAGCCTTGCGGGCGATCTTGGCCAATTCACGCTCCAGATTCCGCACGCCGGCTTCGCGGGTGTAGGTGCGGACCATCTCGGTCAGGGCGGTATCGTCAACCTCGAATTCCTTCGCCTTCAGGCCATGGTTCTTCATGACCTTGGGCAGCAGGTGCTGGCGGGCGATCTCGCGCTTTTCGTCCTCGGTGTAGCCGGCCAGGCTGATGATCTCCATCCGGTCCAGCAAAGGGCCGGGCATGTTGTAGGAGTTCGCCGTGGTCAGGAACATGACGTTGGACAGATCGTATTCGACCTCAAGATAGTGGTCGACGAAAGTCGAGTTCTGTTCGGGGTCAAGCACCTCGAGCATGGCAGACGCCGGGTCGCCACGGAAATCCTGCCCCATCTTGTCGATCTCATCGAGCAGGATAAGCGGGTTCGTCGTCTTCGCCTTTTTCAACGCCTGGATGATCTTGCCGGGCATAGAGCCGATATAGGTTCGACGGTGGCCCCGGATCTCGGATTCGTCGCGCACGCCGCCAAGGCTGATGCGGATGAACTCGCGCCCTGTGGCCTTGGCAACCGATTTGCCAAGCGAGGTTTTGCCCACACCCGGAGGACCGACGAGGCACATGATCGGCCCCTTCAGCTTGGCCGAGCGTTGCTGCACCGCCAGATACTCCACGATCCGCTCCTTGACCTTGTCGAGGCCGTAGTGGTCGTCATCCAGCACCTTCTGGGCCAGTTTCAGGTCCTTCTTGGTGCGCGACTTCACACCCCAGGGCAGGCCCAGAATCCAGTCTAGGTAGTTGCGCACGACGGTCGCCTCGGCGCTCATCGGGCTCATGCTTTTGAGCTTTTTCAGCTCTGCATCGGCCTTTTCGCGGGCTTCCTTGGACAGTTTTGTCTGAAGGATGCGGTTTTCGATTTCCGCAACCTCGTTCTGACCCTCTTCACCGTCGCCCAGCTCGCGCTGGATCGCCTTCATCTGTTCGTTCAGATAGTATTCCCGCTGGGTCCGCTCCATCTGGCTCTTGACCCGGGTCTTGATCTTTTTCTCGACCTGCAGGACGGACATTTCGCCCTGCATCAGGCCGTATACCTTTTCAAGCCGCTCTGCGACCGAGAGGGTTTCAAGAAGTTCCTGCTTTTGACGCACTTCGATCCCCAGATGACCGGCGACGAGGTCAGCCAGCTTGGCAGGCTCTGACGCCTCCAAGACGGCGGCAAGCGCCTCTTCGGGGATGTTCTTGCGGATCTTGGCGTAACGCTCGAACTCCTGGGCAACAGACCGGACGAGGGCCGATACGACCTCTTCATCGCCCATCACCTCGGTCAGATATTCGGCGCGCGCTTCAAAGAAGCGGTCGTTCTCAACGTAGTCGGTGATGCGCACACGGCTTTTACCTTCCACCAGCACCTTTACGGTGCCGTCGGGCAATTTCAGCAGTTGCAGCACATTGGCCAGCACGCCGGCGTTGTAAATGCCGTCGGAATCCGGGTCATCGACGCCGGGGTCTATCTGGCTCGACAGCAGTATCTGCTTGTCGTCGGCCATCACCTCTTCCAAGGCACGCACGGACTTCTCGCGCCCTACAAAGAGCGGCACGATCATGTGCGGGAACACCACGATATCGCGCAGGGGCAAAACCGGGTAAGAGGCACTGAGGGGAGTTTGCATGCTCGTATCCTTATTCTTGGCAAGACAGCCGCGGTCCCGATTATCGGCAACCCTTGGGCCGTCTCCTGTCCAGATCACTCTATCTGGTGCAAGAGCGACGCAGTTTCAAGCAGTCCCGCTTTCGGCAAAGCATGCATCCGCATTCTCTCTGCCGCAAGCGCGATGTCATGAAAATCTGCCGTGACCCTGAGGAACCGAGGGATCCTGGCCTCAAATCGGCTCAATATCCCCTTCGGCGCGGAGGGCGTGGAAGGCAGTCTCGAACTCGGCAAAGCGGTTCTGGGCGATCGCTGTGCGCATGCCAGACATCAGTTCCTGATAATAGTGCAGATTGTGCCAGGTCAGCAACATGCCCGAAATCATCTCACCCGTCCGAAACACATGGTGCAGGTAGGCCCGCGAATAGGACCGGCAGGCAGGACAGGTGCAATCTTCGTCCAGCGGCCGTGGATCGTCCTGATGGCGAGCGTTCTTGATGTTCACCTGCCCACGCCGGGTCCAGGCCTGCCCCGTCCGGCCCGAGCGGGAGGGCAAAACGCAGTCCATCATGTCGATCCCCCGCTTGACCGCGCCCACGATGTCGTCTGGCTTACCCACCCCCATCAGGTAGCGCGGCTTGTCATGCGGGAGCATGCCCGGCGCATAGTCCAGCACTCCGAACATCGCCTCCTGCCCTTCGCCGACCGCAAGGCCGCCGACGGCATAGCCGTCAAAACCGATCGCTTTCAGCGCCTCTGCGCTTTCAGCGCGCAGATGCTGGGTCACCCCGCCCTGCTGGATGCCAAACAGGGCATGTCCGGGCCGGTCGCCAAAGGCCTCTTTCGACCGCGCAGCCCAGCGCATCGACAGGCGCATACTTTCGGCGACACGGTCGTCGGTGGCAGGCAGGGCGGGGCATTCGTCAAAGCACATGACGATGTCCGACCCCAAAAGGCGCTGGATCTCCATTGACCGTTCCGGGGTCAACTCGTGCTTGGACCCGTCGACATGGGACCGGAAGGTGACGCCGTGTTCGGTCAGCTTGCGCAGATCCGCCAGGCTCATCACCTGAAACCCGCCCGAGTCCGTCAGGATTGGCCCGTCCCAGTTCATGAACTTGTGAAGCCCGCCCAGCCGGTCGATCCGTTCGGCGGTCGGGCGCAGCATGAGGTGGTAGGTATTGCCCAGCAGGATATCAGCACCGGTCGCCTTCACGCTTTCGGGGAGCATGGCCTTGACCGTGGCCGCCGTACCAACCGGCATGAAGGCCGGTGTCCGGATCTCGCCCCTTGGGGTCGAAATCACGCCAGTGCGGGCCATGCCGTCAACGGCGTTCAAGGTGAACCCGAAAGCTGTGCTCATTGATCTGCCTTACCCTGTCTTTGCCAGCCCGCCTTGTGCCGCTTTGCCCCGCAAAAGGAAAGAGCGGTTTGGTTGACCGGTTCTAACAGAAGTTCGGATTTGCACCGACCGCGCCAAGATCGCTTGGGATGGCCTTTCGCGTCAGGCCGCGGTCACATCCGCCAGACCGTGTCGCGTTCTTGCCTTGATGTCGCGGGGCGACCAGACCAGGGCGGGCAAACGCGCGATGTCTGGGCCAACTCTGTTGAGCTGCCCCAAACATGTTTGAACGCCGAATACCTGAATGGCTGCGCCACGCGCCCGCGCCCTCGGTCCGGGGGTTTGCCACCCTTGCGGGGTTCGAAGCGGCGACGCGCGGCATGCTCATCTCGGTCTATCCGGTCGCGATGTATGACGCGCTTCGGGACGCGGCGCTGGTCAGTTCCATCTACTTTGCCATTGGGCTCATCTCGCTGACGGCGGGCCTGCTTGTCCCGTATCTGAACCGTTACATCCCCCGACGCTGGATGTATGGGGTCGGCGCATCGGGATATATCCTTAGCGCTGCCCTTGCCATCGTCGGCACGCCCGAGGCGATCGTGCTGGCCCTTGCCACCAATTCAGTGGCCACCGTGATCACCTTTGTCTGCTTTAACGCCTATGTGCTGGACTACATTTCGCGGATCGAACTGGGCAAATGCGAAACGACACGGATGTTCTATTCGGCGGCGGGCTGGACGGTCGGGCCGGTGCTAGGTGTGGTCCTTTGGGGCTGGTGGCGGCCTGCGCCTTTCCTGATTTCCGGCCTCTCGGCGGCGTTCATGCTGGCGGCCTTCGTTTATATGCGGATGGGCAACGGCAAGCTGATCACCCGGGCGCGCAAACCGCCGCCAAATCCGCTCGCCTTTCTGGGCCGTTTTTTTCAACAGCCACGCCTTGTGGCAGGCTGGCTGTTCGCCGTGATCCGGTCCTGCGGCTGGTGGGCCTATGTGGTGTACCTTCCCATCTTTGCCGTCGAGAACAATCTAGGCGACCAGTTGGGCGGTATCTTGTTGTCGGTCACCAACGCCGCCCTGTTCCTGTCGCCGTTCATGCTGCGCTGGATGCAGGCGCGATCGGTGCGCTATTCGGTGCGCACCGGTTTCATGGCCTGCGCGATCCTTTTCGCCGGTGCGGGCGTTGGGGCAGCGGCCCCCTGGGCGACGGTCGTTTTGCTGTTCGCGGGCAGCTTCTTTCTGATCCTGTTGGACATCTGCGCCGGCCTGCCCTTCCTCATGGCCGTCAAACCCTCGGAACGGACCGAGATGTCGGCGGTCTATTCCTCGTTCCGGGATGTGTCCGGGATCGCGACGCCGGGCATCGCCTGGCTGATCCTTCTGGCCGCCCCCATCGCGGGCATCTTTGTCGCTGCCGGAACGGCCTGCTTCGTGGCCTGGGGCATCGCCAGCCGGTTGCACCCGCGATTGGGCGAGTCGCGGCTAAAGCCGCCTGACCCGGCCCGCGATCTGGCCGCCGCCGAATAGGCCGCGCCTAGATCACCGCCTCTTTAGAATTGTGAAAGGGCGCGAAACTGGCCGACTGCGCCATCGCCCAGGCCCCGCCAAAGCGGGGAGAGCTGTCCGGATCGCTTAACAACTGCCCCGGGACCAGCATCTCGTACTGATCGGCATAGGTCACCACCCGGTCCGACGCCCCGCGCCGCTGAAAGTGATGCGGTCGCAAACCGCCCGGATGGTCAAGACCCGCCGCCGCCACCAGTTCCCCTAGCGCAAGTACCGTGTTGCGGTGAAAGTTGGCGACCCGCTGGGATTTGTCCGCCACCACAAGCGCCCGTTGACGAAACGGATCGGTCGAGGTGACGCCCGTCGGGCAATGCCCGGTGTGACAGGCCTGCGCCTGAATGCACCCCACAGCGAACATGAACCCCCGCGCCGAGTTGCACCAATCCGCCCCCAGCCCCATGACCCGGGCCATGTCAAAGGCCGAGATGATCTTGCCCGAGGCACCGATGCGGATACGGTCGCGCAGGTTGCAGCCCACAAGGGCATTGTGCACCAGTGTCAGCCCGTCACGCAGCGGCATGCCGACGTGGTCCATGAACTCAAGCGGGGCCGCCCCGGTGCCGCCCTCCTTGCCATCGACGACGATAAAGTCGGGAACGCTCCCGGTTTCCACCATTGCCTTGCAGATCGCCAGAAACTCCCACGGGTGGCCCACGCATAGCTTGAAACCGACAGGCTTGCCCCCCGACAGCTCGCGCAACTGGCCCAGAAAGGCGATCAATTCCAATGGCGTCGAAAAGACGGAATGACTGGCCGGTGACACGCAATCCACCCCCATCGGAACGCCGCGGATGCGCGAAATCTCGGGCGTGATCTTGGCCGCGGGAAGGACGCCGCCATGACCGGGTTTGGCCCCCTGGCTTAGCTTCAGTTCGATCATCTTGATCTGCGGGTCGCGGGCGGTCGTGGCAAACATCTCGGGATCAAAGGCGCCTTCGGCTGTGCGGCAGCCAAAGTAGCCTGACCCGATCTCCCAGATCAGGTCGCCGCCATGCTCTCGGTGATAGGGCGACACGCCGCCCTCGCCGGTGTCATGGGCAAAGCCCGCCATCCGGGCTCCATGGTTCATCGCCAGAACCGCATTGGGGGACAAGGCCCCATAACTCATCGCCGAGATATTCAGGACAGAGGCAGAATAGGGCTGCGTACAAACGCCGGGGTCCCCGACATTAACACGCAGCGCCCCTTCCGTGACCGGCCGGGCAGGAACAAGGGAATGCTGCAGCCACTCGTACTGCTCCTCATAGACGTCGAATTGGGTGCCAAAGGGACGCTTGTCCAATTCGCGCTTGGCCCGTTGATAGACGATGGCCCGCTTGTCGCGGGTAAAGGGGGCACCATCCTTGTCGCCTTCGAAAAAGTACTGGCGCATCTCGGGACGGATGCCCTCCAGCAGAAACCGCAGATGGGCGGCCACGGGATAGTTGCGCAGGATCGCATGACGGGTCTGCGTCAGGTCGCGCAGACCAAGGGCCAGCACGGCAAAGCCCAGGAAGACCGCAAACCAACCCGGACCGGCAAGGGACGGATAGGCCAGCACAATCAAGGCGCCCACCAGCACGGTCACGGCAGCAAGGGTCAGGGGCAAGAACCGAACTTCGAGTATCAGGTGAACATAACGCATTGATAAGGCACCCCTTGTGACAGTCTTGTCCGGTCGACTTCGTAATTCGACGCAACGGACCACAACACCGTCATAGGCCAATACTTTGAAGGCACAGTGTCAAGTTTTCTTGGGTGCAGGTGTTGCAATCGTTGACCAACCGCATTTGCCCGCTCTACCAAAGCCTTAGATGTAGGTTTGTTGACCCCTAAGGCCAAAGTGGGTTTCGTCGGTTCTATTCCGGTTTCGAAGACCCCGCGGCATCCTGGGTCTTTGTTTGATGCCTGGGTCCTTGTTTGGTGACTGGGTCCTTGTTTGGTGACTGAGGGCGCGTCCGACACGTCCTCGCAAGAACAACATGATGTTGAGCCGCCGGAGAATCCGGGGCTGGCCAGAAGGACATGAAAGACGATGACATCTTCGCGCCCTCAACGCCTTGTCGCAGAAGCCCTTGGCACAATGCTTCTGGTCTGCGCCGTCGTCGGATCCGGGATCATGGCTGCGCGACTTACAGATGACGTGGCCCTGATCCTGCTGGGCAACACACTCGCCACCGGGGCGATCCTCGTGGTGCTGATCACCGCGCTCGGTCCGGTTTCAGGCGCCCATTTCAACCCGGCCGTCACGATTGCGCTGGCCCTTCGGCGCAAGGCCCAGGTCAGCGATGTCGCGCCCTACGTCCTCGTGCAGATCGTGGGTGGCATCCTCGGCGCGCTGCTGGCGCATGCGATGTTCGAACAGGAAATCCTGCAGGCCTCGATGACAGTCCGGACCGGGCCTGCACAATGGCTGTCCGAAGGGGTGGCAACCTTCGGACTGGTCTTTGCCATCTTTGCGGGGGTGCGGCATGCCCCTCAGGCTGTGCCATGGATGGTTGGGCTCTACATTTCGGCCGCATACTGGTTCACATCATCGACCTCCTTCGCCAATCCTGCGGTCGCGATTGCGCGCAGCTTCAGTGACACATTCTCGGGCATCCGCCCCAACGACCTGCCTGGTTTTCTGCTGGCCCAGATTGCCGGCGCCCTGATCGCCGCGGCACTGGCCGGCTGGCTTTTTTCGGATGACCAAAGCTAGCGTCAGGTACCAGGCCGCAAGGGGCGCGCCAGGGTGAAACAGCCAGAAACGGGCACGGATAGGTTACCGGGTAAACGCCCCCCTTTACCCTGCGACGCCTAAACCCTATATCTTCTGTCAGGATTTCTCGAACAGGAACCACCATCTCATGGCCGACACCCAACTCGAAGGCACGCCCCTGATCGCGCCGTCCAGCACCGACCATCCGCTCTACGACGCTGTCGTCGAGGCCTGCCGCACGGTCTATGACCCCGAAATCCCGGTGAATATCTACGACCTAGGGCTGGTATACACGATCGAGATCTCGGACGAAAACGCGGTCAACGTGGCCATGACGCTGACAGCGCCAGGCTGCCCCGTCGCAGGCGAGATGCCCGGCTGGGTTGCCTCGGCCATCGAACCGGTCGCCGGCGTTAAGCAGGTGGATGTAGATCTGGTCTGGGAACCGCAATGGGGTATGGACATGATGTCCGACGAGGCCCGATTGGAACTGGGGTTCATGTAACCCGCCTCGCCCTCTTGAGCGGACACGCCATCGGGCCTACCTTGCTACGCAAAGGAGACTTCTCATGTTTGGCATTCCAGGCAAACAGGCCGTGACCATCACGCCAAGGGCCGCCGCCCAGATCGCAAAGCTCATGGCACGCGACAGCCACGAAGGGCTGCGCATCGGCGTCAAGAAGGGCGGATGTGCGGGCATGGAATACACCATGGAATATGTGACCGAGGTCAATGGCATGGACGAGATCGTCGAACAGGAAGGGGCACGGGTGATGATCGCCCCCATGGCCCAGATGTTCCTTTTTGGAACAGAGATCGACTATGAAACCTCGCTTCTGGAATCTGGCTTCAAGTTCCGCAATCCGAACGTGGTCGATGCCTGCGGCTGCGGCGAGTCGATCAAGTTCGACGAAAACCTGACCGCCAAAGGTTAAACCGGACGCTTTTGCGGTCCCCCAAGTTCTTACTGAAACGAGATAAGCATGCGTCGCAAACTTGCCGCCGGAAACTGGAAAATGAACGGCACTGCCGCGGCTCTGGACGAATTGACCGCCCTGATTCAAGCGCACCCTGAGCCATCGGTCGATCTGCTGATCTGCCCGCCCGCCACGTTGCTGGCCCGGGCCAGCCAGGCGGGCAAAGGGCACGCCTTGGCATTGGGTGGACAGGACTGCCATAGCGCCACAAACGGCGCCCACACGGGCGACATCTCCGCCGCCATGCTTCTGGACGCAGGCGCCAGCCACGTCATCCTGGGACATTCCGAACGGCGACAGGACCACTTTGAAACCAGCGCCATCGTCCACGATAAGGCTGTCTCCGCACAGGAAGCCGGGCTCATCGCGGTGATCTGCATCGGCGAAACGCTGGCCCAACGCGAAGCGGGCGAGACACTGACAGTGCTGGCGGACCAACTCGCAGGCTCCCTGCCCGAAGGCTGCACTGCCGACAATACGGTGGTCGCCTATGAACCGGTCTGGGCCATCGGCACCGGGCTTACCGCCACCGCAGAGCAGATCGGCGAGGTTCATGCCAACCTTCGGGCCGCGCTCGTGGACCGGTTTGCCCAAGGTGGCGACATGCGGATCCTTTACGGCGGGTCGGTCAAGGCCGGCAATGCCGCCGAGATCTTCGGCATCGACGATGTGGACGGGGCACTGGTAGGCGGCGCAAGCCTCAAGGCCAGCGACTTCTCCCCCATCGTCACGGCACTCGAAAACGCCTGATCCTCATCTCGCTCCAAATATCCCCGCCGGAGGCTCCCGCCAAAACCAAATGGCGCGGCGACCGGGTCAGGGTATCGCCGCGCCACGGGATGCAAACAGCTTGCGCGGTAGCGCTCCGCTGAACCGCGCTAGTTGATGATGATCTCCGGCCCCATCACCATGGTCGGCAGCCAGATCGAGATCTGCGGGATATAGGTGATCAGGATCAGGAAGACAAAGAGAACGGCCAGAAACGGCAGGGCCGCACGGACAACCGACATCATCGACATGCCCGCCACGCCGCTGGTGACGAACAGGTTCAGACCAACCGGCGGGGTGATCATCCCGATCTCCATGTTCACGACCATGATGATGCCAAGATGAATGGGATCGATGCCAAGCGAAATGGCAATCGGAAACACCAAAGGCGCCACGATGACGATCAGACCCGACGGCTCCATGAACTGGCCACCGATCAGCAGGATCACGTTGACCATGATCAGGAAGGTCACCGGGCCAAGGCCCGCCCCCAGCATGGCCTCGGCAATGTGCTGCGGGATCTGCTCATCGGTCAGCACGTGCTTGAGGATAAGCGCATTGGCAATGATGAACATCAGGGTCACGGTCAGCTTGCCGCCCTCGAAAAGGGTGGCGCGGGTATCGGCGTGAAAAAACCCGGTGATCAGCGCCTGTGGCTTGCGCAAAAGAGAGATCGGCTTGCCGTTGGGACCGTTGGCCAGCGGACCCATATCGCGGTAGATGTAGGTCGCCACGATAAAGGCATAGATCGCAGCGACGGCCGCGGCCTCTGTCGGGGTAAAGATGCCCCCCTGCCAGTAGATGAGGCTCAGGTCTTCCTGAAAGCGGATCGCCGGAAAGCCGTAGATACCGCCCATGATGATCAGGATCAGCAGCAGGCCCCATGCGGCATCGCGGAACGAGTCGAAGATCTCGGCCCAGCCCTGCCATTCACCCTTGGGCATGTTCCGGATACGGGCAAAGATGTAGATGGTGACCATCAGCATGAGCCCCGCCAGAAGGCCCGGAAAGACGCCCGCCAGGAACATCCGGCCGACCGAGACGTCCGTGGCGCTGGCATAGACCACCATGACGATAGAGGGGGGTATCAGGATGCCCAGCGTCCCGGCGTTACAGATGACGCCAGCGGCGAAATCCTTGGTATAGCCCACCTGACGCATCGCCGCGATCACGATCGAGCCGATCGCGACGACAGTGGCAGGGCTAGACCCGGAAAGGGCAGCAAACATCATGCAGGCCATGACACCCGCAATGGCCAGTCCACCTTGCAAATGGCCCACGCAGGCGATGGCAAAGCGGATGATCCGTTTGGCCACCCCGCCCGTGGACATGAAGGACGACGCCAGCACAAAGAACGGGATCGCCAAAAGGGTATAGTGACCCGCCATCGCCTGGTACAAAGACTGGGCGACCGAGGCCAGCGAGGTGTCCGAGAACGCCAGAAGGAAGATGATCGAGGACAGGCCAAGGCTCACCGCGATGGGAACCCCGATCAGCAGAAGGCCAATGATCAGCGTAAAAAGAAGAGCGACTTCCATAGTTCTAGTTTCCCCGGTTCAGGGCGGCGACTTCTTCGACCGCATCTTCGGCTTCGTGGCTGACGATCAGGCTTTCCTGCTCTCCGCGCCAGATGCGCAGAGTGGCCTGAACGATGCGGTAAAGGATGAGAAAGCAGGCGACCGGCAGGATGGCGTAGGGCACCAGGACCGGCATCTTGCGATACTCGTCGAACTTCAGTTCGCCCCCTTCGACGTAGGAGTTGAAGGTCTGCTCTAACCAGGTCTTGAGCCAGTCAAAGGGAATCGGGATCTGACCCGTCTCGGTAAAACCATAGCGGCGGGCATCCCAGTCCAACCCGGTCGGGATCCAGCGGCCGGTCGTTTTTGGCAAATCGGCAAATGGTGCCCAGTAATCCCAGGCCCCCTTGAGGATCAGCAAAGCGTAAAAGATACAGATCGCACCCGAGACAAGCCCCATGATGCGGCGAGTTTCGGGTGAAAAAAGGTTGGTCACGGCGTCGACGCCCAGGTGGGCGGTCACCTTGAACCCGTAGGAAATGCCAAACAGGACCAGCCAGGAAAACAGTACGAGCGTGACCTCAAGGCTCCAGATGATGCTCGAGTTGAAGGCATAGCGCAGGACCACGTTGACGAAGGTCAGAAGCGTCATAAGGCCCAGCAGGACGGCGATAGCCGTTTCCTCGAACCCATGCACAAAGCGGGCCAGCCCCGTCTTTGGTACGTATTTGCTGCCCGCCATGGCAAGCCCCCCGGAAAGAATGGACAGGTGGCCGCGGCCCCCTCCCAAGGGCCGCGGCCGATCTCAATCCGGGCGCTGCGGAAACTCGCTTCCGCAGGCCCTTGATCGCTCTCTTACATGCTGTCGTTGATGGCCTGCGCCGCGTCGATGTTCTCTTGACCGACTTCTTCAGCGAACTGCGCCCAAACCGGCTTCATGACATCAACCCATGCCTGACGCTGCTCGGATGTCAGTTCACGGATGGTGCCACCGGCGTCGAGGATCGCCTGGCGTGCGGCAAGGTCAACCTCTTTCACCGCGGCGTTGCGCGATGTGGTCACCTCGTCGAGGATCGTCAGGAACTGGTCGCGGGTACCCGCATCAAGGCTGTCGAGGAAATCAACCGAGGTCACGACCATGTAGTCGATAATACCGTGGTTGGTTTCGGTGATGCCGTCCTGAACTTCAAAGAACTTCTGGCCGTAGATGTTCGACCAGGTGTTCTCCTGACCGTCGACAACGCCGGTCTGCAGCGCGCCGTAGACCTCAGCGAATGCCATCGGCTGGGGCGAAGCGCCCAGTGCGGACATCTGGGCAACCAGCACGTCGGACGGCTGAACCCGGAATTTGAGACCGTTCGCGTCGGCAGGCGACTCAAGGGGGACGTTGGCCGAAATCTGCTTCATGCCGTTGTGCCAGTAGCCAAGGCCCTGAAGACCACGACGCTGCATGGCGTCGAGCATGGCTTGGCCAGTTTCGGAAGCCTGGAACATGTCGACCGCATCAATGTTATTGAACATGAAGGGAAGGTCGAACAGACGGTAGGCTTTGGTGATCGATTCAAACAGCGACAGCGACGGGGCGGCCAGCTGGACGTCGCCGCGCAGCAGCGCCTCGATCACCTGCTCGTCGGTGTAGAGCGTGGAGTTCGGGAAGACCTCCATGCACATGGTGCCGTCCATCTCGGCATTGACCCGCTCGGCCAGCAAAGTGGCGGCGATGCCCTTGGGGTGACGGTCGGTGTTGGTCACGTGGCTGAACTTGACGACGATTTCGCCATCGTCACAGCCCATGGGGTCAGCCAGGGCGGCCGAGGCGGAAATGGTGGCGGCGGCCGCAGCGGCGGCGAATGACAGAAACTTCATGGGTCTCCCCCTTGATGAGATATACTCGGTCCATCCCCTCCCGGGATGCACGGTGATACAGGACGCTTAGGGACCGTTGGTCGCAAGCAAAAAACCGCCACTAAAACGGGCGATGTATAAAC
>Ga0209652_1001606_pt1 | contig 18323 bp, 16 predicted proteins | sample SaaInl74LU_5_DNA_FD_184641 | JGI IMG/M metagenome (GOLD analysis project Ga0209652, IMG submission 184641) | Marine microbial communities from expanding oxygen minimum zones in the Saanich Inlet - ESP_74LU_5_DNA (SPAdes) (version 2) | ecosystem: Environmental > Aquatic > Marine > Intertidal zone...
TGGATTGTCATATTCACAGCGTGAGATACGATATGGTGCTAGAGAGTAGAGCTGGCGGTCGTCTCAGATGCCTCATCAGGTCACCTACGACGTTGTAGTGACGCCGATACGGCCAAACAATGCTTGAGCCGTGAAAAAGATGCTTCTATACTATCATGGCCAACTATAATGGGTCACTACAAGCAGTGGATTGTCATATTCACAGAGATAATATTTAGATAGTAGATAGTATAATAATCTTCTACTACTTCTACAGATTTGGTCTATTGGTGGTTGAATGTGAGCTGGCGACCTTTCACTTGCATTGCGTGATCCCTTGCTTGTAGATTCAGTAACATGGTAATTTGAAGATAATACCATGAAGTACTATTCTGAAGAGAATCTGCCACGCTCCTTCGGCCGGTTGGGTCAGCCTTTGTAAGGTTATCTTGTATGTAGTGAATGAAATGGTCATTATGCATCTTCGCTGGCACGACCAGAATGACCTTCATCCATCTTAATTCTTGTGAATACCGGTTAGATTTGTTTTCTCTTGTGCCAACGTTGGAGCTTAGTATGTATTGCTCAAGATACGGATTTAGATAACCTCTTACAATTTTAATGCATCTAAGCTAAGAGAGAAGAGAAGAGGCTCAATTACCAACATACTCGGAAAGAGAACAAGTCTGTTTGTTGGTTGGTTGCTTGACTGTGGTAGAGCGCTCGTGAAAGCAAGGACGAAGCAAACGTCAGCAACATCAAACAAATAATAAGCATGAAAATATATCACTTCGTACTTTTGACATTATCTTTCTCATGCAGCGCTTCTGCTGAGAGAACATTGAATCTACGCGAGGTTGCTGCAAATGACCTATCCACGTCAGACGCACCACCATCATCGTCGGAGGCAGCCCCTAACCACCAGCAAACCACTGACAAACCTCAATGCGCCCTTGATGTGGCATCTCTCAACCGCGGTGATGTTCAAATCGAGCTACCCGGTGGGACAGTCGGCTTTGAAACGTTTCCTAACTGTAAAACAATATTTTCATCCGAATTCCTCGAAGAGCTTGGCGTAGACGATTCAACTTGTATCATGTCCGTCGCACAACTGACCAAGGCTAGTTTTACTATTTCTCGCTTTAGAGAGTACATGCCCAAGGAAGCCCTGGATTACCTTGAATATTTGAAAGGTCCTTTAACTACAGGACGTGCTGGCACGATAACGTGTGAGGTTTCCACTGGGCAGTTCTCGAAGACTCATGCGTTAAAAGCCTGGAGACCTTACACGATGACTGAAGGCTGGCACTACCTCACCTATACTGACTGTAACGACGATGGATGGATCGGCTTTGGGGGACAAGACGGAACCGTAGACATTGATATGAAATACAAGGGCAAGCTTGGTTATGCTTCAAAGAGCTCTCGAGGTGGAAGTAAATTCGTCTCCATGGTGAGCGCTTCATACAATATTGGCAATGTGGGCGAAGCGGCTACTAATGCTTGCTGCTCGCCTGAACCTGGCGTTGCAAGGGATTGCTCGGCAGTACACACTATGATAGATAGTTTTGATTTGTCAAGCGTTAACAAGGATTCGCTGTAGAGGAGTAATTTTGATGTATTAGATGTTGATTAGAATGCGTATTTCCAATCTCTGTTCGCAGCAAGGCTTGCGTTGTCTGCTTGCTGGAAAGAATCATAGCCTTGATTACAATGTGTGATGCGGCAAACATTGTGTTGTAGATTTCGGATTCTGCAAATGTTTCTTGACATTTCAACTAGAGAATCAGTTGAAGAATTCCTTTTTAACTAATATTTACTTGAGTACTTATCCCCAATCAAGTCACTTGACAATCGTTTGTGTTTTCAGCCTTCCTGATAGGCACTCATACACGAGATGAGCGCTCTTGCTTCATTATTTTTCTCATGCTGGCCATGTCCAGCTCGACGCCAACATAATAAGGTTTCAAATTTTGAAGTATATATGTTAAAGTGCAGATTGAGTGTGGACTTCATCTTCATCCTTTGTCATGGTCGGTTTGATGAATTTGATTGAAGGAGAGAGAGGGCAGGGTCTTGATTGAAGCCATCTTCCTCCCCAAAACGGAGTTGTTCCGGCACTGCGCGGGCCAACCACAATTATTCTCCCCCATCAAAACTCAAAACTAACATGAACATACCACAACATCACGCTAAAGTAATAAGGCGTCTCTATCAACGCCTCTCACTGTTAATTAAATCGTAATACTCTCTAATAATAATCATGGGACGGAAAAAGCGCCCAGCCGCTGCAGCGTTCAATGGTGGAGCTGCTCAGCCACCACCTGCTTACATGCCGCCACCTCCTGCTCCATTATTCGACCAATACGGCCGACCGCTTCCACCGCCCATGCCACCAACCATGATGCAGCCACCGCCCCCACCCCACCCAATGAATCCTCCACCCGCTGCAGGAAAGAGACAACGGGTCGATGGTGGTGGCGATGTGTCAGAAAATGGAGAGCGGACGGTTTACCCAGTGAAGAAATATCGACCCGACTCATATTACAAAACGATTGAGGCTTTTCAAAAATATACCAAGTCTCATCGGATGGATGCTGCCTATGTCAAATGGACTGGAGGGGGAGCAACACCTGAAAAGCCAGAAGTTTATGGGATTCGAATTGCAGGTTCCTTTCTATCGTGGGGGAGGGGCAAAACAAGAGATGGGGCAATAGATGCAGCTGTCAGGGCAGCTTTTGCACTCGTAGCTGCTCATGGATACAATGATTTCCCACTGACTGACGATTGCTTCACTGAAGAACCTGTCGTTGTTTTAGCACCAATGCCTCCTCCGCCGCCACCTATGCTTCCGCCTGGGGCTGCACCACTACCACCTGGTCTACCACCAGGTCTCCCACCCGGCCTACCGCCACCATCGTTTGCAATTCCGCCTTCTGGAGCTCCACCAAATTTTGCGATACCCCCACCACCAGCAGATGGTGTATTGATTCCACAGCCGTCTGCACCGAAAGTAGAAGTGGCCGTTGCATCGGCTGTGGGGGGAGCTTCGGCATCTGCAATCGGCGGCTCAACGGTGACAAAACCGACGGCAATCAATATCAAACCTGTGCAATCCGCTCAGAATGGAGCAGCAACAACTTCAAATGCGAAGAAGGCCAGCAAAAATAAACTCGTGTTCATGGGAGTAGATGTTGATGAAGCAGGAGAAGAACTGTCAATGGAAGAGCTAAGGATGCGTGTGCCAAGATATTGGAATAAGACTGTCAAGGCTCTTGCGAAAAGAAAGGAAGAATTGGTGAGTTTGGGAACAGGAAATCCTACTAATTGAGATATGTTTTACATTCTTTCGATTTGATTTGTGCAGATGGATTAGAACATTATTCAGAAGTCAGATACGTTGAGATGATAGACATAAGTTGGTGAGTTTGATAAATACTTTCATGTGAGAGCATTCCTCTTCTGCGCCGCCATTGCACATACAATGATAGTTGGAGTGCCTCGTAGCTATAAGGTGTGAATAAAATGTAAGCTTTGAAAAGGTCAGTGATTTGATTTACCTGTCTGCAACCCGCGTTCGATGTTGAGTCGTTTTATATTCATTTTCCTCCATGTGACTGCACGAAGACTTGCTCATTAAGTTCACTCCGGAGTGAACATGAGATGCCACCCCGTCAAATGTCAATGGGTACTACTACAGCCAAGCTCCGGCTACGCAAGAATAATAAACATGTGCATTTGAAAATCATTTATATTCGTTACATAGTCATATTTTTACCCCAAGTTTTCAAAGTTTAATATCCGTTCATAGGATCAACAGCGATTCCTGCAACAACGGCGACGACAGCAAATAAGGCAAATCCAACTCCGGCGATCAAAGCAGCCTTCTGCTCATCTTCTGTCTGGACCTCAACAAGACACTGACAGATATCAGCTTCGTTACCGAACTTGTCTTCTTCACTGATACGGTATACCCATCCTCCAGGACCGGCAGTCGTATCGAGGAAGCGGTAGACTCCTCCCTCCTTTCCCTTGGACGCTAATGGTCCCCAGTCCTTGTATGAGGCAATGACAGTATAATCGTTGGTCTTGGCAACACGACGCTTCACAATGAATCCCTTGGTATCACTCTCACTCTTGGTGGCCCACTCCAACTCAACCTCACCATCGATAATTTTGTATGTAAGACCAGTACCACTCAATTCCTGTGCTTGTGAATCACGGAAAAGATTTCCACTAACATCACGTTCCTGTTCCTGTCTCTTGCGACGGGCCTCAGTCTTTTCTCTCATGAGGGCTCGGATTGAGTTTTCATCTGCTTCTGAGATTCCCATCCATGGTGCGAATTCAACTCCCTTCTCGTTACGGAGGTTGGACATGCGCTTGGTTTTGTTGAGTTCTTTCTGCACGAGGAGTTCCACTTCTTCTTCCATGGTCAATTCGGCAAGTTGTTCTTCATCGATATCGAGTTCGGCCGCGGGTTCCTCAGGGGTAGGTTCCTCCGTCTTGGTTTCTTCTTGAGCAAAGAAGGGAACATTCATGTGTAGGGCGTTCGATCTGCAGGTGGCGGCAGCTCTGGATGCCGATGGAGCAAAGGCGGTGGTGGAAGAGGCTCCTGCAAGGAGGACGGCGGAAAGGGAAAGGACCTTCATTATATATTTACGTTGTTTGTATGAGATTCACAAAGGAAGTTTATGAGCACAGCAGGTTCGAAGTTGGTGGTGTGGTGCTTTTTGCGGCGTGTTTTTTGCTGACCGCTGCATGACGTTGCGTGTGTGACTCAGCCGCGCCAAATTCCTCTCACTCACTCTCATCTCATCGTCATCTTCCTTCCAACTCACCATGAACTTTCCCGACGCCAAGCATCATTTGAGCATCTACTACGCTAGCTTTTTATATCTACTCTTTACCGACTGATAATTAGCAGCAGCTACTATCTTTCCACAGCGTAGAACAAAACAATATAACCTGCCAATCGCACAAATAATGAAGGTCGCTCTTCCAAAATACATGATGATTTTAGCAATCGCTGGACTTTCTTCCCGTTCATGCCGCGCATTTGCACCAACTCTAACCCGTAGCTACACAACAACCATTGGTGCAACATCATCGTCACGATTGTTTTCAGCAGCCGCCGAGGTAGATGAACAACAAGCCCCAGCGGCACCAAAGAAGAAGGTACGCACAAGACGTATCCTAAGTGGTGTGCAACCAACCGGATCTCTCCATCTTGGAAACTATCTCGGTGCTATCAAACAATGGGTAGAATTTCAAAACACTGGTAAATTTGCTGATGCGGAAGACTTGGATGGAAAGTCGTTTGATGATGAAAAGAAGGACGAAAATGTGGAAATTGTGAATGAAAATTTCTTTTGTGTGGTGGATTTGCATGCTATTACTGTTCCTCAGGATCCTGGTGATCTGGAGGAGAGTACACTTGCAAGTGCTGCTCTTTATATTGCTGCTGGTAAGTGATGTTAATGTTATGTTCTTGAGATATACCTTGCAAAGATAACGCACCTATGGCCACCTCTGACATCACCGCTGCAACTTGTACCAACAGGAATTGATCCAGAAAAGTCTAAAATATTCGTCCAATCACATGTGCCTGCCCACTCCGAACTCGCTTGGCTACTCAACTGTGCTACTCCAATGAACTGGCTCGAACGTATGATTCAATTCAAGGACAAAGCAAAGAAGGCAGGAACAGAATCTGTCGGAGTTGGTCTATTCACCTATCCTGTTTTGATGGCTGCTGATATTTTATTGTACCAGGCTGATCGTGTCCCAGTTGGAGAAGATCAACGGCAACATTTGGAATTGGCACGTGATATTGTCAGGCGTTTTAATGGAGAATATTGCAAGGGCAACCCATACAAGAAGCGCTGTAAGAAGGCAGGAATACCCACTTACCCTGCCTTCACTGAGCCAGAGGCTATGATTGTCAAAGCAGGTGGAGCACGAGTAATGAGTCTCACCGATGGTACAAACAAAATGTCCAAGTCTGACCCTGCCGATGGCTCACGAATCAATGTCTTGGATCCTCCAAAGGTTATCAGAGATAAGATCAAACGATGCAAGACTGACGCACTCCCTGGAGTTGAATGGGACAACCCTGAGAGACCAGAGTCTACCAACTTGCTCAACATTTATGCCGCAGTGCAACCTGGACGCACCCGAGAGGATATTTTAGAAGAAGTGAAGGATATGAAATGGGGAGAGTTCAAACCATTGCTTGCTGAAGCCGTTGTGGCTCATTTGGAACCAATTCAAAAACGCTACGCAGAGGTCAGGGCAGACGAAGAATACCTCCGAGGAGTCCTCAAGGAGGGAGCTGAAGCTGCAGACGCAATTGCATCAAAAACATTGAAGAGTGCTAAGGTTGCCATGGGTTTCTCTGTCCCTAATTGAGAGATCTGTCTTGAACTATGCCAATAAAAATAATATATGATGACTGAACAAGTTCATTATAACGAATTTTATCAGAATATAATCCATTTGTCTTCTCTCCTGCTAGCTGGGGTTCGGCTGGGTCTGGCTTTGCTGGGTCGGGTATCGTGAATCTGATGACACAATTCCTGTGAGCAAGAGAGTCTCTGAGTATACTTTTCTAAGTACGTCTTGGTTAGACTTCCTTCTCAAATTGAGAAATCCTTATTAGTTCCCATGTACCATGTAAATTTCGACGAAATAATGGACGAAAATAGATCACGAGCATCTCCACTTTTCCATCATCGCCGATTTTTCAAAAGCCGCAGACCTCCATCAAAAGTGTAGAAAGAATTCACCGCAACCATAGAGATTCACGTGGGCGTAACAATCAATATTCAATCATGGGCAGGACGCCGGCTTGGTGGAAGAAGAGACATTCCAGGTCCAACAGCTCTGGCGGCGATTTGACGCTGCCATCAGCGCCGATGGACACAAGCTGCGCCGCACATGTCAAACTAGAGCGTTTTCCAAGTGAAAGTAGCGAAGGGTCTCTCCCTTCTCATCAACTAAAGAAGGTTCGGTCTAATTTGAGTGCGTCGTCCTCATCATCAACCAGTGAGAGGAGCGATGAAAGCACAGAGGTGGTGGAGGAGCAGAGGCATGTTGATGAGTGCAGCAATCATCCAGAACCACCGTTGGTAGATGATGTCATCACAGAACATCAATCTACAGAGGCGGATGGCAACAACGGTGTCACTAGCCCAGAGAAGCCTTCAGAATCAGCAGCAGAGGAGAACCAATCTAGCCCTGGAGATGATGGCGACGTCCTGGACAAGCCGACACATCGTTCAAGACGCGTACATATCGACGCAATAGGAGAGGAGACCCCGAGCATAGAAAGAACAGGCACTGAAGATTCAGGCGAAGGCTCAATGGATTCGAGTGCAGCTGATACACAGGGTTCTAGTGCACAAGCTACCCTCGCGATGTCTGTCACCACCAGCAAAACTGACTGCACCGACTACACTGACGATGGTATCCTACGTGATGACGAGGGCAACCCTGTCGATCTCGCAGAAGCTGAGGAGAACATGTTGAGAGATGACGAAGGGAACATTATAGACCCGAAAACACTGGTTACAAGAGAATCCTTCCTAGACCTTTGCGACGAATACTGTGAGGATCACATCCATACTCTAGGAGCTGATAATGCACAGGACGAATCTGAAATTGATGAAGACACGTATGTAAGGTTTACAATAGAGGCGATTGTTTCCGAAATGATCACACACATCGAAGGGAATGATCAAAGCAACCTTAACAGTGAAACCTGCAATGAGGAGGACTATGAAGAACCTCTGAAAGAAGGCTGCAACAAAGAAGCAAGCGCCAACGAAATAGACGAAGCTGATGAAAACGAAGACCCAAATGAAGCCGATGATAATGTTGAGCCTACACTTGGGCGAGGCTTAAAACCAAGGCGGAATGGTAATGCATCAGGACGAAATAGAAGCCGCCAGATCAGGTGGGGCAGAGCCTGTCCTCAACAAGGCGCTGATGACACCGTTCACATCATGTTCAACAATACCTTGAGCACGTTAGATGAAGAAGCAAGCTGCATCATAGACGAAGACAGTGCAGAAGAGACTGAAGACGAAAAGTCTAACATGTCGCACAAGTCCACAAGAAGTGAAAAGTTCTTCAAGGCGAGGTGGAATTACTCCTTGCAAGTCATGAGAAGCGAGGCATCAACCGCCCAGCTGATTGATGCTAGGGATGAAATCGACGATATGATCCGACCAAAATTCGTTCCTGACGATCGATCCGTCTGCTCTGATGAAGGTACGATATGAATGTTTTTTATCTCCTCTCATCGTCAAAATAGCTAAGTATAGGATAATCTATTGTAATGTGGTTATCTATCAAGATGAATGTATATTGTAGGTGGGTGTTAGTTCCTGACGAAAAGTCAAGAATCTAAAACAGTCAGCTAGACTGACAAGATTGGGCACGCACTGAAATTCATGTTCCATTTAGACATTCTTCTCAACATGCGTAGATGCAATTCATCAGTTCAGATTGAATGGATAACTATCTATGTCTATGATAATGAACGAGTTTCCACATCATAGGAGCACTAGCAAGCTTATAAGCCAAGAGATTCATTAAATGTACAGTGTAATAAATAGCATATAAAATCAGTCTTAATAAAATTGTGAAGAATTGCTATAAAGCTAAGTTGAACATTTGTTTCCCAAACCTCAACAGCAAACTCCATAACCATCATTCATCAACCAAGTCTTAAAAAAAGAACCGACATCACCAACTTCCTTTTCTCTTTTTCATTTGTGAAGGCTGTATTATTTACATTCCACCTCCACGTCCGAATCCACCCTCACGAGAACGGTATTCACGGTCTCCACCACCACGGAAGGCAGGCTTGCCCTCTCCTCCAGCGAACTTCTCATCCTCACGGTCACGGCCCTCAGGACGGCTGGGAGCCTTCTTGTGTGTGGCGGGAACAATCTCGGCAGGCAGGGCAAGGTATCCACGAAGGTACTCAATTCCCTCAGGGGTGAGGTAGCAGTAGTGGTGTTGCCAAGAGAAGGTGATACGGATGTATCCCTTGGATTGGAGGGACTTCATGAGGTTGAGAACCTCGAGGTTGGTGGCTCCCTCGATGTGGGGGTGGGTGGGGGAGACGGTGTCCTTCTTGACGACGCAAACTCCCTCACGGAAGAGGTAGGAGAAGACAGCGATGCGGTTGGCCTTGGGGATGAACATGGTTGGAGTTTGGGGTGGTGATATGACGCTGAGGTCGTATTATCGATAAGCTGAAACACGAAAAGAGCTGTGTAGCAAAAGTGATGTTGAAGGAGGTCGGGTTGCTTGGAGCAAAGGCGAGGAGGGAGGATGGAACTGAACTTTCATGTTACATTGAATTCCTACGTGGCCTCAGTACAGAATTGGCTCGTAGAATTTTTTGAGTAAGATGTATGGTAAGCCTGTTCCTGCATCTCTCATCTCTCTCCTCAAATCACTTCAACCTCATCGATGCGACCATCATCGTAATCGTCACAGCACTAGATACCATACAATACAGCCAGGAACAAAAGCATTGAACAGAAAAGCGCTATGCTACACTCCTCGTAATGTCAACTAACAACAACAACAAAATGTGCTCTCCAAAATCATCTAAAGCCAGCTCCATATCCTCCAACTGGTTCTACTTCATAGCCATCCTCCCCATCCCCCTCCTACTCATCCTCTACTCCCAACTCCTCCGCTCCACAATCGCACCTCCACCCTCCGATCACGGCACCGGATCCATGTTCGATATAATAGCTACGCGATATGACTTTATCAATAGAGCACTTGCATTAAATTTGGACATGGGATGGAGGCATCGGTTAGTTGCCGAGGTGGTGGGGTCCAATGGAGAATTGTTTACAAAGAGTCAGGAGGATGTGAAATTATTGGATTTGGCAACTGGTACTGCTGATGTGGCGATATTACTAGGCAAGGCTGCAGCTAAATACTCATCGTCATCGTCAGCAACAACTATCAACTCGGCAGTATTGGGATTGGATCCCTCTCAAAACATGTTGAATGTGGGTAAAACAAAAGTACAAGAATCGGACTTGGACAACATTGTCACTCTGGAATTAGGGGATGCACGTAAGCTTAACGCGTTGCAAGATGACACGATTGATGCAGCGACCATGTCATTTGGTATTCGGAACGTTCCCGAAAAAGAACAAGCACTTTGTGAAATCAATCGAGTATTGAAGAAAGGAAGAGTTGATGGTTCGCCTCAGCTAGCTATTATGGAATTTTCAGAACCTGGTGACGATTCGGGTGTCATGGGATCAATGGCACGTGCGTTCATTCGTCATGTGATTCCCTCCATGGGAGCTTTATTGAGTGGTGCTCCAAGAGAATACATGCATTTGCAAAAGAGTATTCAAGAGTTCCCATCTCCGCCAGAGTTTGTCAAGTTGATTGAAGGGGTGAAGTGCCCTATCAGGAGTACGGATGATGGTGAGGTACAAATGTTTGGACGCTTCCGTGTGAAGGAGGTTGTGAATTTGAATTTTGGTAGTGTACAAATATACCTTGCTACGCCGTATCTAAACAAGTACGTGACAGAATAAAGAAAACACGTTCTTGCAACAACAACACACACCATGAAATAAATTTTATCGTTTCATAAAATGCCATCATCTTCTTTCGGCTTGTCGTCCCAAGTGATATTTCTTGGCATGTGCGGTTAAGACCTCCATTGATGCTCGGACGCCTTCACCTGACTTGGCTGATCCTCCAAATAAGAATATATTGCTGTTGTTTTCGTTATTGTGCAATCCAAAGAATGCAGCCAAGTCATGAAATTCGAGAGCTCTCATAGCATTTTCCTCTAACGGAGCTGACACTTTGTTTCCACCACCGACGAAATTATCCTCTTCATCAGCATTCCAGCTAACTTCACGTTTACCACCACCATTCCTCGCATCACTATCAGCAGTATCTCCATACTCTCTATACGCCAAATCAATCTGATTGGCAAAGATCAAAATAGGCAATCCAGCACGAAAACGCCGTTGTATCACATCATTCTGACAAAGCTGTTCAAACTCACTCCTCGATTTCTCCAAGTTATCAAAGGAAGTATCCGCGCAATTCACAACGTATACAATGGCGTCGGCATCTCGATAATACCTTTCCCAGAGTGGTCTCATCTTTTCAGCACCGCTCAAGTCGAATAGGGAGCATTTGCAGCCGCACATGTCCAATTTGGCAAGGTTCTGCCCCAATGTTGGCCGTATTTTATCTAATGGGAACATTTTGACCTTTGAGTTTTTGATATCAAACTGTTGAGTTTCATTGTAGTCAATATGATAATCTTTCAGGTACTCGTCATTCCATTCTTCGACATCTTCTTCTTCATTGCCTGATTGTGATGAGGCTGCTGTTGACTGCGCAACATCATGTTGATCATCGAGATATTCATCCTCTTCTCCCCCCGATGCTGCAGCGATATATTTTTGAGGTGACGGACAACGTAGCATGTTCATAATTAAGCTGCCTCGTAGGTTGTCGTTGTTCGCATCTTTCCTCTTGTTATTGTTTGGTGGTAGCGGTGGCCGTGACGATTGTTGCGTAGAGCTCATGTCAAATGGTGGTGGAGGGACATCACTAGTTATAAAGAGACGTGCCACCTCATTAATTTTGCTTTCATCTTCATCCTCTCTACTTGTTTCACCTACATGATCCTGAGCAGAAGAAGCTACAGCTTTGTCGACAAACTTGCGACCCCTAGCCGCCTTCGCAGGTGGAAGCGGCGGAGGAAGACGTGCTGGCACTGCTTTCCGCCCATTATTAAACGCGGCTGCTCCACCATTATTATTTGCCGCAACGAGATCACTACTGCCAAATACTACAGCCCCGTTGGAATACGTAGGCGGCAATTGCGATGATACATCCAACTGAGTAGTGATGTTTGTTACCTTGATACGCTCTAGCAGGGCAGTCTTTCCAGATCCATCGAGTCCGACGATCAGAATTGATAATTTGGGAGGGGCGAAGTAATTTTGGTAGACGCCAGAAGCCAAGCCGAACATTATGATCTTTGTGTCGGCAAGTGCCCAATCTAACCACCCAACAAAACTTAAAAAGATGAGACCACGACTCTCTTGACAACTCGCACTGCTGCCGCTATCCAACTAAATGCACTCTACCATTTATATACGCTTGCAAGAGGCAGTAGAAGAGTGGTAGGTAGGCTCATCTCTTCATCATGGTCATTGCTTGGCTTATTTGAGAACATTCTCAGGAATTCGAATCTTTACCATTTTATGTGCAACACATTTTAAAGACGGGACACGTGTCTCGATGACGTAACAGTTCTCAACCTAAATGCGATTTCGACTCCAAAGGAACACCGCAGCACCGCAAATGAGCTGGCCCGAGTTGGGCGTGTGAGTTGTGAAGCAAGTGCAAGGGAACAAACGAATGACCAACACAGCCGGAGATACGCGTTGTTGAAAAGATCGTCATAGCCTGTTTAGATCACATAAAGTGTTGTAGTTGGAGTGCATCATCATTTCACACACAAGAAGGAGAATCGATTACGTTTTGAAATAGCCTGGGGCATTGTAAATAATAGTTCTAATCATGCGTCTCGTTACCGCCTGTATGCTCATCTCGAGCACAACATCTCTTGTGGCAAATGGCTTTCAAGCGACATCTCCTCTCTCTGTGAGGACTTCTCGGGTGTCAACTTCGTCCAAGAGTGTTGCAACTGCACCCATGAGCGCAACAACATCTTCGAGCATGTCCTACGATGAAGTGAATAAACTTGCCTTCCGAGCGTTGCAAAGTGAATGCAAAGCACTAGGTCTATCTGCAGTTGGAACAACAGCTGCTTTGAGAGGGAGGCTATTGGAACACTTTGGTTTGGCAAAGGAAGTTGCATTGGAAAAGGGAGCAGCTCCTGCTGTCACTCCTGAAGAGATTGAGGTAAGAAGAAACGACTTTACAATTGCTTTACAACGTATTACGTCATGCTGAACATAAATCTCACATTAATCCAATCGATTGCTTATTCAGGAGCTCTGCGCTACCGATGGCATCACATTCTGCGACGAATCTGATCCCGATTTTGACTTCAAATCACTCCTCAGCGATGTTATGCAAAAGTCTTCCGTCGGACACTGGAAATCAGCAACACGCAAACTCAAAAAGCTCAATAAGCAATACTCCACATCTGATCGTCCAGTACCTCGCGAGGCTTACCTTGCTGTGTTGGAGGCATGTGCTGCCAACAGGAATAATGGAGCAAGGGCAAGTGAACCCGCACGTAAGATTTTGGAAGATATGGCAGAAAGTGATTATGAAATTCCTGTCGATTTGGCAAACAGCTGTGTTATGAACTCATTGGGTGAAGGACCGGGTGGCACTCATGATCAGTGTGGTGGAATTGATGCTGCGTTGGCAATGGTGGCAGCTGTGGAAGCTTCTCCTAATGGAAGTTCCTCCTTGACGGATGCAACCTACGGACGACTTGTGTCGACACTTGCTAACGATGGGGCTGTGGAAGAGGCAATTTTGGTGTTGCGTTCCATGGTTGTTGAAAAGTTATTTACACCACCTCTTGGTACCTTCGCAGATGCTGCTAAAGCAGCTGCCAAGTCGGATGATCACGCTGAGGATGTCCTTCAAGTGCTCACATACGCCAAGGCAGCTGGGTATGAACTTGATAACATTGCAGCGGTGGAGGCTGGCCGTGACCTTCTTGCTAGTGGTGTTATTGCAGCTGAAAAGATGGACAACTTGGCACTGGGATTGCGTCTGTTGACTGCCGCAGCCAAGGCAGAGGGGTGTGCCCCTGATAGTGGTGATGATCTTGTAGCGTCGTCTTCAGCAGCCGCTCAGAGAGCCTCTACTCTCATCCACAAACGTGCAATTCAACAAGCATGCAAGGATAATGGCTGGAAGCTTGCTGTAAAGCTATTGGAGTTGATGCCAAAACGAGGATTGACACCAGCTACAAGTGTTTGGAGGAGCGTTGTGTCTACTTGCTGTAAAAACGAGAAGAGCAGAAAAGCTACTGCAATCTTGATGGACTGGGTGAGTATCGTGTCTAGGACCTTTGTTCGCCTTCCTCAAATTATTCATGTTTGCTCACCTTCAACTTTGTCGCCATCTTTCATTGCAGATTACACTTGCAAACGAAGGCAAGGCCGACAAGCCTCCTGTGAATGTCTTTAACACGGTTGTCAACACTTGCGAGGTTTGCGGTGAGGAAGACCTCACTGTGAAGGTTCTCGATCTAATGAGAGACACTATCGACACTGAAGGTAACATTATCACTTTTAACATTGCCCTTAAGAGATTGGCGAAGACAGGAAATATTATCGGCTGTGAAGGAATTCTTATTGGTATGCTCAATGAAGGCATTGAGCCCAATGTCGTTTCGTACACCACTGTACTTGGAGCCTGTGCGAAGACGAAGAATGCCGCCATGGCCTCGATGTGGCTGCAACGAATGCGTGCACGAAACTGTTCACCGAACTACCACACGTATAATACTGCGTTAGCAGCGTGTCTCGACGGGAAACTTGAAAGTACTTTCATCGCATCCAAAATCGCGGCCGAGATGGTTGACGATGCCAGCGTTGAAATGGCGTGCGGAATCAAGGGTGTAGCAAAGTTCAAATCTGCACTACCCGATACGTACACGAGGTTCTTGGGGAGAGAACTCATGAAACAACTGCGGGAGAATTGGCGTAGCGGAGACATAGACATGGTTCTCGCCAAGACAACCACCAGGGTGCCACTGTTGAAATTGGTTGATTTAGGTAAGGAACTACCTCCTGAAGTCATGAGTGAAATACAATGTGAAATTCCGGAGGAAGAAGAAGATGAACAAAGTGAGAATAGTGAACAAGATTATGAATTTTCATTATTGGCAGAACTTCACAAGGATGATCGCCGTACTGCCATGGTCTAAAGAAACAGAACGAAAGAATACGGGCCAAATAATTCGATGTGCACGTACTCACACACACACACAAAATCACACATACCGCACGTCTGTCATGTAGATAGTAACAGTAGTTAGCTAGAAAAGTTGTCTCAACAGATGCGTGATCGCGATATAAGATGAATGCAAGTTAGAAGCACAAGTTATCCTATTGTAGTGGAGAGAATGCAGCGGGCTTCAATATAGTCGTGTCAAAGGATGTAGCAAGCTTGGCAATTTCTGCTATCCCTGTCCTCCATTCCTTAGCCCCCCGTGAAGCTTGCCTGCTTTGTTCCATTGCTTCCATTCCACAAGAAGACTCTCCTCCATGCTTCCATACTTCGTAAACTATGTTCAAGCTCCCCACATCGCTGACAAGTATCGTTATTAGCTGAGTAGTTGGATGCGTACCAATTGCGTTCAATTTGGAAGGCAGTGCTTGAGCATATAACTTTAGAAAATTCGGCACAGTATCGTAGCCGAGTTTCAATTGATATTTGCGCAGTTCAACAATACTTTCTCCGCCACTATTCATTGAACCATCATTCTCATTCTTGATCCAATACTCCAGACCTGTCACTTGTTCAAAGTCTTGCACTAGACCAGCTTCTACAAATATTTCACTCTTTTGCTGCATCATGCATTCTTTAACTCCGCCAAGGTATTGTTTCCATTCATCCTTCTTTGCTAGCGCTGCCCGTTCATCTTTACGTTGTCTCGTCCCCTCGGGATAATGATAAAGATGAACAGCCGTATTCAATGCAATAGATCCAGTTTCCGGGAAGCCAAAAAACGCCAGTGGCAAAGTTTTGCGTAGGTCACTTGATTGAATAGTGTTTTTCGTGTAAGTTGTAGTTGCTGCTGGGTGAAGTTGATACTGTCTCAACTCCACAATTGGAGATGATGGATTGCTTGTTGATGTCGACATGGCCGCTAAGCAAGGTGTAGTCAAAATTCTACTAGATGAACGAGCAGCAACGCTTCTCAAACCAAGCATTATCCGATGATGCTTTTGTACAGACGCACCCTACGCTACCTGTTTCTTCTTGGCAGCGACCGATGGTATCGCACCCTACACTATCTGTTGTTTCTTCTCGGCACTATACGATGACATCTATCATTCTGCCGACCAACAAAAGAGGAGGAGGAGCATGCTTTCTACAATACATACGAGGGATCTAGTACTGGTTTTTGCGCGAACCGACACTCTACAAAATCAAATATCCGCTCGCTGGTCATTGTGCGACATTTCACATCTTTGTGACCCCCATAAAATAAAACTACTTCCTACTCTGTCAAAGTACTTACATCAGATCATTATGGTCGTATTACCTCGCCATCGCCGCCGCTTCCGCAATCCCTACGGAGATGGTTCTTCAGAAGGACATTACGGGCCTCATTCTCAGCGAGGACAGCCCTATCAGCCCCATCAACCTTCAAGTACAACCCGATCAATGATACTTCTCATTGCTGGAATGGGCATCGGGTACTTAATCCTTCCCGTCTTGATGGTAAAAGATATATCTCCTCGCTCTCAGACTATTGGATTAAATGACGTTGTGCAAAATCTGGAGCGGCAGAGGGCGGCGGCAGCAGCAGCTTATCCACAAGCAAATGGAATGACTGATCAGTTATATGGCAAAGATGCCACACAGCAGCTCAGCCCTTTGAATCTGGTACAAAATAGTCGTCGTGATGTGGCTGCTGCCATGTTACGAGGAGATACCTCCATGAATGTTGGTGATAATATGAATTACAATCATCGTCGTGCTTCATCTGATGTGGACGTTGATGCTGGAGAAGAAGATTCCGCTGAAGATGAGGAAGGAGATCATGATACATCTGTGGTCGGAGGACAACTCCTCCCCCTCCCCGTTAACATGCACCATACCTTCACCGAGAAAGAAGATAAAGAAGTGGAAGATGAGGAAATTAATCTCAATGATGCTGAGAAGCGCTTCATTGAAACACAACAGCTTATTGCATCACAATCGATTCCTACACCTACCCAACCACATGTTATGAAAACTCCTACATTGCCTGATGCCAAACGTAAGAAGATTCTAGTTACTGGAGGTGCAGGATTTGTTGGTTCTCACTTGGTTGACAAGCTAATGCAACAGGGACATGAAGTAATTGTCATGGATAACTTCTTTACGGGTCAACGCAAGAACATTGATCATTGGATGCACCATCCTCGTTTCAGTTTGATTGTTCATGATGTGACGGAACCCATCATGCTTGAAGTGGATGAAATTTATCATCTTGCATGTCCTGCCTCTCCTCCGCATTACCAGTACAATCCAGTCAAGACGATCAAGACAAGTACCATGGGAACAATCAACATGTTGGGACTGGCTAAGAGAGTGAAGGCCAAGATTCTGCTCACGAGCACTTCGGAGATTTATGGTGATCCCCAAGTGCACCCTCAGCCAGAGTCATACTGGGGGAATGTTAATACAATCGGGCCACGAGCATGTTACGATGAAGGCAAACGTGTCGCCGAGACAATGATGTACTCCTACAAAAATCAAAATGGGGTTGACGTACGTGTTGCCAGGATTTTCAACACCTTTGGTCCACGTATGCACCCAAATGACGGTAGGGTTGTCTCTAACTTTATCATTCAATCTCTACAAGATAAGCCATTGACAATTTATGGAGAAGGACAACAGACAAGAAGCTTCCAGTATGTATCTGATTTGGTGAATGGATTGAATGCATTGATGAATGGAAACTATGATATGCCAGTGAACTTGGGCAATCCTGATGAATACACTGTCAAGAACTTTGCTGAGCACATTAAGGAAATGACAGGAAGTAAGTCGGAGATTACATTCTTGAAGGCTACGAAGGATGACCCGACACAGAGGAAGCCAGATATTAGCACTGCGAAACGTGAATTGGATTGGGAACCAGTGGTTGAAGTGAAGGAAGGTTTGAAGAAGACTATTGCATACTTTAGCAGAGTTTTGAAAGAGTCAGGAGAAATCATTCCTACTGGACAAGATGCTTCCAAGCCAAAGCCTAAGATTGAAGATGAAGCATAAATATAGATGTGTTCTATCCATGTAGAGAGTGTTGTATTTTGTTCTCTCCAAATGGAGGGAGGTCGCAGCAGATGTAACTCTAAATAAACCGAAGCATCTATTACAGCTTTATATTAGACACAACATCATACTCATCATGTCTTCAGAACAAGGCATGAAGAGAGGGCTCTGGACTTCAGTGAACTTTTATGCGTTTCCTTTCCCTACGTAGGTAGATAAATATGCACAATCATACCATACCAGTGTAATTGGTAATCGTGTATGTATCGTCTATGACGTTTGTTTATTTGTTACGTGTTTAAATCTTTTCACAGCACGATGACAAGACGATCAACGAATCT
>Ga0209652_1001607_pt1 | contig 18318 bp, 15 predicted proteins | sample SaaInl74LU_5_DNA_FD_184641 | JGI IMG/M metagenome (GOLD analysis project Ga0209652, IMG submission 184641) | Marine microbial communities from expanding oxygen minimum zones in the Saanich Inlet - ESP_74LU_5_DNA (SPAdes) (version 2) | ecosystem: Environmental > Aquatic > Marine > Intertidal zone...
AAACACTTATCCATTTAGGTCGCCAAGTACTATAAAGCAAAGGAATATCATCCTCATTCTCCGCTCTCCTTCTCGCTCTGAAAACACTTATCCATTTAGGTCGCCAAGATTTACACCCCAGCCAAGCCTACTAAAAAAAAGTGCACTCAAGTTCTTTGGCGTATTATTTGCCCTATTTTGACGTTATTGCACTACTGCAGCATTTATGAGAAGGAAATTTTTGAAATTCATTGCCCTAGTTATTTTCGGTTTTAGCTTTATCCAAGACGCTCAAGCCCAAAACCTCATTCGTAATGGTAGCTTTGAGGAGAAATCATATTGTCCTTCAAACTTCAACCAACAGAAATTGCGTATTCTGAACCATTGGACCCAGCCCAATAGCGCTACCCCTGATTACTTTAATGCCTGCAGCGAACTCGCTGGAGTGCCCGCAAACACCTTCGGAGAGCAAGCGGCTTTGGATGGAGATGGATATGCGGGTTTGGTGACCTATGCCGACTCCCAAAGAAATTACCGAGAATACCTTCAGCAGAAATTAACTCGGCCTCTAGCCGCGGGTGAATTGATTTGTGTTGAGTTTTGGGTGAGTTGTGGCGATCGTTCAGCATACGTTACCGATGGCTTCGGGGCCTATTTCAGTAAGTCGGCCATTCAATCCAACCGAAAAACCATCTTCGAAGTTAAACCACAAGTGCAGAATCCAAACCTGCACATGTTGGACGATCAGCAACAGTGGGTGAAGATTTCTGATACCTTTTATGCCGAAGGAGGAGAGCAATACCTCACTATTGGAAGTTTTAAATCTGACGGTATTCAGTTCTTAATTAAAAGAACCATGTCTGACCCCAGCATGACGGCTGCTACATGGGCTTATCTATACGTTGATGATGTGGTGGTGAAATCGGTAGGTAAACGAAGCGAGTGCAGTTGCCAAAACGACCTTATTAAAGCAGAACTCACAGACCCACCAATGCAGCTGAGTCAGTTCAAATCAATAGAAAATAAGGTGCTCTATTTTGATTTTGACGATAGTACATTAACCAATGAAGGTCAAGGAATTCTTGATGAGGTGGCTTATCAACTCAGAAACCACCAGTACATGTTTGTTGAGGTAAACGGACACGCAGACGTGATGGGGAGAGAGGGATATAACGTTGAGCTTTCAAGGAATAGAGCCATTGCCGTGGTGCGTTACTTGAAGGAAAAGGGAGTGGATCCTAACCGACTAAGAATCAACTTTTTTGGTAGTGCGCTTCCGGCAGAAGAAAAGAACACGGCAGAAGCAAGAGCTAGAAATCGAAGAGTGGAGTTTGCTATTCTTGAATCCTTGTTCATTAAGGTCGAATGAGGTAGAAGTAGAGAATTAGGCCAATCGCTCTTTCACTTCACTTTCCTTCTTCGGAACGAAATAGAGCAAAATCAAACCAGCACCAAAGAAAACAACCAAGGCTAGGATCGGCGTTCTCATGTTGTCACTCATTCCTTCAATAGCCCCAAAGCTGATCATCCCAATAACAATTCCGGCTTTCTCAAGGATATCGTAAAAGCTGAAGAAAGAAGCGTGATCTTGAGTTTCTGGTAAAAACTTGGAGTAGGTAGAACGACCCAAAGACTGGGTTCCCCCCATGATGAAACCTATCCAAGCAGCAGCAATGTAGAACTCATTAGGTGTATCTACGAGAGCATAGGCATATATACAAACTGCTATCCAAAGCAGAAGAGCAATTTTTAAAGTGAACAGGTTGCCAAATTTTTCTGAAGCTCGTGAGAATAAAAAAGCGCCGGGTATGGCAATCACCTGGATCAAAAGAATGGCAATAATGAACTGTGCAGATGTTAAGCCGGTTTTTTCAACGCCATCAATTACTTGATGTATTTCTTTCATCCCGAAGAACTGGGCCATCAACATGATGGTTTGTACGGCCATACTAAACACAAAAAAGGCAAGAAGGTATCTCGAGAGTCGTTTCAAGTGAAGTACCTGATGAAACACCTTTTTCACTTCAGTAAAACCAGCCTTCCACGCAGAACCCTTGATCTTTTTAGCATAAGGATTATCAGGGAGTTTTCTCAAGGTCACCTGGGCAAAACCAGCCCACCAAAGAGCCACCATAACGAAGCACCAGGGCACCAGGTTGGTTTCGGTTTCAATGCCAAGAATCATCACAAGGTTGATGCTCAAGAGCAGAACACTTCCTATATAGCCCATTGAAAACCCTCGAGCACTCAAACGATCGTGCTCCTCTGGGGGAGCTATTTCGGGTAAAAAAGCATTGTAAAAAACGATACTTCCCCAATAACCCAATGAAGCAATCATGACAGGTAACATGCTCAATTCAAGATGTTCTGGATCGAAAAAGAACAAACTCGCACAGGCTATAGAACCAATGTAACAAAAGAGACTCAAGAAAAACTTTTTCTTTCCACCTGCATCTGCAATTCCAGAGAGTGGCGGAGAAAGAACAATAACAAAAAGAAATGAGGCTGCAATAACGTAAGAATAGAGCTCCGTGTTCACGAAGTCCATTCCCCAAAAGCTAACATGGTCTGTTCCAGAAGGATTGTTTTCTGGACCAGTAAGCGCCTCATAAAACATGGGGAATATAGCAGTGCTAATCACCAAGGGATAAACACTGTTGGCCCAGTCATAAAAAGCCCAAGCCTTTTTAACCTTTTCGTTAGTTTTCGATAACATGGAGGGAAAGGTAAGCTGAAACAAGCAGTCATACAACTCCTTTGTACTACCTTTGTGCTCTCAATATGATAGCAGTGGAACAACAATTTGATATTATCATTATAGGAGGAGGCATCATTGGAGCCGCAACGCTGTTCAAACTCCAAGAACGTCACCCTAATAAAACCATACTTCTACTAGAAAAGGAAGACGTACTTGCCGACCATCAAACGGGGAATAACTCTGGGGTAATTCACTCGGGTTTGTACTATAAACCTGGAAGTTTGAAAGCAGTGAATTGCATCAAAGGAAGACGCGAATTGGTGAAGTTTGCCCAGAAGTATGGAGTAGATCATGACGTTTGTGGTAAGGTGGTAGTTGCAACAGACGCCAAAGAATTGCCTCACCTTGATAAAATTCATCAAACAGGAATTCAAAACGAGATCGAAGGGCTTTCGAGAATTACTCCTGAACAAATCAGAGAAATCGAACCACATGTGAAAGCCATCGACGGACTCCATGTGGCGTGTACCGGAATTATCGATTACCGAGGCGCAACCATGAAGATGGCAGAACTGGCCATCGCAGCGCAGAACCAAAGCGCAGTTCACCTGAACGAAGAGGCCATCTCTTTTGAGAAGTTGCAAGAAGGTGCAATTGTGGTTACCAATAAGAACAAGTACCGAGCGAAGGTGCTTGTTTTCTGTGGCGGACTCCAAGCTGATCGTTTGGCGAGAAAAGATGGGGTGAACTTGAAAGAAAAAGTGGTTGGTTTTAGAGGTGATTACTACGAGCTCACCGATCAAGGAAAACACAAGGTGAAACACCTGATCTACCCGGTTCCGAATCCAGACTTTCCCTTTTTAGGAGTGCATTTTACAAGAATGACTAACGGAGAAATTGAGTGCGGACCAAATGCCGTATTCACCTTCAAACGCGAAGGCTACGGAAAAACAGATTTCGATCTAAAAGATACCATGGATGCTTTGAGCTATGGAGGAACATGGAAGCTTTTCCTGAAAAACATGTCCTTCGGAATCAACGAGTACCGCAGGGCATTCTCGAAGAAACTCTTTCTTGAGACCTTACAGCGCATGATTCCTTCTTTAACCATGGATGATATCAGACCGGGCAGGGCGGGGGTGAGAGCACTATTGTTAAGTCAAGATGGAGACACGAGAGATGATTTTAAAATCGAATATACAGATCACAGTATTCACGTGCTCAATGCCCCTTCTCCAGCAGCAACAGCTTCTCTAGCTATAGGCGAGCAAGTAGCGGAGATGGTAGAAAAGCACTTTACGTTTTAAGTAACTATGAATAATAGGGCATAAAAAAATCCCTCGTTCTTTTGAGCGAGGGATTTTTTATATCTGAGCGTGAGGCTTATCCTTTTTTCAAGCTTGTCGCTTTCTCACTTGTTTTCTTTTTTGGAGCAGCAGCTTTTCCTGTGCTTCCTTCTTTAGCGGCTGGCTTAGCTTCTGCTTTCGCGCCGTCTTTAGAACAGCAGGCTCCACCTTCTTTTGACTTGTCTTTAGAACAAGCAGCACCTTCAGCTTTTGCACCGTCTTTAGAACAGCAAGCAGCTCCTTCTTTTGCTTTGTCTTTAGAACAACAAGCAGCACCATCTTTGGCTTTGTCTTTAGAACAAGATGCAGCATCAGCTTTTTTCGCTTCCTTTGCTACTGTCTCTGTTTTCGCTTTTGTTTCTTTGGTCGCTGTTGTTTGAGCGCTAGCAGCAGTTGCGAAGAAGGCTACTAAACCAAATAGGAGGACTAATTTTTTCATTTGTTCAATTCGTTTGAGTTAAAATTACACTTTTTTTCAGTAAACTGATTGCTGAGAACAGATTCAAGTTCACAATAAACTTAAACAACAAACGTACCATGATGACGATTCGTTTCAATTTCCTACTACTATTTGCTTTCTCTCTCACTTTGTTTTCTTGTGCAGACTGCATCGATGGCTCGGGCTCAAATACAGAAGAGCGCAGATCTGTTGAAGAGTACGATGTCATTTATGTTGATTGTGAGTTGAATGTTTTGCTTCGCCAAGCCGGACTAACAGATCAAAATAAAATCGTCGTTCGGGCACAAGAAAACTTACTGCCCTTCATCAAAACAGACGTGAGTGGAGATCGCCTCACCATAGAATTGAGCGAGTGCATTCGTCCAACAGAAGAAATTCAAGTAGAGATCATTACCAATGGCATCGTTAAGTTCGTGCACAATGGTTCAGGTAATGTAGAAACCTTGGGAAGCATTAAGTCAGACGACTTCAAATTGGTTTTGAATGCAAGTGGTGATTTATCCTTCAAAATAAAAACAGACGATCTAGAGGTGCAATCTTCCGGTTCGGGAGATATGATGCTTAGTGGTGAGGCAAATGATCTTGAAGTTGACGCCGATGGCAGCGGGGATGTAAATACACTCGGACTTAAAGCAAATGCAGTTGATGCCGCTAATGGAGGGAGTGGAACCCTTTCTATTTTCGCTCAAGATGAAATGAGTCTTTCTTTAAGCGGAAGCGGTGATATCCGCCACAGTGGATCGCCACAAAACAGCACCATTAGTAATACAGGCAGTGGAACTGTCGTTCTTATAGACTAAACCAGCTTCTTTTCCTTCTGTATCTTTGTGCTATGTCCAAAAAACAGATCATCCTTTATGCAATCATCGTCACCCTGCTCGTGCATGCAATTGCTTTGGTGGTGCTGGCTTATCAAAAGGTGGATTATGGTGGAGCTGAGGAACAATTTATTGAGGTAGATTTTCTGGGTGAAGTAGCAAGTGTCCAGGAAGAAGTTTCCTTGGAAGACCAAATAGCGGATCGGTTGAATGAACAGATCGCCAACCTCATGGCGAACGCAAATGCTGAACTCAGTGAGGAAAGATCGAGTTATTCAGTTCCCAGCGAGAAGATGTCTCGAGATGTGGAAGATGATCTCAAGCGCTTCGAAAGCGAAGAGTTTGAGCGGCTCCAGCGAGAAAGAGAAGCAGAGAATCAGGAATCGGCCCCCTCAAATCCCAAAAATACGCCTAGCAAGGAAGAACCTTTGGACAACTACGATTATTTCGGGAAATCATTTAACGGGAATGTTACGGCTTTGGCCGATGTGCCGGGCAGAAATCCCAGCAATATTCATATTCCAGGCTATCTCTGCAAGGGAGGGGGGAAAGTGGTGCTCAATGTTATTGTTGATCAAGAGGGCTACGTTACCAGCGCAATCATCGGCTCAGGAAGCACAACAACTGACCAATGTCTTTTAGACGAAGCCGTTAACAGTGCTTTGAAGTCAAAGTTTGCCGCCAAAAGTGCTGCACCGAAGAAGAGTCCGGGTACCATTGTTTACCGCTTTATCCCTCAAGGATAAGTTTTGAAATCCGATGGAGTTTACTTCGCTCCGTCAGCGTAATCCTGAAGATAGGCGAACTTTGGTGTAAGGGTGCCTTCCAAGGTGGTTTGAGAGGCTCTTCCAATGATGTCACTAGGGTCTTCTCCAAACAATACTGGAAGCACGTGCTTGATGAGTTCATTACCAAAATCCTCGGAAGCATCTTTTGGAAGCTCACAAGGAAGGTTGTCCACCGCCATAACTGCAATTGCGTCTTTAGCTTTAAAATCAACCTCTTTCTCCGAGATCGGGTCATAACCGTAAATAGGGTCAGCTATAGTTGAAGGTCGGATGGTTGAGGCCACTGGTCCGTCGATATCGCAAGAAATATCGGCCACCACTGAAATGTTCCAAGCCCTTTTCTTAATGTCTTCTCGAGTGAAAATAAATGGCGAACCATCAGCCCAATAGTGGCAAGGCATGTAAACATCAGCAACTTCTGCAAAAGGCATGAATGCCGATTCATAGCCTGAAGGGTCGGCATAGAATTCGCCTTTGTCGAAACCTCCATCGCTTTTTCGTTGGTTGTAATCTTCGGTATTGAGTTGAGTGAACACCGCTTCATCAAAAGTTTCAGAAAGAAAAGCCGCTTTGCTCACCTCTTTCATTCCTAATTTGGCAAGGGTTTCTCGAGCTCCATGACCAACTCTTCCGAATCCTGTGAGAACGAATTTAGTATTGGCAGGTAACTTCACCTTAGTTAATTCACTTTCCATTTCAACACGGTCTGCACATTGATGAGCAGGCTTGAGCTCATACAAACCGTGTTTGAGTCCGTAGGTGCGGATACCGTTGTAAGCACCCACAATTCCAGCATATCTTCCAAAACCAATGAGTCGCTTCCCTTTGCTGTCCTTAATCACTTCATAATCTACAAGGCGGATTTTCTTATCGAGCACAGCCCTCAATAATTTCGCGTTATAGGGTTGAAGTTTAAAAGTGTGGGAAAAGAAGAAGTAGGTTCTGTTCGGTATGAGCATGTCCAAAGGAACTTCCTTCACCCCGAAAAGCACGTCACAATCGCTTAAATCCTCTTGAAGAACGATGCCTTCAGCGCTGTACTCGGTATCTTGGAATTTTCTAATCGGACTAGGTTGAACCACTAAGTCGATATGCGGGTATTGCTGTTTAAGGGCTGCGCATTGTTTTGGACTAAGTGGAACGCGTTTGTCTGGTGGATTTTTTCCTTCTCTAATGATACCTACTTTCACAGGGGAGTGTTTTTAAGATTTGAAGCGAAAATACCATTTTTCAGGCGATTCAAGCTCGCTTTAATAGGAGAAGGTAAGTCAAGAGTACACTAGCAAAAAGCACGGTGCCATACACGAGGAGCAATAGCATTACTTTTAATAGGGTTTTTCCCACCTTTTGTTTGTACACTTTTTTGAGGGCGACGAAGAGGTAGATGCAATAAATCAGACCGAGGATTCCGGCCAGAATTGGGTTCACCCAAATGAGGTTCAGTTGATCGAAAATTTCACTCAAAATCAGGTACACGCTTCCAGCCAAAAAGAAGAAGCTGTGGAAGTGCAGCGAGAAGAGAAAGTGCTTGATGAAGGTTTCTTTTTTTCGCCAATAAAGCGGGAGAAGGATCATGGCGAAAAGTGAAAAAGAAGGAGTTCCAACGAAGGTGAAAATTAAGGTTCTAGGAATGGAGGTCGAACGTATAGAAAATCGACCAGTTCGTCGTTAATTCTTTAAATGGTCGTATCTTTGCATTCCTTTCTAAGTAAGGAAAGTTCTTTTATTCTGGGGCCGATCTGGATTTGACAGTGAGATGAATGATCCTGTAAGCATGTCGAGTTTTTTGTGTGGTGACTCGTTAATCTTAATGCACAAGTCAGAAATGACAACACTTCTTACGCGCTCGCGGCTTAATCAGACCAAGTCTGTTAACCTAATTCCAGTCTCTAGGAGGCGGAACGAGCTACCTCGCCGATAGGTATTGCTCTTTTCCTATAAGCACTGAGGTATCGTAAAATAGGAGCTAGAGAAGGCCGAGCTTGCACGCCTGATCGAAATCAACACAAGCTAAGCCGATAGTGGGGCGACAATGGTCAGCTATCGGTCGAAAATTACACATTGTCTAAACATGTAGAAAGCTTGAAAATTCCTCGTTTGGACGCGGGTTCGACTCCCGCCGGCTCCACTTTTATTATCGTTAATCGATGTTCCTTGTTCTTAAATCGAAAGAGAATATCGAACAAGGATTAACGAATGTCGATTTGCGAAGTTTTTAGATTCTAAGCCAGAGTTCACTTCTCAAATCGTTAATCGATGTTCCTTGTTCTTCAATCAAAAGAAATATCGAACAAGGATTAACGAATGTCGATTTTCGAAGTCTCTTAAAGAAACGCTCCGCTTAAGACTTCTTCCTACTCGCAGCAATCATGTTTTTCTTATAGGTGGCAAGCATTCCTGCTTGATTGAATACGGCACAGTCAATACACGTATCGTCAAAATCTTCCTCACTAAGCTGATGGCTGCAGATTTTGCAATGTTCTTGTTGTTCTTTTTTGTTCATTGTTTTGAAGTAAAAAGAGCACACGATCTTGAATCGGAGGATGATTTTTGAAGCTTTTTTTGCTTCCACATACTACTTACCACCGTGATGTCGGGGACACTCGGTTGGCGATCAGCTCGTGATGCTCTGGATGTTTGTGAGTGAGTAACGAAAGAGAATATTTTTTTATTGTGAGAGGCTTTTGTTTGCTTTCGATAAAGTTGATCATGCAATTTGAAGCTATCGAAAGCTCGCCAAGTGCTCCACTTTATTTTATCTCATGCTTTTTCGCTTGAAAAGAAGATGTTATTTTTAGCGGATGAAACTAACTTTATTCTTGTGGACTTGCTTGTTCAGTATTCAAGCCTGGTCGTTCACGATATCTGCTTATGTGTTTGATGAAGAGAACAACAGTCCGATACCCAATGTCAGTGTCATCGCTCCTGATGGGAAAGGAACTGCAACAGATATCGACGGTTTTTTTGAGCTGACATTGGAGGGCACCGAAGAAGTAGAACTTCTTTTCAAAGCAATATCCTACCAAGAACATAAATTAAAAGTAGGGCCACAAGATCAAAAAGAGCTTAAGGTGTATTTGAAACCAGCTTCGGTGTTTCTTGATTTGGTTGTCATCAGTGGTGGACAGTTCGAAAAAAGGATTGAAGAAGAGATCATGTCGATTGATGCACTTCCAATGAACATGCTACAGAGCATCAAAGCCACTGAGCTAAAAACGGCTGCAAATCGAATTCCATCATTAACAATTATTGATGGTCAGGCTTCAATAAGAGGGGGGAGTGGGTATTCTTATGGCGTAGGAAGTAGGGTTCAGCTCATTGTCGACGGAATGCCCCTTTTGAGCGGGGATTTTAATGAAATCTGGTGGAGCTTTGTGCCAATGGAGAACATTGGGCGTTTGGAAGTGGTGAAAGGTGCGTCATCTTCCCTGTATGGCTCAGGTGCTTTGAATGGGGTGTTGAGTGTTGAAACTCGCTGGCCCGACAAAAAGAAGGAAACCAACATCGCCTTTATCCAAGGCGCTTATTTCAGTCCCAGAAATAAGAATTACAGGTGGTGGGATAAAACGCAGACCCCATTGCTCGGCGGAATCCAGTTTTCTCATCTTGAGCAACAAGGACAATTGGATTTTGTAGTGGGCGGTGCTATTGAAAGTAATAAGAGCTATTTAAAATCTTCAAGTGAACAGCATGCTCGCCTTAGCACGAAGTTGAGGTACCGTCCTAAGTCGAATCCAGATTTAGAGTTCAGCCTTGCTTCGAACATGCAGTACCAGCAACAAGGGAGGTTTTTTTATTGGACCGATGACACCACAGGAACATACATCCCTTTTGCGGGTACGGAGAATTATGATAAGTACTTTTTAGTTTCTTTAGACCCGAGAGTAAGGTATATCGACAAGCACGATGGAGTACATTTCTTTAATTCTAGGTGGTTTCACAACGGCCGGCGAGATGATGACTTTTACAAAACATCTCAGAGCGACCTTCTTTTCTCAGAATATCGTTACTTGAAGCGGGGCGAGCGTTCAGTATTGAACGTAGGAGCTTCAAATCAAGTTCAAAAAACCTTCAGTTCCCTCTATCCAGATCAAGTTCTTATCACCCAAAATCCTGCCTTGTATTCGCAATATGAGTACAAGCTTTCACGAACTACTCTTTTGCTCGGCGCGCGGGTAGAGTGGAATAAAAGTGGTGCCGATTATTCTGAGTTTTCTAAACCTGTCTTGAGGGCAGGATTCAATCATTCCTTGAGCGAGAATTTACATTTTAGATTGGCGTATGGCGAATCATATCGATTTGCCTCTGTTGCTGAAAAATATGTGGAGGCCGATCTAAACGAGTTGATTGGTATTCGTCCCAATATCAATCTTGATGCGGAACAAGGAAGGAACTATGAAATTGGTTTGAAAAAGAGTTTCGGAAGTAAGTTGGTCAAGGGATACGCGGATATTGCCGCCTTTGTATTGGAATATAAGAACCTCATTGACTACACTTTTGGCTATGATTCCGAGCAAAATGAACTCTATTTTCAGCCCCAAAATGTTGGTCAAGCAAGAATAAGTGGACTAGAATTGTCTTATTTAGTCGAAGTACAATTGAAAAAATCCAAGTTTTCATTGTTTGGTGGTTACACCTTTGTGTATCCTGGAGACCTTAGTTCAGATACAACGCAAATTGGACTGAAGCCTTATCTGAACAACGCCCTAAATTCATTGAATAGCTCAGCTGATCTTGTTGAAAAAGACGCCATTTTAAAGTACAGAAACAAGCATCAATTCAAAAGTGATTTGCTTTGGGAGAGAGATGCATTCAGCTTAGGGCTTACCTTTTATTACTTCAGTCATATAGAGAGAATCGATGAGCCATTCGAATTCATTATTCCAGGAGTTCAGACCTATCGAGAAGCGAATGATAGTGGCAATCTGTACATGGATGCTCGAATGTCGCTGAGTTTTACAGACAATATGAAGGTCAGCTTTTTATTAAATAATATGAGCAATGCTGAAATAAGCATGCGCCCCGGTGTTTTAGACGCTCCAAGAAGTTTGAGTGTTCGAGCAGATTGGAATTTCTAGACTTAACTATATGTGAGTTTTGAGAATAGCAAGTTGCCTTTAAGCTTTAAGCCTTTCTCTTGACTATCTTTGCCGGCGCAAAAAGCCTTGTAAATGATTAACGTCGACAACCTTGAAGTATCCTTCAGTGGGAGCACCTTGTTTAGTGGTGTTTCTTTTGTAATTAACCCAACAGATAAGATCGCCCTGATGGGAAAGAATGGTGCTGGAAAATCTACCATGATGAAAATCATTGCAGGTGTTCAGAAGCCCAACAAAGGAAAGGTAAATGCGCCCAAGGATGTGGTGATCGCCTACTTGCCTCAACATTTACTCACCGAAGACGACGCTACTGTTTTTGAAGAAGCGGCAAAGGCTTTTAAGGAAGTGTTTACAATGAAGGCGGAGATGGAGCGCTTAAACAAGGAACTAGAAACCCGCACCGATTACGAGAGCGATGCCTACATGTCGATCATTGAAAAGGTGGCCGACTTAGGAGAAAAGTACTATCAGTTGGAGGACGTGAATTACGATGCAGAGGTTGAAAAAGCCTTGAAGGGTTTAGGTTTTAGACCCTCAGATTTTGGGAGGCCAACAAAAGAGTTCAGTGGTGGATGGAGAATGCGCATTGAACTTGCAAAAATATTGCTTCAAAAACCGGATCTCATTCTTTTGGATGAGCCTACCAACCACATCGATATTGAATCGGTGATTTGGTTGGAAGACTTTTTGGTGAATAAGGCCAATGCAGTGATGGTGATTTCTCACGATCGTGCTTTCGTAGACAACATTACCAACCGAACCATTGAGGTGACCATGGGTAAGATCTACGATTACAAAGCCAATTATACTCATTATTTACAGCTTCGCGAAGAAAGAAGAGCGCATCAAATAAAGGCTTATCAAGAACAACAGAAAATGATTGCCGATAACATGGCTTTCATTGAACGTTTCAAAGGAACCTATTCAAAAACCAACCAAGTATCTTCTCGCGAACGCATGCTAGAGAAGTTGGAAATCATTGAGGTGGATGAGATCGATACTTCTGCACTCAAACTAAGTTTCCCTCCAGCTCCTCGCTCAGGCGACTACCCGGTGAGTGTTGACGCTGTTTCAAAGTCTTATGGAGATAAGCAAGTGTTCAAACAAGCCAACATGTCTATTGCCAGAGGAGAGAAGGTGGCTTTTGTTGGGCGAAATGGTGAAGGGAAATCAACCATGATCAAGGCCATACTTGGCGAGATTGAAGTAGAAGGAAAATGTCAGTTAGGACACAATGTGAAGGTGGGTTACTTCGCGCAAAATCAAGCGGCGATGCTCGACCCTAATCTCACTATTTTTCAGACCGTAGATGAAGTAGCCAAAGGTGAAATCCGAACTCAAATTAAAAATATCTTGGGTCGCTTTATGTTTAAGGGCGATGATATTGACAAGAAGGTTTCTGTGCTTTCAGGGGGAGAAAAAACCCGTTTGGCCATGGTGAAGTTATTGCTCGAGCCGGTTAATTTATTGATACTCGATGAGCCTACAAATCACCTCGATTTGAAGTCCAAAGATGTTTTGAAAGAGGCCCTCTTGTCTTTCGACGGCACCTTGATTTTAGTTTCTCACGATCGTGATTTTTTAGGTGGATTGGCGAAAAAGGTTTTTGAATTCAAAGAGCAAAGGGTAATCGAACATTTTGAAACCATTGATGAGTTTTTGGAGAGAAACCGCATCAAGAGTATTTCGGAAATCAACTTAAACCAATAAAGAAGTATTCTAGAGAGCTTTGATATAGCTCGTTTGATTCAATTTATCATCACTCACATAAGCATAACTAGGCGTTTATAAACTAAGGTGGTTTGTTTTTGTCAGTACATCTTCCAGTTCCTAAGTTCGTTGGCGCTCTTAAGTTAAGATAGTCAAAAGAATCGAGGATAAAATGGAACATCAAGCGGAGGTCAAGAAATTGCTTCGAATCACAAGTGACTTAGAACTGCGTTTGGTTAACCTTATTCTTGATGCACATTTAAACGATGTATATGCCGATGAGCTTCTAAGTACCATGAGCAGCTTAAAGCAGGTTTTAGGTCAAATGCTTGAAGCCGGTGATGAGGTGTTTTGGGAAAATGCTAGAATGGCTCTTGGCAAAATTAATCGAATTGAGGCTACTTTTCGAGTGCTGACAGCGACAAAAAAAATTGGTCAGCGTTCAGCTAAAGAAATTGTTCTAGAACTGTTGAATTTAGAAAAGGAGCTCCAAGTGCTAACTAAGGGAAAATAAGCTTGACATGGAGTCCTTCTGACGCACTGTCTAATTTAAACTCAGCATTGATTTTATCAGCGAGTTGCTTACAAAGAAAGAATCCAAAACCAGCACCTCGGCTCCTAACTGATCCTCTTTGGAACATTTGATTGTAGTTAAGTATATAGGTTTCCGGCAGCCCGGGTCCGTTGTCAGAAAACTCAAGAACTGTGTTCTCTCCAGATCGATACAAGGCCAGTTTCAGCAGAAGTAAAGGACCTTTATGCTTCGCAAAGGTTAAGGAATTATGGATGAGGTTGACAAGGGAAATATGCAACGCCCATGCATCCGTGAAGAGTTCTATCTTTTCAGGGTTTTGAAAATCTACGTTTATTGGGCTTTGATCTATTTCGTGAACAGCTCTTACAGCGCTCTGCAAAAGGTCGTCAAATTGAATTTGTTCGATTTTAATTGATCGTCTTACGCTATCTGAATAGTAGTAAATATTTCTTAACACCCAATCCATTTTCGTGAGGTTTGACTTAGCCAAAGGAAGGAGATTGTTCAGTTGCAGAGCGTCTATTTCGAGCACGTTAATTAAGCTAACAATTGAAATAATTGGTGAGCGAATATCATGAGACAAGCGATATACAAGCTCATCCATTTGTTGATTCAGGGTCTTTAGTTGTTGGTTCTTTTCAATCAACGAATCTTGGTTTGATTGAAGTTCATTATTCAACTTTTCGAGTTGAGAAAAAGCCTTGGTTTCAACAATCTTATTGGCTGTAATGGAGGCTAAAGTTGAAAGGAGGGTAAGGTGTTTATTGGTGTAGAAATTGGCTTCAGAGTGTTCGCTGTCAATGACACCAATTGCCTTTCCTCTGCTTAAAAGCGGAACCGCAATTTCTGAAAGCCTCATTTCATCATCAACAATGTACCTGCTGTCTTTCGAGGTGTTTGAAACAATCTCAGACTTCCCAGAACTAAAAACACTGCCTACAATTCCGTCTCCAGGCTCGATGGTAATTGGGTTTAAAATGTCAAGATGCTCAGGGTTCTTTGGTCCGTGCGCTGCCTTTTGAACCAAGACTTGTTTCGTGCTATCAAAAAGGTATACCACGCAATCTTCAAAGCCCAAATGGGCAATGACATTTTTGGTCAGTTCCCAGCAGATTTCGTCAATGGTTTTTGCTGCTGTTAAAGACAGGGTAAACGATTGAATTAACTCGAGTGCTTTTGTTGTTTCTGGCATCAATCGCAGTTATTACCAAACATCGCAAGTAGGGCAAGAACATCGGCACTGTTCACTACTGCATCTCCCGTGATGTCGGCAGAACAATTCATCATACAGCCAAAATCACCAAGAAGTATAAGGAGGTCTGGCGCTGTTATAATGCCATCATTATTGAGGTCTGCAAAACAAGGTGTTGGATCAAGGGCTTCTTCTGGTTCGATGTTTCCATTGCAATTATTGTCAATTCCTTCACCAGTTCCTAAAGCAAGTGGATTAACATCAAATCGTGTATCGTCACAATCGCCATTTATAGCGATCCAATCATTTCCTGGGTTGACACAAGTAGTTAATGAGATTTCATCATCACCAAAACCATCCCCATCTCCATCAAAGAAATACAGTTGAGGGTAAGTACAAGAATTATCGTCTGTTGTAGCAGTAGCGTCGAAGTTGCAGGCGGTATTGTCTGTGCAACCTAAGATTTCAGAGCTTTCTACGCAGAAATTATGACTGGTTCCGGTACCGTAATTGGCTTGTTCCATTTGAAAGATGAGGTTACCTTGATCGTCGCTGAAACTGTAATCACCATCAATGGCGCAGGTGAATGCAGAACCATTCATCCCATCGCCATAGGAATCGAGAATGGTGAAGGTGTAGCAGTTCGGACTCAAACAAAACGACTCTGTGAACGTGGTCTGGTCGGCATAATCGCCCGGTGGATCTGTAGCCACGATGTTCCCTTGATCGTCAGCAATGCTCCAAGTTACTTCCTCACCCCAGCAGTCGGTAGACAGAGTTAAAGTAAAGGTTTGAGTAGTACAAGAGCCATCGTCACAAAGGGCGTTTGGGTTGAAGTTACATGCTGTTTCATCAGTACATCCCGCGAGTTCGCAAGAGCCATCATCGATGGTCGCCAAAGGGTCGTAATTGCAGGCATTAACATCAGTACAAGCAAATACTTCATTTATAATATCGAAAGAATAGTAGCCTTGAGGCGCTGGCATTGGTCGGTTCAGGCTTTTTCCACTGTTTGCATTTCCTTCAACATAGTAATAAACTCGTGTGCCAAAGGCTTGGGCAGGAATGCTTGCTTGCCAATTGTTATTTCCAATATTACTCATTGCCACAGCGGTGTATGGATCATTGATAGCTGTCTTGTAATATAAATTAGCGCTAGCAATTCCACTTCTATGATTAATGTAGGCCTGAAGTGAATAATCTTGATTATCGATATTGGTATTTGGCAATTGCTCGTAACTGATCAACAAAGGGTCTTCAACTCCAACACTTTGCGTAATGCAGTGAATGGCGCCTGAAGCAGAGATAATTGCTTGTCCGGCATCATCGCAGTCAATCGGTACGATGTTATATCCTGGAAGGTTTTCTTCATAGATACGAATGGCAATGGTGTCGTAGGCCTCGTAGTAGGTAGGGAGCAGTACCGTATTGTTTACAAATACCGAGTTGGTGTAGGTGCAGTACCAACCGTTTTGATCGGGATAGAGTCCGTTACTTTCTTGAGGTGGAACGGGCACACGAACTACTTTAAAGGGGGTTCCCCATTTGGTGGTGAAATTGTTGAGAACGTATTGAAGGTTGGCTTCAATTTGCGGACCATCGGCAACACCTTCTGGATATTCTGAAACTAGAATTGTTTCTTCATTCAGGAGTTTCATGTGCATGTCGATATGATGAATTCCATCGAAGGGAAGCATGGTCATTTTAATGTACTCATCAATTCCCATGAAGCTGCTCATTATTCCGTCGATTTGCGCTTCAGTTTGGTTGGGGTATTGTGGACCCCAACCGGTATTTCCACCTTGATTTTCTTCAATCACGAGTTCAGAGCAGAAGGCTTTTCCAAAACCGTCAGACATGTAGTTTCCTCCCGTATTCATGAGGTCGTTTGGCGCCGCAGTAGTTGAGTAAATGTTGAGGCCAAGGTAATTGGCCACTGCTTCTGGGCTTAAATCATCATCTGGTCTTGGTCGGTTATAAATCCAATCAACAAGAAATAAGTCATCAACCTCATTACCATAAACCGTATTCGCCCCATAGTCTCTCATCCAGATGCTGTTGAGCGCTGTTTGAATGATGCTTACGTTGGTGAGGTCAACAGGTCCACCCCAATTGTTATTCAGCAAGAACGTTTCTGTAGCTGCGGGGTCTTCACTAAGAACAATGACTTCGCACTCATTAACGCTGGCCGCTACGATTTGTTTGAGTATTCCCGTATAACCTTGCCAAGCAATGGTTAGCGCTTGAATTTCCTCCCATTCGGCGGCAGTTCTAATATTATTAAAACTAGGCGGAGTTTCAATTCCGCGATCACTAGGGAATTGGTAGTTGTTGAGGCGTGCAGCATCCTTTTCCTCTTGAGTAAGTCCTTTAGGTAAGCCTTGGTCTTCAATCTGAGAAAAACTTGAAATCGAAATAAAAAGACCTGCTAGTACGATTAGGAAACGTTGATAGCTCATTTGTTTTGGTTTGAGCTACCTAATTTACAAAACCTTATTCATTCGTTCTTAGATGTTGGTTTTAAAACATCATTTTTCTCTTTCAAGGGGACTTTATCAGGCATTTCTTCCATCTCAGGACTTAAATCCTGATCTATTTCTTCGTCTGGGAATTCTGAAAAAGTAACTAGGATATTCATTCGTTCTTCAAACCAGTTTACAAGGTCTGTTAATGCGCGTAAATTCGTTAGTGTCGCAGTTCTATGAGGTGATAAACCACCGTTAGTTTGATTGAAAACAATACCTATTTGATCGAAAGCAATTTGGGCATCTATGTTGGAATTGTTTCGGAAATCAAGCAGGTGGTCGTGCATTCTTGAAGCGGGATCAGACAAGTTTTCACAAGTGCTGTAGGCCCAGCTTTCCTTTTCCGATTTTAACTGTTTAATTCTGAGTGTGAATGCTTCAGTTGGTGGAGCTCTTTGGTCTAGGGAGTTCACGATATGAAGCAAGGCGAGTTGCTCAGTATTTGATATTAATTTCTGCTCAAAGGCCCATTCGATAAGTTTTAAAGGTGAAAGTTCGTCTGGGTCGATATATACCTCTGTTCCTTGAAGGAGAAGCAGGTGATTGTTTTCAAGTTGATGAAAGAGACATTGTGTAAGGGGCATAAGATCAGATTTTGATGATTATTTTCAGTTTAGTAATGGCAGTCCTACTCATTCATTAGTTGTTTTACTTTTTAGAAAGCATGGTCAAATGGCGGGCATCTGAATAGCATTTGCCAAAAATGAACAAGCTGAATCGTAATTCTTAGCAGGTAGTAGTTTTGAGATGTATAATTTGCCGCTTCGAAACGTAACCTATTTACGGAGTGAAAATTATTTTCTTTTTGTTTATGTGTGGATGTCAATCTTCTTGGCGACCTAAATGGATAAGTTGTTTTTTCTGGGTGAAGGGCGTTTGGCGACCTAAATGGATAAAGCGTTTTTCTTGATTGAAGAAAGTTTGGGCGACCTAAATGGATAAGTTGTTTTTTCTGGGCGAAGGGCGTTTGGCGACCTAAATGGATAAGGTTTTTTTCTGGTCGAAGGGTGTTTGGCGACTTAAGTGGATAAGCTTTTTCAGAGCGAGAATGAGAGCGGAGAAAGAGGCTGGTTTTTTCCTTGTTCTACAGTACTTGGCGACCTAAATGGATAAGCTCTTTCAGAGCGAGAATGAGAGCGGAGAATGAGGATGGCTTTCCTTGTTCTAT
>Ga0209652_1001610_pt1 | contig 18296 bp, 16 predicted proteins | sample SaaInl74LU_5_DNA_FD_184641 | JGI IMG/M metagenome (GOLD analysis project Ga0209652, IMG submission 184641) | Marine microbial communities from expanding oxygen minimum zones in the Saanich Inlet - ESP_74LU_5_DNA (SPAdes) (version 2) | ecosystem: Environmental > Aquatic > Marine > Intertidal zone...
ATCGGCCGCAACCCCAAACAGCAGCAGCAGCAGCAGCAGCAGCAGCAGCAGCAGCCGCCCATTGGCACTCGGGCCATCTAGCTTGGACATTTTTGGATGAGGAGGCATACTGTATAGATATCCATTAGTGGGCTGCAATAAATGGGAGGTGTAGATCGGCAGAGAGCACAGGAGGAAGAGGTGTGGATACAAGAGCAAAAATGAGCAAGGAGCTTTTCTTGGAGGAGGGCGGGCTGCAAAGGTCACACTGAAGAATTTGCGAGAAAGATCTTTGAAATCAGAAATCCAATTTTTGAGGTGATTGAAGGCATCAAGAAGAAGTTGTTGTTCATTGTTCTCATCTAACATAATTGTATGATATATCAGGATATATATTATAAATAATGCCCCGCCCAAAGAAAGCAAGGCTGATAGATGCATCGTCGGAAACGGCGGTGGTGCTTCCACCTCGACGCTCGCGTAGGATAGCCGGTCGGCCGGACGCCACTTTTGATGACCTTGGCGTCGACTTGATCGCGATAATTTACGGATTTCTCGGCCCCTTTGACATCATGCGCTCACGCTTGTGTAAAAAATTGAGGAAGGCGGCTACTACTACAACTGTTCCTCCTACTGACTATGTGGTTGATAGCGTGATAAAATACAATGCCATGAGAGCGATGGCAACGGCGCTACCAAATTTACAGCAACTTGATATTCAATCTTTAGGCCATAATCATAAATACAGCGATGGAGAGGATCCCGATGAAGGGAGAGCTGCCAAAACTGCGAACTTTATCACGCACGATATTGAAATATTATCCGGGTTCAGAAATCTGCGCCTTTTGAGTCTTTATATTGCTCCTTTGAACGGCAGATATCCTTTATTGTTTCAATTCCCACTGCTCCAAAAGTTGGAGATAGATCATTGCGGCAATCTAAAATTTGATCTGGAAATACTGGCAGGTCTACCAGTACTCGAAGAGTTGTACTGTAATGGCAATCAATCCTCTGGAAACATCAACAGTCTCAGAGTGCTAAAAGATACCCTTACAAAGGTGACGATTAGGGACTGTTTTGAAGTTCAGGGCAACTTTTTGGATCTGGCAGATTTTCCACGTTTGAATGAGTTGAATCTTCTTGAAACTGAAGTATCAGGAGATATTCGGGATATTGGTGAGCGTGATTTCCTAGCTCTGGAATCACTTACCCTCCCATATGGCGTCTACGGTGGAATGGGCTATAAGTTTCAGCGCATTTCTGATGTGCCTGGTATCATAAGTACACTCTATCCCATCTATAAGCAACGCCCAATTCTACTGAAAAATTCGCGTGCGGAGCTTTCGAGGCGTTCCCCAGATTGGTACGATGGAGTTGTCAGACATGATACACCCCCATTTGGCATCGTGTTTGTTGCAGCGGGGTCACGCGTTGGCTACCAATGGGAAACTCTTTATTCATTATCTGCATGCGAAGTGATTTGGCTAGACCCTGAGCCGGATAGAGAGAGTATTGACTATGAAAAATACATTGAAGAACTAAAAGAGATTGAACAATATGGTTATTTCTACCATGGATTTCAACAGCCACCTACAGAGGAGGAATACCATCATTTTTGGGCGGAACGCAGAGGTTGAATGACTCAACTGTCTGGATTCCTACGCAGAGAGACAGCATGTTTGTTTGTAAGTCATATGATCTACCAACCGAAAGGAAGAGGTTGGCATGAGGCAACTGTTTGACGATAGATAATAAGCAAAGAGAAATGCTTCCTGTGAAGGAACGGCTTAACTTGTGCCTCGTAGAACCTCTGATGAATGATAAAGTTGTGAATGAACTCAGTCGGGTCTTGTTACGTATGGTAGCAGTAAAATGATGAGTGATGGTTCTCTCTGCTGCTTCAAGCACTAGTGAGAATTGCATAGGAAGACTGGAAAAACGCTGTATTGTATTTTCAGGATGATCGCACCCAACTAAGCTGGCTTGGTTGCACTCGACAGTACTCAACAAGATAGAGTCAGATCAATCTTGTGACGGCATAATACCTATTATTATTTAGTCGTCAAATTATTTACACATACTCAAAACAGACATCTCTAAGCCAAATGCCCATTATTCTCTTCCATCCACAAACCACGGTTCCATTATGTTGTCACGTCATTCACCACTCTGCTGAAAAATCTTAACTCTTATGGCTCAAACTTGATCAAAACAAAATCGTGATACTCCTCTTCATCAAGATCATCATCACCCTTGACAGTCTCACCAAAAGCCTTATCCAAAGCATTCACCAACATGACCTCCTTCCCACTAGCAACCTTATACAACACTGCTGTGAAATCGACAGGAAGTCCATAACGAAGAACACTCTCCACAAACACCCGAATGACCTTAATGTGCATCCAAGCCACGAATGCTTCACCATAGTGAGTTTTGCACCATCTGGTTAATCCAGAACGCATGTTGTCAACTTCCACCTGTAGTTGTTCCATCTTCATGGCAGATTTGCCCTGTTGGGAGGGATCATAGGTGAAGTTCTCACGAACCGAATAACGTTTTTCACGAAGAATCTTGGAAAATGCCTCGAGGAGATCGATTTTGGTTCCAGGGACGAATTCTTCTCCCTCGTAGTATCCAGCCTCGTACATGCCCTTTAGGACGGTGACTGTGTAGAGGACGCTGTCATTGTCTTCCATGACCTTTTCTAGGGAGCCTGGTACGACGGGAGAACCCTTCTTTTGGTGTCGGTCTACCTGAGATCCAAAGTTTTGGGGTTGTCCGAGTCCATGGGGCATACCGGACCAGTCGGGTCCTATATGTATGGTAGTGTGGGAGAAAGGGTGAGTAATGTTGAATGCAAGTATAATGATGAGAAATGGGCATTTCGGCAATCAATGACATGTTACAGACACTCTCTCCAAAAATCCTCTGTAAAAATGATGCCCATCGGCCGATATCAGTATCAGACATGGCCAAGATATTGCTGCTCCCTTCTCTCAGTCTAATCAATCCAGCAAAAAACGACTAATCAACTAACAACACCATCATTTAACAACAACACAACCAAAAACACTCACCACCATATCCAACCAATTCCCCACCCAAAACATAAATCTCATTCTCAAACACCTCCACCTGACTCTTACTAACCGCCACAAACACCGTCTTCAAATTCTCCGTATCAAAAATCTTCAAATTCTTCACCACCTTTTCTTCCAACACATCATTCAAATCCACCGTAGTCAAATTCCCCCCCTTCTTCCTCTTGGCATCCTGCAATGCGGCCTGCTTGTCCCCATACGAATTGGACAGTTGTTTCAATTCCTCATCAATGGCCGACACCCCACTGGAAATCAGCGAGACTAATTCCTTCAGGGGGCGACGGTTGGGATATTTGGCATAATCCCATGCAAATTGCTGTATGTATCGGGTGGACGGGACACCCCCCACAGTCAACTCGGTGGCCTTTTTTCCGGCCAGTTCCATGGACGACTTTTCGACTTTTCGGACGATGCTTTCGATGATGGAGTCGGTTTTTCCGAGGTCGTCGGAGAGGTTCATGAGGGAGTCGAGGGTGCCGACCATGAGGGAGGGGACTTCGAGTTTGAACATTTCGCCGTAGGGGGCCGAGGGGCAGGCGGCGGCATTTTGGAGTTTGCGGAAGGAGTTTTCGGGGGCCGAGCCGGAGTTGGAGATTGAGGTGATTAGGTAGTGGGGGTGCGACATTTTATATTGCTGTTATTGGTAGTATTGTTATTGTTGTGTAATTCTAGCTTGGTTGGATTGGGCTCTCTCTGTCTTCTTATGATGATAGTAGGAGATCAACAATGCCATGGTCGCATCATTTTTGATCTAACGGATCTCTTGCGTTGGATTTTCAGATGGGTGTCTTAACTCTTCAGTGTGACCTTTGCAGACTCTTTTTCAAGAAAAGCTTCTTGCTCATTTTTGATTTGCCTCATTTTTGCTCTCTGTATCCACGCCCTTCCTCCTGTGCTCTGCTGGGCGTACTCAAGCCATTCCTCTCAGTAATATAATAAAACCAATATCTATAGAATATGCCTCATCATCCAAAAAAGTCGAAGCTAAACGGTAAGAGTGCCAATGATACTGCTTGGGCGGCGGCTGCTGCTGCTGCTGGGGTGGCGGCAGATCGGATTGCCGATCAGCCGAATTCCAATGCCGACGATGGCATCGTCGAAGACCTGCTCGATGATGATAGCGCAGATAACGATCCAACGATCAATGGAATGAGCAATAATCTGACTGCGACGATTTTAGGATTCCTTGGCTACAAAGATATCATGCGATCACGGATCTGCTGTAGTAAATTTAGAGATGCGGCAAGGACTACGATTGTTCCCTGGGCTGATGGCAGAAATTCATATTCACTTTCGTATGAATCTCAATTTTTGGTTAAAAGTGTGCAGAAACACAAAGCCATGGTAGCAATAGCGACTGCACTACCTAATTTGCAGCAGATTTCGCTCGGTAGTATCGGGCACGGACACAAATATTGCGATGGAAAGGATCCAGATGAAAAGGAGGCCGCCTCCACTGCCGAGTGGACTACGCATGAAATCCAGATGATTTCCAAATTCACCAAGTTGCGCAGTTTGTCAATGTATGCAACACCGTTGAATGGGCGGTATCCTGTCCTCTTCAATTTTCCGCTTCTTCAGATATTGAAAATCCAGTACTGCGGGAATCTGAAATGGGACCTCAACGCGTTGACTAAACTACGTTGTCTGAAAGAGTTGAACGTAGATACCTGCGATTCTTTGACAGGTAACATCAAGAGTTTGAGAGTGCTCAGAGCCACTCTTGAAAATGTGTACATTCACATTCGCAACTGTGAAATCGAGGGAGACTTCATGGACCTCGCTGACTTCCCACGTCTAACGTTTTTGAATTTGACTAATTGCTCTTTGATAACGGGGGATATGCGTGAGATTGGCGAAAATGACTTTCCAATGTTGGAAAGTCTCATGCTTGGGGAAGGCGTTATTGGTTCTAACTGTCATAAATTTCAGCACATTTCAGATGTTGCTAGCGTAGCGGAAGCAGTCCACCGCCTCAAACAACGCAACCCATCTCAGAATGTGGGTTATGTCTTTTGGAGCCTCTCACAGGATTCTAATGAATGCTATACTTCGAATGGCAAAGCAGGACATCCACCTCCTCCATTCTCCATTGATTTTGTGCGAGCGGGATCACGCGTAGGATGGAGATGGAAGGCTACGCATTACAACCACGGCTGCAACAGTAGAGTTACAAACTCATGTGAGATAAACTGGCTTGATCCAGAGCCGGATAGAGAAAGCAATGACTATGACGTTTACATTTGTGAGCTACAAAGTATTCAGGAAGATGTCTTCTGTTTCGAGGGATATCATCAACCCCCCTCTGAAGAAGAATACAAGCGGTTGTGTGAAGAATACTATGGTATCTAAAACAGGTGGATGATGAAGATACACTCCGAGTTCTTTCGCTCGACGCACGACAATCTAACACTAAAATTACTCTGACGTTGTAATGAGTAGTATCAAACCATATCAATCACTTTGGGTGCCTCCTCCTGGAGGCTGCAAAATCGAAAATATCCTAGCTGTGTTGGTGGAAGGGAATTGGACAGCCTTGCTGTTTTGAATGGATCTCTGGATAATTTTCTCCATCTTTTTCTTTTGTCATTATTTTGTCGAAGATGCGCCAAATGCCCCATCTTATTCTTTCGGTGTGTCGCTTACAGACAATAATTTGTGTCCTCCAAGATTGAGGAGTCGAGCAACTCAACGTTGCTTCGTCTAATCCACAGTATCTGCATCTTTCTCTTATCTAGTCGCATACAATTATTGGTTCTCTCTACGTAAGAACTCGTCAAAGATTGGTGAGCTTGACATTATTCAATCTTCGTATACTGCCCCCGCCCAAAGACGATTGTGCTCATCTTCAGTAGGTGGCTGTTGAAATCCTTGGTATACACCAACCTGCAGTTCAATCTCTTGAACCTCTTCTATATATTTTTCAAAGTCAATACTTTCTATGTACGGCTCTGGATCTAGCCAAATCACTTCGCATGGATGAGTGCTACAATCTGTGATCCATCTGTATCCAACACGTGATGCCGCTTCAACTAAGCGAATGCATAATGGGGCTGTAGAAACGTAGGGGGCGCCGAAGGCGTTGGAATACCAATCAGGAGAATCTTCCGAGAGCTCCGCATGCCAATCTTCCAATAGAGTTGGACGTTGTTTATAGATGGGGTAGAGTGTACTCACGATACCAGGTGCATCAGAAATGCGCTGTAACTCATAACCCTTGCCACCGTAGACGCCCTTTGGAAGGGAGAGTGTTTCCAGCGGTAAAAAATCCTGCTTATCAATGTCACGAATATCTCCTGTCACGGCAGTGTGAAACAGATCCAATTGCTTCAAGCATGGAAAGTCTGCCAGTTCCATGAAGTTGCCCTCTACGTTTTGACAATAGATGATTTCCACCTTTTCAATAGTATCTTTGAGCACTCTTAGACTTTTGAGATTGCCAGTCACGGAATCATTGTCAAAACAGCTCAATTCTTTCAACAAAGGCAATCCTGCCAACATTTCAAGATCAAATTTGAGACTATCTGAATAATGTATTTTCAACTGTTCAAGAAGGGGAAAATTGAATAGACACGGGTATCTGCCATTCAAAGGGACACCAAAAATATCTAGGCTGCGCAACTTTCTGAACCTGGATATTATTTCAATATCGTGCGAAACATCGTTGGCATTTTGAGCAGCCCATTCTTCGTCTGGATCATCGCCATCACTGTATTTGTGGCCTTCATTGATATGACAAACCGAAATCTGCTGTAGATTCGGTAGCGCAGTAGATGTCGCAGCCATTGCATCGTATTTTCTCACACTATCAACGCGCAAGTTGGACATTGGAACGATTGTCTTCCTTGCTGCCTCCATCATCTTTTTATTCAGACGAGCCCGCATAATATCTTTAGGTGGGAGGAAGCCGAATATATTTGCGAGCTCGTCGGTGCTGAGATAATTAATGTGATGATCGTCATCATTAATTTGGCCACTTCCTGCTAGCCTTTGCCTCTTCTTTGGCTGACGAGTCGTCATTCTACTCAAATAGCTCTACTTCCGCTGTAGCTTCCGGTCTCTTCCAGTAACAGCTTGTTCTTCCGCTGCCAACCGCCCAGTGCAGCGACTGGAGCAAAGCATTTTTTCTCAAAGATTCTCGTCTACGTACGTAGGAATCAGTTGAATATTCACCCTCCGTCACCTCAGAAAAATCACGCTCACAGCTAGCCCCACATAAATCCACAAAGCAATGCCTTGATAAAAACAAAGCTGAATAGATAAGACATCAATAAAGAGAGCAAAACAACAACCATGGCAGGCAAAGACGCCATCAAACTCGACGAGGACGCCCATCTCGCCTCCCTCCAAGCCAACCGCTCCCGAAACTCCCTCCCCTGCTCCTCCAAACGCATTGCCCACGTGGAATTATTCCGTCCCAAAAAGGTGCTCCCCCAATCCTCCTCCTCCACATCCAAAAAACGCAACATTAAATCCTACCACCTCCTCTTTCTAACCCTCTACTTACATCAACTCTACTGGATAATCTCCACAATGGGCACCCCCTACACCCAATTCCTCCTCAAGGCCGAACGAGAAGGGTTCACCGTCATGGAAGGCTCTGCCAAACTACGTGCCGAACTCTCCCATGCCCTTGGCGATATTACCGATGAAAATCGATATGATTCCACTAAAAAACTAGGATGGTTCGATTGGATGAATATGGATATTGAAGAACATGCGGCGGTCAAGAAGAGGATGAAGGAGCAGAGTGTGTTGGATTCATTGCCCAAGAGTCAGAGGGTGCCGAAGCGTCATGCTCCGACGTTTGTGAGTATGTTGTGTACGGGGATTTTGGTCACGGTTCATTTGTTGGTGGTGTTGTTGCAAGTTTGGAGTGTCAAGTTTAATGTGTGGATGAATTTTGTCAGTGTGGAAAGTAGTGGTGATAATGGGAGTGAGGATAATGGTGGAGTGTTGGATATTCCAGAGGAATGGATGGAGTTGGATGAGGAGGAGAATCCATTGTTAAAGTCCATTCCTGTCAAGGGCGTTACTGGTACTGCTGCTGCTGGTGCAAGCAGTGCAAATTCCATCAACACCAAGGAAAACACTGACGAATCCACCGCAAAAACACTCATGGAACGTATCGAATACAACAATTCCATCATTTCTATACCGAATCATTTACCCACACATGTGGTCATTACACCCTCCAAGGCTGGAGAGTCCAAGGTGTTATTACCAGTGTTATATGTGCCTACATTAGGTGTGACTTTTGAATATCATCGACGAAGATATTATCTATCTCAAGATCAAGACGACGAAGAAGAAGGAGGGGAATGGATCAAAATTCGATGTAATACCACCATGCCACTCAACTTTTTCAAACAATGGGCAGGTATATCGTCCAATCATCAATTGGAGGCGGCAGGAGTACGATTTGGAGAAAATAAGTTTGATGTGAGGCAACCGACGTTTAAGGATATGTATAAGAAGCAGTTGTTGAGTCCGTTTACGGTCTTTCAGTTGTTTTGTGTGGTGTTGTGGATGTTGGATGATTATTGGTGAGTACTATGAATGGTGGAATGTGGATGTAATGGTGTGGTGTTGTCTTTTTTCTTATATACTAACATTTCATTGGTAAATGTTCTTGCAATTGCGTGGATACTACAGGCAATACTCGGCGTTTACATTGTTCATGATTTTGACCTTTGAAGCAACAGTCGTATTTTCAAGAATCAAGAGTTTAAGTGCATTACGTGGCATGGGAAATACTGCTAGAAAGATTCGAGTATTCCGTGAGGGTGTATGGACAAAGATTTGGACTACGGAATTGCTACCCGGTGATATTATGAGTTTGACAAGGAGTGTAAAGAAGAAGAATAGCACCGAAGCGGTGGTTGATCCAAAGACTGAAACGAGTGAGAGTTCTGAGGATGGAGATGTTGTACCTGCCGATGTCCTTGTGTTGCGTGGATCAACAGTTGTCAATGAAGCTAGTTTGACTGGAGAAAGTGTCCCACAGATGAAAGAGGGAATCAGCGAGTTGGTAGAAGGCGAGCATCTTGATATGAAAACACGTCACAAAACTCACGTTCTCTATGCCGGGACAAAGATTTTACAATGTAAGGGTGTTGAGGCTATTGAGGAAGAGGAGGCTTCTTCCGAGGAGGAGGAAGGAGGCGGAAAAGAAGTCAAATCTACTTCTCAACATCATACGTATGGAGATATTCCCAATCCACCCGATGGCGGATGTATTTGCTTTGTCCTTCGAACTGGTTTTTCTTCTGCTCAGGGAAAACTTGTGCGCATGATTGAAGGCTCGCAGGAAAAAGTCAAGGGACATGAAAAAGAAACAGCCTTGCTTCTGCTCTTGCTATTCTTCTTTGCCGTGGCGTCTTCTTCGTACGTGCTTTACCATGGAATGCATGACGAAAATCGATCGCAATATGAGTTATTGCTCCACTGTATTTTGATTATTACGAGTGTGATCCCACCAGAATTGCCAATGCAGATGGCTCTGGCTGTAAATAACTCATTGATGACATTAATGAAGCTTCAAATCTTTTGCACTGAGCCATTCCGTGTCCCGATTGCTGGAAAGTTGGATGCCTGCTTGTTTGATAAGACTGGAACGCTCACAACTGATGAATTGGTACCGGTGGGTGTTATGGGTGTCAAGACGCTCGGATCAGATCTTGAGGCACTTTTGAAATCAAACAATGCAAAGAAAGGATCGAAGGAAGACGCAGCAAGCCAGCTACTTATTCCCATGACCAAACTTTCTCATCAAGCTGCGTTGGTTCTTACTGGATGTCACTCATTAGTCTTGATTGATGGAGAAACGACAGGAGATCCTCTGGAAAGCGCTGCACTTAAAGCTATGAGGTGGGAAGTTTCAACTGAGTCTGGAAATGTTGTTCCGTCAGCGGCATCCGAGAAGAAACAAGCTGGTTTGCCCTTCTCCATGCCTGGTACCTCCTCCACTTCTGCGGAAATTGAGATTCTTTCACGCCATCACTTTAGTTCCAAGTTGCAACGGATGAGTTGTGTGGTCAAGGATGTTGCTAACAAGCGTTGTTACTCTGTTGTGAAGGGTTCTCCTGAAATGGTCGGTAACTACTTGTCCCAAAAGCCAAAAGGATACGACGAAGCAGCCAATTTTCTCTCGCGGCGAGGATACCGTGTTATTTCCCTGGCTTACAAGCCACTCTCTTCATCCAGCGATGTTGAGGCCGCAAAGGATACAAGGAGTGTTTGTGAAGAGAATTTGACTTTTGCAGGATTCGTTACATTCACGTGTCGTGTTCGACGTGATACGAAGATGGTGCTCAGCAAGCTGAAAGAGGGTGGCATGAGTGTGGCGATGATTACTGGTGATGCTCTCTTAACAGCAATTCACGTTGCCAAGGAGGTGAACATTTGTGACTCGGGAAATACCGATGATGACGCATCAGCTGAGTTGATGGGCGCAAACAAAGACTTGCTAGCATTACTGGAATCAAAAAGAGCCCAAAGTAGAACACAGACAACTCCCGCTAGGAAGGAAGGTTCCAGAGGGAAACCTATTCTAATTCTCGAACAAGATAAGCATGGCGGCATGTTCTGGAAAAGTTACGATGATGATAGTCGGGTCGCAGACTTTGTAGCGACTGATGTACCAGATCTCGCCAAGACATATGATCTTACTGTGACAGGAACCAACCTTGAGGCAGCTTACGAATACGATGTTGAAACCAGGACAATCCTATCGCACTTCAAAGTATTTGCTCGTATGAAGCCCGACGAGAAGGAAACTGTGATCGAGTGTCTCCATTCCGTGGACAAGCTTTGCCTTATGTGCGGAGATGGTGCCAACGATGTGGGCGCTTTGAAGCAAGCTGATGTCGGAGTTGCACTTCTTTCGGGCTTTGGTGATGTCAATGTTGACAAAGGAGAGGATGGGAACAAAAAGAAAGCACCTAGCGGTGCTTTGGCCAACAGTGAAAATGACAATATTTCAGTTATATCGCCACAAGATTTACAGGCGGTGCGTGATGGGCCCATTTGGCTTCTGAAAATGAAAATTAAAGCACTCGGCGTTGACCTGACAAAATATCCAGAGCTCACAGAAAAGGCGGATCTTATGAAACTCTACATCATCACAGGCAAGGAAGTTGCAATCAAAGTCCGTGAAAAGAAGAAGATGGCCGAGAAGATGAAGAAAGCCAAGGAGGACGCAAAATCCAACCAGAAGAAACTGGCTGCGGAAAAGCAGCAGAAGTTGGCAATTCGTGTGAAAGAATTGGAAGAGCAAGGCGTACAATGGGCACAGTTCAAAGCACTCCAAGAGTTCATGTCTGCTGAAAAGGCTGAAGCCCAAAAGCGAAAGAATGAATTAGCAAACAAACACTCGGTTGCGGGATCTGCATCAACGATTGCTGCTCAATTGGAGAATTTGGAAATGGATGAGATTCCAATGGTCAAGGTGGGAGACGCTAGTGTTGCAGCACCTTTTACAAGCAAGATGCCAAGTATTCGCAGCTGTGTGGATATCGTTCGGCAAGGGCGCTGCACTCTCGTCACGTCGATTCAAATGTACCAAATCCTGGCATTGAATTGTCTCATCAGTGCATACTCGTTATCCGTACTTTATCTTGACGGGGTCAAGTATGGCGACACTCAAATGACGGCGATGGGGATCCTTGGTTCCATCTCCTACATGTCAATGTCAAGAGCGAAGCCACTTGATAAGTTGTCCAGTGTTAAACCCTTGACGTCCATCTTCCACCCATCGCTCTTCATTAGTCTACTAGGCCAGTTCACTGTGCACTTGATTACGATGATGTGGGCAGTATATTCCGCCAAGAAATACTTGGAACCTGATTGGAAAGTGGATCTTGACGGAGAGTTCAAACCTGGCATTTTGAATTCGGTGGTGTTCTTGATTAGCAATGTGCAGCAAGTGACTGTGTTTGTGGTAAATCTTCAAGGAAGACCATTCATGACGGGTTTGACAGAGAACAGATCATTGCTGTACAGTCTCCTCGCGTCATTTATCATGACGTTCATGTTCGCTAGTGAATCAGTTCCTAGCCTCAACAAATACTTTCAATTGGTCCCCTTCCCCAACGACGAGTTCAGAGACTTTATTATCAAAATTCTGGTTGCAGATGTGTCCATTTGCTTTGCATTTGACCGATTGATGAAATTGATATTCTGTCCCCAAATTTTGAAGGCTAGTGTCGAGGGAACAACAATGAAAGATGTGATGAGCTTGGCACGAACACTTTTGGTGATTGGATTCCTAATGAATATGTTTCTCGGGAACAACGAGTTGTGGGATGAGTTGATGGAGGAAGAGCGAAGACTGGCGGAGGAAGAAGCATTGTTGAATGCTACGGCGGCCAATGAGACTCTATTGACCGCCGTGAAAGATGCTGTGAAGGCATGCGTTGGAAGTCAGTGTGATGGACATGACGAATTTTAGATTAACTGAAATGTAAATACAATAGACGATTACAATTACTCGTCTTTTGCCTTAACATTCACTTTTTCCCTTCTTGCACGTCCAAGAGCAATCATGACATCAATCATCATATTCTCAGCCACATTCCTACCTGGACAAATACGACCATTGGTACTTTCACCCACTGAATGAAAGATAGTAGAAAATGGACATAAATTCTTACGTTTGTGGTTGAACGCAAAAGTCGTGTCTCCATAGACTGATTCATCGATGCTTGCAAGCTGCATGGGGATATAGATGATGGTTCCCTTGGGGAAGCTCACACTTTTATTCTTCATTTTCACCAAAAAGTCCTCTTGTGCAACTGTATGCGTATTAGACACAGGATGACGGAGCCTACCACACTCGTGCAAATATTTCTTCACTTCGTCACGATCGTTTAAATCAATTGTATCCCATACATCAGTAACATCGATATCACCAGTCGTTTGACCTTCATAGGAAGGTAACTTTTTTTCGCCCAGTGCAATTCTTGCCCACGTGGTTGGTCCCACCATACCCGCAAGGGACATGATAGAAACCATCACTCCTGCAATTTCTGTCTTGGTCATATTTTTGTACTTGGGTTCTTGCTCATTCATGCCAGTGATACTTTCCGTCTGTTTGAGAATATCAGCAATTTGTGGGAATTGCTTTTCAAACGCAAAGCCTGTTTTAAGAGCGATGAGTTGTCCAACGAGGTGCAAATGTGGACCTGCAGACCCACCACCACCAAAATGAAAGTCACGAAGTTGATTAATAATACTTTCATCAAAGGGATTGATCCCGAAAACGACATAATGAAGGTACCTCAACAAGAAGTCATCAAGGCCATTCTGATTCTGACTCTCATTTCCAAAGAATGCTGCTGCCCCATCCACGTCCTTGGCACAATTCGCTTGCTTGTAGTCACGAGTCAGTTTCTCAATCAGTTTCCTAGATGTATCATCCTGTGCACGTGATTTCGTATCTTTAGTGAATATAGTATCATTGATACAACCTCTGAATGCCTCCCAGTCCCCATTCCCTCCAGCCCCTTCCTGACTGAGCGAAAGCAAGAAGGCGAACCTACCACCCAATTTGGTAGCAGGCAAGACGCTTTTTCTCAGTTGCGACGGAGCGAGTTTGAAAGCCCTTGCTTGGGGTTCAGTGAGATGTCTCTTGACGGCTTCGTAATCACACATCCACAGTCCGCCCGCAGCGCAAAAGTTGTTTCCATGGATGACTTTTTGGTGGTATAGATAGAGTCCTGAGTTGGCTTGTTTGGACTGATAGAGGGTGATAAGATATGTTACTGGCTTAAGGACATATGCGAAGATGTTGCATGGTGAGTGCGTGAGATTGAGGATTTGCAAGTAATGAGCGATGGATTCGGCAAGAGTGGGACCTCCGAGTAGGTTGCAAGTGAGAATATCAATCACTCTATTGATTAGTGTCTTGGGATTCTTCTTGTTCTCGTTGAGGAGGTTAGTGCGCTCGTTACTAGGGCGGGACATCGTGCGTTGTAGGATTAGATCAGTGTGTTTCAAAACGGCTAGCGTGGATTTTATGGCATGGTCGAAGGGAGGCTCTCTGTAGAGCTGGTGTATTGTACGACATGATTGTAGCAAAAAGGGCTCGGAAAAGAAGATAGAGTCTTGGTTGGGAAAAAGATACTTTTTCACGTAGGAATTGAACACACTACTGGGGGCGTCTTGGGGCATCTGCTTTGCCAAATTTGGGCGTCTTGGTGCTTCCTCGACAAACTTCAACTTAGCTCTTATGTACCACGTCAGCAGTCCGGACGGTGGCTGGACGGCGCGCGGGAGGGATCCCAAGCTGGAGCAAGTGTAAAGTCTCAGCGAGTGACGATACGACAACTTCTTGAAAAATTACACGTGGATCAGCAAGCGCTTTTTACTTGCATGAGTTCATTGAGTGTTGCCTTCCTTGTCATTAAAACATCAACAGACCTGACGACATTATACAACCTAATAGATCAAAGATGCGTTCACTAATATCACTACTCGTCCTCCTGACACCGCAGCTCCCAATCGTCAGAGCATCGGATGACCTATGGGCTCAATACATGGCCCAAATGGAAGCCAAAAAGTATGAATCCACCATCTCACGACGAGAACGTAATTTAGATCACTGGGATGTCCCCACTGCCGCTGCGTATCTGGGATTACATCCGGAGACTTTGAAACCATTGCCTCAGCATGCGTCAGAGGAGTTGCCTTCCTCTTCATCGGATGGAAGTGGAGACGGTACTGAGTTACTAGATGAGTACGTAGGACATGATGCCGCCGTCTTGTTTTATGCACAATGGTGTAACAATTGTCATGCCGTGGCACCCTCCTGGGATGCCATTGCCACACATGTCAGTGCAGGATCACGCTCGTCTAAATTGATCATGGCACTATTTGATTGCGAGAAGGATTCACGTCATATGGAACTTTGTGTGGCTGCGGGCGTGAAGGCCTATCCGACCATGATGTTTGTTGGGAGTGGAGAGTTTCATGACACCGACTTTTTGACAAAGAGTGTCCTCGGTAAAGATAAGAGTGCTGGACCGTTTGGTGCCACAACATTACCAAGAACGGTGAAATTTCAAGGAAATTGGCAATATGGTGATCAATTATTGGATTGGGTGAATATTATGCGAGGGTTGAGTTCATGGCATACCATGAGTGAAAGTGGACCTTTAAGGGGGTTACGCAATGGAATCTTTGGTTTCTTAACTGGAGGGAAGGGGAAACGTGCGTCCAGTGCAGCCAAGTTGGGAAAAGAAGGAAGCTTGCCTGTGGGCGTCCCTCCTGGATTTCAACCGGAGTTGAGGGGAACGGGTGGTTCTGGTAAACCAGCCGCAGCTGCTGCCATTGATGATGCAAAAGTGAAAGCTTTGGAACAAACGTTGAATGTAACCAAGAAGGAAAAAGAATTGTACGAAAAGGCAGTGACACACTCCAGCAATCTATTGGATGGTATGTTGTTCCCAGACGAAGAAAACTCTCCTAAGAAGGGCAGAGACATATTTTCAACCCTCACAAGTACAGACGGTTGGTTCAATAATGCAACCACAATCCCATCTGGCGCACCAAACGATGAGCACCCTTCCATCCTTCGATCTTGCGCAATGGAACTTTCTATTGACTATTGCAACCGTCTCACATCGCGAGAAACGAATGCATACGTGGAACTTTTGACTGCCATTCCTGAATCAGATCCATTTCCACCATTGGAAGAAATTGAACAGACATTGTTGGATGCAGTGAAGAGTAAGGAGCCATATTGCTCTCTATTGGAAAGTTGTATTTTGTCAGATTATGAGGCTGAAGAGTGTCGTCCGGCACAGTGCCCCTTTGAGAATTCAGCAGCATGCACTTATCTTGAAAGTTGTTTTGATCCAAGTGTCCAAACTGAGTATGGCATTGCATTGGGGTTGCTTTCTGAAGGAGAAAAGCTTTCAGAGAAGATCTGGGACGAAAAGAAAGATGATGCAGCAACTGCATCGACTGATGCTGATGGCGGCGTAAAGAGCGCAGGAGTCCAAGGATGGGGTGTTCCTGCTTCTTGAGAAGCGCAATAGCTTTGAATTATAGACATACATCTCTTTAGCGATTGCTTGTAAGCTTAGTTGACTCTTGTTTTCAAGAATACTATCCAAAGAAGAAAGCAGCACGGTGTAGCCCCGTATCGGGTCTTTCAATAGTTTCTCAGACCCACCCATGCTTACTGTAATCTTGTGCCGGCTCTTCTCTTTTATCACTGTGTTCTTAAAAGCGTGCAGTCACATATATGTATACAAGTTAATCAGATTAGATATCTACCTAAAACGGACCAGCGGGTACAGTCACAACCTTGACCTTGAACTTTAAATCAGACTGAACGAGGCCCATCATTTGCACTCTTCTTTGGTTCCATAGGCTCTCTGACTCCATTGCTCTATGACCATGAGGCTATTGCCGCCAAGGTCACATTCGTAGGTGTCCCTCTTTTTGGTAAACTATTTCTCTCCTTTGCCGAGGACGAATTTAGGAAGCAATTTCTTTGAGAAAAGAACCCCCTTGAAGAATCTCAGCGTCTGAACAGGGGTCTTTACCATGGCCTTCAATGTCCGTGTCTTCGACACGACCTTCTCGTTCTCTCTCAGAATTTCCATGACCTTATCTACGCCAACCTTGTCAATACGGCCACTTGAGGAAGGTGGATCGCCATTGTAGAACTCAAGCACACTTTTTAGTAGCACCTTGCCAGTATCCGGATCTCCTCCACATTTGAGGAATACCAAGGGGATCTCAAGAAAGCTGGCCGTAGTAAGATCCATATCGTGCTTATCGGTTGCTACAAAGTTTTTGCCGTCATAGATATCCAGAACAGTAATAGTGCCATCGGCAGCCTCTCTCTTCTTCAATAACTCGAACATGGCTTCTTTGTGCGGCCAGTACAGATCTTGATGAGACAGAAAACCATCAATAAGGCCTTTGAGATCGTTGGTGTCGAGACTAGCGCCCTTTCCGAGTGCCGCCCAGTTTCCTTTTTGCACATTAATTGCTGGCCAAGCGACACCATCTATGAGATCTGGATCAAGGCCGCCTTTGTCAACATCCTCACGAAAGTTTTTGTAAGAGTCTGTACGTGGATTGATTACGCGGAAGAAGGCACAAGTTATCTCCTTATCAGGTTCTCCGAATGGTACACCGTTGGCGTTTTTCTCCACAGATAAAGCAGTGAATCTTTTACTCCGGGCGTGGCTTGTCACCGTGGCAAATGAAGCAGACGACGGCAAAGACCCAGCAGAGAGAACGGAGAAGACGGTTATGGATGGGCGAGAAAGGAAGTACATTGTTGGTGACCGATGTTGCGATTGTGAATGCGATGGTGAAATGAAGAATGAGATTTGCGACCAGCGACCAGCGGAAAAGGGTTAGCATGGGCGAGAAGAAATCCAAGATGGCATCTCTTGGATCTTTGCAATCCAAGCCATCGAAGATCTCACGACGGTTCACTAACTTTCAAAACCAACTTTATCCAAACTCATTTTCATTTCAGAAACGGACTTTTAAAGGAGACGAAAGAAGACAAAAGAAGACGAGAGACGCTAAATCACAAAAGCAAGGCGGAACCGTCGTGTATGCAACTTCAACCTGCGGCGCAGATGGCAGTTGTCGCAGCTGGCAGAAGATATTGTACTTATCACAAAACTTTGCCTTTTCGAAACTTCCAGCGGTCATGGGTCACGGCAGTTTGTTATGTGCATAATTTACTTCCATCGGTCAGTCAAGATTATTGCTGCAGAAGTATTCCAGTATAAATCATCATGAAATTCCCACGTCATACAATCATCAGTGTCCTAGTGGCAAGTGCTGGTCTATCCCAAGCAAGTGCCTTCGTCCCTGCGGCATCCTTTGCCGACAAATCCACCATCGGCGTTGGCGGCCGATCGGCGGAGACACCAAACCGTAACGTCTTTTTGAACTTGGCGTCGGCATCGGATGAAGAAGATGAAAAACTCGAGCTGAAGGCGTACGAGAAAGGAGGAGGAAAGAACTCGGGCTTGTCAAAACTAATGATGATGAAGGATTTTGATCCAGATGATGAAGACGACGACGAGTTGGTCAAGGAAGTTCTTGACACAGCCATTGTTGTTCTGGAGGCGGATGAGGCTAGGTCTAGGCTCTCCTCTTTTAGGGGTGCACTCTCTCTTTTGAAATTGTTGAGATCCCGGATCAGAAATTTAAAGTCTTTGGATTACGACACGTATG
>Ga0209652_1001613_pt1 | contig 18268 bp, 12 predicted proteins | sample SaaInl74LU_5_DNA_FD_184641 | JGI IMG/M metagenome (GOLD analysis project Ga0209652, IMG submission 184641) | Marine microbial communities from expanding oxygen minimum zones in the Saanich Inlet - ESP_74LU_5_DNA (SPAdes) (version 2) | ecosystem: Environmental > Aquatic > Marine > Intertidal zone...
CGGTTATTGTCGTCCATTGGACGACACCGTCAGACTACTTTTTGCAACCCGGAGCATCACTTCTGCTTGCAGAACATGCCTCCACGGATGGTCGCAGCATTTCACTAGCCGCTACGATCCGTCCACCCCCTTTACATACCCCTCCCCCAACCACACCCCTGTGGCCCTTCTCCAGAGGACCATGCTCCGTCATTGGATGGATTCAAAGTAATAACTTCACATTCCCTATTATCTTACAATCTACTTTTGTAGTTACTAGTACAAGTCAATCAAACCTTTTCCAGCCACTCTTATCAGTAGCATACATTTCCCACTCCTTGGAACGAACTATAGCGCATTTCAAAGTACTGTTTAAGTGGTCATGGAAGCTTGACTATTGAACTCACACTGTTTCAAAACACCAAGCATGTTTCGGAAACAGCAAACTTGATGTGATGTAAACACAAGCACTCCATCAGGATTGTTTCCATCATTCTTGCATCTATTTGAATTCAAGTCTGGATACCACAAGACAGTTTGCGAAGGAGTTGGAACAGTTTGAGCAGTGCATTCATGACTGTGCTTCATGCATTCATTCTTGTTAAGCCACGGGTATTTACAACACTCGTCATAACTGGAAAATATCTGGTCTGTGTCCCTTTGCTTTCCATCACATTTGCACTTGTTGTATACACTGCCACGGAGAGAAGTAACATAACATCGTATTAGCACGATTCTCTAAGCAATCAAGCAAAGATGAAAGCACACTACTTACAGGTCTGGATAATAGTCTACTTCAACAACAGTGACAGGAGCACTGTTCTGCACAGGCACACTTCCTCCTGTTTGAGCAGTGCATTCATGACTGTGCTTCATGCATTCATTCTTGTTAAGCCACGGGTATTTACAGCACTCGTCATAACTGGAAAATATCTGATCTGTACCCCTTTGCTTTCCATCACATTTGCACTTGTTGTATACACTGCCAGCCATAGGTAGACGTAACATTCACAACGTATTAGCACGATTCTCTATGTAATCAAACAAAGATGAAAGCACACTACTTACAGGTCTGGATAATAGTCTACTTCAACAACAGTGACAGGAGCACTGTTCTGTACTGGCACATCTCCCGCGGAAGTACAAGTTTCAGTGTGAATCCAATCGTATTGGCAACATTCTTGATGAGTCATAAACAACTTATCCTCGTAAGGAGAAGGATTCCCGTCGCTGGTGCATGTATTCGTATCATAATTCGCATAATAAATGGCAGGCTTCTTTTCCATGCATTTATCCTCATCCATAAAGTCAAATTTGCAGCATTCGTCGTAAGAGCTGAAGAAGTTTTGTTCATATGGGCCATACTTCCCATCTTTCTTGCAAATGTTGTTCACATAATCAGGGTACCAAATCTTTGGCATCAAGTTGGTAGGAGTAGGAGCATTCGTTGGTGGTAGTGTGATCTTCACACACTCTTGATTGGTCGGGAAGTACGTTTGACAACACACTTCAATGTCTGAAAATAAATACTTAACATCAACATCTTCTGGTTGCTTCCCATCATTAACGCATAAACCCTCAGACCACTTGGGATAATACACGTTGTTTGGGTCCCATGGAGTCGGTGAGGCTGTGGATGGTGAAGGTGTTGGTTTGATTGAGGGAGACGATGATTCACAAAACACCGATTCTCTCCAGTTGCATAGCCCGATATTCCTGTCAAATAATGTTCCCTGGGTGCAATTGTACCGAGCAATTTCTGCTCCATCAACACAATCAATGTAACCTGCACAGTCATTGATGGCCGCCTTGCCCGTGAATTTTCCTGAGCAATCCCGAGGAAAGACAATTCTATCATCAGGTTCAGCTCCTGGTTCACCCTCCATTTGAATCATCTCTTCACTCATTCCTTCCGTTACCTCCACAAGCAACTTACACTCTGTCATACCAGCTACGCACATTTGAGTCTTACTGTCAAATGATGTTGATGATTGACACTCTGCGGCAGAAGTAGGTTCACCATAGACACAATTGACATAACCAGAACATCCGGAAGTCGGCGCCCTTCCGGTATATTCAGCCGGGCAATAATTGTTGGTGCTACTTAGATCCTCATCGGTAGCTTTCCCGTCAGCGTAAGCGATATAAGGACTGCAATCTAATACTGCATCTGGCCAGTTGCAAGTATCAGCTGCAGCGTCAAAGATGGTACCCGGAGCACAGTCGAAGCGATTGTTACCTTGAACTCCCTTGACGCATTCAACGTAGCCGTTGCAATTTTCGGTGGGCACTCTTCCTGACTTTTCAGGAGGGCAATATGTTTTTGAGGCGAGTGATCGGTCGTACTGATGCAGACTTTTTGTGCTGTTGGTTTCGTCGCCGCTGCAGACCGAGATCGCAAGAAGCAGGGCTGTTGTGATACCACGAATCATTTCTATTTTGTTGAGTTGTTGAGCCGGCGACCTTTCCTACTGCTTCTCCTAATTCACGCTGTATCTTTGTCCGAGTAGGGCCACCACTACAGAGATTTTATCCTTATTATCTTATCCTATCTTCCACTTCTTCTGCATCGTTTTATTTGCCCATTGAATGCATCCTACCTCCAATTCATTCGTTGCTTTGCTGTGTTACTTATCGAGTGCAAGGCGCACAGAAAGAAAAGAAAACCTGTAGGGCCGAATATGATGTCATCATCTGTCACAGGGAACAGGGAGTCACATTTTGGATTTTCGTTGGCATGAGTTGCGGGCGGGGTGTACTTAAGTACGAAGTTGCAATGAAAGTGTTGAGCCAGATAGATAAAAGTAGTTAGCACTTATTATACAGATTATTTAACATGCTTATATATCATGTGTTGCGTCTCTTGGAGGACAATGATTGGAACCAATCCCTTCGTTAAGCCACGGGATCATGTTCAACGTTGGCGTCGCAGGAATGCATTCACTTTGGTTTTCATCATGATCCTGCGAATATATAGTACCTGCGCACCATCCTACTGACCCATAATGCATGGATCCAAAATATCCGAGGAGTGAGTTGATGGCCTCAACCCTCATATCGAACCATCCCTTCATATTCCATAATCCGAGTCTGCGACGAGATTGATCCAGCACTTGTGTATTGATGCCTCTTTCTGCACTGTTATCAGCGGAATGATCATTTGCAGTCGTACTGATTTCCCTCGGAAAGGTTCGCGGAGCCTTGCCAGATAAATGAGACACCAACATTGATACCATCATATCATCAGGCATAGTTTTGTGGTGTGCAATCCACTCCCTCAATTCCTCGAAGGCCGGGTGCCATATGAAGCAGAGGAAGTTGCGATGTAAGAACGACCCGGAAGGTAAAAGAATGTGTGCATTGAAGTCTGGAAACGAGTCTCTATTGTACTCAACATGATCTTGGGTGATATTCCGACAGAAAGGAGTAAATGAAGGATACGAAATGTCACTATCACCTTGGACATCCTTGGCGACAATATCAATGCTTTCCTTTAGACCCTTCTTTCCTACCTCTTTCATTCTACTACTCAAATAGCGGATATTTCTAGGCCACGCTCCAACTTGCACATTTGAATTGCGTCTCCAAAGCTCTAATCCAACATCTACCATTGCCTCCTTACTAAAGAAGGGTCCGTCATCATCAAAGTACATGACTGCTTGATTCTTTGGTCGAAGTAAGGGATGGTATCTGTTGAGTAAATTGTTGGTTAGACCCTCCTCCAACGAAAAGAAAATGCGAAGTGGATGACTTGGATCTTCATCCCAAGCAAGAAGTTTTGTTGCATATATTCGTTCTTTCTCCTTGCTCACTGCTGTTAAAGTTGTTCGAGGAGAGTTCCAAACAATGATCATTTCTGTCAATCCTGGCCATCCCTCTATCATGCCAACCAATGGATCTATGAATTTCTTTAGACGTCCAGTAGTGTGTGCCATTATTACAATAGTGAATGTTGTAACGTCGCAAGATGTTGGAGGTGGAAGATAGCAAGTAGGACAACCGTCTACATTGGCGGCCTCACATGGTTGTTGTTCATTTTCCCTCATCCATCGCTTCAATGCTAAACCTACTCCTCCTTCAGGCAAAGGAGGCAAATCAGTCGCATTTGTTAGAGAAGTTGTCAAAGTTTGCCTGTGATCATCTGGGACACTACTACATTGTTCTTCAGTCCATTCCACGCGTTTGATGATAGACTCAAACACGTCTCTTTCGTGAATAGGTATAGTTTGCGACTTATCTCTTTTGCTTGTGTTTGTGTATTTCCTCTTCTTGTTTGATTTGTCTTCTTTTCGATAAAAGTGTTCCGTCGTTGACATGTATGTTTGATGATGGAGATGATAATAATAATTACCAAGATAGAACGATATCACGACACAGAGGAAAATTAAAGCTCCAACCAGCCTGAGCAGCACTCTGGAGGCTTTGCAGTCAGAAAAAGATGAGCGTGAGCTCATAGAGCGTGAGCTCATATTGTTCTTTGCCTCCACCGCTGAGATGGCTCTCTTTTCTGCTTGTACTGAGATATTAGTTGCGCCAGGAGAGTACTGCGTAAATGAGGGTCAATGCACTAATCGCCTTCCCTTGGTGTTCGACACTGCTTTTGCCCTTCAAATCCTAACCTCTGCTGGAAGGTGCTCGACATCAAGACAAGGTCCTTGGGGATGCAAATTTGCAATGGTATTTTCTTCTGTGGTACGTACGCTCACGTAGGAATTAATATTAAATTAGACGGGCCCTCGTGAATTCGTGAATAAGACCAGAAAAAGAATGACCCAGCATGGCAAGTTGGAATATTGACTAGTAAATTACTCGGAATAATAATAACTAGACGAGCACCTCTTGAAGTGCCGAGCTCTCCACCGCTCAATACCAATATAGTTGGCAGCGATGACGTCAAAAACTGACGTAAACATAGGTTTATATGCTCGGCAAACAACTGCCTTTGTCCCGAGTAGTCCCAATTTGCATTACGCAGAGCAGGGGTTGTGTCATAGGAGAAAGAATAATCATCCCACTGACGAGAAGCTTCATCACGGCATTTTACTACCCTTATTGGCATCTCGGACTGCATATTGTCGGAAGAATACACTCTTGAACTCACATGAAAGGGTAGAAGTAGAAGTAGTAGTAGATACATTGGATGTGCTGACTGATGATGGAAATCATGCCGATGAGGAAACCACCACCTCTTTGCCAATCGAGACAAATTCTTCTACTGATATTTCAGTGCTAGGAATACCTCTCCGGTCAATCATTTTACTAAATGTAGTCGCCATCATATGGGGGACACAACACTCCGTCATCAAAACTGTCGTTGATGATAGTGTAATATTAGGTGGGAATGGATTGAAAAGTTGGGCTGAACATGTGTTTGGAGCGCGATGGGAGCAACTACTGTCAACCTTGCAATCCTCAACAACATCTACGAATGATACTGGAGGTAATAGTGCTGGGGCGGCTGCCTACTTTACTCTTGCTAGATTTTCACTAGCAGCGTTATTGGCAGCTCGCTACACGCCTGGACTGAAACCTGGACTGAAACAACAAACAATAGAACACGATGAACATGACAATAATGCCCTTGTGCAATCACAATCTACATCGCTTGAAGAAACAGCATCACAAATAAAAGACATAAACCTTGCGTGGAGATATGGGGCAGAATTGGGTATTTACATGTTCCTCGGATATGGTTTCCAAGCAATCGGGCTACAAACAACTACAGCCTCTCGATCTGGGTTCCTGCTTTATCTTAATGTCAAGCTTGTTCCATTCTTTTCATTTCTCCTATTTGGGAAGACAATACAAAGAAGCACTTGGATATCAGCGTTGGTGGCGTTTGCTGGCACAGCATTGTTAGCGCTTGATAATGCAAGTGACGGAACAACAGGCCTTGATGCGTCATTCGCTGTTGGCGATTTATGGAGTATCGCGGCTGCAGCAGCTTCAGCATTGTTCATTCTTCGAATGGAAACTGCCTCCAAAGCTGTGCAAAAGTCTTCTGAATTGAATGCAGCAAATCTGTGGACTGTTGCGTTTTTATCACTTGTGTGGACAGTTTGGGTTTCGTTCAACAGCTTGGCTGACGAGGCTACTTCAATGACTCAAACTCTACCAGACACGTTGGCACAGACATTACAATATACTTTCCACCAAACCGTCAACACGATAACAGCAAATCCACTCCAGCTAATCTACCTCTCCGCTGTTACAACAGCACTTGCCAACTACCTCCAATCCATCGCTCAGAAAGAAATCTCAGCTGAGCGAGCTTCCGTATTTTATGCCCTGGATCCAGTCTACGGCGCAGTGTTTGCCAATATACTTCTTGGCGAGACCCTTGGATCATGGGGTTGGGTTGGCGCAAGTTTGATTGCGGTTGCAGCGGCGACAAATGCGGTTTGGGATTTCAGCACAGCTGACGTTCGCTCAGGCTCCAACACAAATACAAACAAAAATGCATAGGATACTTTTTTTCATCACTCTTCAATGAAACCTTCAAGATCTTCTACTGCAATAGAAGCAAAGAGATTGATATGAAAGCCACTCCCAGACTTCTTCTCTGCATTTTCTGCCCAATCACGCAAGCCGGTTGCATCATTATCCCCAACATTGATCTCACGCAACTCTCCCGTACTACCAACAATTTCATAAAATGTGTATCCATGGGATAGAATGTAAAGCAAAAGTTCTGGGGGGTCGGTTCCTGCTCCACGAAGCATGTCGGGAAAGTATTCCATTACAATGTGTCGAAATCTGTACAGATCCAAATCTAGTCCTTTCAGTGCCTTCAATTCAAATCCTTCAACGTCAATTTTCAGTAGATGGAGAATGTGACTCTGTTCATCAGTTGGGGTTTCGGTAGTAGATGGTATACCAAGTTCTTCCAGTACATCTTTAGCTCGCACCAGTTGAATATCCACATCCAATGCTGTTCCAGCGTCCCCTGTTTGCAAATCGAATTTATCTCCAGCTGAGAATGACGTCATGCCCGGACTATCCGAATGGCGTGAGAGCCGTCCTATTGTTGGTTCATCGGTTACTCCTCTATCAATAATTGTCAATGATCCACCATTAGACGCAGCAGATTGAGTTGTCGGTGTGGAGAGAAGCAATCCATTCAGAGCAGCACTGGATCGTTGCAACCATGCTGTATCAGGACTTGCTTCAAAGGATATCACGTGCATACCCCTCGAAGCTAGCAGCAATGAATAGTAACCCAAATTAGATCCCAAATCAACTGCCACGTAATCCTTCTTCTGCTTGACATCTCTGTCCAGCAACCCTGCTGGAAGGAGTTTGTAAATCAACTCTGTCGTTGGTGGTTCATAAATTCCATTGTTAATGATATTTCGACTAATGTACTTGTCCACTTTCTCAGGATACACAAAGATATGAAATGGAGGGTCAGTGGATGTGGTAACTAGCTTGTTTTCAATGCCATCTTTGGGGAGAACTGATGACGGAGGAGAAGAAGCAGAAAATCCAGAGATGCTTAGATGCTGCTGCTGATGCTGTGGCCGTTCGCTGCAATCATTTGGAAAGCATCCATCTAGATTACTCCGGCTGAGTAGCAGGTGCACAATGCAGAATGATTGCAAAGTGAGAACGACGAGAGCTATTGTCCAAGCTTTGCGCTTGTGTAGACGATCACCTCTGCCGGCCACAATCATGAGAACGTTCGGAAGAGACGAAGAGAAGAAAGGAAGGACCCAAAAGCGCTGCGGTCTCCCTGCGGTGGGGTTGTGGTAGGTGGTACTCCTCTCTCTTGGATTGTGGATGTGGATAGTAGTAGCCGGAGGCCGGCCAAGAGAAGATAAGTATGTGAGATACAAAAGAGGGCTTCTGCCCTCTTTAGAGGGCGTAGGACGTCGGTTCTCTCAGGACCTTGATATATAGCTACACAGATAAAGAGGGGGGAGGGAAAGCATATCTTGACGCCCCGAAAAATGGGAGTCATGAATGCATGAAGCACAGAAACAGAAAGCAGAGACATCTTTAAAGATTAAAGATTAGAGGCAACATTATCATAACACAACAACTTGGAGCGATGACGAGGTTTCGTCGGCAGCCAAGGAGGGATGGGCGAGTTTTGGATCGTCGCCGTCTCACTATAATTTTGATCTCAGTCCTCTCTGCCTTAATTGTTGGAGTAAATTATCTCTCGAACTATGGTGACGAAGACGATTATAATTACCACGAATCTAGAAACTTGGATAAGACCGCCGCGCTGAGGAGCAATGTATCCGACAACCAAAGCAGTGCTAGTAAAAAGGTGAAAATAAATAACAGCCTCTTGAACCTTCACCCCGCGTCGACAGAAAATCTCCCATTGTGCTCTGCAACTAGAATATCTCTGAGCGACAAAAACACTTCGTTTGATGAGACAAAACCGACTATATTTACAGACTGGTCACCGGCTGCGCTGGAGAATTGGAAAGATAGAATGTCATTTATCCAAAGGTTTGGGTCGCATCCACAGTACGTCAAGGGAGGAGACGTCCAACCTCTGCAGAATGCCAGAGGTGAAAAGTGCACCGCTCGGACGTCAATTCTGGTAGATACAATGAGGGAGCGGTTTGACAATGATGAGAGGAACGTAGCAGGAGGTGGTCATGGTAGGCAGATGAAGGATGATCTCCTATTTTTCACAAATGATGTGGAAAATCCGACTTTCATGGAGTCTGTAGTGAAAGACGTTTCCGTCCCAGCACCGATATCTCAGCATTCGGCGTGGGCTGGTGAGAATAAACGATTTCGCGTGTTTTCTGCAATGGAGCAGGGATCTTCTCATCCATTTCATTTTCATGAGGCAGCTTGGTTAGGTCAGGTCAGTGGCGCGAGGCTGTGGTATATTCTCCCTCCTGGAACGCCGAAAAAAGTTGTAGGTGCCAAGGTGAATGGGTGTGATTACTTCACTGGAGCAGCTGCTTTGCCCTCTGGGGCCAAAGCATGCATTCAAAGATCTGGTGAGGTTTTCTACCTACCTCCTTCATGGTTGCATGCTACTTGCGCACTGGAACCATTCAGCGTGGGGGTAGGCGGTCAAGGTGGTAGTCCAAAAGGATATGAACAAGATTTTCCCGTTCCAACAGTACCCAATGAATGGACCGAAGCAAAAGAGCGTGCTGAACTTGCCAAATGCAGTGCTGCTATCAATAAGCAGACTCAAACAGACGGGGCGAAAATAGAATCAGTGAAGGAGAAGAAGGATGACGAACAACAGAACTGGAAGTGGTTTGATGGAAATATAGGAGAGTATTACGACAAACTAGAACGTGATGAACATGCAAAGAGAAATCCGAATGTCATCACGTCGTATGCAGTTCATCGGTGGATGGGGCCGCAGCGCAAGACGCTCGATCATTACATTTTAATACGAAAGGCGATCTATGAGATGGTGCTGGGAAGACTGCCACCTCCTGGTGAAGAAGTGACTTCAACTGGAGAAGAATCATACCCTCTTCGTGTATTTGATGGAGGTTGTGGCTTGGGAGCTGGGCTCATGTGGTTTGAGGAGCACGAGAGGACTTGGAGCATGACCGGGCACACTATATCGCAGGAACAGTACACCTGGATTACAAAAGATTTGCCCGAACACAAATTTAATGTTCGGCTTCTCACATATGACAAACCTCTGGGCGAAAATGAATCGAATGATAAATATCACGCCATCTACAGCATTGAAGCTTCAATTCATTCACCGAACTTGTCCAATACCATCAAGGCTTGGTCAGATGCATTGGAGCCGGGAGGTGTAATTGTCATTATTGACGATTTTTTATCGGTCGGTGTTTCCAGGGACGATCCCGATGTAGATCTCTTTGCTAAGTCATGGATCGCCAATTCTGTCCACAGTACTACGGAAGTGGCTGATATGGCGAAGAATAATAATATGGCTCTTGTTCAAGACCGTGATTTAGGAAGTCAGTACAGTATCGCAAAACTTAATTATCGGAATAAGGCGCCCAAATTGAGGGATGAGGCTGGTAGAGTTCATCAAGGATGGCTAGGGTCGAAAGCGAGGCAAAAACTTTTCCTTGACGGTAAAATTACCTATCGAATGATTGTCTTACAGAAACATGGAGACATCTCGATCGAAGCAGCACACGCAACATGCGCTGCTGTTGCAACATCAGACGAAGGCGAAACCCTGGCGGTGGAAATCCACCCAACTCTGATGACGGGAAAGGGGAAAGAAGGCGGTGCACAGCAAGAATGTCTTTCTGGGTGGTACTGCTGTGGAAAAGGGGAAGAATATTGGGACGATTTGGCAGCTACACGTACCGAAAGTACCAAGTTTTTAACGCTACCACGTGATTTGTTCGGAGATTATTTGACATCCTTTGCTAAGCACTTGACAGAATTTTATCAGACATATCCAGTAGATTATCCAGGACAAGATAACAAGAAAGGAATCTTTCTAGACATTGGTGGAACAGGGTCCGTTGCTTCAGGTATGACGATGGTGACGTCGAAGTTTGCGCATTTTGCTGGTCCGCTAGATTACTGGGTGTTGGATTCAGAACCGTCTGCCAAAAAGCTCTCCAATGCAATTGTTTGTGACATCGATGACTGTCCAGCCGCCCAAGACTGCAGCTACGACGTCACATTCAGTTTTACAGTACTGGAGCATGCTGCTCGTCCCTGGAAGTCATTTGATACTATCGCTAGGATCACAAAGAAGGGTGGCCTCACGCTCCACCTCGTCCCGTGGTCCTATCAATGGCACGCAACTCCCGCTGACAACTACCGATTCAGCCACACTGCTTTGACAACACTTTTACAAGATCGAGATTTTGAAGTGCTTGATGTAGGTTATGACATTTGCAACCAGCCTGAACTTGTGCGAAAGAAGAGAAAAGATGAACATTTTGAAGTAATTTGGTTGACCTACGTGGTGGGGAGGAAGCTGTAAGTCGTGGCTCGTGGATTTGAATCCCTGAAGCTCGAGACATTCAGTAGTGACTAAAGTTTAGTTTGCCTCAATGTTAGGGGTTTTCAACATCCAGCTATTGCAAAAATCATCTGTGCGCCATTGTCGCCTCTTCGAAAGTCGCTGCCCCTTCGATGCGACTTTCTGCCCCTTCGATGCAACAATTCTCTCACTGACACAATTCCCAGTATTACGAGCAAAACAAAACTGATGGGAAATCGTTTGCTCGCGTCCATTCGCCAAATACAGATCAGCACTTAATTTTCTCTTCTCCTCTCCAAAGCACACAATATCTTCAATGCAGTTGCCCTTTTTCAAGGTGTTCCATTGTCCGCCCTTGCCGAAGTACACAGATTTATCGGTCAGGGAAGACATCGCAGTACTGGTTAGGGTGGCCCCAGCTGGTGATTTTGCAATCAAATCAATGTTATCAGTTTTGCAGAGGCTAGATCCATGAAGAAAATCGCATGTTTTCTTGTATTGTTTGACAGTGTTGCAACTATCGCCAACGACACGAGTAAGTCGCTTGCCATATACACTGCGAAGTGCTGAGAAGGTAGCGCTTTGATACGGACGATCAAATTTGTCGAAGCTCACAAGTTCGATGTTTGGAGCAGACGATAAGAATAGTGCAGCTGAATGACCTGAACCGAATCCAGTTTCGCAAACTCGGAAAGGCTTTACTGTCTCTAGTCTACTTCCAATTGGTACTTTTGACGCAACTTCCCGCTGCACGAGATAAACTAGCAGCATAGCTTGTCGCGGATACAAAAATATTCCACCTGACACATCTGATCCAGGATAAATTGTTGTGATATTGTTGATGAGTTGCCAGGATTCCTCAAGCATGCCTGTGTCAATATAATGATCGAGGAAGGAGGTGTTGCAAACGGGTGATGGCACATTTCTGTTCAGTGCGACGTCATATTTGATTTGTTTTTTTGGGACAAGTCGTCCAGGCAGAGTTGGTGCTACAAATTGCTGTCTGTTCCAATCATAATCTAGCAAAGGCAAATTGTATTTGCGCAAGTCAAACTGTTCTGAATGCCCAACATAAAAACCAGGAGCCATGTCCGAGCGCTCGTCAATGCACGGACAAAATTGTCTTCAAAAAAAAATACAGAAAGGATGAGGAGACTTGGTGAGAATCATTTGGGTTGGTAGGTTAGTAGAATCCCTGCATGTCACTTACAGCGGAATTTTTGCCTTGTTACAGTCTCGGTTGAGAGGAATGCTTTGGCGTAACAGATTGTACGACCACCGAGGAATGCCATAATCAAAAAGAAGTTTTGATTTGTCTTTGTCTTTATTCAATGAAGCAGACATGAGGTATCTCATGGAGTGGTAAATATCAAATCCTGTAGCCAGTCTGTTCTGGTTTAATGCAAACGTGTCAATAGACAGACTGGGGTGTTTAGCTGGAGCAATGACAGCAGTGAACGGATGCATGTGTTCAATTTGGGTGGCATAATCGATTGGGTGTGGCCCGCCTGTAAAGAGAGATGATGATGAGCAAGCATTGATGAAAGCATGCGATAACTACCAAAACGTGAAACTTGCCTTGTAGGCCGTGGTCAGAGCGAAGAATTATAAACGTGTCTCTGCTATCATTCCTCGCCATGATATTGCTCAGAAAACGAAACACGGTAGTATCATAGTTTTCAGAGCTCAAAGGCATGTGCGCGGCGTCAAGAGAATAACTGGTACGGAGTGATAGAAGGGTTGGTTAGTGTGATGCACATCTTTACATTCAACTCTTCCATCGCTCGATCAAGAGCATCATCAACGAACTCACTCATGTGCCGCAAGAGCATTAAGATATGCGAATTTCGGCACCGAATCGTATGCGTCCCACATCTGAGATATGTATTCAAGCCCTATCTCCCCTCGAGATTTCCCATCAAAACAGGCATTCGGCACTTCCTCTTTATCATATTCTACATTGTAAGTTCTCTTTTGAGAGATAACTTTTCCGTTAATCTTCAGCCAGTCCTTAGCAAGACGGCAAAAGAGCTGGTCGAGCGTCAAGTCTACGTCTAATGTGAACGCAGACTGAGATTGGACGACGTACGGTGATTCCTCATAACAAAATTCCTGAATAATGTGTCATGTGAGATAGATCAAGTAAAGAGAACACCACAATCACATTGCCAACACAATAATTCTCACCTCACCAAAGAAGGTCACATATCCAAGTTTCTTTGCTACATCAAAGATCCAGTGATCACTGTTCATTTCAGTGCCGTTGGTTCCAAGAGAAAATGACCCGCCTGCAGGACAATGCGAAGTCTTGTCATTTGTGCTCCTTTTGTAATGGTTTAATTTTTCTCTTGGATCATCGCGGTCGAGACATCCTGATAGAGCAGCCAATTCTGATCATTAAGAAAGCAGGGAATAGTTAGGATGAGAATGTGAAACGAATCCAATCGCAAATGGAGAGATAGTAGGTACTTACGATTGACAATAGAATTCTGGCCAACTGAGAGAATGGAAAAACAAGCTTGCTTGAGAAACACATTGCACCTACAAGGTTTTCAAGAAGTCATGACTACTTACCAACAGAAGTTAGATTGAACATACCAGCACACCATCCAGTTGGGCAGGACGTGCCATTTGTGCTAGATTGAATTTTGTGCCTCTGAAGAAGACCCCATGTCTGTGGAAAGAATCGTTCCGAAAATGACAAGGAAACAGAATCAATCTCTAGAAAGATAATGTTTGGTTGTGCCTCGTATGAAGCTTGAATGTCATCGTCGCGGTGACTTTTGGCCAAAGCACTTTTGGCAAGCTCCTTTGCGAGTTCTATTCGTCGATCTACCAATTCTTGATTTTTCCTTATGTGGATATCGAACTCGAGACTTTTATCTGACTCATGATTCCCACAGGATCGTAACGAAAAGTGCTCACTTTGGAAATTGATACTACTGCGGAAGCCTTCACGTGACATGTTTGTACAGTCGAACCAGTCTCTATCGTTGCTTGCACACTGACAAGGACCTATTTCGTTGCCGATATTTTCATGGTTTCTACTGATGGGACACTGATCTGGCCATCTTGGTCGATTGTTTCGAGGGATATCCGAGTAAAATGAGAATATCGAAGGGGGGTCAACCATAAACTGGCATTGCTTTCCTTTTGAGGGTCGAATAGGACAAAATTCAGACGGAATTACATCTGTTGTCTGACATAGCCTTCGTGATTTGGGAAGTGGTTTAAGGAGCGACATTCCAAGTAATTCACTGTGCGTGTGCTCTTCTTCTAACAAGATATCAATAATCGTCTTGTGTGCGTCAAACGCTGTCGTGAACATCTGGGAATTGTCCTGTAGTATCTTTCGCATTTGCTTCTGAAAAAATGCTGGCATCCTCATTGACAGCTGAGGCATGGCACGCTCAACCTCTCCTGATTTTGATGCAAAGGTTGGACCGTAGTGGAGGCCATGGTCTGATGTAAATACAATCAACGTATTCTTCAACGGAATGCTTTGAAGGAAGTCCAATAATATATCATCCAAGTAGCTGATTAATGTGCTGCTATCCTCATGAGAGTCGATGAAGCTGAGAAATGCCGCCCAAGGTTTGTCATGGCTAGCATATGTATCTATAAATTGCAGGGTGTAGTTCACGGCATGTTCGGCCATGAGGGAAGCTCCAAGGCAATTGGGTCGGTCATAACTGTAACAGAACATTTCATGCAATTGCTGTCCGTGGTGTGTTTGAGGTCCGATTGATTGCACCATGTTGCTATTGCTGCGCACATGAGTGTGATTGATGAGTTGCAGATGTAGCGTTAAGATCACAAGGAACACATAATCTCTAGAGACACTTACCTCACACAGCCGTCTTCGACTTTCATTGTCATATACCCTGCCTTTTTGAGACGATCCCAAATCCACAGTCTTGTATCACTGCCTTTAATACCTTGTCGACCACCATCCAACTTCATCCCTGAATACAATGCGGCTTGGTTTGGGCCAGAATTGTTACCCACCGCGGTATAGTGAACAAAATCGACGAATCCTAACAATTCCAAGAGTGCCCACGTGTTGGGAAGAGATCGTTTCAATTGCAGACGAGAGAGGGGATCGATCATGATGAAGAGGAGATTGGTTCGTTCGTCCCTGTCATTTTTGGAGGCAAACTCTGCAGTGTTGTTGGAAGGAGCCATGTCCTTAACACTAGTCAGCATCTCATAATTGGGAATAATTCTCGTTGTGCAAGCCACGCTCGGCAATATTGCATTTTTATTCGTCTTGACACAAATCGCTTCGCTTGCTCCTGGCAAGGGAATACCTTCTGGAGACTTTGCTGATGTCCAAACTTCCATTTCTCCCGACTTCTCGTCTGGCTCTTTGAGCCAGCTGTCGTATATATTGATGGAAATTCCATGACTCTTCTCCAAGCTGGTGCGATCAATAACCCCGGGGTTGGATCCAAAACGTACCTGCACTGCACTGTGTCTGGAGGGACAAGACAGAAAAATTGTATCATTTAGAGCCCTGGCATTCAGTTTTGGGTCACAACGTGTCTTCCGCCGATGGGTACCACTGACTTCTATGCATGACTTGTGCTGCCCAACGTCTGTGTAGGACGATCGTGCGGGAATAGCTAGATCAAGTCCTTGTGTGGCAAAAATTAGGGAATGAATCTCTACCTCCAGCGTTTGGTTGTATTGATGCTTGACGTAAATCTTTTCACTTGGCTGGTGCTTCTTCCGCGGATAATAGTCGAGAATGTTATTCACCTCTTGTTCTAAAACTTCAACAACTCGTTGGTATAAGTATCGATGCAACGCCTTCGTCGACATGAAGAGAGCATTGGGACCATAGTCAAATGTCGACTCACCCTCCTTGTCCCAGCCATCATTGTTCACTCTGATAGGTGCGGCATCAAAATGATGAGAGCTTGCCAATAGTTGAAGCTTGAAATTTTGATCTAGCAAAGTTTGCGCTGCAGTGAGGCCAGTAAAGGAGAGGGTTGCACCATTTAGGTAGTCACGATGGTATTCATACCGATGGAGGAATTTTTCATCTAGGAAGATGGAAGAATAGGAAAGTGTGGCCTTGGCACGAATAGGAAACACCAGATATGTGATTGTGGTTTGTTTGAGCCATGCACCAGCTTTGGAAGGTGATAGTACATCATCAATAGATACGATATCATTATTTTGCGATTCTGCGAAGGTGGAAAAGTACGCCAATAATATCCAACTGACCGAAGTTGAATTGTAATGTTTTTGTGTAACCGATGACGTATCAGTCTGATTGTTCCAACCAAGAGACAGATTGGTAGTGGCAGGCAATAAATGTGTACTGTGACCCTGTTCCACGGCCAATTTGGCAGGGTAAAGAGTGTTATCCTTGCTTGATGCGCCTCCAAAGCCAGGCGACATGACAACCACATTGGACTGAGCAATATTACGTGATAGAACCCGCCTCGATAATTCTTGCACAACTCGACCATTGTGCAGATGCTGCTCGGTGATGGGAGTGAAGAATGATGGAATAGTGGTTGGATCTAAAGCACCATCATCAGATTTGGATGAATCTAATGCAGCATCGGATGTAGATGAAAGAGGGTTGCTACGGCCGCTGATGCGTTGGATGATGGTATTTTCATTATGAAACTCTCCTTGTTCTTTATCGCGAAGGAATACCCTCTGTCGACTTGACATTTCATCTTTGACATAGTTTGTTTGATGCTGCTTCTGATCTACATCATCGCCACGGTTGCTTGATTGACTAACAAAATGATAATTGTAGGAAAACAATATTCCCGCTGCAAAAAGAGTTGATAGTGTAAAAATCGTTTCTAATCCAAGTCTTCCGTTGCGCCGACGGCTGACGCCGCTGCGGATTCTCATTGCAGTATGGAGAATCGTTGCCTAAGTATGCAAAGCGATCGAGTATTGTACCCCCGCCCATTGCCGAAGGGAGTAGGGTATGGAGTGAGGATTGAGCTGAGGCGAGGTGCGCAAAAGTATGTAACAGGAGTATGTAACATCCCACATGCGTAACGCCGGTATCGTTGTTACTCGTTACATAAGTTGGGACCAGGTACCACCAAACTCGGTGACATACTCGATAATCTTCGGCGTTCAATTTTATTCTTCTTTGTTCTGTTAATAGGAATTCCTACGTAGAAGGCAAGCGTGCTGTCACTAACTTCTTCGATCTTCAAAGATTTCGTTTCACAGAACAATTCGTGAGAGTTCAGTTTCATCAATATTGTCGATCTTCTTGCCCACTCCGATCAACGCAATACGGTAGAGTTCGCAGGGTGTCATACTCCTCCATCATTATTATTCAGCATAGCAATTGTATTCAATCTCGAGAGCCTCTAGAGAGACGGAGCCTACAGCCTACTGACTATCGAGCTACATATTCAAAAAACGTAGCGACAGACAATGCCTCTACTCGGAAGGAAACACCACAGCGAAGGAGAACCGTTCGGCCGACGAGTGTCAGAACTGGGCAGTCAAGTGACAAACCGAAGGAAGCGTGGTGACAAACATATTGGACTTGCGGATGGAGCAAGGCGCAGCCAGCTTGGACCAGATAATCTCGAAGGGAGTAAGAAGGAGCGGTACGAAAAATACCAGGGTAACATTCCGCTTGAAGATGAAGAGAAATATGTCAGGTCCAAAGTTGAGAATAGGCCGATGAGTAAGTTGCTCTTGATGGAATAATTTTGCTTTTATCGAGTGATTCTTTCTAATGATGAAGTACTGCACTATCACTTTTTTTAGTATTGGTTCTCATCGGATATTACACGGCGTTGAAGATATTCTTACTGTATCTCATTTCATGGAGTAGTATTGTCACTTGCGCGCTCTCTGTCGGATTGACGATTCATTGGTACACTATATTGGTGGAACGGTCTGCTGCAGGTACTTTTGTTGCAATTGGAATGGACTGGGTCATTTTAGGCTTTGCAGTGGTGACACCGCTGTCATTATCTGTGAATATGTCATTCCGTAGGCGTGAGAGGGCATTGATTGAGATATCAAAATTCCGATCCTTTGCCTTTCAACTGCTTCTCAGTCATGCTGTGTGGGATTGGGAGAAAGGTGGTGGCAAGGCTAATGTTCCTGGTATTGACTGGGTGGCCCATACTGACGAAGTTCTGACAGAATTAATTTGCATAGGAGACGAACTCTGCAGATTCTTAACGCTTCCGTCAACATCTAGAAGTCGCCATCGCATGACCCGGGCAGGAAGGCGGGAGGCTGCTAGGACTGCAGAGGTTGCTTACATGCTTTATGAATCATTGTATACACATCGCATGACATCATTGAGTCTTTTATCCGAGAAAGTAAAGTTGGCTGGTTTAGGAGCTAGTGAAGCATCAAGAA
>Ga0209652_1001616_pt1 | contig 18247 bp, 11 predicted proteins | sample SaaInl74LU_5_DNA_FD_184641 | JGI IMG/M metagenome (GOLD analysis project Ga0209652, IMG submission 184641) | Marine microbial communities from expanding oxygen minimum zones in the Saanich Inlet - ESP_74LU_5_DNA (SPAdes) (version 2) | ecosystem: Environmental > Aquatic > Marine > Intertidal zone...
TTGATTCATGTATATTCTAAGTTTCTACTGGCACAAAGCCCGACACCGCTACAAAACCACCCCTTGTCTTGGAATCATCCTCCCTGTGCAATTTGAACGCCCAATCGAGCTGGTTCATTATTGGCTTGAACATTTTCGATTCCTCCTCCTCCAGGGTCTTTGACAGCTCGGACATCTTGCCATATTCTTTCTCCATTTCCTTGACAATATTGGATAGTTTTGCCTTTTGTGATTCAGACCGACCAAAGCCGCCATTACCATCCGAATCATCACTGAAGACACTTCGAAGAGTAAAGAAATGTCGGAGCAACTCCGTAGACCGTCGAAAGAATGTGGCCAAATTGTTACGAAAGTCCTCTGCCAACGAGTCTACCAACTGCTGCACATCGGCGTCGGTCTGTGAATCTGCCGCCATCTTCTTCGTTAGTGCTTCTAGCAGACCCCGACCAATTTTTTCTTCAGGTAGTGCCTGTTTTAATGTGGGAGCATTACAAAATCCTTTGGACTTTCCTGTCGTGCTGGATTTCAACAGCGAATCAGTATTGGCACGCATATCCTCGGCGAGGAACTGGGCATACTTGAGATTCTTTTCTGCATTGTTCTTTGGTGCAGAATCATCAAGATTATTACCAAACTTTCCACGGTAGGCATCAACATTGGAAAGATGGAGCTCAGAGTAACCGTTACCAGTACCATCATCTACTGCATCATCACCAGTACATCTAGCAAAGTCTGCATTCCCTTCATCTGCATCGGCAAATCCAATCAAACGTCTCATCTCACGATCTATCCCCCCATTTACCTTGGCATCTTCCTCAACTGTACCATTACCACCACTACCACCCTCAACAACACTCTTGGCTGCCACCGCTGACAAATCCACACCGGCAGTAGACTCTTTTGGATGAAGTACAATCGCCCAATGACGATTATACTTGTCTATAATACGTGACCCCTGTGATCCTTTTTCAGGAGGGGGATGTAAATCTATCCCTGATAAGAATCGACCACCCCGTTCTGTTTCAGCCGTGGAGGCCAGGTCGAATTGACCTACGGCAATGTTGATTGAGTCCAATTTCTTTTTCGACTGAGATGATGTGCCACCAATGTTGCTACTGCTATCAGTTGCACCCAACATTGTCGACCCAGTAAGTCCACGTTCATATCTAGAAAATAAATCATCCGTCCCTGCCGCAGCCAAACGAGTATTTGCCTCCTCATCTCCCATGACAGCAGCATCACCCTCGCCCTCCTTCTTCTTTTTCTTCTCCTTATCATCATTCTTTTTCTTCTTCCCAAACCGCTCCTTCTCCATTTGTTCCCGCTCATTCACCCTAACAATATGAGCACCAATCCTCCCCCGATCCCTATGAAAATATTCCGATTCCAAATACTTTCTCCAGAATTGTTCCTCACTAAGTTCCAACGGGACCTTTTCCTCGTAAGCACGATGGACTGCGGGATACATTAGGAATATTTGACGTATTTCTTCGACTCCCAAGTGGACTACTCCTCCAGAGACGGTTGATTTACTAGTGCTCTTGGATTTGTCATTCTTGTCATTGTCGCCACCATCATTTTTGTCACCACTTCCACCACCACTGCCACTCTTTTTCTTTTTACTGGCCGCCCCGCTTATTGAAACACCTAGATCTAAACTACTTTTGATATCGGAACTCATACCTGCATCACGCCGTCCACTAATTTTGGCATATTCATCTGCCACTAGGCGATGATGTGTTTCCCAAAAGTCTTGTTCGGATAATGTACCGTTGTCAATTACAAGGAGCCGATGTTGTGCACGTAGGGCTGGATCAGAGGCTAAAAGTGAGGAGCGTGTGGCGATGAGTGCCATGGGATCGTGGGTGATGTAGCTGGATGCGGGTGGGGTTGATTTACCATACTGTTCGGATCGTGGTCGCTTCTTCTTTTTGTTGGGGGAAGATGATGTTGTTGTGTTGACTTCTGTATTGACGCTGTGGTTGTTGTTATTATTTTTTAACCGACATGTAATCTCCTTTCGAGCACTCTCCAAATCACTCCGCGAAGGAAAGACAAATGTAAATGATGAATTGCTAGCATTATTTCCACCGCTATTGGCGGCAGAAGCAGCAGCAGCAGCAGCAGCAGCAGCCACCAAAATCTTGAGCAACGATTTGGAATGTGACGCGGGGCTCACTTGATGTTTAATTGTTCGATTCCATGGTATTATTTCTATTGTACCGTTTTCGCCACCGCTGTCCGGACGGAAATTGAAGCCAGATTCGGAGAGCTCGAGCGACCCCTTTGCCTTGCGGTGGAGTATGCCGGAGTAGCTGCGTCTTTCGCTGCTCATGGTGATTAGAAGTCAGTAGCGTAGGTGTTGTGTGTTGTGTGCGAAAGAGGCAGGCAATCTTTGAGCCCCTATGTAAAAACAAAAAACGCTCACAGACCAAATAAACTTCACTTTTTTGAAGTCAAGCATGATGACCGTAATTGGCCCTGATAGTATAAAGCATCTTTTTTACGGCTCAAGCTCGTTTTGGTCGTATCGAAGTCACTGCAACCTCAACATCGTAGATGACCTGATGAGGCCATCTGAGTCGGCTGCTAGCATCTCTCTTGACAGCCATATCGTATCTAACGCTGAGCGCTGTGAGTATGGCGCTCGACAGCTTTTAGTGACCCATTGTAGTTGGCCATGATAGTATAGAAGTCAGCCTTGATAATAAGCATCTTTTTCACGTCTCATACTTCATACTTAGTGCGCTTTGTTCTGTACAATAAGTCTATCTGACCTGATACTGAGCCGACTGTTGGAGTCGAGTCGAAATTCAATGGGAGCTATAAGTAGATCATACACAATGCTTGAACCCCATTCTAAATCCTTTGCCGACGCCAGTCATCTCCGTCCGTCGTCCACTCAGCGGCAAGTAGGTAGGTTGCACTCCCGCACTAAGATGCATCTATTACTTTGATGAATGAACAACAGACTTGAATACATGCTCAAGAAGAAGGCTGCAAAGGAATCCGTGGTTGTTGCACATCGTTACAGGCGCTAGAAAGAGAAAGCGGCTATTATAATTACATAGTTGCATCAGTACATAAAATCATTTTTGCCCTTCGATCGTAACCTACAATGATGAGTCGAGTTATCGCAGCTAGCTGCCGAGCAGAGACAAGATTGCAGAGAAAAGTGTTCAGTGATTCAGCAGTATCAGCGTTGTCAAAATGTAGACCTGCACACGTGTCGCTGTCTACCTTGGCGTCATCATCTTTCTCATCCACAAAATCAACATCAACGTCATCATGGACAAGAAGTAATGATGCACTATCTACCAGACTGTCTCAAGTAGTTCCCTCTTACTACCCCATACCAACCATCAATGAAAGATACAACATCAGCAGCAGTATGCACTTCCACTCTACACCTACATATTTGATGGGCATAAGCAAAACTGCAAGGAGAAGGAGAAATAAGAAGAAGAGGAAACAAAAGGAAACACATGCGGCTGAAAAGAACTATCAACACGAAGTGTATGGAGAGAATGGAAGGCCAATATTGACAGCAGAAAGGATGCAAAATGAAGTGCTTGAATCATCATCGTTTGCATCGTTACTGCCTCAAGGTGTCGAGAAACAAGCCAAAGGCTTCGTGCACAATGCTCAACGGAAGATGTTATTTCAACAACGTTATGAACACTTCGCCCGTGGTCCGACTCATGATGCATTATTCTATGCCACTCTGCATACCATTGTGGATAAATCCTGTTTCGATGGCATACCCGACTTTTCGAGCTGTATTGAGAGCAACAATCTTATTATTTCTTCCGATGGAACAACTGTTGAATTTATCAATACTGGTGCTGCTAGGTTAAAGAAGCAGGCTGAGACCCTTGCGGCAGCTGATTTCGTAGTCCAATTGGCTGAATTAAATATTGATATACGCCATCCTCCCGATCTTGCTGGGATTAGAAAGACACAAGAAGAGGAACTATTCAAGGCTGATATGCAGCGGGCTCAGATGATCTTGGAAGTACTGAATGTATCACGTCCAAGATTTGACACCAGTGAGCACCCCGATGGATGGGTATCAAGGATTAAATTCTATTGCCGAGGTGTACCCATTGATACAAAAGCAGCCTTTGGAAGAAGCAAGGCAGAGGCTGAGGGGAGGGCGTTGTTGTCCACAACAGAGGCTGAAGGTCCTCTCGAATACTTCATTGGTCAACAGAAAATGAATGATATTAAAGCGTCCATTGATGAATCTCCTGCTGGGCATGTCGCTGCATTGCATGTTCCTGAATTACCCGAGGAAGCGCTTGATCGCTTAATGAACGCAATTGGATCACATACTGATCATACGGGAAGGATGGAAGAGCATGCATTGGCAAAGAAAAGGTACGAAGTGGACTTTAAAGAACGACGCCTGCGTAAGCAACTCCAGCAAGATGGAAGGATGAAGCGAAGAAGAAATGAGGTGTCACCAAACAATGTAGAAATGGGTGAGAATGATACGTTCTTGAAAGAGGAACAATCCAGAGCAGAAAAGGCGGCCAGTGATCCGGAAGGAAAGCAAGGCAAGATGAAAAGCGTCCGTGATGCACTTCCTATCAAAGCTATTCAAGATAATCTTATCGAAGCTCTCAAATCTCAGCAGGTTGTCGTAGTTAGTGGAGGTACAGGGAGTGGTAAATCGACGCAGTGCCCCCAATATATATTGGAAAATGCTATTGCCAATGGAAAGGGAGACAACACTCGTATCGTCGTAACACAACCACGCCGCATTGCTGCCATTTCAGTTGCCGAGCGCATTGCCGCAGAGAGAGATGAGGAGATTGGGCACAGTGTTGGATATACTGTTCGATTCAACAAAAAGAGTCCACGAGAGTCTGCTTCGGTGGAGTTTGTAACAACCGGCGTCCTACTGCGTAGACTAGTGAATGACTCATTTCTGGATGGAATATCCCATGTTATGATCGATGAGGTTCATGAACGTGACATTAACACAGACTTTTTGTTGATCCTACTTCGAGAACTATTGGAAAAGAGACCCGATCTTCGGGTTATCTTGATGTCTGCGACACTTGATGCTGAATCATTCGGGAAGTACTTTTCATCTGGAGATGGCGAGGCTGTGCCAGTGATGAGTGTGCCTACGAAACCACGCCATCCTGTAGAAGTAATGCACCTTGAGGAGATGGAAAATCTGCCAAACCATGTCCGCGATCTTTCGCAATCGTTGTTACGCCTACACGATCAGCAACTCCAACTGGAGCTTGAAGTTGCTCTTTCAGAGGAGAAGGCAGCAATGAAGCTGGCGGCTCGTTCGGTCGCCGAGGATCAGAGTAAAAATTTGAACGAAAGCAGCTCTTCCAGTGACTCTGATGATTCAGATTCTGATGACGATGTAGACGATGATAATGCTGATTTTGGGTTACAGTCGTATTCACCACGGCTCAAGGCCTTGAATGACGCAGTTTCCATGCGAGGTGGTAACATTGATGGGACTACAAGCAACAGACAACATAGATTCAGTGACAAAAGGGAAATAGGAGAAATTACGACGAAACTGCTGGCCAATCTTGCTCAACATGTAGCTCAAGAAGAAACTTGCGCTGGCAGAAAAGGTAGTATATTGTGCTTTCTTCCTGGGCTTGACGAAATCAAGGAGGCGACTGAGATACTTCAAAAAGAATCAGATAGAGCCTTGAAAGCTTGTATGAACATCATACCACTCCACTCAACCATTCCCCAAGATGAGCAGCAGAAGGTTTTTATCCCTGCTAATGAAGGGACAGTGAAAGTTATTCTAGCTACTAATATTGCCGAGAGTTCTGTGACGATTGATGATGTCCTTGCTGTCATAGATGGAGGCTTGTGCAGAGAAATGAACTGGAGTGCCGAAAGAGCAATGAGTGAAATGGTTACTGTGCCAACATCAAAAGCGTCAGCCACGCAAAGGCTTGGCCGTGCAGGCCGAGTTGCTCCTGGGAAGTGTTATAGACTTTATTCAAAAGGCCAGCATCATGCAATGCTCGAGCGCCCACAGCCAGAAATCCAGCGAACTGCTCTTGAGGCCACCTGCTTGAATACAATCAATATGACCGATAAAGGAGTGGAAGCGTTCTTGAGTTGTGCAATGGATCCACCATCACATTCGGATGTTGCTCTTGCGATGGAGAGGCTAAGGAAGCTTGGAGCAGTCACAACTGGCGGCAGCAACGAGGCATTGACGCCTCTTGGGCAATGTCTAGCGAGATTGCCATTAGATCCTGCAATGGCGAAAATGCTCATCATGGGCACCGTCTTGCAATGTCTGGACCCAGTATTGACCGCAGCTGCCTGCTCAAGCAGTAGAGAACTCTTCTACACCCCTCTTGGAATGCGAAAGGAGCAACACAGCGTCAAAAAGTCATTCTCTAAGCACTCAGATACAATGGCATCTGTCGAAGCTTACGACGAGTTTCAGTACATATTAAACGAGCATGGCTGGTCAGAAGCGAGAGAGTGGGCAGCTGCTAACTTTGTCAGCATCCATGCACTGAACTCAGTATCCTCGGTGCGTTGGCAGCTAATAAATGAACTTCAATCTTTGGGGTTGGTTCCGCAGAGTGATCTCATCAAATCCCGTGGCAAAAAGAGAGAATTTCGGCACGATGCATCAATAAATCGCAATGCAGCAGTAGACTCATTGGTTAGCGCAGTATGGGCTGCGGGTGTTCCTGACAATCTTGCAGCACGCCGGCAGCTTGGCAACTTCGGTACACTACGTAGTAAAACAGAAAACCACGCCGGCCTTCATCCATCATCAGTGGCCTTTCATAGAAAGCCCCCAAAAGAGAGAAAGGTCAACCTTCCTCTCTGGTTCTTTTACAGAGAAATGGTGCTCTCTTCGCAAGTGTTCTTGAGAGGGTGTACTGCTCTTGAACCAGAGCAGGTCCTCCTGTTTGGTGGCTATGGACTGGAAACAAGTGAATCTGATGATGGAAGAAGGAGGAGAGTTCTTGACGATTGGATAATTGTAGAGGGTCGTTGCAGTGACACATTAGATGCACTCTCAAGAGCTAGAAGTGAGATTGATGTAGCTCTGGACACAAAGATAATGAATCCAAGGAGACCACTACCAGAATCTCAACAGACGATTATTGATGCGGTGTGTGATTGTTTCACTGTGATTGATGATGACGATGCAGATTATGACAGCGAGAGTGATTACTACTCGTAGGTGCATTAACTTAATATGCCACGCATTTTCATTTGATCATAACATACTGAAAATCTTTTTCACTTATCCTTACTCATCACATCATTATTTGTTGGAGGAAGGATGAATAAAGGAGGCTCAAATTGATTGCGTACAATATCAATTGAGCGTCGGAATTAGTACTTAGGACGGCGGGCTGGACACATCTCACATTATTTTGGATCTTCTCGTCCTCACAATGACAAACACCATCGAAACTCATAACTTCGTAGGTGCTATTTTAGCTACTACCTCGGCTGTAAGAAACACCACCCGCAAGAACAGGAAGAAGCAGCTAAGTATGGCATCACCAAACAGTGTATTATCTACTGACATGAAGAGAAGTGGGCTTGACCTAAAAAATGAGGGCAATGCACATTTCATGAAGCGTCGTTTCACTGATGCATTGTCATGTTATTCCGAGGGTATCGCCGTCGTAACACAAGCTGATGAAGACCTTGAAGCCATCTTGTACTCGAATAGATCGGGATGTTACTACGAGATGGGTAATTATGGTAAGTAATGATACTGAGTTTGTAACTTAAAATTTTCATTACTTTTGGGCACATCATGCACAATACCTCTAACTCATCCAATAGAATAACTACTCATTCTCACTGCTTGCATTCGTCTTGAACCTATTTTTCGCGGTATCGTAGAAAATGCCGCCGCCGATGCAAGGAAGTGCTCTCAACTTCTCATGGAGTCAATGGCGATGAAAATCAAGACATCACATGATAGGGGGGAACCAGGGAAAGATATCAAAATGCCTCCCCTCGTATGGAAGAATATGTATAGATTGGCGCGTTCCTTGCACTTTGGCAACGCAGAAGATGCTGAAGTGCATTATCCACTGCATCTCATTGAAAAGCAATTGGAAGAGAGTGGTGAATATAGACCAATGGCTACAAAGATGAGGGAGCAGCTCAATTACTATCTACGTATGCCTTCGAACAACGAAAAGTTTGAACCATCATTGCTACGTGCTTCGTTTCAAAACCCCTACGTTGAATATTACAATTTTGGTACGTTTGCTTCATGTTGTAGTTACTCAGCATTTTGATAGGTAGTACTCTGACAATAATGAATCTCCCCCCGCCCCTTTTTTCTGATAGGTCACGATGAATCCGAATCTCTACTCCGACGGAATGAGGGCAGCAATGCTGAATCTATTCTTCTAGATGAATTGGATGATGAGGAACTTTCATCTCTTTCATTCCTCTTTGGTGGAGTGGGTGATGGAAGGCATGCATTTGCAACGCTATTGGATGCAAATCATCAGTACCAATCCCTAAGTGAGACGAAACAAGATAAGTTTCGCTTGCACATGACGCTGAATGATATTAGGTGAGAACTGTTGGCGGTCTTCTTGTCACTGTGGGTGGTCTCTTTCTCATATTCCTGTATAATCATCGCGTCTGACTCGTACCCCTTTTGATAGTGCGCAATTGCTAGCAAAGGATGTACTAGTATTAGTACTATCCTATGAATTGGGTGGAGCAGCTGATAGTGCGAAAACAGCTTTGACAACTGCAGATCCATTCAATATTGGTATGGTCATCTATTACGTGACACTGGGGTATGCGATGCCTCCATTTGTACATCGGAAGATGGTCGAGCACATCAAACGATGGTTTACTGATAGTACATTCGAGGACTTTCAGCAGACTTTCCCTTGGCTTGTCATTTCAGAGGACACGTGGACGGGCATCATCACGACAATGAATGCGTGGGTGGACCCCGAGGCACACTACTCACCAGATTTCCCTTCTGCGATGGAGGTGTTACGAAGTTACAGGCCAAATGGTGACGACAGGGTAGATAATGCAATGACGGGTTTGTCGTCGATGGGTGCAGGTAACGAGTTGATTGGTGACATGAAGGCAAAGCTTGATTCTGCAAGGGATCAGAAACGTGCGCAAGTTGCAGAAGCATTTAAATCGATGGATCTCACACCAGATATGATTGAGAAAGCAAAATACGCTCTTGGGGAAGATGCTACTGAGAAGGAGATGAGGAATTTTCTCGTTGAAATTGTGTTGGATCAAATGTTGGACGGAGGTCCGCCCAGATATGTATCACCCATGGACAAGCTTTTCCTTGAACAGACAAAATGTCTTAACCCCGAGGCTGGCCCTTCTGATGAAATGAAAGAAGAAACGTCATCTTTTGTAATCGGTAAAAATGGGTCATCTCCTGCCCGCGGTTCATCCAAGGAAGAGGCCATCGAAGCTATCAACAAATACAAACCCCACGTTGGGAAGAATTGGGTTACCAATCCTGTTCAGATTGACCCTTCTTATTGGTGCTTTTCGGATGGCAATCGAGCGACAGACGAATTCAATCCAGTCAAAGAATTCCCGCAAGGGTTCTTGACTCAAGATGTCATCTCTTTCATGTCAGAACCACCCCCGGACATATTGAATGCAAAAACTGATGAAGAAAAGGAGAAGGTTTTCAAGAGTAATACTCTTGCCTCCAACGTGATTAGGTATTACTGGCACGTAGGCCGAGCAGTTACTAACTTGCTTGGTAAAACTGTTATCGAGATTGCATTAGGAAGTATCGTTGCTTTTGGAGATGCTTCGAGTGATCGGGAGGGCAAAGCATTTCCCACAAAGTACCATCGCATTACGTTGTCGAATATCCCCGACTACACGGGGATGCATAGTGTGTTCATCAAAGTTGCTCCATTGCTATCGTTGAAGTCCAAGTCGGTCACCCCCTGCATTCAAAGTAATTGCCTTCTAAACACGGGCCTTTGGAAGTCATATGATGACTACCTCTTTAGTACGACGGCTCTCGGTTACAAGGAGGCGGAGGCAGTGTTTCGTCTTAGAGTAGCAGATCAAGAGCCTAGTATTTGGGGCACGAATGTTTGGGAGCAGGTTGATGTCGATGACGAACGTGTTGAAAGCCTTTCTTTGTCGCACGAAGAAGTCCGTACATGGCTCCATCGTCTGTTCCTAATGACTGTTGTGCCAGCTGACCGCGATGTGAACTCCATGCTACGCGAAGAGAAGGCTTCAAATATCAACACATTCTTGCTGACTCTCTCGCATTGCGTCAACCTCGGCATGCCAGCCCACTTCATTGCATCAGTTCTAGAAGATCTACTCAAAAAGAAGACATTAATGACCAAGGCCACTCTATCAAATGAGTCTCCTGCTCTTTACCTTGATAGCAAAGATGTATCCAAGAAAAGATTTGCCTTGTCGGCTTTCCATACTGAGTTGGCAAATCAAACTGCAATCTTTCTACAAAATAGCATACTTGGATTTAGACTTCTTGATACAAGCGTCCTCCCTACGCAGAAAGCATCGTTGTATGAGCTCAAGTTGGGTGGTATTAGCCCGCAGTTTGAACAGAGCTGGACGTATGAGTACGGCAGTGTTTCATCAGCTATGTCTTTGGGCTTCATGCTTCAGAAGAAGAAAGTTCGTGGTGATTATGACATCTCCACTGCTGCCAGAAACAACAGCAATGGCAACCAAATGTTCATGATGATGGCAATGATGCAGGGTGGTAGTATGCCAGGGAGTCAGAAGAAGCCTTCCAAGCTCCGTCGTGATTTGCTCTCATCCGGTGATGAGATTGGACACGTCTTCTCATGCATGAATTGGGACTTGGCAAATCAAACTGCCTCTTTTTGGATGTGCGAGGATGTGTTTGAAAAATTCAGTGACTATCACTTTAGACTCATTCGTACTGATGGATGGTTCTGTCTTCCGCATGGAGATGCCAAGCTTGGTGATGCCAAGCACATTGGTTAGTTTTTCATATCACTTCCTGTCGATGTCAAATGAAACTAGCAAGAGAATATATTATATACAAGCAGTAAAAAATAATAAAAAGATGCATTACAAGTTCATTGTGGACAGTGATCGTGAGAATCGGGTTCAGAGCGAGCAACATAAAAGTGCTACTTATGGCGGGCTGGCCTCCCTCTCTATCGATGAAGAAATTGATGCAACACTTCCAGCTCCGTAGCTTCCAACCTCCAATACTCAAGCCAAATATGATGGCCTCTTCCTCCCTGCCCATAGTCGCAGCTCTAGTAGCAACGATGCTGCAATCATCTGCTGTAGTAGCCTTCACTACACCACACGCACATGCACAAAAACTGAGCTCTCTATCCCTATCCATGCTGCCCTCACAATCTCAGTTGTTTGATAAAGTGAATCACATTCCATCCCTCTTGACATCCTACGAAGAGACTATCCCAGAAGAAGCATTCCAAGATCAAGTTAGTCTATCAGATATCGCATCCGATCCAGTTATGCAGATTTCTTTCGCTGCAGCTGCCATTGCCATCATCATTTTATTTGTCTTGAAATCAGTTGTCACCAAAATGGACGAAGCAGTTGAAAAGGTAGCTGTTGATTTCGATCGTGTGATGAAGCTTAAATACCCAAAGAAATGGGAAAGATTCATGGTAGAAGATGGAGATGGCGCTCGTATTGATGAGGGTGATAGAATACAAATGATTGTAGAACAGATGGAAAAATATAGAGAGGAAGACAGTGCATTTATGGAACGTGTTATGCAAGACATTGATCGTATGCAATGATAAGGGAGGAGAAAAGTAAACATTGTGATATAGTATGACAAAAGATATGTTTTGAGGTTATCTGGTTCATTCCTGTCAATGAAAAAAGGGTATTATAAATATGAAAATATCAATCTCTACAAAGTCTTATCAACCAGATGATTCCCGCCTACCACCCACCGTAATATTACTCGCAATCATCCCATGATGCAACGTCGCCAACACAAGCTCTCCAGAAAATGAGTCCCCATCAGTTTCAATCACAATCGGCTTGCCTCCCCAATGAAATGAAAGAATGGACAAGGCATCCCCATCATCATGAAAGGTAGAGTTGGTTTGTGCACAAAATTGAAGCATTGCCTTGGCTTCCTTGATACTAAAGACCAGTATCACCTTTTGATTTACATCTGGTGGTGCTTTGTCACCCGCACGTTCTTGGTCATCTTCATTGTTATCATCATCATCCGAATCATCATCATCGTCATCATCACCCCTCCTCCTCCTCTTCTTCTTCCTACCACGATTATTACGAAAGTCATACTCATCAAACTCTTCCGTTCCAGTACTAGTTTCAGTCTTGAGCACTGCCGCCTTGGCCGCAGCCGCCTGCAACACTGCATTATCCTCTGAACCATTACTACCACCACCACCACCACCTTGCATCTCCACAGGATGAAAACTCGTGGCAGTAACAACCTTGAGTTCATCATCCACCGTCAAGGCCACTTCGGCAGTACGACGTAATGGATCGAGGAGACGCAACCATAATTTGGGTGGAGAGACAATTTCGGATCGATCACGTTTGCGTGTGGAGGCGGAGAGGGTGATGCCGTTGGCATCTGTGACGCCTACCTTGTGTAGGACGCGGAATGTTCCACCGGTAGAACTACTGTTTACTCCTTCCATGACATTGTTGTTGCGGTTTTGGTTAGGGGCAGTACGTTCAATAACAAATTCAAAGGATAGCATCATTTTGTCATTTCCCTTTTCAGCAGCAGATGAAGACTGTTTGTCGCTGTCGGCATTGTTGTTGTTGTCAGAATTGTTCTTTTTGTTGCTCCTGCGTTTCTTACGGCGTCTTGCCGATGAGGAATATGGACGCCTCTCTTCTTCCTGCTCGTCATCATTATCATCACCACCCTCTTCGTGTCCAACCCCCTCATCACGTGGTGGTTGTTGCTGACGGTGGTTACGCCTCCTCCTTCTCTTACTATTTTTCAGGCCAAAATGATTTCCGGTATCATCCGTCCCCTCACTCCGAATTCTCAAATGGCAAACTCCTTTACGGGGACGCAACACAGAATGGACGGAGCGAACGGGTACACGACAAACGTAGCGACTGCTATCGTAAAAATCCTCATCGTCCTCATCATCCTCACTGTTGTGATTATTATTATTACCACCCCCACCATTATTATTTCTTCCTCTACCAAGAAAAGAAGACGCCGACGCCGAAGAACGAGCGGTGGACATCACCACCGCGGGAGCACTACATCGATCAAAGAACGTTGAATCGAAATGAAACTTTCCAAATGCCGACTTGGCCTCATTCAATGAACTTAGGACGAGGCCATCGAGTGGATCGAAGGAGAGGTAGAGATCTTTGCCGATTTTGCCGAGGCAAGTGATTGCGGCGGTGAAGCGTTTTAGGTTGTGTGGGGGGATTGTGATGTCCATGTTGTTTGTTGTTAGTGATTATGAGAGTGGATCTCTTCTATGATTGGATACATAATTGCTATGTGGCTCTTTGATTTGCTCTTATTGCGTTCGTGTACAATATTATGTTGTTGTTGAAGCAGGTACCATAATATTATATTCGATTATCGAAATGTACAAACGTGACGTCACTACGCACTGAGATACATACACGGAAGATTCTCTTTATCACAAAATGACACCTCCCCATTTCAACGTGTGCAGAAACATTCCCCTCTGCTTGATGCTTTATAAGAAGCATCACAGCTCTAGCAGTAGAATACCATCTACAGCTACCAGATAACGAATCAGCATCACAGATAAGCATGCCGGGCCCCATGCAAGGCTGCTTCCCCCCCCCCGAACAATCCTTCAACACAACTACAACTTCCAGAGCTGACAGCTACTACCTTGAAAAAGAATATGATAAGTGGAATATAACATCTCCTTTATTATTGTTAGGTAAACAACTCTTCCAATGTTTCAAGACTCATTGACAAAACTCGCGACTCCGCATTAGACGAACCGTAAGAAAAGATGATGCGTTGTGTGTTAGGATGTTGGGTCAGGCCTGACACAAACCCGAGTGGACGAGATATCGAAGAGTCACGCTTCGGTGAGAGTTGTAGTGGCAACGGACGAGAGACTCTTAGTATCTCGAACTTACTATCATCATCCATAAATTCAAAAGCATAATTGACATACGTCCCATTCTCGAGGGTGTGAAAGACTCCGAGGTAAAAAGAGGGACGAATGTCAGTGGCAGGCATCAAAAGTGGATTTGCACCTCCATGAAACACCATGTTGGGATGTTGCATTTGTGTGGAGGTAAACAAGGGGTAGTAATACGATCGGGCCAACTCTGCCCTTGAGCCATTCACGACACGTGTGACTGTAAAAGGATGCATGTCAGTGATGTAGTACAATGTTGCGTCATGTGTAAAGGCAAGCCAATTCTTTTCACTCCTTAACGTCATGTAGTCTTTTGGAAAGGATGACGATATTACAGGAAATGACGTGTCATTCACAAAAGGGTCGTGTTTATGATGATCCACCCGATCAACACCAATGAGCTGGGAGGCGTTCGTCGAGATATGCGACAACCCACCATCACTTAAGTCTTCCTGCCAATGAAACGGAACTTGCGCATGATACATTTTACCCCCAGTATGGCTTGAACAGGCCTCCCCGGGCGATGATGTAACAGGGTAGGCAAAGAAGGAGAGCCAGAGCTCAGATGTCGGCGAAATAAACAAGCGTGGATCCTGAGGACCATCCGCAACGAGCTGTCCAATAGTTAGATTGTGTGGCGACACCGTAGGCCTTATCTCGCAAAAGGATGCTTGTGATGGGAAGACGGCGAGCTTCTTGAGGATGTGCAGCAGCGTATACGACACCGGATCAACATCACTGATTCCAATCTCACTTTCCCAAATGATTCGTTGATACGTCACACCACCTGAGGACGCCTTGACACCAGACGCGGTGAGATACTTTACTTCGACTTCTAGTCCTGACATTGTCTCAACTCTCATTCGATGCCTTCGCACGACTGCCACAAGTCGTTGCGTTGTCGGCTCAAACAAGAGTGATGGGTTGATGTAAAAGGATCCTTGGACATTCGGCGACATGGATTGATGCGCCATCTCGTCAATCACAAGCCTTGTATCAATCGCACCATTCACGTAGCTGACATCAAAGGACGGCGGAGACGGTGGATACAACATTTTGTCAGAATAACTCGACAGCTGTCCCAATCCCCCGAAAAGGAGAGGTACTACCCCCATCGCTAGAAGCCCCCACGCTTTTGGCCGCAACGGGCAGTTCAACTCCTTCAGCGGTTTTTGAATAGCCACATAGCCGACGACCGAACAAGCGGCGAGAAAAGCCCAGAATCCAAACGAGGCAAATGCACGGCCCCATACGCTAAAGCAAACGAATTGAAAGATGTATTGAGGATAGGATAAATTTCCGAGCGTGGGCAGCCAACTGTACGAAAAAAAGCGTGAGAGTGGATCGTGATTTCTGACCATACCAATCATTGTGATTCCGTGAAGCGGTGCCAGAAAGCCCAGACGTAAGGAGAGCCCAACTGGCACCCATTTCGAAGCTACGAAAATGGCTAGCAGACCCACATAGCCAAGGGACACCCCATAGTTCAAGCATAGTATCCCCAGCGGATTGCATCCAGATCCAGACTGATTCAGACCTCTACTTCTTGTTCTTGTCTCGGCGTTTCCTAATCGTGATGTACCGCTGTAAGAAGTTGTTGATCCTTCCATTTTGACACACAGACACGCTGTTGCGATACCAAACACGTAAATGTGCAAATAGCAAAATGGGTGGAATTTCAACATAATCACTATAATATCAGTCCAACCACGAGTGTCTTGCCAGTGATGGTCCAAATACCATTCGGAACTGTGAAAGAGTGTTGCCAAGCAAAATAGCAATACCAAGGGTGCAAGCCAACAAAAGAGAAGCACGTGCAGCAGTTGTCGCATCGATAGCACTGAAATCTTCCTGTATAACATATTGTGGAGCATCCAATACGGTACTATGCAGGATAAAAACCAGCATTGAGGCTGTAACACACGCTCTGTGAAGGTAGGAATCCATGCCTGTAGAAGTGCCAACGAAACGATGAACTCGGCTTGTTTAAACGAAGCAAGTCCATGGGTGTTGAGCTGAAGAGCCAAGGCACTGAACAATCCTGTTATGTACAATGGATAGATGCTGAACAGACGTGCTTTGACAAAGGTAAAGACAGGAGCAAGTTTCTGGGGATCACTTGACGTTAGTCGGCCATAGGTGAGAATAAACCCACTCATCATCATGAAGTAGGGCACCCAGGTAAAACTGGACACAAAAGTTAGAGTAAAATCGATGTTTGATATGATTGGACATATGCAACAGGTAGCACTCACCCAAACTCGAACACATATAAGTCTGGAACAGCACGATACTTCAATCGGTACAAATGCCCAGCAACAACATGGAGCGACGCGATAAAGCGAGCAACACCAAATGCTTTGATATGGCGACGACGTGGAACTGCTGCTGCTGGTGTTGCATGATCAAGAGCTGTAGCTTTTTCAGGGTCGCTTGGGCGCTGGGGGCGGCCCGATTTCGGCACCTGTAAGGGGTCAAAAATTTCTCCGGAGAGGGGAGTCTTTGCTAAGTTGTCCCTAGCTTTGAGGAGTGACGTCACATTTCTCCGATACGGGGACGTCCAACGCGCGCGCGACTCGCCGAGTGTCCGTACCATCAAATCTCTTGGTTGGATGACAGCATTGTTATCGTTTTCGCCACACTGCCCGACGTCCTTTTTCCCTTCGTCTTCGTCCGCAACTAGATGATAACGCTGAAACATAGCTCCGCAAGGCCATTGGACAGATCTCCATTTGCGAGTATACATGCCTAAGCTCACGAAAAGCCCAACTAGTGAGATAACTGTAAGCACTACATGATAAATATCTCCTGCACTCCAGATTGCAACATCACTCTGGGCCATCTCCTTCACTTCCCATACAGTTTCATTTGTGTCAAGCGCGGCTGTTTTGAAGGGAGAACTTTCGACTACTGCATTGAATGATGTCTGATTATCGGCTCTAACATTCATCTGTGTAAGACCCACAGTAACATTATCAGCACTTTCATCATTCACTCGGGAATCAAAATCCTCATAAGAAGTAGGCAACACCCCACGTCGCTGAGCAAGCAGCCATTTCCAGAAATGAAGATTGAGGTGGTCTTTGCCCCAAGGCGCCTCCCACCCATAATGATGAGGATCTGGACTGTTAGCATTTAGCAGAGTTTGTTGATGTCGAGATCCAGCCACGAAAGTCATACCTGGATTCCAAACCCACCCAGTTTCAGCAGAATAATGTGCTGAACGTGTCGGTAGTACTTCTCCAGATTGTGCCACCAGTGTATTACCCTTCCAAAAGGTTAATCTGCCTTTTTGAATCCTAATTGGCTCTGGGTAGCTATCCAACATTCGGGTTGAGTGGCTCCCACCAGCGGCTGCTGCAATCCCACCCATCCATCCCTCTTGCCCAGGACCATTTTGTCCACTGAAATATCCCGTGTGTTTCCGTGCGCCGTGAACTGTTCCACCATCGTCGACCGCATTGAACCCCCAGACAATCATCTGCTGGAACATGGCGTAATCAGTAAGGGTGTTCAATGCTGGATCAGTATGAGAACAGGATGGTGCCATGACTGCCAGCCGATGGCCATATGCCTTTGCATACTCCCATGCGGGGCCTCCGCCAAAGCTTAATGACACCAAGTAAATGCGATCCGGGTCAATGTTGAATGACAGTATCAAGTAATCAACAAAGGTGTCAAAAGTATCAGCAAATGACTCGACATCAAACGAATAGATCGAAGGTGTGATGAGGACTGCGTTGTGGTTTGCGAAAAAATGTTCATTTGAATGACCAGCACTCTGCTCCTTCAACTGCAAGGCTATAGGGGAGTGCTGTATTGGGCGGTTGTTTTCGTTTTCTTTTCCATGTTGTGCTTTTCCATGTAGTGAAATTATTAGTGGGTTTGGTGTATCAGTATCAGTGTTGTTGCCAAAATGTGGAGGAAGCCATCCATCGAAATTAAATGGAGATGCACCATCACTTTCTTCTATGGATCGATAGAACAGTCCCTCCTGATGAGATGCCGAAAGTATCGTCGGTGCCGTTGTCATATCGCTCGTGGGCCAAAAAGATTGAAAGTTGGTTGTCGTTGTAATGTAGATATTAAAATTCGTCAACGTTGAG
>Ga0209652_1001617_pt1 | contig 18241 bp, 13 predicted proteins | sample SaaInl74LU_5_DNA_FD_184641 | JGI IMG/M metagenome (GOLD analysis project Ga0209652, IMG submission 184641) | Marine microbial communities from expanding oxygen minimum zones in the Saanich Inlet - ESP_74LU_5_DNA (SPAdes) (version 2) | ecosystem: Environmental > Aquatic > Marine > Intertidal zone...
TGTTGACATATCCCCGCCGTAAGCAAATATGAATGAGCGGATATCACACGTAGGTGATGATACAGTGGTGGCACTACTACCGCATCATCAACGCCCGCTGTACGCCTCCGATGAGGACGAGAGTGATAACGACGCAGCGGCAGCAGAGACAACTTCTCTCGAGTTTAAACGTCCACTGCATGAACACAGTAGGAATCATTTAATGGAAGAACATCTAGTAGAAGACACCGACGCTGAATCTGAAAATGACGATGAAATGATGAACCCGTATGTTATGAATCCATCGTTTCAATCTGTGAATGAGCGCAGCAGAAATTTGGATTCAGCAGCGTTGTTACCGCCATCGATGGAATTAGCAAATGTTACAACGGCGCAGCGGCAGCAACCCCAGTCGTCCCCTGACAACCAGATGGATAAGTTCGATCCATACAGTCCTACACGGAGAATAGGCCGAAAAAGTCTCGATGATATGCAGTTGGAAATGGAAGAAGAGTCGATTGATTTTACGTCGCCGACGCCTATGAAAAACATTCCGTCTTACAACAAGCCAAAATTCACAATGTTTGGGCCGTTGGTACACGAGCAACAAGGGGGGTTCGAAGATTGCGAGTCTTCATTCATTGATTCCACTTCTTTCTCACCTGTCCTTCCTTCCCATCATCATCATAACAACAACGTGACACAACGACAATCTCATTACTCCAATTCTAATGCAGAATATGGTGAAGCTATGCCTCTGTCTGGTAACCCTCCTAGTGCAGCTCGACGAAGAAAACATCATCAACACCATGGACAAGGTACATTGGGAGCAATCAAGGCGTTGGGAGGGGACACACTGTCGTGGGTCAGAGGTGATTATGGTTACCGTCACCCTTTTTCGCACACATCATCTCGTCGTCAATATAATCGTCCTTCATGGTTAGCATACTTACGATTATTCGTCGTTGTGTTAGCAACAATATTTGCATTGAGTACCATGACAATGATGAAACACATGTTGTTCAACGAAATCGATACGAGCTCCACTGTTGTCAAGTACCAACAGGAAGCTGAGGCAGAAAACTCTGCCAGAAGTAATGGAAATCCAGATTTGTTAGTGTTGAAAAAGATCGAAAACGCGAGATTAAAAGCGAGGGAAAAGAAGCAGCACTGGTGGAACAGAAAAAAGGCTACCGATGGAGATGGAGATGTTGATGTTGAGTTGGGAGAGAAGGGAACAAATAGTAAGCAAAACGTGGTGCATGTTGAGTCGGGATCAGAGATGGGCCATAATCAAGCAGCAGCTGCTACTGTCAACAACAAGGATGCCTTCCAGGGGGTCATTGTGGAAAGTGCCGAAGACGGCACTTTGCTCATAAAACTTCCTCCTCCCAGGATGCATCTAGAGCAACCCAGTGCAAGCAAAGGGTCTCCGCAAGGCGGCTTGGCCGAGAAAAAAGAGGAGCAACAGGATGAATCTGTCCTCATCAAGCTACCATATCCAGAACAGCGCCGTACATTGTCCGAAAAGCCCGACTTTAGGAAAAGGTTGAAATTCAGCCCGCTACCCTTCATTGAACACAAGGAGAAACGCCACGACCACGGTGTTAGCGTTCTTGAATCTCTTCGGAGTGAATTCGATTCGTGGACCTTACAACACGAGAAAACTTACAGCTCACACAACGAGAAAGAACATCGATTCCATATTTGGAGAAGCAGTCATAAAAGAATCCAGAAGAAGAACCGGATGCACGGCCCATGTCGGCTGACAGGAAAGGCAGTGTTTGGACACGGGCCATTTAGTGATTTAAGTCCTGATGAGTTCCGCGAAAAATACTTAACAGGATACCAAGGACCAAAATTTCACAAGAAACACTCAGAAGCAGCCCAAGCTAGCAAGACTATGCGTGGCATTCCTCCCAGCCGTCAAACTACGGGAGCAATCACACCACCCTCTGTCGGTTCTTTGAAGCGTCATCCTAATATCCAACGAAAACTTGAAGAACACGTTCGTATGAAATACCAGGGAAATTTTGTGAGTGGCTGTCGCTCTTGGTTAGACGTCTCTTGCATTCTTAGAAAGATCTTCGGCTATGCTGTTATGGGAGGTACGATGGAGCCTGTCTACGACGAGAATAGTTATCCTTCAGCCATCGACTGGCGTGCCATGGGAATAGTTTCAAGCGTTCATTCTCAAGAGTCATGCGGTGCGTGCTGGGCCATCACCGCAACAGAGACGATTGAGTCTGCATATGCAATAGCTACTGGCAAACTTATAAATCTCGCTGAAGAAGAGGTCATTGCTTGTGATGGTACTTGTGAAATGTGCAACGGTGGATGGCCACAGAATGCTTACGAGTATGTAATGAAGCACAATGGCCTGCCCAAGAAATCTAGCAACTACGACGCCGATTTTCTTCTAACCCTCACTTCCGTCATAAATGAAGGCTCTGACGAAATGTCAGAGTACGAAACGTCGAGTTATTTTGGGCAAATTTGCCCTGCAGGTACCAGAGAAGGTGGTGACGAGTCCAATTCTCACAGCGGCGACAACCAGTATGGAACTGGTTCCTCTGCTGCCCGATATGGACAAATCAAAGGTTATGGGTACGCAACGGACCGGTGTGTATGCTATTCAGATGGTAGTGGATGCGACTGCGATAATCAAAATGAGAAGACTGCTGTGTTGAACATAGCATCGTACGGACCAGCAGCTGTTTGTTTGGAGGCTAGCACCTGGGCTGATTACTCTTATGGCATCATTACCTCGGCCAGCGGATGTACTTCTGGTTTTTCTGACATGAATCATTGCGTAGAGGTCGTTGGGTATGCATTCACTGACGTATCCAACGATGAAGACAACAATTCAAATTCGCACAGTGGTGACGGCGGAGACGGTGCAAAGCGAGAGGGATATTGGATTGTGAAGAATCAGTGGTCAACGTATTGGGGTATGGGTGGGTATGCTTACGTTGCCATGGGCGACAACACATGCGGCATTTTGAATGATATGACGCAAGTTTACATGGAAAACTAACGGAGCGAGTCTTAGCCCTGTTAACATTTGAGATGTTGTCTAGTAATCAAACATGAGAGGATGTTGTAAGCATGTGAAGGAGATAGAAGAAGAGTATATATGTGAAGGAGATATATAGAAGAAGAGTACTAAAGAGTAGGATATGGTACACAATAATGTGATGAGTAATAGAAAGTAAAACCCTGTGGTATGTTCTTTTATGCGATGCAACTTGTTTCTGATATTCCAAGTCACAATAAGCATTACTGGGAAAAACAAATTCAGAAACTACAGAATGTTGCAAACTTGACGATGACAAATTTCTCACTCTATACGTAGGTTTCGATCCTATGGACTTGCATATACCATAAAAGGATTGATGACGGATAAGTATATCAGCGAATTTTGTTTTTGACTAGACTAAAGTCTTTATGAATCTAAGTTACCTAAACAAAAAGAAATACTACCTGAGATTTTTCATAAGATATGTTAATTACAAGTTAGATTTTTTAAAGGGTTCCATAAAGAACGATAGCTAAGCTATTTGAATCTCAATTCTGTCGCTAGCACTTTATTTTTATAAACTTTTTATTGATCACTAGTCAACCTATCTATTCCTCACTAAGAATAACAACATTGGTTGCTTGCAAGCCCTTGGGTCCCTGCTCAACGTCGAACTCGACTTGCTGTCCCTCTGCAAGAGTCTTGTAGCCGTCACCTTCGATAGCGCTGAAGTGACAAAACACGTCTGGGCCATCATCAGCGTTTGTGAGGAATCCAAATCCCTTCTCTCCATTGAACCACTTGACAGTTCCTGTAGCAAACAAAGCCGCCGAGGACGCCTGACGGGTGAATGCAGGTGCTATGAAGGCTGAAGCAGACGCAAGGATAGCTGTGAAAATAGTTGCTGAGAACTTCATCGTGTCTTGTTTATTGTTTGGCAAAGCTTTTAACAAATTATGTTGTGTGTTATTAGTAACACCTTCAAGCAGATGCGAGTTGAGAAGTTGTGATGTTTCATTTTTCTTTTTTGTTTTCGGTGGTCGAGAGATAACTCAATCGAAGGGGGTAGAGAAACTTTACCCCCAATGTAACGCAGGTTGTGTAGGTACGTAGTTGATTGAATGGGGGTACAGACTTCTGATGAGGATAGAAGGAAGGCCGGGCGCGACGGGATCATCACGTCAGGGGTAAAGCTGGAGACGAACAATGCGATCATCCATAAAAAAAGTTGATGCATGCTCTAGATACATGCAACGAAATTGTAATGACATTGATTCTAGAGAGAGGGAGAGAGAGATGATAGTCTAACACATCATCACCGCAAGCACTTACATCACCGAAAACAAATGATAATACTGATGAGTTGTTTAAATCACCGCAACTCAGCGTGTAGGCGCCATCGCCATATCTTCACATCATTGTGCTGTGCAACTCTCAAGGTGTTTCTCACATGCACCCTCTTATCGTTGGTGATATTATTACACTATTCCCAAGAAATGCCTTGTTTCGCCCTCTTACAACTGACGTCGCAGCCATTATTGGTCTCGCGGCGAGGGCCCCGCCACACGGCTTTTCACCGGCCCCTTTGCCGACAGATTCAACCGCGGCATCAGCGTAGCAACAGAAATGCAAGTTTGGAACTTCATGCACTGTTCCGCCCAGACGGGGATTCTAATAAGCGGACCCCGCTCCTTCGAACATCAACAAATATAAATGAAAAGGACACGGGGAATGGTGGAAACAGAGGAATCAAAATCACATCAGGCGGGGCACACAAACAGATCCAGTCGACTTCATCATCCATGGATAAAATGCGTTTGGATTTGATGCGCTCCGATTTATCCATCAAAATTTCAGAGGATAGAGTAAAGAGATTAGAGAACGAATTGAAGGAAATGACTAAAAAATATAATTGGGCGCAGAGTGCCCTGAGGGATCGAGCCTCGGGTGGTAGCCGACAGCCGTCGACATCGTTGAAAGGCAAGGATCAATCATCCCAAGTGAAACCACAGCGACAGCAAAAACAGAGGAAGCACCAATCACCGTCACATGTGCAGCCAAAGACAAGATCCTTAAAAGGAAAGAATTTAGTTCAGAATGGATTGCACACTACGATACTACAAAAAGGTGGTGAAAACAAGAAGAAATTATCAGAAAACAGTGTTAGACCAATATCACTTACCAAGTCATCTTTTCAGGGAAATAGTATCGAGGATCTGCCACCATTCGCGGCGGGTTTATTTGCCAATGCTGAAAGGGAAGAGAAGAGACGTCGCTTGAAGTTGGGAATCATTGAGGAATCAGAGTTGGATGACTTGTCACCGCCTTCGTCTGTTGCACCAATTGCACCATCACCATCTTCCCCATCACCATCTCCCCCTTCGTCTTCATCTTCTTCCAACATTGGATCCCTGTCGCCAATGGCGGCCGGCTTGTTTGAACAAGCCGAACGTATAGAGAAGGAAAGGCGTGCAAAGAGGGGGTTCATTGAAGAATCAGAATTATCTCTACCTGATGATGGTGATGATAGTGATCATTGTGAAAAACCCATCAAGGACATTCCTGCCGTCGTGAACATCGCAAACAGCAACATAACAAATGATGAAGCTTTTGATCTAGAGGAAGAAGTGAAGGTACATGTAACGGCTGCGAACACCTCTATCGTCGACAGTAATTTCACTACCGCAGTTGCGGAAACGATAAAGTCTCCATCCCGCGGCAACACCACTGTCGAGAAAGAAAGCATCGAGGTCAAGGAAGAGAAGAAGCCAATCGATGTGAGAGCTGCAGCCCGAGAGGTAATTTCTGCCAATGATGATGCCGAAAAAGAACTACTCTCACTACGAAAACAATGCGCCATTCTCAGCCACAAACTATCCCGAAGCGAGGAACTCCGCAGGGCTCAAACTGACGAGCTTAAAACTTCATTGAAGTCGGAGAAAATCTTAAGAGGCCTAAATGCTGATTGGACTCGTCGCATGTCTGATGCGCGGAAGGAAATGGACGAGGAAAAGGCCGAATGGAATAAGGATTTTGAGGAGAAGAAAAAGAGCTGGGAAGAGGAAAAGAATGGGTTGGAGGAAAGATTGAAAGCGTTAGAGTGCGAGAAGGAAGAACTGCAATTTCGATTACAAAGTCTGAACAATATTACCTTTGTCGCGAATTTGTTTTGCGACTTATTGAAAGAAAGAGTGAGAAGCAAGTTGTCACATACAAGGAATCGGCTCTTTCCAGGTCAGACTACGAATACATCGTTGGCCTTAAACGAGACTCAGACGTTTGTTTTTTCTTCGCCTAATCTAACTTGGAGAAGGCTAAGATATGGAAAGAAAGCCCCGAATCGCATGCTGACAGTCGGCGGTGCATCTGAGCGACAACGAGCTAGTCGAGCGTTGAGATTATTCAGTTGGGCGCGGGCTATCAAAGGCAACAACGGAGTCAGAAACTCAGCGGACAATCAGAAGAATACGCAGAATGAAGAGGATGAAAGTTCATCACCATCATCAAACATTTCTCCCCCGCCAGGACTTGAGCCTCTCGCTCCTCTCTTGGTGACAAAGAAACGGCGTATACCCAAACGGCTATACGCAGAGAAGAAATCGGCGTGGAAAAGCCCATCGCTAGTACCAAAGTTCTTGAGATGACTTGATAGATGACTTGATGCATAGCTAATAATATTCACAACAGTTACATAGTAGAAAACGATCTTGGAGTCATTCAACATTCAATAGTCAATAGCAGGTCAATAGCCTTCAAACAACATTGAGTCCTTATCTGCCCAATACAAAATATGACCCTGCTCAAACCCTACAGAGAACTGTACCCCTTTCAATTATGAGATGAGTTCTCCCTAGAGAGAAAAAAGAGAGAAGAGCAACTTTTTCATCGTGGGTGTTGTACTTCTCTTTTAAATCAAAAATGGGTAATCAACTCAACGATGAACGATGATCCAAGATCCAAGAGATAAATCACGGTCATAATCAGCCCACCCACTCCACCCAGGCCAGTACCCAGCACTCTCGCTCTTTCACTCTGCCGCCGCAACTTCTGTTGTGAATATCTTACTAAGGTTCTGCTCTACCGTGGCGCTGAATTTTCTGGGCAATTTTGTCATACACCGACGGTTAATTTGATCTTCTCCAAAAAATCCCAACAATCATGTCAATGAATATCTTCCGCCTGTGTGGAGACATGTGCCATGTCTTTTCAATCATTGTGCTCCTCCTCCGACTTCGCGTCGCCCGTAATGCCCAGGGCATCTCCCTCCGCACTCACGAGCTTTTTCTCCTAGTCTTCCTTACGCGGTACACGGACCTCTTCACCACATTCTACAGCCTCTACAACTCTGTTATGAAAGTTCTATACATCGCCTCCACGTCTAGCATTGTTTATGCAATTCGTCTCCAGGAGCCGATTTGTTCCACCTACGATAGGGCTCAGGATACTTTTCGTCATTGGGCATTTGCAGTGGCGCCCTGTGCTGTTCTCGCGTTGCTAACTCATTTAATTTCCGGTGGGTCACTTTTCAGCTTCGTGGACATTCAGGAGATGTTGTGGACATTCAGCATTTACCTCGAAAGTATTGCAATCCTGCCACAATTGATTGTATTGCAACGTTTCCGCGAGGTTGAGAATTTAACGGGCAATTACATCTTTTTCATGGGATCGTACCGTGCGCTTTACATCGTTAACTGGATCTTCAGGGCGTATTACGAGCCGGGCTATCGTCATCATTATGTGGTTTATTTTTGTGGGGTGTTGCAGACGTTACTGTATGCCGATTTCTTTTATTATTATTTGATGAGCAAGAGGAGAGGAGGAAAATTTAGTTTGCCAACTGCCGCTCAGCAAAAGTAAAGAAGGATCGGAACAGTTTCAATTTCAATGCGCACCTGAGCGAGAATATCAGGCTGAGACTAGTCATTTGCAATAAGGTTGGGACTATATAGTCATTTGCAAATAGAGGAGTGATTGACATGATAGGGATGATTATGGAGCAGCGTCATTTTCGTTTGAGTAATGACCTGCCCAATTCATCCTTTCTCTTCAAGCGATGGGTAATTTATAAGACGACAACGTATTCCTTGTAAACATTACCGATGCAGCTTTGCAGTGAACAAATGAGCACCTCTCTAACCACTACACACTAGCCAGTATTTTCTATTCGAGCTTACGCTTATTACCACCTACTTAAGTACTTGTTCAATAGATCATAAAGATTTTCATGCAAATTACTCTCATTTACTACGTTTTGTACAGACTACATATGCAAAAATGATACAACGCACTTATAAATGAAGATTTTTGCGTATTTATCATTTATATACACTGCCACTGCTAAGTAACCTCTCCTGCCACCAAATCAACTCGCAGGTTGAAGGTTGAGTATATATGAAACGTTCAGGGGACAAGAGTGGTGAGTCTTCAGCTTGATCAACCAAGCATACTAAGGATCTGATCTAGTACGCTTTTCCCAGTGGTAATCTCAACAGAGAACAACACGAGAGCTGCAATCATGGCAATTCTGCTGACACTCAACTCAACTGCAGCCAAAGTCTCATAGAGATCAGTGTCGGAAGTGCGAGAACGACGCGGTAGATCCAAATCTTTGTTGTAAGAAATTATTGATTCTGCTGGCGACTGCGACAAAGGCTTGCCGCAAATAGGAATCAATGACGACGTTTGTAATGAGAATTCTGCTGCAGTAGCGTCTCTTGCATTGACCGCTTGGGGAGGAGTTGTGATACCGAACGCCCCAGTTGGCACTCGCATTTCATCATCCAGCGGTATGCTGCTGTGTAGTCTACTTTGGCAATGACTATTGTCATTACTTGATGTTGCAATCCTTTGCACAAAAGCGCGCCCACCAAACGAAAAAGCATTGGCCGAGAAGATGAAGAATAATTCCAAAAGGACGACGAGGAGGAGACTGTTGGTATGCGCTCTAGAATTCATGGTTGTAATGGTGAAAGGAGGAGGAAGATTGTTGGAGGATTGTAGTGAAGTGTAGTACTATGATGAGGAGACTTTTGACACATCTATTGATTGACCTTCTCCTGCTGCTTGCGCTGCTTTTCAGCTTCTTATCCAAGACATCATTGGCATTTTGGATTCGGATTGGGAATTCCGGTGCCGGATCATGCAAGCCTTCTGTTGGCGAATAATGAGCGAACATGTCACAGGCCATGGTGTACTTATGTACAGAGGGCAGTGTTTCTCACCTACTACACCGAAAGGAGAAGATAAAGATAAGATGGTTAGATAGTTGGCTTGGGCCTTGCCCTTTCCACCTCTCCCTATTGTAAGTCTAAAGCAAGTGGCACGCGCAGGGAGATAATTGTGCAGCATCTCACATACCTTTTCTCCAGGTAACCAGGGAACCAGGTAACATAGTAAGGAAGATCTTGAAGTCGAAGTGCGTTTAAGGAGATTATGATGTAAACTGACGCAGTTGCTCAAGCTGAGTTTCTACAGGTAACAATAGTTAAAATCTTAATGTCTCAGTACATTTGTCTTGAGGAGGTTACGAACTGGTTCAAGCTACTATTCGCGTCAATAATGGCCCCAACGAAAGAGACAAGGCAGTCGCGGTAGCATAGCCAAACACGCCCACAAGCAACGCAGGCAAAGTCAGACGGTTCCATTCTTTTGCTTGTGCCATTGCAGCCGCCGTTGTGGGCCCCCCTACATTTGCGTTCGAAGCTAGATAGAGCTCGTTTGGATCTAATCGAAAGATACCTCGACCAATACCAATTAAGAAGACGAAATGAATCGCGATTTGCATCATTGAAAATGCTACAAGAGAAGGAGCTCGACGGAGAACTAGGAGGAGCGACCCAGATGCACCAGACGCAGCAAAGAACATCTGTAGAAAGAGAATTCCAATAGCTGAACCAGAGGATCGAAGTTTCTTAAACCATTTTGGATGTATTGTTGCAGCGAGTACTGTGACAATAGAAGTTATCACCATTGACGAAAGAGACGGACATATTGCTCTTGTCAGCAGTTCTCCAATCGTGACAAGACATGATGCAGAAGCGATAGAATAAGCTATCGATGATGTTGTAATTTGATTTGGTGTCTCTCCATTTGCAACCACAATATCATCTCCTAGAGAAGGAAGGTTCAACGTTTCTTCTTTGCTGCTGGAAGATGTTTTTGCGCCTGTCTCACCAGCCTTTGCAAGATAAAATAACATTGCAAAATAGAGAGCCACAACAACGTTATCGGCTGCAATTGCACATTTGATGGAGCATTGTAAGTTTCGAGAGTGAAAATGTGTTATCAATTTCGTATCGCCAAGTATTATCTATGTTTGAGTTTTTCTACTTACCTGCAATTGCGGCGCTGACCACACTTCCATCTATGTTCAACGTATCTGCTACAGCCACGAAGTTGATCGCTCCTCCAATGTGCCGGGAGTTTAACGCGCACGCTACTTTCCATCCATCTTCTCCTAAACTTGTCAACGGTATCAGTGAGAATGTAGCAATTGTTCCAATAATTGTTGACACAGCACCAACTATAAATGCTAATAGCAACGAGCCAGCATCTCTTATCACTCGTCTTATATCGGAATCGAACAAAAACAGTGGCACAGCAAGAGGTACGAGGTATTTGTTGATAAACCCGTAAACTGGCGATTTGAAGGGTAAGATTCCAACGTTTGCAAGCACTAGCGAAATCAGCATGGTAACAAGTGGAGCTGATAGAGCTTTTCCAAATGTAGTCTTTTGCTCCATAGCAATACCAGAGGCCGACACAATCAATAACGTCGTTAAAACAAAGTTAACGTCTCCATGAAGTGCTGATGTTGCTAATGATGACGGCGATATGGCTGCTTTTAAAGGCATTGCTGAGCGATCATGTTGTTGTGTAATGGGTTGTGTCAGTATTTGATGGCGATGGCGTACTTTCTGAACTGATGGCATCGGAGCAGACATAAAGCCATTTACATTTCTGGTGGCAGCCATTAAAATCGTCGTCCATAGCATCAGATGAAGCGATGTACGCCTGCTGTTAGCATTCTGCGTCATGGTTGTAATAAGATAACGCCGATTTATCCACTACCAACCTGTTTGTGCGGCAAGATGGGAGATGGGCGCTCGTGATGCCTTGCCAATGGATCTTTTTTCTTTTTTGAAGGATTTGCCGGTGATGATGCGGATCTTTGTTAACCCTTATTTTAACCCTTGGGATTGCCCCTATCCAAATTCGAAATCCACAGTGTTATTGTTGAGATAACAACCAGACCATGACGGACACCCCAGCAGCAGCCGCTGCGGCCACGGCCTACAACACGAGATCCATGATGAATCTTTGCTCGCTCGATCCTCCCAAGTATGGCTGGACAGCATGTGGAGGCATCGCATCGATCCTCGACCCTCATGAAATGGCACGTCGACGTGAAGCGAAAGAGACATTTTTGATACGCCAGCGTGGGCAGCTGGAGGAGGCCAGGAAGCACGAACACGAAGCAGCAATGCTGCTAGATTCTAGGCGATCCAGTCAGGAGGGCAGCAAAGACAGCGAATCCACACAGAAACAGAATTTTGTGTCTGCTAAAAAATACTACACCATTACTGAACCGACAGCGGCTGTGAAGACATCGGATGAGAATAATGTCAGTGTCAGCGACATCAAGGAAAAATCCAGCGACATCACCAGCAATACGAACAATGGCAGCAGCAGCAGCAACGAGAACATCTCTGGCAATGATCAAAAAACGATGAAAAAAATCACCATCCAAAAAATGAATAAAGAGACAGGCCTCATTGATATCTACACGTATCACAAAGGCCGCGTGGGAGATGAAGTGAGGGATCCCAAAACTGGTGAACTGCTGTGTGATTCTGACCCAGTCGATACTAATCACAAATGGATTCCACCCAAGATGCTAGTTAAGGTTACGGTATCATTTCCATTGGGAGATCCAGATGAAGAGGAATATCAGGACTCGGATTTATCCGATGAGGAGGAGGATGCTCAAAATAATATCAATAAGGGTGAATTTCAAGGAGGAGATTTGTCGATGCGCAGCACTCCCACCCGTGCATCGCTGAGTAAGTCAAGGTTTAGTAGATCATCGACCGATGGGAACACTTTGTCAGGAAGTCCTGACAAAATAGACAAGTCTGCTGACAAGGAACTTCCCCGATTCGTCCAAACCGTTGATTGGGATCTTGGTGATCCTTCTACGCCAACTGCGGAGGAATACGCAGCAAACATTGCCTCTGAATTTGGACTCACCTTTCCACAAACGATGGATCTCAAAGAATCCATACAGAAACAGCTAGCGGATTTCACGCATCGTCAACCACATTTTTACGCACCCATCAAGATTTTGGATCCCTATGGAAATGAAAGACCCAACGCTGCCTTTGGACCACCCGAGCGTCATTGCGGCTCTGTTTGTGGCAGTGGAAACAAACTTTCCATTCGACGATCCACATCTGGAGCATCTTCTTCGAGGAGGTCCACAGGGGGAGTATCGTCCTCATCATCACGTGGCGCGGTGAAGCCGGATAGGAGAGGGATCAGCGTTGTCCCCAAGGATCAGATTGAAGGACCTAATAAAAGTGGAAATAAGTTTGCGGAGGAAATCCTGAAGAGATGCAAGCAAAGCTCCAAATCACTTTCAACTGAACTGATCAGTAAGGGGCAAGCGGCGCTGTCGATCCAAAAGAATGAAGTTTGTCACATTTGCCATAACCGCAAGGATACTGTACTGTGTTTTCCCTGCGGTAGACATGCTTATTGCGATTATCATTGTGGCGTGAGTATTATTTCATTGTTCTTGCACGACATGTTTTTCGGAATCAACTCTATGCTCACTCATTCTCATTCTAATTCTTTGTCTCTGGTTTTATCCAACAACAGTCAAGACTCAGCTTCCGCGCAGGCGATTACGACCCCAAGAATCCCACCAGTCTCCCGATAGATTATTGTCCAGTCTGCACGCTTCATTGCACTTGTTCGAGGTGTATTCGCCGACTTGAGACTCTTGCTGGGAAGTTGGAAGAACAATGCAACAAACAGAAGTGCGGACCAGGCGAGGTTGTGATGGAAGGTTTGACACAATTGTGCGCTGACGGTTCAAGACATGGGATTACCAACAACAAGAAAAAATCAAAGGATAAGCAAGATAAGAAGCGACGTCGATCGGATGAAGGCGATGATAGCACACCAAGGCCGCCATCTGCTTCGCGTTCTTCGAGGTCGTCTCCTATTCAACTCGAGGATGGCAAACCGCCGAAGAAACAACGAAAGTCTGAACCAACTCCTGGACCAGTGCCGGTATTGAAAGTGCACCCTTCCGAATTTCCTGTTGAGCTGGTTGGTCTGACAGATGCAGATCCTTCCGACCCAGAAGATATGACCAAAATATTCACGCCGGGAGGTGCATTTGATGCCGAGGATTCATCTTCTCCTGGTTTTCCTCTTGTGACAAAAGCAGCAAGTAAATACCAAGATATCATTGAAGTGCAGATTGAAAAGAGCTTTCTCATGAACTGCGCTTTGTGTAACGAAGAAGGAACGGACGAACGCATCTGTTGCAGCAACTGCCCAAGGGCTTTTCACACAAAGTGCTTTGAACAGTCGACATCGGCAGTAACATTTCGAGAGTGCAAGCGTTGTGGGAACGACCGCGAAATCCTTCCCGAGGATGAGATACTCGAATCTATTGCTATCAATGAAAAGATCAAATCGGCATATTCGCACCTTGCCAACACTCCCAACTTTATATTTTGTGGTGTTATGCTCAGCCAAATTTTGGATATTCTCGAAAAACTGAAAGGTTACGATTATGGTTGGGTATTTGCTGAACCTGGTAAGAAAGTAACGCAGAGTCGGAATCTCTTTTTTGTTTAGCTATGACATAATCTCAACCTGTCTCCTGTTTTCGTCATTTGCAGTGAACACGGACGAAGTTCAAGACTATCTTGAGGTCATCAAACGTCCAATGGACTACTCTACCATCGCCCTAAGATTGGAGCTAGCCGCATACGGATCAGAATCAGAGCAAAGCTCTATCAACGGTGTGGATGCCAACATGGACCCTATGGAAGTGATTCTGCTCAATGTTCTTTGTGATGTAGACCAAGTTCACCAGGTGCGGATAGAGTTCGTGTTTGCTTCGTTTTCCATTGCCTGTATATTTATATCTCATCAACCGCTCTTTCTTCATTTTCACAGAATTGTTTTATCTACAATCTCAAAGACTCGGCATTTTATCGTGCTGGCGTTGTCCAACATAAAAAGTGGAATTCCTATTTCGAAAAGTACATCAAAGAGCGCCTCTTAGGATCAATGAGCGTCCAATCCGGCTTTAACAAATTTCGCCTAAATTGCGAGCAAGCACTTGCGGCGCTTAAAAACGGCCAAAGGTTCATCAAGCCGAAGCAAGGCAATGGTGTTAATTGTAGGCAATATGCGGTGTTCGACCCAGACACTAAGAGAATTATCAAGCAGTACACTTCGAAAGCATCTGCTAGATTGGCCGCCTTGGCTCTTCATTCCGCTGGTTATCAGTGTGAGTGGGATCTCACCGAGCAAAATGCCAAAAGTCGCGTAGATGTTGCTCGCGACCCGAAGAAGCTATTGTTCGGATATCAATGGATCCCTACCGATGACCTGAAAAGTGGAAAGTTCAAGATGAAGGAAGCTGATCCTTACGTCCGCAATAGCGAGCTGAAGTCGCCCACTAATACTGCAAACGTGCTTATCTTGAAAGAAGACACTGTGTCTGGAGCTGAGATTCGCGGGTTTGAAAGCGAAGAGTCAGCTTATCAAGATTGGTTGCAGGAAAGAACATCATCTGTTGCTGCACCAGATGATAATGCAGAAGACATCAATATCTCTGCATTCGTGAAAAGTTACCTTGATGGACAGGCGTCAATCAACGGCATAATTTGGAAGAGAGTTCTTCCTCGCCAAAGTCCAGTGCCAGAGCTTGCTCCTTCTCTGTAATATTACTTGTCCGAGACAGCGACATAATATTTTTTACGTAACAAACGATAATACATAGTAAGAGCGAAAACATATGTTTTCATTAACTGCATCTAATGTCACCGTCCTTTCTCTTTCTTCTTTGAATCCCCATTCCGTAATTTCTTCATCATCTTCGCGGGGACCTTCCCTTCAATTGACCCATTATTCATCCAAACTTCAGCCCCAAGATCGCTACCTTCGGTTTCCCATCGCGAAACTTCTACTTCTTTACTTTTCTCTTTAAACGAAGAATCCACCATGTCAACATCTGACGCTCTTTCAGGAACTATCTCTTCGTCTTTTGAGGTCATGTCTTCTCTCATAGATCGTTGGAATACCTGTTGAGCTCTGCGATAATTTCCAGCTCGCTCTTCCATTATTTCATAGGCACGCCAAACTGCAGTCTTATCATCACTTTGAGATGAGAAATATTTCAATGTTCTCTCAAAGATAGATCTGGCGTCAACAAAATTTCCCAAATCAGCCTCCATCAGCGCCCAGGCAGTTACTGCAGCTACATTGCGCTGATCAGCATCTAGAGCTCTACTGAAACATCTTCGTGCTGCAGAATGGTCGCCTTCTTGATCCTCGAGCACTCCCCACGCTTGCCATAAACGTGCGCACCTGCGTCCTCCACTTTGACCACCACCAGGTTGTGCACAGGCCCAAATACCTTGCTGAAAGACATCCCGGGCAACTTTTGCGGTGTTGTATCGAGTTTCAAGAACACCCCACGCTTGCCACACTGGTGCATGCCTTTTGTCTACTTCAGTTCCTCTTTTAAGGAGATCTCTGGCTGCGTCAATATCACCTAATTCAACGACATACAAAGCGTAAGCTTGGTAGACACCCGCATCTCTAGGATTGACCCTTAGAGCCCTTTCAAACAAATCTAGTACTCTCCTTGAATTCACTTCATCACTAGGCCGCCGACTCTCCATGATAGCATATGCTTGCAGTACGCGAGAATTCCTTTGATCGAATGTCAACACCTTCTCAAAACATTCTTTAGCAGTGTCGAAGTTGCCACATTCTGATTCCATCACCCCCAGCTGAAGATATGCAGCAGAACATCGAGGGTCAGCTTCCAACGCTTTCCTATAAAGTTCTCTCGACTTCCTAACACTCTTCACATCGTCTTCTTTTCCCTTTTTGTATTCCATACTAGCCCACGCCGTGTAAACGAATGCATTTGGTTTGGCTCCAATACGTTGCAGTTCGCGTTCAGCACTTTGATAACAAGCTCTGCCGGCCTTGGCTCCCTGGCGTAACTCTTTGGTACGGAGTTGAGCCAACGCTACCCACGCTGCAGCATGAGATGGACGCGATCGCAATGCTTGTAGGTATAGCTCTTCTGCTGCGGCAAGATTGCCCATTTTTTGCTCTAACGTTCCCAGTGTCTGCAGCAAAAATGGATTTGGCCCAACATCAGGAATTGTTCCAAGCTTAGGGCCGGCGTCATAACGATCCCTTTTCTCGCTTTTCTTTGTCCTGTTGTCTATTTTCTTCTCCGAAGGACCTCTTACGGTTACGAAACCTCCACTACTCCTCCCAATTCCCTCTTTCAACAAGGCCTTCGCATATTCCAAGTCTCCTCTCCTTTGAGCTATTCGACTCAAACCCAGATAGGCTCTTCCATCGGTTGGATCCATCTTAACAGCTTGTAAATAAAACTCTTGTGCCTCCTCCAATCTACCATGACTCATGTCCTTTTTGGCAAAGTGCACTAATCTATCGACATTGATGGAAAGCGCCTTTCCCAATCGCACGCCTTCACGGAATTGGACCGCGCGTGACGAATCCAACAAAGATGTAGCGTATTCAATTGACATTCCGTCGGAAGATCTTGTGTACCCATATATTCGATCTTCTACCATTCGGGTTAAGTCTTTATCAATACTGAGTGGTTCCGATTCTTTAGTTTCTGCAGTAACAGTTGTGGGAGGCGGAGAAGGTCGAGGCGCAAGCGGAACCCCTACTGATACTGCTGCTGTAAAGGTAGCGTTGGCAATGAAGTTACTTTTCGAGGCTGCTATTGGGACATTTACGGGCGATGGCGCAGGTGTTGTCGGATTAGCCACAGACTCATATGCAGCAGCTGTTGCCATCGCAGTTACACTGGACATATTTTCTTCACTTGCAATTTTTTCTTGATTATCCTTTCTTTTCTTCTCCTCTCGCAATTTATTCAACTCCTCTTCCCTTTCCTTTGTTCTGTGTCAACAAAAACAAAACAATTGTTAGATGATTGAGTATGTCATGAATTTTGATAGAACTTTCTGAAATACAATGAAGCACTGAGACTTACCCGAACAAGTCTTCCCTGACACTCTTCTCATCCAAAACAGGATCAGGAAACAATGAATCAAAACTCCAAATGGAGGGAGGCGCCTGATGCTTCTTCAACGACGTCAATCGCATTTTTTCGTACGTTGCATTGCGTTTCCGACGGGATAGAAGAAGCGCCTTCTCTGAGGGTGAGAGAGGCATCTTGCGATTGTATTTTCGTCGCTTGCCGCCCCCTCTTGTGCGTTTGCCAGCAGCTTTAGTGGTGTTGCTGTTCTTATTGGTGGGTGAAGTTTTCGTCCTTTCAACAGAACCTAACGAGGAATCAATTGTCATCCATGACGTAGCTTGGACTCTCAAGTCCGTAGGAGTTAATCTATCCGGTGCCACGTTTGGAATACTTCTTGGTGATGCTATATATTGAGAAGCCAGCGTGTGAAATTTATTTTTTGTACCGTAGTTATTGATACTGAGCACCGATGGACGAAATGCACATATCATGTGTACATTGATTACAGCTAAAATAACAAGGCACGGCATGACTCTTATTCTCGATCTTGGTTTTATCCTAACCTTGGTGGATGACGTGTGCAATGAATTTAATTTGTTGTGTTCCTTCGAGCTGCTGCAGTTGGTTGAATTTATTGACAATGAACTCTGCCAGTTCCGACACCGGCGCCAACTTTGTTCTTCCTCCACCGACATCATTCCTTCTTTTGCAAAAAGTCTACGTGTAGATAGTCTGACAATTACGTATCAAGCAGAACTTGCTCTGCTATCGGTGGATGAAATAAAAGTGGTCTACCTATGTATTTAGCAAGCGCCGTGGTCCTCCCCATCAAAGATCCTTTTCAATGTTGCCGGAAGACATGTTGCCAGCAAGCAACCTGCGGATGGCATGATGACTCACAACTCCCAAAGTGGAAGAGAGGGAGAAAGATCTCTCTTTCAAGTGGTCTGACCTCC
>Ga0209652_1001618_pt1 | contig 18240 bp, 13 predicted proteins | sample SaaInl74LU_5_DNA_FD_184641 | JGI IMG/M metagenome (GOLD analysis project Ga0209652, IMG submission 184641) | Marine microbial communities from expanding oxygen minimum zones in the Saanich Inlet - ESP_74LU_5_DNA (SPAdes) (version 2) | ecosystem: Environmental > Aquatic > Marine > Intertidal zone...
TACTGCATTTATGTGGGAGAGTAGGTCGCTGCCTTTCTTTATTCTGATTATAATATCAGAAATTATAAACCTCATACTTTATAGTATGAGGTTTTTTTTTATTCAGCATTATATAATAAAATCATTAAATAAATATATTTATGAATAGATCCATATTACATTTCTACTAAATCACCTGCAATATCTTTTGATGGTAATTCTGTTTTGCCCATTAAGAAAATGTCAACTTGTCTAGCAGCTTCTCTACCTTCGGAAATTGCCCATACAATTAAAGATTGGCCTCTACGCATATCACCAGCTGTAAAAATATTTGGAATATTGGTTTGATATTTTCCATATTCAGCTTTGAAGTTAGAACGTGTGTCTTTTTCGATACCTAATTTATCTGCTAATGTACTTTCTGGACCTGTAAAACCTAATGCTAATAAAGCTAAATCACATGGCCAAGATTTTTCAGTTCCTGCAATTTCTATTAATTGAGGCCTTTGTCCAGGAACCATTTTCCATTCTACATTTACAGTTTTTAAACCAATTAATTTCCCTTTTTCATTTTTGACAAATTCCTTAGTATTAATTAACCAATTACGTTCTACTCCTTCTTGATGAGAAGAGGATGTTTTTAATTGAAGTGGCCAAAAAGGCCAAGGAGTAGTTGGTGAACGATGACCAGGAGGTTTAGGCATAATTTCAAAATTAACTACAGATTTTGCTCCTTGTCTATTAGAAGTTCCTATACAATCAGAACCTGTATCTCCACCACCAATGACAATTACATCTTTATCTGTTGCCATTACTTGGTTTTTTACCTCTTTACCAAACAATACTTTTGTTTGTTGTGTTAAGAAATCCATTGCTTGTACAACACCATCAGCATCTATTCCAGGAGTAGGTAAACTTCGTTTTTCTGTAGCTCCACCACATAAAACTACAGCGTCGAACTTCTTTAATTCTTCAACTTCGTAATTTACGCCAACATTTACATTTGTTTTAAATATTATTCCTTCTGCTTTTAATATAGCTATTCTTCTATCAATAATTCCTTTTTCCATTTTGAAATTTGGAATTCCATAGCGTAATAATCCTCCTACTTCATCATCTCTTTCAAAAACAGTAACAGTATGACCAGCTCTATTTAGTTGTTGAGCTGCTGCTAATCCTGCAGGGCCTGAACCTACAACTGCAATTTTTTTATCAGTTCTTGTTTTAGGAGGTTGTGGTTTAATCCATCCTTCTTTAAAAGCACGCTCAACAATGTTTTTTTCTATATTTTCTATAGAGACTGGGTTTTCTATAATGCCTAATACACATGATTTTTCGCAAGGTGCAGGACATAATCTACCAGTAAATTCTGGGAAATTATTAGTTGAATGTAAAATCCATGATGCTTTTTGCCATTCACCTTGATGAACCATATGATTAAAATCTGGAATAAGATTACCTAAAGGACATCCACTATGACAAAAAGGAATACCACAATCCATACATCGTGAACCTTGTTTTGTTATCTCTTTTTCTGATAATGGAACTGTAAATTCTTTATAATGTTTTACACGATCTTTAACAGAAGTGTACTTTTCATCTTGTCTTTCAAATTCTTTAAATCCTGTTATTTTTCCCATGACATTATACTGTTGTTAATTCTTCTACCATTGGTTCTTCTGTTTCTAATCGCTTAAGTGCTTTTTTGTATTCTGTTGGCATTACTTTAACAAAGTTTTTAATTGAAGTATTCCAATCTGTTAATAAAGAAGCTCCTTTTTTGCTATCTGTATATAAGACATGCTTTTCTATGTTTGCTTTTAAATCTGCAATATCTTCTTCTGAAAGTGATTCGAATTCTATAGTTTCTGTATTACATAATCCATTTATAAATTTATTTTCAGGATCGTAGACATAAGCAATTCCTCCACTCATACCTGCAGCAAAATTTCTACCAGTTTTCCCTAAAACAATCACTTTTCCTCCAGTCATATACTCACAACAGTGATCTCCAACACCTTCTACAACTGCTGTTGCTCCAGAATTACGAACAGCAAAACGCTCACCTGCAATTCCGTTTATGTATGCTTGTCCATTTACTGCTCCAAATAAGCAAACATTACCTACAATAATATTTTCATCGGCAATGAAATCTGCTTGACTTGGTTTTTTTACAATTAATTTTGCGCCTGATAATCCTTTTCCTAAGTAATCATTTGTGTTACCTTCTAGTGTAAACGTTAATCCGAATGCACCAAAAGCTCCAAAACTTTGACCAGCAGAACCAGTAAAGTTGATGTTTAATGTGTCTTCTGGTAATCCTAAATGACCGTAAATTTTTGAAATCTCATTACTTACAATAGCACCAACAGTTCTGTTTACATTTTTAATTGGATATTGAAGATTCATTTTTTCTTTACGATATAAAGCTCTGTGAGAATCTTTTAAAATTGTAAAATCTAAAACATCATCTAAATTATGTTCCTGTTTTTCTGTATTTCTAACAGTCATGTTTTTGTAGGCTGATGGTCTATATAGGATGCTAGATAAATCTAAACCTTTTGCCTTATAGTGTTTTATAGCCTTATTAGCATTTATTTTATGAGTTTGACCTACCATTTCTGCTAATGTTCTAAAACCTAGTTGAGCCATAATTTGTCTTAATTCTTCAGCTACATAGTAGAAGAAATTAATAACGTGTTCTGGAGTGCCTTTAAAATTTTTGCGTAGCTCTTTATCTTGAGTAGCAATACCTACAGGACAAGTGTTTAAATGACATTTACGCATCATAATACAGCCAGAAGCTACTAGAGGGGCAGTTGCAAATCCAAATTCTTCTGCACCTAATAAAGCTGCAATAGCTACGTCTCTACCTGTCTTTAATTGCCCATCACATTCTACAACTATTCTACTTCTTAAGTCATTTAGAACTAGTGTTTGTTGTGCTTCAGATAAACCAAGTTCCCAAGGTAAACCTGCATGTTTTAATGAGGTTAGAGGAGAAGCTCCAGTACCACCATCGTAACCAGAAATTAAAACAACATCTGCTTTAGCTTTAGCAACACCAGCAGCAATTGTACCTACACCAACTTCAGAAACTAATTTTACATTAATTCTAGCTTCACGATTGGCATTTTTTAAATCGAAAATTAATTGTGCTAAATCTTCAATTGAATAAATATCATGATGTGGAGGAGGAGAAATTAAGCCAACAAAAGGAGTAGAGTTTCTTGCAGCTGCAATCCAAGGAAGCACTTTATGTGCTGGTAATTGTCCACCTTCACCAGGTTTTGCTCCTTGAGCCATTTTAATTTGAATCTCTTTTGCATTGGTTAAGTAATGTGATGTTACCCCAAATCTACCTGAAGCTACTTGTTTTATTGCAGAATTTCTACTGTCTCCATTTATGTCTTTTTGAAAACGTCTTCTATCTTCACCACCTTCACCAGAATTAGATTTTCCTCCAATTCTATTCATAGCAATTGCTAGGTTTTCGTGAGCTTCTCTTGAAATTGAGCCATATGACATGGCACCTGTTTTAAATCGTTTTACAATTTCTGTCCAATCTTCTACCTCTTCTAATGGAATTGGGTCTAAATTATCAAATTCAAATAAACCACGAATGGTCATTAAATTTTCTGATTGCTCATTAATAGCCTTAGAATAAACGTCGTAACTTTTTTGATCACTTAAACGAACAGCCTGTTGTAATTTTGCTACAGTTGTTGGATTAAATAAGTGGCGTTCTCCATTTCTTCTCCATCTATAATCCCCACCAATATTTAAACCTAAAGTTTTATCAATTTGATTATCTGGATAAGCTTGTTTGTATCTTTTATCTATCTCTTTTTCTATTTCATATAACCCTATACCTTCTACTCTTGAGGCTGTATAAGGGAAATATTTTTCTACAAATTGTGAATTAAACCCAACTATTTCGAATATTTGAGAACCTCTATAAGAGTGTAATGTAGAGATTCCGATTTTATTCATAATCTTTAAGATACCTTTACCAATAGCAAAGTTGAAATTATCTACGGCTTTTTGCTCATCCATATCTGTGATAAACCCTTCTTTAACCTGCATTCTTATAATTTCATTAACCATATAAGGATTTACTGCACTTGCTCCATAACCAAATAAAGTTGCAAAATGATGTGGTTCACGTGGTTCTGCAGATTCAATGATGATATCAAAAAACGAACGTTTACGAAGTCTATTTAACTGATGATTCACATAAGAACAAGCTAATAAAGCAGGTATAGGTGCGTATTCTTGATTTACACCTCTATCTGATAAAATAATAATATTTGTTTTTCTTTCTAAGGCTTTTTCAACTTGAATTATAATATCATCTAATGCATTTTCTAACCCATTTAATCCTTGTGCTTTAGGATATAAGATTTGAATGGTTTCCGTTTTAAAACTCTCTATATCTATAGTTCTTATTTTTTCTAAATCTGCATTAGAAATTACTGGGTTTTGAATTCTTAATTTTCTACATTGACGTTCTGTAATGCTAAAAATATTTCTGTCTTTTCCTAAGTTTAGACTGATATCTGTAACAATATTTTCACGAATACCATCTAAAGGAGGATTAGTTACTTGTGCAAATAATTGCTTAAAATAGTTAGAGATTAATTGAGGTCTATCTGATAAAACTGCTAAAGGTGTATCTATTCCCATAGAACCAAGTGCCTCTTTTTTGTTTTGAGCCATTGGTGTAATTACCTCTTGTATATCTTCAAAAGTATAGTTAAATAAGCGTTGACGCGTTTTAATATCTATACTTTCTATTGGGCAGGTTTCGTTAGTATAAGGAACATCTTTTAGGTGTAAACGAGTTTTATCTAACCATTCTTGATAAGGTCTTTCTGAAACAATTTTGTTTTTTATTTCTTCATCATCTATAATTCTACCCTCATTCATGTCTACTAAAAACATTCTACCTGGTTCTAATCTACCATGTTTTTTTATATCTGAAGGATCAATGTCAACCACCCCAACTTCAGAAGACATAATTAGTTTTCCGCTTTTGGTTAATGTATATCTAGAAGGTCGTAAACCATTTCTGTCTAATAAAGCTCCAATATAATCTCCATCTGTAAATGGTACAGATGCTGGTCCATCCCAAGGTTCCATAATGCAACCATTATATTCATAGAAAGCCTTTTTTTCTGGAGACATGGTTTTGTGTTTTTCCCAAGCTTCAGGTATCATCATCATCATAATTTCTGGTAAAGACCTATCTGTATGAGTAAGTAATTCTACAACCATATCCATAGAAGCAGAATCTGATTTACCTGGAAGAATAATTGGAAATAATTTTTCTATTTGTGGTCCAAAAACATCACTTTTCATGATTTCTTCACGAACACGCATTCTGCTTACATTTCCTCTTAATGTATTAATTTCTCCATTTTGACACATGTGTCTAAAAGGCTGTGCAAGCTCCCAAGTTGGCATTGTGTTGGTTGAAAAACGCTGATGTACTAATGCCAAACGTGTTACTAAATCTATTTCTTGAAGATCTAAATAATAAGGTCCAATATCTTCAGGCATAATAATACCTTTATAGATAATGGTTGTTATAGATAAACTTGGAATGTAAAAATAGTGCGCTTCAGAAATTTTAGAATTCCTAATTTCGTGTTCTGTTATTTTACGAGCAGCATATAATTTTGCTTTAAATGTTGCTTCATTAATATCTTCTGTTTTACCAATGAAGAGTTGTTCTATAATTGGTTCTGAGGCTAAAGCTATTTCACCTAATTGAGAAGAATCTACAGGAACTTTTCTCCAACCTAAAATAGATAATCCTTGAGCTTTAACTTCCTTTTCAAAAGTTTTTTTACAAAAATCGTGTTGATTAGAAACCTTTGGAAGAAAAACCATACCAACAGCATATTCTCTTTGTTCTGGTAGTGGAAAATCACAGACTCTTCTAAAGTATTCATGAGGAATGTCTATCAATAAACCTGCACCATCACCAGTTTTACCATCTGCACTTACACCACCTCTATGTTCTAGTTTTACCAAAATTTCTAGGGCATCATGTATAATTTGATTTGTCTTTTCTCCATTCAAATTACATATAAAACCTGCACCACAGTTTTCGTGTTCAAATTCTGGTAAATATAGTCCTTGTTTCTTCATTATTCTTTTCAATTATATTCACAAAAATATGTATTTTATTAAAAAAAAATCAATGAATTTAAGATTTTGATATGATTTTTATGATTAAAATAAAAAATTGATAAAAAAAAATTATTTATGATAATTTAAAAGGATTTATTTATCAAATTAATAAAAACTAGAAAAGCGCCTTAAAATTTAAAACTTTTAAGGCGCTTTTTGTTGTGAATGTAAACTTTTAGTGCTCGTTTAATCTAAAATCAGGATAAGCTTCCATTCCATGTTCATGGGCATCTAATCCTTCTAACTCTTCTTTTTCGCTAACTCTTATACCTATAGTTTTCTTTAGTGTAAAGATTATGATAAATGAAGTTAATAAGCAAAATACAGCATAAACACCAACACCAAGTAACTGGCTTAAAAATTGTTCTATACCTGCTAAGTTTCCAAATATACCTACTGCTAAGGTTCCCCAAATACCACATACCAAATGAACAGCAATTGCTCCTACAGGATCATCTAATTTTAATTTATCAATTAAGCTAACAGCAAAAACAATAATAGCACCAGCAATAGCTCCAATGATAATTGCATCTGTTGGAGACATTTGATCTGCTCCTGCAGTTATACCAACCAAGCCACCTAATATTCCATTTAAAAACATCGTTAAATCTAAGTTTTTGTATAAAATTGTAGAAACAAATGCAGCTACAACTCCACCAGCAGCAGCAGCTAAACAAGTAGTAACTAAAGTTAAAGAAGTTAGTTCTGGGTCTGCTGATAAAACAGAACCGCCATTAAAACCAAACCAACCTAACCAAAGAATTAAAACACCTGCTGTTGCTAAAGGTATATTATGTCCAGGAATTGCTTGAATTTTCCCATTTTTAAATTTACCTATTCTAGCTCCTAATAAGCAAACTGCAACAATAGCTGCCCAACCACCAACAGAATGAACTAAAGTAGATCCAGCAAAATCATAAAAAGGTGTGTCTAATTGATCTAAAAATCCACCTCCCCATTTCCATGAACCAGCAATAGGATACACTAAACCAACATAAATTAAGGTGAAAATCATAAAAGGTAAAATTTTCATTCTTTCAGCTACTGCTCCTGATACTATAGTTGCAGCAGTCGCTGCAAACATTCCTTGAAATAAGAAATCTGTCCAATACGTATAGCCTTCATTATATGATAAATCTAAAGAACCCTCTTTTAAAGGAGCTGAAATTCCAAAAATAAAGTCACCTAAATATCCTGCTGCATTTGGCCCCCAAGTAGGATACATTAAATTAAAGCCAATTAAAGCATAAAGTAATAAACCAACTGTTATGATAAAGATGTTTTTAAATAATATGTTTATTGTATTTTTTTGCCTTGTTAATCCTATTTCTAAAAAAGCAAATCCTAAATGCATAAAGAAAACAAGAGCTGTACAGATCATCATCCATACGTTATTTGTAATTAATTCCATGTTTTGTTATTTTGATATTTTTTTTAAAGTTCCACCACCTTTTTCTCCAGTTCTAATTCTGTAAGCTTCTTTAATGTCAGATACAAATATTTTACCATCACCTACTTCTCCAGTTGCTGCTGATTTTAATAAAGCGTCTATCGTAATTTGCTCAAAATCGTCATTAACTACAATAGATAAATATCTTCTTTGAATATCACTTGTGCTATAGCTAACACCTCTATAAACATGTGCTTCTTTTTCGTTTCCTAAACCAGTTACATCCCAATAAGAGAAAAAGTTTACATCAACTTCGTGCAATGCTTTTTTTACAGCACTGAATTTTGATTTTCTAATAATTGCTTCAATTTTTTTCATGATAAATGTTAGTTAGTAATTCTTAAAGTGACGCAAAATAGAAAAAAATATATTTGTCACATTTTCAATCAATTCCATTATTATTTTTTTAAACCCTTATTTTTTTATTTTCAAAAAAAAATGAATGTTAATTTTATTGAAACATAAAAACACACAGAATAAACTGTGTGTTTTTTAAATATTCAATAAAAGTGTACTCTTACTAATTATCTATCTTCATCAATCTCTCTTACTCTTTTTCCAGGATAAGCAATTGATCCATGTTCTGAGATATCTAAGCCTTCTATTTCTACTTCTTTAGAAACTCTTAAGCCCATTGTTGCTTTTAAAATTCCGAAAACAATAAAAGATAATACAACAGCCCAAACTGCATATGCTAAAGCACCAAGAGCTTGTACTCCTAATTGAGAAGCTCCACCACCATTAAATAATCCAATGCCAGTATCACCATTAATTCCCCATAGACCAATAACTACTGTTCCCCAAACACCAACTACACCATGTACAGAAGCAGCACCAATTGCATCGTCAATTTTAAGTTTTTTCTCAATAATTTCAATAGAGAAAACTACTAAAATACCACCAATTAAACCAGCCATTACAGCTCCTATGTCAGACATATTACCACAACCAGCAGTAATACTTACCAAACCAGCTAAAGCACCATTTAATGTCTGAGATAAGTTAGGTTTTCCATACCAAATCCAAGTAGTAATTAAAGCACCTAAACCACCTGCAGCAGCAGCTAAATTTGTTATTAATACAACGTTTGAAGCCCCAACAGCATCTGCACCACCCCAAGCTAATTGAGATCCACCATTAAAACCAAACCAACCTAACCATAAGATAAATACACCTAATGTTGCTAAAATTTGATTGTGTCCTGGTATAGGTAATACTTTTCCATTAACAAATTTCCCAATTCTTGGTCCTACCATAATTGCACCTACTAAGGCAGCCCATCCACCAACAGAGTGTACAATAGAAGAACCAGCAAAGTCAATAAACCCTAATTTAGTTAACCAGCCTTCTCCTTGCCATTGCCAACCACCAGAAATTGGATATATAAATGCAGTTATCACTACAGAGAAGATAATATAAGTTGTGTATTTTGTTCTACCTGCAATTGCACCAGAAACTATTGTTGCAGCTGTTGCAGCAAACATAGTTTGGAAGAATAAATCTGCTCCTTCTCCTTGAAATAATCCGCTCCAGAAGAACCATCCATTAGAAGTGTCTCCATACATTAATGAATACCCTATTAGCCAAAAACTGATAGAACCTACACAGATATCTAACAAGTTTTTCATTGCAATGTTAACTGCGTTTTTTGATCTTGTCATACCAGATTCAACTAATGTGAATCCTGCTTGCATAAAGAATACTAAGATACCAGATAAAAGCATCCATAACATTCCCATATCTCCATTTACTTGTTCTAAAACTTTTGCGGCTTCAGAAGGCGTTTCTTGAAATAATGTTAATAATAAACTCATTTTATATTAATTTTAGTTAGTTATATAGTTTTTCTTAGAAAGAATAAACAGCTGCTAATGTTAATGTAGAAGTACTACTCTTAGCAGGGAAAGCTTCGATTAAACCATCATCAGAAGAATCGAATCTTAAGTCTGTAATAAATTTAAAGTTGTCTGTAACGCTTACATTAGATGTTAATGTAAATGCAGAAACAGAAGCATCACCAGCACTTGAAGTAGTTTTAAAGAATTCTGGTCTAAAACCTAAAGAGAATTTTTCTGAGAATGCATTTTGTAAATATAAAGCTACACCTTGGTATCCAGCATCATCATTACTTGAATTAGCGTAAGCAGCATTTATACCAACATAAAAAGAATCAGATAAATCAAATCCTCCTGTATAATCTAAAAAGATCCAATCTTTAGCAGAAGTAGCATCTACAGCACCAGCAATAAAATTTAAATATTGACCTTTATAGCCAATTTGTGCACCAAATTGAGTTGCATCTGCAAAGTTACCATCTGCACTTGTTAAAGCATGTGCATTTGTTAAAGCTGCCATTAATGAGAAATCTTCAGATACTGCATAATCTAATTTTACACCAGTGTGTGAAAATGGACCTGCATTAAATAAATAAGATACAGTGTAGTTAAAGTTTGCAGCTGGTGAAATAACTTCGTAACCTAAGAAAGTATTAAACTGACCAGCAGTTACTGTTAATTTTTCACTTAAATTATAGTAAACGTATAATTGATTAATTGCTCCTGCTAAGTTAGCATCATCTGCTCTTGGACCAAAAGCTAAATCTGCAACAACACCTGCTTTTCCTTTTTCGTAAGAAAATACTGTATTAGCAAATCCTAAACCAAAGGCATTTGCATTACCTGGATTTGCAATTAAAATCCCTGGTGTTCCAGTGTCACCTGTAAAATTGGTTGTACCATAAACATCTATTGTTCCACTTAAAGTAAATTTTCCTTTTTCTTCTTGAGCGCTCATTACTAAGCTAACAGCTAAGAATAATGAAGTTAAAATAATTTTTTTCATAATAATGTTTCGTTTTAGTTTTTACTGATTTTTATTATTTGAACGCTGTAAATGTATATATTAAAATCACAAAAACAAGGGGGTTGTTTTTCGAAAACGTTGTTATTTTATTTGATACCCTCAAAAAAAGTGGGGTATAATTACGATAAGTGTATTTTTTGGTTTTTGAAGGTTGTAAAATATAGAGTTCAAAAAAAAGAAGGTATTTTTTTTGAGATATCCATAAAAATGAACTTTTTGTAAAAAAAAATGTAATTATTATACATTTGCACTTATGAAATATTCAAAAAATTATGTTGTTTGTTTACAATTCCTCGGTTTTAGGTTTTCTGGATGGCAAAAGCAGAAAAATGCAAAAACACTTCATGAAATGGTTGACAAGTCTTTGTCTTACGCTTTAGGGAATGATGAGTTTAAAACATTAGGAGTCGGTAGAACCGATGCTAAAGTTTCTGCTAACTCATATTACTTTCAGCTTTTTATGAATACTGAATTAATAGAGGATTCGTTCTTAAGCGTTTTTAATGAAAACCTTTCACCAGATTTTAGAGCTTTATCAATGAAGCAGGTTGATGCTTCTTTTAATATTTTAAATGCGGCTAAACAAAAAGAGTATCATTATTATTTTTCTTTTGGAGATAAAAACCATCCTTATGCAGCGCCTTTTTTAACTAATATTATGGATGACTTAGATATTGAGACTATGCAAAAAGGAGCTAACTTGTTTAAAGGAGAGCATTTTTTTGATAAATATTGCACAAAACCATCTGCAAAAACAATTTTAAAAAGAACTATTGATTCTTGTGAAATCGTAGAAAATACAATTTTAAAAGCTAATTTTTTTCCTAAAAAAAGCTATGTTTTAAAAGTGAAAGGAAAAGGTTTTTTACGATATCAAATTCGATTAATAATGGCAACATTGTTTGAGTTAGGTAAAGGAAATTTGACTTTAGAATTTATAGAAGATTCTTTAAAAGAAGATAATGATAAAAAATATTTAAGAAATATTGCTCCTGCCTCTGGATTGCAATTGTATAATGTTGAATTAGATATATAAAAAAATCCATCTTAAATTTTAAGATGGATTTTAGTTTTATATAGCTATTAGTTTATCCTTTTATAACTCCTCTAGAAATTACAATTTTTTGAATTTCTGAAGTACCTTCATAAATCTGAGTAATTTTTGCATCACGCATTAAACGCTCTACATGGTATTCTTTTACAAAACCATTACCACCATGAATTTGAACAGCTTCAACAGTTTGTTCCATAGCCACTTTAGAAGCGTATAATTTAGCCATAGCAGAAGCCATGTCGTAATTTTTACCTTGATCTTTTTCGTAAGCAGCTTTCATTACCAATAATCTAGCAGCTTCGATTTCTGTATACATATCTGCTAATTTAAAAGCAATGGCTTGATGATTACAGATTTCTGTACCAAAAGCTTTACGTTCTTTAGAGTATTTTAATGCTAATTCGTAAGCACCAGAAGCTATACCTAAAGCTTGAGCAGCAATACCAATTCTACCACCAGAAAGTGTTTTCATGGCGAATTTAAACCCAAAACCGTCTTCACCAATTCTGTTTTCTTTTGGTATTTTAACATCGTTAAACTGTAAAGTATGTGTATCAGAACCACGAATTCCTAATTTGTCTTCTTTAGGTCCAATGTGGAATCCTTCCATGCCTTTTTCTACGATAAAAGCATTAATTCCTCTATGTCCTTTTTCTCTATCTGTTTGAGCAATGACTAAATAAACATCAGAACGTCCACCATTTGTAATCCAGTTTTTTGTACCATTAATAACATAATGGTCTCCTTTATCTATGGCAGTTGTTGCTTGTGAAGTAGCATCAGAACCAGCTTCTGGTTCACTTAAACAAAAAGCTCCAATTTGCTCTCCTGTTGCTAATTTTGTTAAGTATTTTTGTTTTTGCTCTTCTGTACCATAAGCTTGTAATCCATAACAAACTAGAGAATTGTTTACAGAAACCATAACAGAAGCAGAAGCATCTATTTTAGAAAGTTCTTCCATAACTAATACGTAAGAAATAGTATCCATACCACTTCCTCCATATTTTGGATCAACCATAATACCCATAAAACCAAGATCTCCCATTTTTTTTACTAATTCTTGAGGAAACTCTTGTTTTTCATCACGTTCTATAACACCTGGTAATAATTCTGTTTGAGCAAAATCTCTTGCAGCATCACGAATCATTAAATGTTCTTCTGTTAAGCTAAAATCCATAAGATATATTTTATTAAATTCTTAATTTTGGAGTGCAAAGATATCGATTTCGTAACATATTTTCAATAGACTTTTATTATTTTTACATATATGATGAAAAGTAAAGTTTTTTCTATTGGTATAATGTCTGGCACCTCTTTAGACGGAATAGATTTGGTTTATGTTTCTTTTAATGAAAAAAACTATAAAGATTTTTCAATAATTCATGCAGAAACTATTCCTTATGCTAGAGAATGGAAAGAGTTTTTGAAAAATGCGATTTATAAAGATGAAAGTGATTTAAAAGAACTTGATATTATTTATGGAAAATATTTAGGGCAAACCATTCAGAATTTTATTTACAATTACAAAATTGATAAAATTGATTTTATAGCTTCTCATGGGCATACTATTTTTCATGAACCAGAAAAAGGAATAACACTTCAGATTGGTAGTGGAAAAGAGATTGCAAACATTACCAAGCAAAAAGTAGTTTGTGATTTTAGAACACAAGATGTAAAATTAGGTGGGCAAGGAGCACCTTTGGTACCAATAGGAGATGAGCTGCTTTTTAGTAATTATCAATATTGTATCAATTTAGGTGGTTTTTCTAATGTATCTTATCAAAAAGATGGTCAAAGAATAGCTTTTGATATTTGTCCGGTTAATATTGTACTAAATTACTATGCAAATAAATTGGGTTTTGCTTATGATGCATCTGGTAAAATGGCAGCTTCAGGGCAAATAAATAAACAACTTTTACAGCAACTAAATGATTTGAGTTTTTATGAGAAAGAGCCTCCAAAATCCTTGGGTTTGGAGTGGGTAAAATCTTCTGTTTTTCCAATTTTAGAAAAATCTGAATTAGATGTAAAAGTAATTCTAAACACCTTTGTAGAGCATATTGCCATCCAAATTAGTAAAGTAATTATCAATAGTAATTCAGTATTATTTACTGGTGGTGGAGCATACAATACTTTTTTGATGGAAAGAATAGCATATCACTCAAAAGTAGAAATTAATTTACCAAAAGAAACACTTATCGATTTTAAAGAAGCATTAATTTTTTCTTTTCTAGGATTGTTAAAATTAAAAGGAGAAATTAACTGTTTGAAATCGGTAACAGGAGCTTCAAAAAACCATTCTTCAGGTGTTGTTTTTTGTCCATAGCTTTTTTTTAAAAAATTTTAAGAATCACTTTTTTTACATTAAGTTTGTAAGTAGTAGTATAGTATAATAATAATTCTAAAAACTTATTTTAAATGAATCAGCTTTAACTTTAATAATCAGATAATTACATGGGTTTTGCACAATGAAAAAGATGATATTAAGTTAAAAATTTTATAAATTAGGAATGAAAGAATTATTAAAAAAATACGAAAATAAACAACCAGAAATTGTATTTCATTGGAAAGATGCTGAAACTGAAGCAGAAGGTTGGACAGTTATAAACTCACTTAGAGGAGGTGCTGCTGGTGGTGGAACAAGAATGAGAGAAGGCTTAGATATGAACGAAGTTTTATCTTTAGCTAAAACTATGGAAGTAAAATTTACAGTTTCTGGACCAGCAATAGGTGGTGCTAAATCTGGTATTAATTTTAACCCACATGATATTCGTAAAAAAGGAGTTTTAGAACGTTGGTATAAAGCTGTAGCGCCTTTGTTAAAAAGTTATTATGGTACAGGAGGTGATTTAAATGTCGATGAAATTCATGAAGTAATTCCTATCACTGAAGAAAGTGGAGTTTGGCATCCTCAAGAAGGCGTTTTTAACGGTCATTTTAAACCAACAGAAGCAGATAAAATAAATAGAATTGGTCAATTAAGACATGGGGTTATTAAGGTAATAGAAGATGAAAAATTATCGCCATTAGTAACTAAAAAATATACTGTTGCAGATATGATTACAGGTTTTGGTGTTGCAGAAGCTGTTCGTCATTATTACGATATTTATGGAGGTAGTGTAGTTGGAAAAAGAGCAATAGTGCAAGGATTTGGAAACGTTGGTTCTGCAGCAGCTTATTATTTAGCTGAAATGGGAGCTAAAGTTGTTGGAATTATTGATAGAGATGGAGGAGTAATTAATGAAAACGGCTTTTCTTTCGAAGAAATTAGAGCACTTTTCTTAGCTAAAGATGGTAATACTTTAGTAGCAGATAACATGATTCCGTTTAACGAAATCAATGATAAAATTTGGAACTTGCCTTGTGAAATTTTTGCACCTTGTGCAGCTTCAAGATTAATTCAGCAAGAACAAATTAATGAAATGATAGAAACTGGTTTAGAAGTCATTTCTTGTGGAGCAAACGTACCTTTTGCAGATAAAGAAATTTTCTTTGGTTCTATTATGGAAGATACAGATAAAAAAGTAAGTCTTATTCCAGACTTTATTTCTAATTGTGGTATGGCTAGAGTTTTTGCTTACTTTATGGAAAGAAAAGTAGAAATGACAGACGAAGCTATTTTTAATGATACTTCAGAAACAATAAGAAAAGCATTAGAAAAGACTTTTGAAAAAAGTCCTTATAAAACAAATATCAGTGAAACAGCGTTCGAAATTGCGCTAGAACAATTAATATAATTTAAAATAGAAATATGGAGTCAATCATTATAATTGTATTTATCGTAGGTTATTTAGCCATTACTTTAGAACATAATTTAAAATTAGACAAACTTATACCAGCCTTAATAATGATGGCAGTTTGTTGGGCTATTGTAGCTTTAGGTGTAGATAGTTTTTCTAATTGGTTTGATTCTGCAAATCATGGTTTAGTAGATGGTTTTGCATCTATGGTACATGATGATAAATTGCACTTAGTAGAAGAAACTTTATTACATCATTTGGGTAAGACTGCAGAAATTTTGGTTTTCCTTTTAGGTGCAATGACTATTGTTGAAATTATCGATTATTTTGATGGATTTTCTACAATTAAAAGTTACGTTAACTTTAAAAGTAAAAAGAAATTACTATGGATGTTTTGTTGTCTGGCATTTGTGCTTTCTGCAATTATAGATAACTTAACAGCAACGATTGTGTTAATTTCAATCTTACAAAAAATAGTTGGTACTAGAGAAGATAGAATTTGGTTTGCAGGTTTAATAATAATTGCTGCAAATGCAGGTGGAGCTTTCTCTCCAATAGGAGACGTAACTACAACTATGCTTTGGATAGGTGACAAAGTAAGTACAAGCATGTTATTTACTTACCTGTTTTTACCTTCATTATTATGTATGGTAATTCCTACATTCATAGCAAGCTTTTTGCCTTCTTTTAAAGGAGAAATAGATTATGAAGATAATCCAGAAGAAAAGCCAAATAGCAGATTTAGTGGTAGAATGTTATTAATTGGTTTAGGTGCAATTGTATTTGTACCCGTTTTTAAAACAGTAACCCATTTACCTCCTTATGTAGGTATGATGTTATCATTGGCAATTGTAGCTACATGTGCAGAGATTTATAGTAGAAGAAAATTCTCTTTAACAGATTTTAATACAATGGATGAATCTAGAGAGCATGCAAGTCATAGTCCTGTGCATTCTTCATTATCAAAAATAGAGATGCCTAGTATTTTATTTTTCTTAGGTATTTTAATGGCGGTAGCAGCTTTAGAATCATTAGGTATATTATTCAATTTTGCAGCCAGTTTAAAAGAAAGTATTCCTTTAATGGGTACAGAATTAACAGGTACTAAAGTTTCAGATTTAGTAGTTGTTTTATTAGGTGTTGGTTCTGCAATTATAGATAACGTTCCACTTGTGGCAGCAAGTTTAGGTATGTTCTCAGCACCATTAGATGACCCTTTATGGCACTTTATAGCATTCTCTGCTGGTACAGGTGGTAGTATGTTAATCATTGGTTCTGCAGCTGGTGTTGTAGCTATGGGTATGGAAAAAATTGATTTCTTTTGGTATTTAAAAAAGATTGCTTGGTTAGCTTTTATTGGATTTATTATAGGTTCAATTTCATTTATGCTTTTAAGGCAAATCATATAAGGTTTTATAAAAATTATAAAATGTCATTTTGATTTTTTTTCAAAGTGGCATTTTTTTTGTTAAGAATTTAGCCAAAGACAATTAAAAAGTAGAATACACGTTATAACATACGAATTAAAAAAAGAGTAGAATGATATTATTTTTTCAAGAAAATAAAGAACTAATAGAAGAAAGTTTATCAGAAGAAAAAACACTTTCTATCTATAAATTAATTATGGATGGTGGTTTAGGAGGTCAAATTATAATTGCTATTCTTTTTGTGCTTTTAGCTGTGGCATTATACATTTATTTCGAACGTTTTTTTGCGATAAAAGCGGCATCAAAAGTTGATAAGAACTTTATGAATCAAATTAAAGATTACGTTTCTAATGGAAAATTAGAATCAGCAGATTCGCTTTGTAAAAGTAAAAATACACCAACAGCTAGATTAATAGGTAAAGGAATTTCTAGAATTGGCAAACCCTTAGATGATATCAATACTGCAATAGAAACTGCAGGTAAATTAGAAGTATATCAACTAGAAAGAAACGTTTCTGTTTTGGCTACAATTTCTGGAGCAGCACCTATGATTGGTTTCTTAGGAACTGTAATTGGGATGATTGTTGCCATTCATGAAATAGCAAATGCAGGTGGTCAAATAGATATAAAAATGCTTTCAGACGGTTTGTATACAGCCATGACAACAACTGTTGCAGGGCTTATTGTAGGTATTATCGCTTACATTACTTACAACCATTTAGTAGTTAGAACAAACAAGGTGGTTTATCAAATGGAAGCAAAATCTGTTGAGTTTTTAGATTTATTAAACGAACCTGTTTAGTATGAATTTAAGAGGAAGAAATAAAGTAGATCCGTCTTTTAATATGTCATCCATGACAGACATTGTGTTCTTGTTATTGATATTTTTTATGCTAACATCCACACTAGTTACAGTAAGTGCTATTGATGTTTTATTGCCAAAAGCAGGAGGTAAAACAGAAAACAGTAAATCTGTAGCTGTGAGTATTAATAGTAAATCTCAATTTTACATTGATAAAACATTGGTAAGCTCAGCTAATTTAGAAAGTGAAATTTTAAAAAGTGTTGGCTCAGATAAAAAGAAAACTATTGTAATTAGAGGCGATCAAGATGTTGCTTACAAAAATGTGATGAAAGTTATAGATATTGCCAATAAAAATAAGCTAAAAATGATTTTAGCTGTAAAAGGAAAATAGTGTCAGTATTAGATTCAAAACATAAAAGAAAATCATTTGTCATAACAACATCAATTTTGTTATTGATATTATTTCTGATTTTTAATTTTGGAATGACCTATTTAGATCCTCCAGAAGAATATGGTTTGGCAATTAATTTTGGTGATGCAAATGTTGGGCAAGGAGATCCTGTAGAGAAAACTAAAAAAGTAGCTACTCCAAAAATAGAAGAAAAGCAAGAGGTTGTAGAAGAGGTAAAAGAGATACCAAAGGAAACCGTTAAAGAAGATGTTATTACAGATGATACTTCTAAAGATGTACCTGTTGTAGAAAAAAGTGAAGAAAAAAAGAAGCC
>Ga0209652_1001621_pt1 | contig 18227 bp, 28 predicted proteins | sample SaaInl74LU_5_DNA_FD_184641 | JGI IMG/M metagenome (GOLD analysis project Ga0209652, IMG submission 184641) | Marine microbial communities from expanding oxygen minimum zones in the Saanich Inlet - ESP_74LU_5_DNA (SPAdes) (version 2) | ecosystem: Environmental > Aquatic > Marine > Intertidal zone...
CTTCGTCGTATCCGCCTGTGGCAGGTGTACTAGGTGCACTACGCATCGTCATAGTATTACGTCTGTTTTGAGGCTTTACTTCGTCGTATCCGCCTGCATCAGCCTGAGGTTGCCCTATACTGCGCATTGTACCTACATTATTAGTAGCAGGTTTTGCTTTGTCTAATCCTAAAAATTTTGCAATCTTCGGAGTCATCTTACCTGGCATTTTTTGGATACCTGTTGAATCTAATTCATTAATAATATTAATAAACTGATCATGTGACATAGTTCCGCTTTCGACCATTTTAAAGAGTTTGTCTTTACTCTCTAAAAACTTTTTTTCAGCTAACGCACCCATCTCCATACTACGGATAGCACTTTCGCCTTTTAGTTCTCTGCCGATAGTGTTTTCTTCGCCTGCACTTGCTTCATCTGCATCAAAGTCGTCTCCTGTGTCAATGTCTACATCCATATCATCTTCTGGTGCGTCCATTCCCATGTCTGTTGGCATTGGTGTTGCTGGAGCTTCTCCTCTTGCAGCTAGTGTAGCATTTTCTGCTATTTCTTTTGCTGCTTTGGCCTGATCCAAAAATGCACCCAATGCACCGTCCATTGCATTATTGTACGCTTCGGCTTGTTCAAAACCAACTTGTTCTTTCATAGCGTCAACAATTGGCATGAGTTTTTGTACTTGCATTTCTGCAATATTTTCTACCATTTTTTGAACTTCGTCAACAAGCTCTTGAGCAGCTAGCATAACTTCTGCTTGCTCGAGATCACTCTCTTGTAACCAACTTTCGTTTGTTCTGTTTCGCATTGTTTTACCACTGCGTACCGGAGCAACTTCATTGATATAAGTTTTAAGCTGATGTTGGATAAGTCCTAGTTTGTTGTACTGTGCGTTCTCCCAGTATTGGAGATCACTTTCTTTAATAGCTATCATTTTAGCTTCTGTAGTGTTCAACATACGTTTTAGGCTTTCCATGTTCATTGAAGATAAGTCAACCTCATGGTTAAAACTATCTGCTAGAACACGGTTTAGCTTTTCTACATTGTGTTTTGCACTGTTTAAATCATTTAGATACATGTGTTTGTTCCCGTTCTATATATTGTATTTATAGTTTTTGTAGTATTTTATTTTTGGCATGCTGCATTTTTTCTTTAGCATTGCTTAATTTAGCAACAGCGATATCTTCATTAATTTTGCCGCTTTTAATTCTGAAATTATGAGCATACACTTCGTATAAGCTATTAGCGTAATCATGATCATGTCTGACCAGCTCATTGACTTTACTACTTTTATTACTCATTAGATTTTTTACAACACCCATTGCTGTTTCAAATAGTGCAAGCTCTTGATGAATAATTTTATTGCCTTCTACAACATTATAAAATTTCTTTTGTTTACCAGCAAATTCTTGTAGTACAATATCGATTCGATAGTTTTGTACACTAACACTATTTTCTGTTACTTTTGAATTAATTGCCACTTTAAGATCTATATCTTTTTCAGCACGTTCAGCTACTATACGTGAAGTGTTATCCACACTACCTAATTTATTTAGAATATCATACATAGCCTTAGTATTGGGATCCATTTAATTTCTCCGAGTCCTGTTAATGTTTAATTTGTAACTGGATTTGCCTTGCTCCACATCTTTGTCTAGTACGCCTCTGCTTACTAGGCTTTGAGCAATATACAGCTCACGTTCACTGAGTGATTTACCTTCCAGCAAACTGTCTGTTTGAAAATACTGTTCAATGAAACTATTTTCTCTGGTGTTGATCCAGGTCTGAATTCCGCCTTTTGTTGTTATTGCTCTCATGACTGTTGTTCCGGGGCCTGTGCTTGTTGTGGATTTAGTATACGCTGTGGTACTCCAGTGGCTTGTTTACGCTGTAGTCTATTGATACGTCTATTAGTACTTTTATTAGCAATGTTTAATTCTCTATTAGCATCTGCGGCTTTGTTGTTTATACGCTTATTAACATTAACATAATCTGCGGCAGCTTGTCGTTGCGCGGCGCCGCCAGTATTGCTCATGCCATATCTTTCATTGAGTTTATAGCAATCACAGTGTTCGCAATCTGGACCACATGTACATTCAGTAACAGGTTGTCCACAACAATCCTTGCTGCACATTTCAACACCGTCTTTCATCCAAGTCTTTTTATCTTCTGCAATAACTTCAAATATTTTCATTAGCGTTTTCCCACTTTGTTTAGTCTCTGCACTGCTTTACTAGCAGGATTAAACTTTTTAGTCTTTTGTGCTTTACGAGTCATGCGTTTGCCCATCCGTGCTTTTGTTCTCCGAAGGGTCATTCTTTTCTTAATATCAATCGGAGCGCCGCATTGACTGGGATTGCTTACTAATCTACCTGCACGTTGCCCAACACTACAGCGATATTTTCTTGCAATCTTATTACCCTTACGAGCCCAAACAAGTTGAGCTTCAATTATAGGCGCGGCAGTAGTGTTAAGTTCATTTAAATTCATATATGTATTTATACGGAAATTTAATTCATTATCAGAACGATAATGGTTGACAGTATACCTGCTGTCACAGTAGCGGCTGCACCGATTAGTATTTTATTACTACCTTGATGCATTTTGAGATTTTCTTCGCGCATCTCAATAACGGCGCTGTGAAGAGCAGACACTGCTTCCTCGACTTTGTCCAGTCGTGTTTCCAATCCCTTGTACCTTTCTGCACAAAGATCTACGTGGGCTTCTAAGTTTGTTCGTTCCAGGGCGGACATGTATTGCTTCTCTATATTCATCCAGTGTCGTCAACTGTTGATGGATCTTCATATTGAATTTATTAATGCCTTTTGATATCGGAGGCTAGTGACTAACTCCGTAGTTATGTGCCTTAGTGTGCCGTTGTGTGCCTTTGTATTTGCCTATGTTAGTATTTATAATGATAAGGTAGTTTTGTTAAACAGTGTGTTAATATAATTCTTGTTGGTAGTTTCAAAACATTTAGTTTTTATTTCTGTTGTTTCTTCTAACTTGGTAATAATCGCAACTCCGTCACAGTCATTTATTAAATGATACATATCGTTGTCTTTGAACTTAAACACATCCGTATGCTCTATACTAAAGTCGATTCTCCATACAGTATGTAGTCCTTTATACTGTTTTCCAAACCCGTATTCAGCTACATCTTGTGTCAGTAATCTAGTGGTTACAGTGTTTATAGGCTGACTTCTTAGCCCAATTGTTTGTATTAATGTATTTTGGTTTTGTTGTTGATAATATTGAAAAGTGTTGTTTTTTTTGCTTCTAGTTTCATTTGAGTGTGTAACATCTACCAGTGTAAATGCTGTATAATTTATCATTTAATGGAGCCGCGACCAATAGCTCTACCTATTGCAAATCCGCCAACTGCTCCAGCTGCCGCTGCTCCAATTTTGGCCATTGTGTCACTGCCACGCATTTTTGGCGATTCTGCATTATGTGCATTCTTAACTTCTAATCCTTGACTGCGTGCCATGTCTCTGATAAAACTGTACAACTCACTGCGCAATGCATTAGTTCTGAAATACTGTAACATACGAGTAATTACTAGTTGTTTTTGCATACCATTTAATCGAGGCCAGTCTTGTGTTAATCTTCTAATGCTACGATAGTTTGAGTTTTGGATATCAAGACCTCGTTCTAATTGCATAAAAAAACTTTGTGGGCCAGTAATTGGTCTGCCCATTTTCATTTGATTTAAAAAGTTTTTAATTTTTACTTCAGGCAAATTAATTCTATCTTGCTGCATCTGATCTTTTTCTCTTGCAGTACTGGTTCCGTTTTTTAAGCTATTAAGAGTCATGTATAAATCAGTGCCACCAGTTCTAAAATTATTAAAGTTGCCGTTTTGTATTGTCTTTTTAGCATATGATTTCGCAACAGGGGCAAAATCATATTCATGATATAAAATATACAAAGCTAACATATTCATAAATGCAAGGTCAGCCATCGCTCTATTACTAGTGCCTTCGACTTTTCCCTTGGATCTGAACATGCGACTTTCAGTAACTTCTTTGCCTATAAAACTAAGACTCAAGCCTTTTTTGTTTTCACTCATAGTGTGACCGCCTTCGATCTCCGCCCATTGCTTTGCTGTATATTGTTCCATAGTAGTATTTACCTTACAAGTTTGGTTGCCAACGATGACGTGGAACCAACTTAATTTTATCTCTAGTAGCAACATATCCTTCGCCGCCACGCTCACCTTTTGTAGTTGCTGTAACATCTGCACCAGCACTATCTAACTGATCAATAATATCGTTCTTTGCTGACTGTATTTTAACAACTAATTCTAGTATAGCATCCAAGCCCTTGACATCTCCTGCCATAAGTTTAGTTTGCTGTCCTGCACTGACCTTGCTGGTTTTTAGCCAATCGAAAAATCCTGTCCTGAGACGATCTAACTTACCCTGCTTGGTCATTTGGTTAACATAGTTATAGAGAATTGCATCTTTTCTACTCAGTCCCTGTTCCGGCGCTAACCATGTGTCTATTATTTGTGCGTTCGTATTTGCCGTACTAACTATATCCTGAACTACACCGGTATCAACTTTAGGCTGATGTGTTACATATGTTTGACCTAGTACTACTACGTCATTGCTGTTTAGACTTTTAGTATCTTTGATAACAGTACCGTTGTTATCTCCAAATGCATCGTGGTATGTGTGTACTACTACACCTACACTGCTGCCCGCTACACGCTTGCCTAACGCACTGTTGGGGTCAACAGTGTATGTAACTTTGTTAGGTGTAAACTGTAACCCTGCTTGTGAGCTTGCTATTGGCTTACGTGGACTGTACAATAAGTCTCCGTATACGTATCCTCGCATGTCACTGGGTGTATTTGCTTCCAGTACATCAAACACTCCTGCCATTTCACTGGCAAAGTCTTTGCGCCATTCTTCACCTTTGCCTGTACTCATAACAAAGTCTGCTAGTCCCTGACTGCTGGTTGTTTTGTTTTTGCCCCAGCCGTTTTTGCCAGTCATTACAAATTCACCATCTGGTTCTCTACCCCAAAACAGTGTAGGGTTACCATCCCATTTGATAGCTACATCGTTGCTGTCTTGTCCTAGTCGCTGTAGTACTTCTGCTGCTTTGAGTGCGCCTTTAGCGCCTTCAAACGTTACAAGGTCTTCGAGATGATTATACTCTCTGCCTTTTTGTGTAGCTTCTGTTAAAAACTGATTGGCTCTCATTAGTCAAGTTCTTTCCAATTTGGATCGTTAGCTCTGATATTTGCTAATAGCTGTTCGCCTTCTTTGCCCAATGCTGCTACGATAGATTCAACACTGCCCATATCTTCTTTTCGGGCATTAGGGCCTAATAATAATTTAGCAATCTCATTGATGTCACTGGTAATAAATCCGTTGGGATCTTTTTTACCGTTTGGTAAACGTTTAAACAATCCAACATAGTTACTCCACAGCATACCTTTTTCTCTGGCAATAATACTCAGCAGCTGATGCTTGTTAGTACCTTTAAAAGGACTGCCTTTTGGAATACTGTGTGTATGAAACTGTGCCGCATTGGCTGCATTAGGTACAACCATAATGTCTACTTGGTGTGTAGCATCGCCGCTTTTTACTTCTACGTGTACACTAGTACCGCTTTGTCCTGTGTTAAACCCTGCTAAGTCAAATACTTGACGTAGCTTTTTACGGATGTCAGCATCTTTAGCGTCTTCCATATTGAAGTGTTGCTTGAGTTGATCCACATCAACAATCATATCTAAGTCTCCACTTACTTTACCTGGAGTTGGTGTTGCGCCCGATCCAATGGGTATAGCAGTACTATTGGTCTTTGTCAACACACTGTTGATTGTTTTCATAATATCAGGTATTTTTTCGTGCGGAAAGTCTGTTGTGCCAGGAAAGACGTTGCCGCCTTCTTTCACATACTTTTTAAGTAGCTTGTTCTTTGTCTTTTTGTTGAAAAGACTATTGCCTTTTAATCTGCTGACTCTAAGTCCACGTTTTTTACGCTGCTTAGTCCCGCTTAATATGTCTGCTATTTTCATCGACTTTACCAATACCTCTTTGAAACTTACGTGGATCTTTGGTACGTATGCTATTAATCAAACGCTTGTTTAGGTCAGCGGCAGTTTCACTATCAAAACTTTCATTAATTAACTTAATTAAGTTTATCGCTGTAACTATCACTTGTTGTGCATTCGACTCAACAATATGCTTCTTGTCCCGTTTTGGTGACATAGCATTAATTTCTTCCAATAATGATCTCGTTTTACGCTTCATCTTAATAGTATTTAGTAAATATTGTTGCTGGAGCATTGGTGACTAGCACTTATGGCAGTTGCAAAGAAAAAGGTTCTCAACTTAGGATCCATTAAAAATAAGAGCAAATCATCAATGGCATGCAAGGTACAAAACACAGGCACAACACAGGCTCATATTAATGACTCACCGTACTTTGCAGTTCAGAACACATATAGATAAAAGATAAGGTATACTGCACCTTTGCTTCAGCACACTATATATTCAAAGTTTTGGCAATCTTTGTGTTTTGCCAAAAACGTTGCGCCATTCTTTAAGTGAAACTTTTCTGCCATCTCTGTTAAAGGACTTAATGTAACAAATCTATTAACCCATTTTCGCTGCATACTGATGAGCTCAGCTACTCCGTTTACTAATTCTCTCCCTGCTCTTGGTTTATAACTCCAAACAGTGTAAAACACTGCTACTTCATTGCCAACAAACTCCAAATCACTTTCATTTGTTGGCACTTCTGTTGTGTACGCTACACATATACATGCAGCAATTTCGTTATCACGTTCTAATACATACACTTCTCTACCCGAACGTGTCCGCCATTCTTTGGAAATATGCGGTCTTACTGGATCGTTTTCTATATGTACTAATTCTTCGATAGTTGCTAATCTAATCACTACTGACTCTTTCTCAATAAACTCTTAAGTCTGTCTGTTGCATCCACTTGCGGATTTGCATCCATATTATTCTCTGAGACAGTTTCACCTGCAGGTGCTACACTACTCTTTGTTTTTAGCTTTTGATAAATGCTTGCAACTGCACCTTCATCTTCTTGTTCATCTGGATCCAAGTCTTCGATCTTCAAACTGTCCATGTTAAATGCCAAGTCCAGTTTACTACCGACGCCACTACTACTACGTGTTTTCATAAATTGTATTTGTACTCTGCCACGCTCTCGCATAGCTCTACTGCTAAAAATACCAATCAAGTTGTCTGCTGTGTTAATCTTACTAATACCGCCTGCAATGTGGCTGTGGTCAAATTCAATCTCATCAACTGCACTACGATTCAACTGCGATGCTGTTACAAATAATATACCAAGTTCGGTTGCCAAGTTACGCAATTCTTCACTAACAAATTTATCTTTAATAAATTGATCGCTTGGGTTAACTTTAACTGTGACTGGCATCATAAGATCCAAATAGTCAACCAGTAGTGCATCAACATGCAGGTTGTGTTGTATCTGATATTCTCTCATGTATGCTTTGATGTCGTTAACAGTAGTACCATTCTTCATTTGTATTACTTGTAGTTTGCCTGCTTTCTTACTGGCCATCTTAACACGCAATTCTACATCACTGCTATTTTTCATAACGTCTTTGGTGCTCATACCTGTAAGCATAGCATCCAATCTCATAGCACACAGTTCTTCACTAAGTTCCAAACTGATGTACACAACGTTCTTGCCTTGTAATGCCCAGTTCAGTGCCAAGTTCTGCATAAACAAACTCTTACCACTACCACTACCACCTGCAAAGATGTTTAGCTCGCCTGGATTAAATCCACCATACAACACTCTATCAAATGTCTCCCAGCCACTACTGTTTTGTCCTCTGTTGTCTTTGATGCTTTGTATGCGTCCTGCAGGATCATCCCAATAGTTTGTGCCGAAGTTTTTAGCAAGTCCAATCTCTGTTGCCGCTTTGATGATGCCTTCTACTGTACCATACTCTTTGTTCTCTAACATATCAGCACTTTTTAGAATTGCTGCTTCTAACGCTTTGTGTCTACAGAACTGTTCAAAGTTATCCATAAACCAATTTTTATGTTCTGTGGTTAGTTTGTCTCGCACATCAGATATTTCAACACCAGCTACGCCTTTAACTTGCTCTAGCATAGGAACATCGTTGTATTCATCTGCATGTTTTTGTATAAAATCTACTGTGTCTCTGAATTGTCTATCAAAGTAACTGCTTTCTAAGATAGCATTACACCGCACAAACAGATCCTTGTCAGCCAATAAGAACTCCAAGTATAACTGTTGTAGGTCTGCGCTGTAATCTTCACTCATTCATATCTCCTTGCAACTTCTTTGTGATGTATTCTTCTCGAGTATAGATCATTCGCCAAGCGGTGCCTTTAATTGGCACTGCGCCATTCATATCCATAGTTATAGCGTATTCGTAGTAAGATGTCAACCAAATAAGCCTATCATTGCCATCGCTACGCCTTGGTAACCAAGCAAAATATTTTGTCCAACAACTTTGTAAATCAGTGTACGCACTAACATGTTTCATATCTAAATACTCTATACTATTTGCATCTTGACTTTGCCAAGATCTTAATCTTCGTGCTACTGGTTTCGACACTTTCCAATACACTCCTGACTGTGAATAATCTGCCATAATACTGTGCTGCATCGTTAGCATCTTTGATACCGTCGTCCCACTCAGGAAATGCTACACTCCAACCTCGTTTTACTGCAATGTTAACTGTGTCTATACCTGCGGCGTCGAAATCTGGTAACAATACTATTTGTTTATCTAGTTCTTCAATTATACTGCATTGAACATCACTCGGAGTATTGCCTGCTAGTGCAACACCGCCTACCACTAGTGCATCCATTTGTCCTTCTGTAACTATAATTATGTCATGATCTTTTTGTGCATCTAAATTATACACAAAGTTTTTAGGATTCTTCAAGTAATACTTAGGCATTCCTTCTGGTCTATGTTCTAGTACCCAACGTGCAGTGTATCCTACTATCTCACCTTTGTGTTTGAATGGCAGTATAACCCTGTTAGCAAAATGCATGTGCGGGCTCCAATACCAATCTTCATAAAAGTCTACACCACGCTTCATCAAATATGTACATGCTAGTGCTAGTTTTTCTAATTGCTTGGAGTCTAATTTGTCCAAAGGATAGCTTCCGATTGGATGACTGTCTGGCGGAAGTTCATCTGGATGCCATTCTACTGTTACTTTTTGTACACGCTCTTTGGATATAAACTGTCCAGCAATATCGTTTGCTTCTGCTTCTTTTAGCAGCTCGAAGTTTACACGTTGTATATCAGCTTCATCTACTCCAAATGTTTTGAGAAGTTGTATAAGTCTACCACCAATACGTTTTCCATCGCTCCAGCCTGTTTTAAATCCACAGTTAAAACAATTGTATTGAAACTTGTCGTCTTGGAACATTATACCGCCTCTGCCACGCTTGTCTGCACTGTGTCCACGAGTGTGGCACATTGTACAATTGCCGCTGATCCAGCCGCTGGGTGTTTGTTTCCAGCCATAAGGCAGGTTCTGACGTATAAAGTCTAGTACTATCATAGTATGATATTAGCTTCTATATATGATTTTGTCAAGTGTTCCGACGTTGGATACATCCGGTGTATGCACAAAACGAACCCAGTAATACATGCCGTTAAATGTATGGTAATTAGGACCAGTGTCGGCGGTTACTGTATAGCTTTGACCTGCCACATCAAACCAATCACCGTCAAGTGGGCTCAAGCTCATAGTGGCTTGCACTTTATATGTGCCTGTGTAATTGTTTGTGTATACTTGAAGAGTTTGCAATCCTGTTTTATTTGCATTTTGCGGTGGGCCTGCCATTCGACTACCGTAATAATCATCATCAACGGTATTAAAAACATTTACAGTTTCACTAGGTCTAAAACGTACAGCACCATCTCTGACTTCTAATACAAATGTAAGTCTATTATTTTGATCACTTGTGCCACCATAACTACCCAAGTCGCCTGTGCTTTGAAATGTAATTTGTACATCATATAGTTTGACATCTAGTAGTGATGTTTCTTCATGATCCAATTTTAGCAACAGCAATCCGTTATCATAATCGTGTGGAATTAGTGTCTTAGTTAATACTACACTAAGGCTGGTTCTATCTATAATATCAGCAGTATATGTTTTGTTGTGAAGACTTTGTGGTTTACGATCTGAATTTTTAACATACAGATCATAATCTATATTAAGCCCGCGATAAGCTACCAATGGCTTGTGATTATCAGCGCCATAGTAAGTTGTGCCTCGCCTAGTAGGTGCTACTACTTCCGCTCGTTGATTGTATTGATATATTGTTCCCTGATGCATTTTGAAATCTCCACTAGTATTTAGTTGACTAAGTAGTACGATGACAAATAACATTCCAAAAAAATATCAAAACTTATTAGACGAGTTTCCATTTTTAACCCTTGTTTCGTATGGCGGGGCTGAATATGTAGGCATTGTACAAAATATTGATAATAATTTAGCAAGTATGTATAATTTTGACAGCATTAAAACTGTGAAAGACAAAAAATCATTCCTAGAGCTCGGCGAAGAATGGTGGTGGGGAACGAATAGAATGATCCCAATTAATATTATACTTAAAAATCAATTTGAACCTTTCAGACCGTGTTTAATAACGTTTAGTCTTAAAGACTTCGAAGTACTACATGGTCCTACTATTAGCCTCAGTAACATTGTTCAAAAAAGAGTTAAACGTAGAAATATTCAATTAGTTAGAAAAGTTAACTAGTTCTAATAGTAGTGTTTACTTGTGGATCAATCACACTCAGTCTACGGCTGGTTGTTCTTTCCGCAGCATGTAATAATAGTGCTCTTCTGATATTATCACTTTTATTAGGCATGGTACTGTGTAGTAGCCTTGGATGCCATGCTACAAAACTGCCGGCATTTGCTGTGTATTGTTGATAGTTGTCGGCATAGAATGTATCCCAACTTTTATCATCTTGGATGCTTTTTGGATCAAACATGTATTTGTGAGTTCCAGGAACGTATCCCGTTGCTCCGTTGTGTTCATTAAAATCACACATCATCACCATAAACTGTAAACCTAACAATTCTTGATTATATCGAAATTCTGGAAATCTATAAGGTGTATCAATATGCGGACGATAAAAGTTCATACCCGGATGTAATACAATAAAATCTTGCACATGCCATACCCAGTTGTGTTCGCCAAATGCAGCGTCTGCATATTGTGCTAATGTATTTTTCATTTCATTAATTATAGGATGTTGAACTTGCTCAGTCCAGTAGTATGCCCAGTCAATCTCAGTTTTAGGATTTTCGATATCTTTTATTTGATTCCACCCAATCCATTTTTTATCTTTGGTGTGACCACGTTCAGGATTTATTGTTTCTGCAAATTCATTGAGTTCATTTATTTTGTCTATATCAAACGCATCACGCTGAACTGTGAATCCGGTATGATTCAAATCGTGTAAAAATCCATCTCTATTCATATTAATATCCTAATTGTTCACATATGATATTCATATGTACAATAACTGCCATTGCATAGCTAACTGCATGGGCTTTTTTAAAATAATAAGCCTTGTTATCATTTCTTGGTTTGATCCAAACTTCTTTTAATATTTCGGGCCAGCTTTGATTTTGTAGATAACGTTTGGCTGGGCGTATAATCGCCAGTGTCGCTGCCAATTGTTCTACCGATTGCGGCTTCAATTGTTTTAAGAGAGTATCGTGCCCTGATAGATGAAATACTTTGTCGACGAAGTCCTTGTGCTCCAATAGTTGCCATACGGGATCCCTTTCCATTAATTTTTGTAAATGATTGTCATCTTTGACGTCTTTATATATACTGAGATTAAGAAAGTCTAATTTAAAGAATTCATGATCTTCAGCTTGTGTGTGTTCTACTGTACACACATTAGTAAATGGGTTGCTAGGCACTCGATGAAAGTATACACCTGTATTGTGTTTTCTGTCTTTAAGTCGAGCCGGCACATGCTTAAAGTGTTCTAAGACTTCGTTTCTATCAGCGAAGTCGATATCAATATCAGGTAGTCCCATCTATCATCTCCTGTACAAAGTTTGTGTCATGCGGACTTAGTTTTGTTTTTTTGCCCCAAAAGTCTGCATCAATACTATTTGCTACTCTAGCAAAACATTCATCTGGCATATTGCTTAGTGCAGTTTGTGCTCGTTTACTGCTGAGCATAATCCATGGAGAAATCTTACCCATTTCACACCATTCAGCAATCAAGTACCCACTGGCACTTTCCCAGAACGCAGAGAAATAATCTGTTTCACTTGCATGTTCTACAAATCTTTCCAAAGCACGTTCTACACTTTCACGTTTGCAATGATCCTGTACAAACAACAGGTACATTTTATCAGTGGGCCAATCTTTTAGTTTGGCTTTGTTTTTTATAAGCCATCTTGTAAATGCTTCTTGATCTAAACAACGTATGTTAAGACAATAATTAGCATACTTTACAAATGCTGTATAATATTGACTGTCTGCAAAGTCCTTGAACTCTTTGGGCTTGCTTTGCATTTCAATCCTATAAAACAAATCATAACTACTAAAGCCTACCAAGACATCTTGATTATCTTTGCTCTGCCAGCGTCTTTTCTTTTCACAACTATGAGCCAACAGCGTACCTTCACGCTGAAAACTCTTTTTGCAATATTCGCATTTGAATGTGTTTTTCTTCAATTTAACACTTCCTATTGCATTTACTAGTTGTTGTGCAGTTGTCATTTTTTAAACAGCTCTTTGATTTGTTTTTTATCCATGCCCAACTCTTCTGCAAGTTCTGTAAAGTCTTGTTTGGTATTACTACTTACCAACAACTCTAGTTCATCGTCATTGTATGTGGGATAAAGTTCCTGCAACCATTTAAGCAGTTTACCTGCTTTGCCCTTTTTCTGTTTGCTTGGCGGGATCCAGGGATGAAATTGACTGCTACCAATCCCAATACACTGCAATAACTTATGTTGTAGTTGAGTTTCATGTCTTATAATATTGTAGTGTTTGTTGACTAATTCATTTGTAAGTTTTATATAGTGATATTCAATATCATAGTTCTTAGTTTGTACTGCACTTGTGTATCGCATCAGCACAAAGATATTAACTTTCTTTTGTTCCTCTTCTGTGAGGCTATCCCACCAACTGCGATCTCTTTGGTCAATCGCTCTCATTTCTTCTTTGATAGATAGTTTATTCATCCAAACACCGCCAATACAATTACAATAATCACAAACCAGCCAACTATGCCTAAACCGTTGTTGCCAACTAGTCCTTTACTTTTAGCACAGTCATAACAATAGCGATATTTCTTAGGTGTTTTATTAGTACAAAAGAATGCATCACATGTCTTTTTTGCCATTACCATAATCCAATTGCTTTACTGTTGCCTACTATTATAAAGCCACATGTGACAATATGCAAGACAATCCAGAACGTTCTAAAAGCAAGTGCTTTTAAAACGTCTGTTTGTGTAATAGGCAAAAACTCCGGCTTGTCATCATCATTAAGTCCAATAGGCATGCCCACTGTTCTCGCCCATAATTTAAGCCATCGTCTTTGCCCACTCATTAATAGCCTGCGTCGATGCCATTTTTACGTGCTTGTATTTCAGCACGGCGTTCTTTGGCGAGTTTTCCCATATCACCAAGTGCTTTTCGAGCTCGAGTTGCTGCCGCTTTATTACCGGTATCAAACTTTGCGCTCTCTTCAACGTATGTGTTGTATGCTTCTTCGATTCTTTGATGTAATGTCATATTTTATCTCCTTATAACTCTTACCATAAATCCGCTGTACTCAGTACATCGGGTATCTTGTTTGTTTCCTTAACAAAATATACACAAGGACCGTTGTCCTTTTCTGTTAGTGGAACTGCTAGTATATGTCCAAATTTAAGTTTTGGAAAATACCATTTAACTTCTTGATATATGTTTACAATTTCTATTTCTTCAAAACTTGGCAAAAAACCTGTAATTGGATTAAAAACAAAGGCTTTAAACCCTCTATCATTTAAACTAGTGACAGGCAATACTTCAGGATCTCCTATCATAGGATCACATGTAACTAAACTCCAATCAAGCGGTATCTTAATTGCATGCTTTCCGATTCGTAGTACTGCGGCAGGTGCATTAAAACTTTCTAAAAATACCAATGGAACAAAGATATAATCAGCATCCTTAGGGTTACTATAGTCTAATACACAATAACGTATGTCTTCAATTTCTTCAGGAACCATATCTAGGTCATATGATTGATTTTCTACTGTTAATATTTTTGTCATTTATAATCCACCTTTTCTATATGAAAGGGGTACTTGGCTTCTCTATAGAATTTCTTCCGCTCAGTCAAATGCCTCTTGCTAAATTTTGCACTACTGGTTATATCCCAGATTTGGACATGATCTTTATCCTGTGCTTTACGTATTCCTCTACCAATACTTTGTATTACTCTTACAAAGCTCTTTCCAGGCTCCACAAGAACCAAGTTAAAGATACGAGGAATGTTAATACCCACGGCAGCAACTCCATAGGTTGCGACAATAATTTTGTTATCTGCTTCACTGATTTCATCATATTCATCTTTCCTATTTTTGCTTTTCATTGACCCGCTAACAAACACAGCACTGTCGCCTAGTCTTTCTACGAGTCCTTCTCCTGCACTGATACGATCCACTAGCACAAGAGTGTTACCGCCTTGCGCCATTTTCTCTATCAATCCGCTCATATAGTCCAGCCTAGTTGTATTTGTAGTCAAGTATGTAAGCTCACTTTGATAGTTGCCGTAGCTTACACTGTCTTGCAGTTGTAGTACGTTTACTTCGCACTGTGCTAGCACACCCATGTCTTGTAGTTCGTGTGCGCTTAGACTGTTTGTTACTTCGCCTAGGCTTACTTCTAAACTTAGTCGTTCGTGATCTGCTTTGGGTATAGTTCCAGTTAATCCCCAACGAATAGGAATATTACTGAACGCACCAGTCAACAGTTTCTTTAAAACATCTGCTTTTGCTTGGTGTACTTCGTCTACCATAACACACACCACATCTTCTGCAAATGCATGCAATCCCCAGTCTTGTTCACCATCACGGAAACGCTTCTCCATAATGTTTAAACTTTGCCAAGTACAAATGGTGTGTGTTTTACCAAAGTCTTTGCGGTCACCAAAGTATACACCCACATCCAACCCCAAATTAATGTAGTCTGCTTCTGTTTGTGTTACTAGATCCTTGTTGGGTACGATAACAATACTGCGTCCGTATGCTTCACACATGTAGCTTAGTGCCGCTGTAATTAACGTCTTGCCTGCGCCTGTAGCGATCTCTTGTAAGCACTGTGGTGTTTGTAAAAACTCGTTAATAACTTTAACTTGATAATCTCTAAGCACAACTGGTTGACCAGCCGCTGGATGTTTAGCGGGCCACTGCCTGTCACTAAACAACTCTTCTGTTACTGTATCCCATTTAAGTTCGTGGTGCTGTCTGTGATCCTCGATCTCGACGCCATATCCTTCTTCATCTAGTATGGGAAGTATAGTAGGCAAACAATTTACAAAAGTGCTGCCACCCATTGTAAAGTAACCCACGCACCCGTCCCATCTACCTAGTTTGTATGCAGGTACATGAAATGCATGTGGCAAAAAGAACTTTAATTTCTTTTCCAGTTTGCGTCGAGTAGTTAATGCAAGTCCTTCGAACTTACAATTAACCTCGTCTTTGAGGATAAGTTTTGTTTTCATATTTTAATAATACACTCGGTTTAGGATGTTGTCAATAGCTAGGTAAACTTGCTTTGGATTGCAGATTGTTTGCATGGTTTTCCATTCGTTGCAATTGCATTTGTAGTTCACTAATTTGTTGCTGTAACTGTCGAATCTCTTCGTCTTTTGTTCTTAATTCTTCTAGTCCTCGATAACCATATTCAGTATAACCATTTTGCACACTTTCAATCAGTGATGAATGTATAAAACCTTCTGCCATGTTTTTCTCCCGCTACAGTATTACTTATAAAATAAGGGGACTAGCAAGATGTCTTACTAGCCCCCTCAAGGTCTAACTGGTGTGAGTGAGAGTGACGCAGACAGAGGAGTACACCAGTCAGTATGGTAACCATTATTATTGTTGTAAGTTGGTTACCAAATTCTTTTTAAACTCGTTTCATACAAGTGGACTCTGCATAACTCTTCCACTTGTTGGCATTCATCTTTTTAAGATCTGCAATTTTAAGTACCATACGCAAGCTCATCTCACGTAGTCGATTTTTGTTAGTGTAGATATAATTCATCAGATCAGCTTCTTCTTGCTCACCGAAGTTATACTTACTAAGCATGCCTTCGCCGATTACTTGTTTACAACGCAAGAACTTATCACGCATCGTATCTAGTGTCAAATCCAAGTAGTGACAACGTGACATAATAGCATCTAGGTGATCCTTTAGTTTGCCTCGAGTACGCTCAAACTTTACGTTAGTGATAAAGATGATCGAACCTTTAAACTCGTATGAATCCGGAATACCATTGTTAGCTAATGCACGACTTTCACTGCGCCAGCTAAGTGTCCGTTTAGGACTACTATCCAATGCCGCTTTAAGCAAGTTGAGGCTAAGTTCGTCATACAGTACACTGTCACAATCGTCTAGCACTAGTACACTGCCAGCGGCACTGTAATCGTATAGTAACTGAAACAATCCAATTGGACTAGCTGCACCTTTCTCAACTCCGAACTTGCGCAAGCTACCACCTTGCGTCTCCATCTTTAACATGACGCCCGCATCTTTGAGCACCTTCTCTACACCGTAGCTCTTACCAACACCCGGAGGTCCAGTAACAACCATGCCACGTACAACCCCATCGCATGACGCATATGTCATGTCTTCTAGGATTTCAAAACGCTCCCGTAACCGTTCAATGACTTGATCATCTGTTTCAACCTGGGCGGCTTCAGCTGAAACAACATTCTCTCCGTCTTCTAAGTAGTTGTATTCGGATTGGTCAACTACTTTGATCCGAATGGATCGGTCCGGGAAACCAGGTACTGCACTTCCATCGACGGTTATGAAGCTACCTGTTTTACCTTGTTTAAATTCTTTTACTAAAGGAAACACTACGTCCTTAATGTCTAAATTACGATATGTTCCGCTATGGATACGTACTTGCTTGTTTGTTGTCTGCATTGGTTCTCACTCCTATTAACAACTTCTATATATACATATTAACATCACTACATACTATGTCAACCTTTTATTTGTGATATTTTCACATAATTAAACACTGTTTCTTTACAATTGCTGAACTTGCTGACGTCATGTGTTTTAACTTTGCCGGTGAGCATAACGTCTGTACCTTCAAGTATTCCAGCAATATCTGGTTCACGATTAAAGAAAAACTTACAAAGATTACCGCTGGTATCTACACAAGTTACCAAATGGATACTGTACTTTGCGATAAACTTTACATCTTTGATGTGTGCTTGAAACATCAAGCGTTCGCCAACTTTACCAACAAACTCACTGTCTTTACGATGCTGGTCAAAGAAATCATCCATTCCTTGCCGCTTTTGCATAACACGGAAACTGTTAGGCAAACTTGCAATCACAGCAACACCAAATCCGTCTGTGGCGTTATTACCAATACTGTTGAGTACACTTTGTTCAAAATCGTTTATGGTGCTCATCATCTTCTTAGCAATAAGCTCATGTTGAAACTCGTCAACAATTTTGTCAGCTTGCGTTACTGTGTCTTCGCTAATAGGGATCATATCTTCAACACCAGTCATAAAGTTCATGATTTGTGTTTTATTATCGTTTACACGTTTATCAGCTTCTCGATCATAATAACCGAATCCACTTTTGATAAACCCTTGATTCTTGTCAACTTCGATAGCAAGTTCTAGTACTTGACGGCTGTCGTATTGTGCTTTGTTACGTGCCATTTTCTTATCCTATGTTCTGTGTTTACTATTTTATATTAGCATCAAGATATCTTATGTCAAGACATTTATTAAGATAATTATTAAAATTACTGATATAGTGGGCCATCTTAGCATTAAACAAGTTAATTTAAACATGATGTAATCCCACATATTAGTTTGGCAGAGAGACAGGGATTCGAACCCTGGGAACCTTTCGGTTCGGCGGATTAGTAATCCGCTGCCTTCGACCACTCGGCCACCTCTCCGTATTCTTATACTACTTTCACTT
>Ga0209652_1001622_pt1 | contig 18219 bp, 15 predicted proteins | sample SaaInl74LU_5_DNA_FD_184641 | JGI IMG/M metagenome (GOLD analysis project Ga0209652, IMG submission 184641) | Marine microbial communities from expanding oxygen minimum zones in the Saanich Inlet - ESP_74LU_5_DNA (SPAdes) (version 2) | ecosystem: Environmental > Aquatic > Marine > Intertidal zone...
TACCCAAGGGCATGAAAATCCAATACAAGAGCATTCTGCTCAATACCTAAATTTCTGTTAGTTATACAAAAACTTATGTTGTACTTTTGTTTAAACAATTCTAAATTCATGTCTGAAATACACCATATAAGCAGCTCTCTTCTTGAGCTATCTGTCATTAAAGATATCGTTGATAATCAAAAAAAAATAGCCCTTTCTAATGAGGCTACAGATAAAATAAATAACTCATATGAGTTTCTTTCTAAAAAAATAAAAAATAACCAAACACCTATTTATGGCATAAACACAGGTTTTGGATCTTTGTGTAACGTTAAGATTTCTTCAGAGAATTTATCAAAACTTCAAGAAAATCTAGTTACTTCTCATGCCTGTGGTACGGGAGAGTATGTGCCCAAGGCTATAGTGAAGTTAATGTTATTACTTAAGATACAATCTTTAAGTTATGGCTACAGTGGTGTGCAGTTAGTAACAGTTGCTAGATTGGTGGCCATGTACAATGCCAATGTAATTCCTGTTGTGTATACACAAGGTAGTCTTGGCGCCTCAGGAGACTTATCTCCACTTGCGCACATGTCTTTGCCGCTTTTAGGCAAAGGAGATGTTTGGCTAGAAGATGCAATAGTGCCCACTTCAAGTATCATGAAAGAGCACAATTGGAGCCCAATAACACTAATGGCTAAAGAAGGTTTGGCTCTTTTAAACGGGACACAGTTTATGAGCGCCTATGGGGTTTATATGCTGCTAAAGAGTTATAAATATTCTTACTTGGCAGATGTTATTAGTGCTGTTTCTATAGATGCCTTTGATTGTAATATGAGCCCATTTAATGCTCTTGTGCATAAAGTACGGCCTCACAAGGGGCAGCTTGAAACTGCAGCACGTATCAACGAGATCTTGCAAGACAGTGAGCTTGGAGCTGCCGAAAAAACAAATGTACAAGACCCGTATTCTTTTAGATGTATACCACAGGTGCATGGCGCAACCAAAGACACCCTTGAATTTGTACACCAAACATTTAAAACAGAGATTAACGCAGTTACAGATAACCCTAATATTTTCATAGAAGAGGATTTAATTATCTCTGGCGGAAATTTTCACGGTCAGCCACTGGCTCTTGCCTTAGATTATATGGCCATTGCAATGAGTGAACTAGGAAGTATTTCAGAGAGAAGAACCTACCAGCTAATATCTGGTTTGCGTGATTTACCTGCTTTTTTGGTCAGTAACCCAGGCCTAAACAGCGGTTTTATGATACCTCAATATACAGCAGCAAGTATTGTAAGTCAAAACAAACAACTTGCCACACCTGCTTCTATAGATTCTATAGTTTCTTCAAACGGTCAAGAAGACCATGTGAGTATGGGAGCTAACGGGGCAACAAAATGTTTGCGTATTATAGATAATATAGAAACCATACTGGCTATTGAGCTCATGAACGCCTCTCAAGGTCTAGCCTTTAGAAATAAAAAATCATCACCCTTTGTAATGTCATTTATAGAGAATTATAGGCAGGTGGTTCCATTTTTAGAGCAGGATAGAATTATGGCAGATGATATCCATGCAAGTATTGCTTTTCTTCAAAGCTTTAGTGTAGATAGTGAACTGCTTTTTTAATAGCTATTAACATAGTTTTCCTTAGTTTCTTATATTTTAGTAAAAGAAGTCAAGTATTAAAAAAAAAACAAACGCCCCTTATTTTAAATAAGGGGCGTTTTTACTATAGACTTTACACATCTTAGTTAAGATTCTGTAGTCTTCTTTTTTTGTTTTTTAATTTTAATACTAAGTTCATTTTTCTTGTCGTCCAAATCCATGGTAATAGCATCTCCTTCTTTAAGGTTGCTGTTAATTATTTCTTCAGCCAAGGCATCTTCAATATATTTTTGAATTGCACGCTTTAAAGGCCTAGCTCCATAGTCTGAATCAAAACCTTTGTCTGCAATATAATCTTTTGCTTTTTTGGTTAGTCTAAGGTCATACCCAAGTGCTTTAATACGTGAAAATAATATTTCCAACTCTATGTCAATGATTTTATGAATATCATCACGATTTAAGTTGTTGAATATCATCACATCATCTACACGATTTAAAAATTCTGGCGCGAATGTTTTTTTCAAGGCATTTTCAATAACTCCCTTGGCATTAGCATCTGCTTGGCTTGTTTGTGCTGCAGTACCAAAACCAACTCCCTGACCAAAATCTTTTAATTTACGTGCTCCAATGTTGGAGGTCATGATTATAATTGTGTTTCTGAAATCTATTTTACGTCCTAGACTGTCTGTTAGATGACCATCATCTAAAACTTGTAACAACATGTTAAAGACATCTGGATGGGCTTTTTCTATCTCATCTAATAACACCACAGAATAAGGCTTGCGTCTTATTTTTTCTGTAAGCTGTCCACCTTCTTCATATCCAACATATCCTGGAGGTGCTCCCACAAGTCTTGAGATGGCAAATTTCTCCATGTACTCACTCATGTCTATCCGAATCAAAGAGTTTTCATTGTCAAACAACTCTTTAGCCAAAACTTTGGCTAATTGTGTTTTACCAACCCCTGTTTGTCCAAGGAAAATAAATGACCCAATAGGCTTGTTTGGATCTTTAAGTCCTGCACGGTTGCGCTGTATAGCCTTCACCACTTTGTTAACAGCATCGTTTTGACCAATTACCTTCCCTTTTATACGTTCTGGTAATTCTGCAAGTTTGTTGATTTCTGTTTGAGCAATCCTGTTAACGGGTACTCCAGACATCATAGATACAACCTCTGCTACATTATCCTGGTCTACAGTTTCACGATGCAGTTTAGAATCATTTTCCCAAATTTCTTGTTGGCTAATTAATTCTTTTTCAAGGTTTTTTTCATCATCTCTTAGCTTGGCTGCCTCTTCGTATTTTTGTTTTTTAACAACCGTATTTTTAAGCTCTCTTACCTCTTCAAGTTTTTGCTCAAGCTCTAAGATTTTCTTTGGTACGTTAATGTTAATGATATGAACACGAGATCCTGCCTCATCCAAAGCATCAATTGCCTTGTCTGGTAAAAACCTGTCTGTCATGTACCTGTTTGTTAACTTCACACAAGCCTCTAATGCTTCTTTGGTGTAGGTAACATTATGGTGCTCTTCGTACTTTTCTTTAATATTTTCTAGAATTTCAATAGTTTCTTCTACAGAGGTAGGCTCAACTAAAACTTTCTGAAATCTTCTTTCTAGGGCTCCATCTTTTTCTATGTACTGTCTGTATTCATCTAGGGTTGTGGCTCCCACACATTGTATTTCTCCTCTTGCTAATGCTGGTTTAAACATATTACTAGCATCTAGAGAGCCTGTTGCACCACCGGCGCCAACAATAGTATGTATCTCATCAATAAAGAGTATGATGTCTTTGTTTTTTTCAAGTTCATTCATTAGGGCTTTCATTCGCTCCTCAAACTGTCCTCGATACTTTGTTCCAGCTACTAGGCTTGCTAAGTCTAGGGTTACAACACGTTTGTCATACAAAATTCGAGAAACTTTACGCTGTATAATGCGAAGTGCTAGACCTTCTGCAATGGCAGATTTACCTACACCAGGTTCTCCAATTAGTAAGGGATTATTTTTTTTACGTCTACTTAGAATTTGTGATACTCGTTGTATTTCAGCATCACGACCCACTACTGGATCTAATTTTCCTAAATCTGCCATTTCTGTAAGATCTCTACCAAAATTATCTAACACAGGTGTTTTAGATTTCTTATTTGTTTTAACACCTGCATTACCAAATAAGTTTTCTTTACTTGGCTCTTCCTTGTCTGGCTTGTCATCACCAGTAAAGGCATCCTCTGCTGATGGCATGTCAAGATATTCATCGTCATTGGAGAGCAATAGTTTAAACTGCTCTTTCACGCTATCATAATCTACTTTCATTTTTTCAAGTAGTTTGGTGGTAGGGTCATTTTCATTTCTCAGTATACATAAAAGTAAATGAGCGGTATTTATAGACGTGCTTTGAAACAGCTTTGCTTCCAAAAATGTAGTTTTTAGGGCGCGCTCGGCTTGCCGAGTTAGGTGCAAGTTTTTCTTGTCATTACCTACAATTCCAGTTTCTGGGTTTGCAGGGCTTAAAATTTCAACTTTACGTCTTAGGTAGTTCAGGTCTATATCTAGGGCATTTAATATGGTAACGGCTTTACCGTCTCCATCTCGCAACAGACCAAGTATTAAGTGTTCGGTGCCAATAAAGTCATGGCCTAAGCGAAGCGCTTCTTCTTTGCTAAATGCAATAACATCTTTTACTCTTGGGGAAAAATTATCATCCATAGGTTACATTCTCTTTCGTATAAAATTACTAAAAATTACTGTGATAAATACAAAAACCATTCCTGTTTATGTGAAGTGTTTTTATTTTAACAAAACACACCTTAGTTATGCGCTTGTAACCCCCTATAGTTATTAACCAATTGGGGGTGTTTTTTTGTTAATAAAAACGTGAATAACACCCTTGTTTTTTTAGGTGAAAAATGAGGAAATACCGTATCTTGCTTCTCTAGTAGAAAAAAACATAAATATAATATAAAACAACTATGGCTGAAGGTGAAAAATTGATTCCTATCAACATTGAAGATGAAATGAAATCGGCTTACATCGATTATTCGATGTCTGTAATTGTGTCACGTGCTCTGCCAGATGTGCGTGATGGTATGAAACCTGTTCACAGACGTGTTTTGTTTGGAATGCATGAACTTGGTATTAGAGCAACAGGTGCCCATAAAAAATCTGCAAGAATTGTTGGAGAAGTTTTAGGAAAGTATCACCCACACGGTGATACATCTGTTTATGATGCTATGGTGCGTATGGCCCAAGAGTGGAGCCTGCGTTATTTACTTGTAGATGGTCAAGGTAACTTTGGCTCTGTAGATGGAGATAGTCCTGCTGCAATGCGTTACACAGAAGCAAGAATGCAGCGTATTAGTGAGGATATGCTGGCAGATATAGATAAAGACACAGTAGATCATCAACTAAACTTTGATGATACTTTAAAAGAACCTACGGTACTTCCAACTAGAATTCCTGGATTGTTAATAAATGGAGCTTCTGGTATTGCTGTGGGTATGGCAACCAACATGCCGCCGCATAACCTAACAGAGGTTGTTGATGGTATACAGGCATACATAGATAATCCAGAAATTGATATTGATGGGCTTATGGAGCATGTAAAAGCGCCAGATTTCCCTACTGGAGGTGTGATATACGGCTATGATGGTGTAAAAGATGCATTTCATACTGGGCGTGGGCGTATTGTAATGAGAGCCAAATCTAGTTTTGAAGAAGTTGGCGGAAGAGAATGTATCATTGTTAATGAAATTCCGTATCAAGTCAATAAGGCAGACATGATTAAGAAAACTGCTGATCTTATTAATGATAAGAAAATTGAGGGTATTTCAAACATACGTGATGAGTCTGACAGAAATGGGATGCGTATTGTATACATACTTAAAAGAGATGCAATTCCTAATATAGTATTAAACACTTTATTTAAATACACCGCACTTCAATCTAGTTTTAGTGTCAATAACATTGCCCTTGTAAAAGGGAGACCTCAAATGCTGAATCTTAAAGATTTGATTCATTATTTTGTTGAGCACCGTCATGAAGTTGTTGTAAGAAGAACAGAATACCTTTTAAGAAAAGCCAATGAAAGAGCACATATATTAGAGGGATTAATTATTGCCTCAGATAATATAGATGAGGTGATACGTCTTATTCGCGCCTCTTCAAATGCAGATGCTGCTAAAGCTGCCTTAATTAAAGCCTTTGAGCTTTCAGAGATACAGGCTAAGGCAATTGTTGAGATGCGCCTTCGCCAATTAACAGGTCTTGAGCAAGACAAACTTCGTACAGAGTACGAGGAACTCATGAAAACCATAGAAGACTACCAGGATATTCTTGCCAATAAAGAGCGTAGAATGAATATCATCAAAGAAGAATTACAAGAAATTCAAACCAAATATGGAGATGAGCGTCGTTCTGTAATTGAGTATGCTGGAGGAGATGTAAGTATTACAGATCTAATTCCAGATGAGCAAGTGGTGTTAACTATTTCTCATGCGGGTTATATTAAGCGTACCTCATTGGCAGAGTATAAAACACAAAATAGAGGAGGAGTAGGCCAAAAAGCCTCTGCAACAAGAAATGAAGATTTCTTAGAGCATTTATTTGTGGGAACCAATCACCAATATATGTTGTTCTTCACACAAAAAGGAAAATGTTTCTGGATGCGAGTTTTTGAAATTCCTGAGGGAAGCAAAACATCGAAAGGGCGTGCTATCCAAAACTTGATTAACATTGAGCCAGATGATAAGGTAATGGCATTTATTTGCACACAAGACCTTAAAGACGAAGAATACGTAAATAGCAGATACGTAATCATGGCCACCAAAAAAGGGCAAGTCAAGAAAACACCATTAGAGCAATACTCTAGACCAAGAACTAATGGTATCAATGCCATAACAATTAAAGAGGGTGATGAGCTTCTAGAGGCAAAACTTACAACGGGAGATAGCCAAGTAATGCTTGCTGTTAGGAGTGGTAAAGCCATAAGATTTGAAGAAGAAAAAACACGACCAATGGGTAGAAATGCATCCGGAGTTCGTGGTATTAGATTAGCAGATGATGCAGATGAAGTGGTTGGTATGATTGCTATTAATGATACCGCTTCAGAGATTTTAGTTGTTTCAGAAAACGGATACGGTAAAAGATCTAGCATTGAAGATTACCGCATCACAAACCGTGGCGGAAAAGGAGTTAAAACTATAAGCCTTACCGATAAAACCGGAAAACTTGTTGCTATTAAAAATGTTATTGATAGCGATGATTTAATGATTATTAATAAATCTGGTATTGCCATAAGAATGGCTGTTGATAGTCTTCGAGTGATGGGACGCGCAACACAAGGTGTTCGTTTAATTAAGGTTCGTGAAGATGATTCAATTGCAGCTGTTGCTAAAGTGATGAGAGAGGATGATCCAGAGCTGGATGAATCATTACAAGTTGCAGATTCGCAAAACACACCTGTTGATGTATCAGCTGCAGAGGCAACTGCTGAGCAAACAAGCACTGAAGAAGAATAATTTATAACTATTAATATTTCAGAAATATAAAAAGACACATTTCTGATTCTAATTATTTTAAGATGAAAAAATCATTACTATTGGCAGGCGCACTTTTAGTTGCGGTAGCGTCCTTTGGTCAAAAAAAAGAAATTAAAAAAGCTCAAAAGGCATTTGTAAAAGGAGATGCTGATGTAGCACAAATGTGGCTGAATACTGCAGCCACTAAATTAGGTGAAGCAGACCTTGAAACAAAAATAGATTACTATTTAGCTAAAGGTGAAATAACCCTTTCTCAGGCTGGAAAATCTGGATATCAGCAAATGGAAGATGCAGCCACTGCCTATAAGATGGCTAAAAAGCTAGACACAAAAAAGCAGTATAAGGCTATGATTAATGATGGTTTAGCCAACACTCGTGTAGCTTTGTTTAACAGTGCTATTGTAGAATCAAACGCAAAAAACTTCGCTTCAGCTGGAGAAAAATTTTACTTAAGCTATACGGTGAAAAATGACACTATTGATTTGTACTATGCAGCCGGAAGTATGGTAAATGCAAAAAACTATGAAGCAAGTCTTGATTATTATCAGCAGCTATTAGCTCTTGGGTATACAGGTATCAAAAAGAAATATACAGCACTTCGTATAGAAGATGATAAGGAGGTAACCTTTGCCTCAGAGCAAGACAGAAACACTGAGTTACTATCTGGAAAATACACCAAACCAGGTGAGCGAATGTCTGAATCTGTAAAAGGAGATATTTTAAAAAATGTAGTGCTTATTCTCTCAAGTAGAGGAGAGAATGATAAAGCCATTGCACTGATGAAAGAAGCTAGATTAGAAAACCCTACAGATATAACTCTAGTTAGAGCAGAAGCAGAAATGGTATACAAAATGGGAGATATAGCCCGTTATGATGAATTGATGCAGCAAGTCTTAGCATTTGACCCTACAGATCCAGAACCATATTATAACATAGGTGTTGTATCGGCTGCTTCTGGAAATCCAGTAAAAGCCATAGAGTTTTACAAGAAAGCTATTGAACTAAAGCCAGACTACCCATCTGCTCAGGTAAATCTTGGCGCTTTGATACTCAGAGATGAGATGAAAATTGTAGATGAAATGAACTCCTTAGGAATGTCTAAGGCAGATTCTAAAAAGTATGATGCCTTAGAAACAAAGCGAGAAGGACTTTACCGAGAAGCGCTTCCATATCTAGAAGCGGCATATGCTTCAAGGGGTAATAACCCTCAGCTAATAAGAAAGTTAATGGAAATTTATAGCCAACTAAGTATGGATGCTAAGTTTTCTGAAATGAAATCTAAACTCTCGGAATTAGAGAACTAAACTACATTATAATTAGTATTAAAAAATCCCGCTATAACATGGCGGGATTTTTTATGTAAAGATAGTAAGTCTATTAAATTAGTTTATATAATGCGCTTAATCACTCTTAATTTATGAGTATGAAGGCTTGTTTGAATATTAAAAATACCTGTATGGTCTAACCTGTCTATACGTACTTTTCCGTGGGCATGTATAATATAGTTGTCTTTCATTATAATTCCTACATGGGTTATATCTCCCTCTGCGTTATCGAAAAATGCTAAATCACCAGGTTCACTTTCTTCTATAAAACTAAGGGCTTCTCCTTGCTCAACTTGTTGGCTTGCATCACGTTTTAGGGGGTACCCATTAAGTTTGTAAACCATTTGAGTAAATCCACTACAATCTATACCAAAAGGAGTTTTACCACCCCACAGATAAGGCGTGTTAAGGTATAAAAGAGCTGTGTTTATTAAATTGTCTTTTGCAAATTTTGCTTCTACGCTACTACCTTCAAAATCATGATTTAAAATAGCTAAGCCGTTTAAAGAACTACCCATGACTATAGATAACATTTGGTTATCCTTGGTGTAGACCATATCTACCAAGTCTTCACAGACAATAGGAGTCTGCCTTGAGATATCATTGTAATTTTCTTCTTCAATAAATAGAAATTGTTTGTTGTCTATCCAGGCCTCATAGCTATCAAAGGCTAAGCGTATTCTACTCCATTTTTTTCTAGACTCTAATACCTTAAAGACTTCACCGTACAATACTTGGGTCACTAGTTCACTGCTGTCTGCAGCTTCTGCCCTAAGGGGCACTATACTAAGGTTGCAAATACCGTATTTCATAGAATAAATTGTGAATTAGGCTCTTTCAATTACCATGGCAGAGGCGCCACCACCACCATTACAAATTGCTGCAGCTCCTAATTTTGCGTCGTTTTGTTGCAGCACATTTAATAGCGTTATTAATATACGAACACCACTAACACCCAGTGGATGCCCTAAAGAAACAGCGCCACCATTTACATTTACAGTGCTGCTATCAAGACCTAAAATTTTCATATTAGCAAGACCAACTACCGCAAATGCTTCGTTAAGTTCAAAATATTCTATTTGATCTTGTGTTACACCTGCTTTAGCAAGTGCTTTTGGTAGAGCCTTTGATGGAGCTGTTGTAAACCATTGCGGCTCATGAGCCGCATCTGCATAGCCTTTAATGGTTGCTAATATGGTAAGTCCAAGTGAGTTGGCTTTCTCTTCGCTCATTAAAATTAGTGCACCAGCTCCATCATTAATTGTAGAAGCATTAGCAGCTGTAACAGTACCTTCTTTAGAAAAAGCAGCACGCAGTGCAGGGATTTTATCTATTTTAACGTTTTTAAACTCTTCATCCTCAGTTATAATAAGGGCATCACCTCTTCGTTGAGGTACTGCAACGGGAATTACTTCGTTAGAGAATTTCCCTTCACTCCAAGCCTTTGCTGAGCGTCTGTAAGATTCTATAGCAAAAGCATCTTGGTCTTCTCTCGAAAAACTATATTTTGTTGCACAGTTATCTGCCAAAAAACCCATGGCATTTTTGTCAAAGGGATCAACCAGACCGTCTTTTTGCATACCATCTTCCATGGCGGCTGGCCCAAATTTTACACCTTTTCGCATGTGCATATAATGAGGAATATTACTCATACTCTCCATACCTCCAGCTATAACCACACTGGCATCACCAAGGGCAATAGCCTGCGCTGCATTTATTACAGCTTTCATACCAGAGGCGCACACTTTGTTTACTGTAGTACAGGGTACCGTATCTGGTATACCTGCGCCTAATGCTGCTTGTCTTGCTGGTGCTTGTCCTACGCCGGCCTGAACAACATTACCCATATATACCTCATCTACTTGGTTTGGGTCTAGGTTAATTCTATCTAAAGCTCCTTTAATAGCAAAGCTTCCTAATTGGCTAGCGGTTAATGAAGATAGCCCTCCCATAAAACTTCCTATTGGAGTACGTACCGCAGAGACAATAACAACTTTTTTAATCATAATGTTGAATTAATATTTATTTAATCAGTACCTATACTGAGGTTTAAATAATGGCTACGAAATTACATATTTCTAACTAAATTATCAATCTTTACCGCCATAGGTTTTGTCATTGCATCTACCAATAGGTATCTTTACCTTGAATATTTTACTATGAAAAATACATTAAGCACTTTATCTAGAAATCAATCCCTACTATACAAAGGGTTTCTTTTTATTGCAGCTACCTTTTTAATACTCTATCTTTTTCCAAAAGCAGGACAGTTTAAGTATGATTTTCAGAAAGGAAAGCCTTGGCAGTATGAGAATTTGTATGCTCCTTTTAGTTTTACAATAAAAAAAGATGCTGTATCTCTGGCCTCAGAAAAAGAGCAGATAGTTAACAATGCAGTTCCTTATTTTAATATGGATATGGCCGTTGTAACAGGTGTTACAAAAGAGTTTTACCGCCTGTTAGATGAGGCGTATCAAAATTCATTGTTTAGGGTACCTAAACTATCAATACAAAGTAAAGGAGCAGCTATTATAGACCAAATTTATAAGCATGGTATTGTAAATGAATTGTACTCTTATGATCCAGATAAGCTTGTGTATCTTAAAAGCAGTAATGAAATTGATGAGGTTACTTTTCATCAAATTGTAAGTTTCGATAACATTGAGTCTATAGTAAAAGCAGCTACTTCTTTAGAAACCATTTCTCCTAGTATAGATTTGTTAGAAAAAACACTTAAAATAGTTATTAAACCTAATGTTTCTTTAAATACCAAACTAACTCAGGCAGCTATCGATGATGAGGTAAATGCCATGAATCCTAACAAAGGAATTATAGAAAAAAGTGGCCGTATCATTGCCAAAGGAGAACTTGTAGATACAGATGCATATCAAATTCTAGATTCTTTAAAAGCAGAATATCAATCCCAGGTCTGGACCAAGTCAAATTATCTTTGGCTTTTGGTTGGGTATGGTTTGCTTGTAATGCTGGTGCTGTTAATGTTGTTGCTGTTTCTGAAAAAATACAGGCCAGAGATATATAAAAACAATACCAAAGTAACCTTTATCTTTTTTAATGTACTATTGATGGTTTTACTTACCACCATTGTGGTGAAGATGGATGCCAAATATGTGTATGTAGTGCCCCTTTGTATTTTGCCATTAATTCTAAAAGCATTTTTTGATCCTAGATTAGGATTGTTTGTTCATGTGCTTACAGTTTTATTACTTGGGTTCATAGTACCCAATAGTTTTGAATACTTGTTTTTGCAAATTATTGCGGGTATTGTTACTATTTTAACGGTGTCTGAACTATATAAAAGAGCCAATTTGTTTATCTCTGTTGCACAGATTACCTTTATTTATATCATTGGATATTTTGCATTTGTCCTTATACAAGAAGGAAATATTTATGAATTTGAATGGGTCATTTTTGGGTATTTCGTTTTATGTGGTTTGGCTACTTTATTTGCCCATCCATTAATTTATTTCTACGAAAAGTTATTTGGTCTGGTATCAGATGTTTCACTGTTGGAGTTGAGTGATACTAATTCAAAATTATTAAAAGAACTCTCTAATAAAGCCCCCGGCACGTTTCATCACTCTTTAAATGTTGCAAATCTTGCCGAAGCAGCTGCTCAAGAAATTGGAGCCAATTCTATGCTAGTTAGAGTGGGTGCTTTGTACCATGATATTGGTAAAATGGCGAGCCCTACATTTTTTATAGAAAACCAATTAAGCGGTATAAACGCTCATGATGAATTAGACCCAAAGGAGAGTGCCAGTATTATTATAAATCATGTTATTGATGGTATTGAAATTGCCAGGAAATATAATCTACCAGACAGAATTATAGATTTTATACGCACCCACCATGGCACAAGTATGGTGTATTATTTTTACAAAAAAGAGCTAGAAACACAAGGGCAGGCAAACAAAGAGGATTTTAAATATCCTGGTCCTATTCCTTTTTCTAAGGAAACTGCTATTTTAATGATGGCAGATAGCGTGGAGGCTGCTAGTAAAAGTTTAAAAGAACCTACCTCTACTAAGATAGATGTATTTGTAGAAAAAATCATTGATGCCCAGATGGAGCAAGGTCAGTTTTTAAATGCCGATGTAACCTTTAAAGACATTGAGCTTATAAAGAAAGTTTTAAAGAAAAAACTAAATAATATGTTTCATTTACGAGTAGAATATCCGGAGTAGTTTCCAAAAATAAAATCGAAGATTTCTCTCAGAATTATTATTTTCTGCTTTGATTTGTTAAAAAGTAGTACTTTTGTATCCTGAATACGTTTCAGAACACTTCCTTATGAGCCAAAAAACACTATTAAACGCAACAGAGATTCATGTCGCTTTGCATCGTTTGGCTTGTCAATTAATAGAAAACCACAACGATTTTTCTCAAACAGTACTCATTGGTATACAACCAAGGGGTGGCTTTCTTGCCAAACGCTTGGTGCGCCTTTTACAAAATGATTATAAAATTAAAGACGTACAACTAGGTTTGTTGGATACAACCTTTTACCGTGATGACTTTAGAAGAAGTGAAAAACCTCTAGAGGCAAATAAAACTGCTATAGATTTTGTTGTGGAAGATAAAAAAGTAGTGTTTATTGATGATGTACTCTACACAGGAAGAAGTATTAGAAGCGCATTAACCGCTATACAAGACTTTGGCCGTCCTACAGAAATAGAATTACTCACCCTTATAGACAGAAGATTTAGCAGGCATCTGCCCATACAGCCAGATTACAGGGGTAGGCAAGTAGATGCTATTGGTGGTGAGAAGGTAAAGGTTTGTTGGCAAGAACATGAAGGAGAAGACGCAGTCTATTTAATAAAAGAACAATTATAAAAATGTCTGAACTAAGCGTAAATCACTTATTAGGAATTAAATACATCACAGAGGAGGACATACAACTCATCTTTGAAACCGCAGATCATTTTAAAGAGGTAATACATAGGCCCATTAAAAAAGTGCCTTCACTTAGAGATATTACCATTGCTAATTTATTTTTCGAGAACAGTACCCGCACTAGACTTTCTTTTGAACTTGCAGAAAAAAGACTTTCTGCGGATATTATAAACTTTTCTGCTGGATCCTCTTCAGTAAAAAAAGGAGAATCTTTAGTAGATACAGTAAACAACATTCTATCAATGAAGGTTGATATGGTTGTGATGCGCCACCCCAATCCTGGAGCTGGTGTATTTCTGTCAAAACATATAAATGCAAGTATTATCAACGCAGGAGATGGCGCTCACGAGCACCCTACACAAGCTCTTTTGGATTGCTACTCTATTAGAGAGCGTTTGGGAGATGTGGCTGGTAAAAAAGTAGTCATTGTTGGTGATATTCTACATTCAAGAGTTGCTTTGTCTAATATTTTTGCTTTGCAAAAACTAGGCGCAACGGTAAAGGTTTGTGGTCCTAAAACATTAATGCCAAGACACATAGAATCATTAGGAGTTACCTTTGAGCCTAATTTAATAAAAGCATTAAATTGGTGTGATGTGGCAAATATGCTGCGCGTACAAAATGAACGTATGGATATTAGTTATTTTCCTTCTACCAGAGAGTATACACAGCAGTTTGGGTTAAATAAAGAAATATTAGACAACCTAGATAAAGAAATTATTGTCATGCATCCTGGCCCAATTAATAGGGGTGTTGAGATTACCAGTGATGTTGCAGACTCTAAACAAGCCATTATCTTAGATCAAGTTCAAAACGGATTGGCAGTGCGTATGGCAGTGTTATATTTATTGGCTTCCAAAATTAAAAGAAATGATAATTAATACCTCCAAAACGTTTACTGTCTTAAAAGACCAAAAAGATGGTATTGAAGATTTTGCTAAGTTTTTAAATTACATTGTACCAACACGTTTTAAAGATCAAAATCTCATCATTGATTTGCTGTCCTATACCAATCTATCTTTAGAGCAATTGCTTTTGTTTATCGAGATTTCTAACCAACATAGAGTTTCAAAACATTCTTTTGTAATAGTAAATAACGCCCTTGATCCAGATATACTTCCAAATGAGATTATGGTAGTACCAACACTTTTAGAGGCGCAAGATGTTATTGAGATGGAAGAAATAGAAAGAGATCTTGGTTTTTAAAACCATACTTGCTTCTTTGACCCTTTTTGATAAAAACACTAATTTAACACCTATGTCTAATCTAGTATTTAAATAGCATGAAATTAACAATAGTTGGTTGTCATTCTGCCTCACCACGCTATGATGCTAATCCTACAGCGCAAATACTGGAAGTGAAAGGACACTTGTTTTTAATAGATTGTGGAGAGGGTACTCAAGTTCAGCTTAGAAAGTTCAAAATAAAATTTGCTAGAATAAAACACATTTTTATTTCTCACTTGCACGGTGACCACTTTTTTGGTTTGGTGGGTTTAATATCCACATTTAAATTATTAGGTAGAGATGCTAGTTTACACATATATGGGCCAAAAGGTATTAAACAAGCCATTTTACTGCAACTTAAATTAGGTAAAACCTATACTAATTTTGAGCTTTTCTTTCATGAGTTAGAAAGCAACCAGCCAGAGCTATTGTTTGAAGATGCTGTTTTGAGTATCACTACTATACCTTTAAAACATAGAGTATATACAAATGGGTTTTTATTTCAACAAAAGCCTGGAGAACGAATTTTAAATATTCAAAAAGCAAAAGAGTTGGATATAGATCCTTCATACTACCAAAAAGCCAAACAAGGATTTGATGTGCCAGATAGTAAAGGGGATATGGTCTCTAACGCAGCTATTACATTAGATCCAAGCCCTCCAAAATCTTATGCTTATTGCAGTGATACCGCCTATTGCGAGGAAATTATACCTCAAATATTAAATACCACACTACTCTACCATGAGGCTACTTTTTTACAACAGCATGCCGCATTGGCTTTAAAAACCATGCACAGTACTGCGCGCCAGGCTGCTTTAATTGCTAAAAAGGCAGCTGTAGGGTCTTTATTGCTTGGTCATTATTCTGGGCGCTACAATGATTATAATGAGTTTAAAAACCAGGCGCAGGAAGTTTTTCCAGCTACAAAACTAGCGCAAGACGGTAAGGTTTTTGAAATCTAAGCCTTAAGGTGTCTTTCTATCCTGTTATTTTTGGGTATAATTTTTCACATAACTTTAAAGATTCTGGTATATTATAAATTATGCAATCTTTGTACCTTGCAGTAAAGTTAATTTTATGGACAAAAACCTTCACGACTACAGAAAATCCTACGAGAAAGGCTCTCTTACAGAAGATACTGTGCTGGAAAATCCATTAGAACAGTTTGCTACTTGGTTTGTAGATGCTGAAAAGACTCCTACTGTAGAGGAGCCAAATGCGATGACGCTGAGTACTGTAGATGCAAAAGGTGTTCCAAAGGCACGGGTCGTGCTGCTTAAAGAATTTACCCAAGAAGGCTTTATTTTTTATACCAACTACACCAGTGGTAAAGCCCAGGCTATTGCACAAAATAACAAGGTCTGTATTTCTTTTTTTTGGCCCTCATTGGAGCGTCAAATTATAATAACGGGTATGGCTGTTAAAATTTCAGAAGAAAAATCTATCGCCTATTTTAATAAAAGACCTCGTGAGAGCCAATTGGGCGCCTTGGTAAGCGATCAATCAACCTCTATAGATAGTAGAGTAGCCTTAGAAGAAAAGCTACTGGATTTAGAAAGACAATTCCAGACTAAACCTATAGTAAAACCAGCCCATTGGGGAGGCTATCTAATACAGCCAACCTCATATGAGTTTTGGCAGGGCAGAAGTAGTAGATTGCATGATAGAATTAAATATACAAAAATTAATAATAGCTGGAATATAGGTAGGTTGCAACCTTAGCTTAGTAAGTAATAGTATCATTAATGAAAACACTGTACTTTATAAGACATGCTAAATCTTCTTGGAAACATACTGTTGGAGATAGGCACAGACCCTTAAAAAAACAAGGGGTTAAAGATGCTTTGCAGGTTTCAAAATTGGTGGCACAAACCATTGTTAAGCCGCAAGTAATTATTACTAGTGATGCTATAAGAACTCAAAGCACTGCAACGTATTTTAAAGATGCTTTTGAACTTAAAAATGATGCCTTTGTGGTAAATCCTGAGTTATATGATTTTAGTGGCCAACAAGTTATGAAGCTTATTAAAGAATTAAAAAATACCCAAGATTGTGTGATGCTATGTGGCCATAATCATGCTTTCACATCTATTGTAAATATCTTGGGTAGTATTAGTATTGATAATGTACCTACTTGTGGTTTTGTAGCCATTACCTTTGATGTAGATAAGTGGAGTGAGATAACCACAGGAACTACTGTAAAAACAGTTTTTCCGAGAGACCTAAAATAAAATTATGACACCAAAACTAAATAAAGCCCCTCTTGAGAATAGCTATTATAACCGTGAATTAAGCTGGTTACAATTTAACGCACGCGTATTACAAGAGGCTGAAGATACTACAACTCCACTGCTTGAAAGGTTACGTTTTATTGGTATTTTCTCAAACAATCTAGATGAGTTTTTTAAAGTTAGGTATGCAACTATAAAACGTATTGCTAATGCCGGCAAGGGTGGGCGTAGCTTTTTAGGAGGTATTCCAGCCTCTGAGCTTATGGAGCTAATTACCCAGACAGTAATCAAGCAGCAAAAAACTAGTTTAGGTATTTTAAGTGGCATTAAAGAGAAGCTTAAAAAAGAGCAAATTTTTATGATGGGCTTGTTACTCATCACTTTTCTTGCTGCTTTTATAAAATCTAGAAAGGCACTTTTAATCAACAATACTTTTAAAAAAAGTTGGAGTTTGTTATTGTTGAATTTTTTGATTGTTTTAGGATTATTTCTTTTTGAAAATGAATCAAAAAATAAGGAACTCCTATTTTTATTTTTTCCTATTTCCCTGATTTTAGCAAACGGAATTGAACTTATTCAGAAAAAAATAGTCATAAATATTTTCTTATATCTGTTTTTAATTGGCTGTATTGGAGTTCTGTTTTCTTTATAATTTAGTACCAAAAGCCAAATCGCCAGCATCTCCCAAACCAGGAACTATATAGCCCTTTTCATTCAGTGTCGCATCAATAGTTGCAATCCATAAATGGGTGTTTTCAGGAAAATGTTTTTCAATAAAATTGATTCCTTCCCTGGCACCAATCACTGAAATCAAATGAATTTCTTTAGGAGTTCCTAACTTTTTTAACGCCTCAAAAACAGCTACCAAAGATTGACCTGTTGCCAACATTGGGTCTGCGAGCAACAACGTTTTTCCATCCAAAATAGGTGAAGCCAAATATTCAACGACAATTTCAAAACGTTCATCATTAGAAGGATGATGCCTAAAAGCCGAAATAAAAGCATTTTCAGCTGTGTCAAAATAATTCAAAATTCCTTGATGTAAAGGCAAACCAGCTCTTAAAATGGAGCAAACAACCAACGAATCAGCAATTAAAAATGACTCTTTTTTCCCTAAAGGAGTTTCTACAGAATTTTCAGAAAAAGAAAGTGATTTACTGAGTTCATAAGCCAAAATTTCCCCTATTCGTTCAATATTTCTTCGAAAACGCATGCTGTCTTTTTGAATTTTTTTATCTCTAATTTCTGATAAAAAAGTGTTTAAAACAGAGTTGTTTTGGACTAAATGATGGATTTTCATTGGAAATTAATTTGACTAAATTTATTTTCAAATGTACTTAAATTACCCAAATTAAAAATTTATGATAAAATAGTATTCCAAAAAAAATCA
>Ga0209652_1001624_pt1 | contig 18212 bp, 14 predicted proteins | sample SaaInl74LU_5_DNA_FD_184641 | JGI IMG/M metagenome (GOLD analysis project Ga0209652, IMG submission 184641) | Marine microbial communities from expanding oxygen minimum zones in the Saanich Inlet - ESP_74LU_5_DNA (SPAdes) (version 2) | ecosystem: Environmental > Aquatic > Marine > Intertidal zone...
CAGGGAGTTCACCTGTAACAATAATAAATGGAATTTGAAGATTTAGTCCTTTCACTGTGAGGAAGGCTTCCATACCATTATAGCTCGGCATGTTATAATCGCTCAAGATGATGTCTGGATGACTATTCACAAGAAACTTTTCGAAGTCAGTTTTATTCGTAACATGTTCCACTTCCCAGTTTGGGTGAACACGTTTAAGCTGACTCTTAACCATTTCGGCGTCGAGGTCATAGTCTTCCAGAAGAAGAACTTTGAGTGGAGTATCGTAATTCATTATAGGGCAAAAGTTAGGTACATACCGAACGCTGTAAAAATACAATAGACGGGGAGGTGCCATTGTAATTCAGGCACCTCATTGAGCTGTAGGATATAGTACTGAGGTGCCTGAAGAAATAGCTTACAAGGCAAGTTTATGCAGAGGGAATAAGGTTGTGCAAGAGAATGTACTTGATAATTTCTGAATTGTTATCCATGGTCATCTTAGTTAGGATTCTTGAACGGTATGTAGAAATGGTTTTCGCACTTAAAGACAATTGGTTGGCAATCTGATTGTTTGCTTTTCCTTCGCCAATAGCCAAGAATACTTCGAATTCGCGATCAGACAATTGCTTGTGTGGCAAGTCCTGATTTTTGTTGTTCATTTCTCTATAGAGCAATTTGGTGATTTGAGGTGAAAGGTACTCACCGCCATTTTGAATTGTTCTGATTGCTTCAATAAGTACTTCTGGAGCAGAATCTTTGTGAAGGTATCCAGACGCACCAGCTTTTAGCATGCGAATGGCGAATTGATCTTCAGGATACATACTCAAAACAAGCACTTTAATGTCTGGATAGAAGATTTTGATTTGTTTTAACACCTCTAGTCCGCTTCTTCCAGGCAATGAAACGTCAAGAATGATAACATCAGGCTGAGTTTTTCTAAGTCGCTGCAACAACTCTTCACCACTCGCAATGTCGTCTGCGATGACGTCGATGTCGTTAAAGCTTCCAATAATTTTACTTAGTCCATCACGAACTATTTTGTGGTCATCACAGAGTACAACTTGTATCATGGCTTAGTATTTTAATTGTTTTCGTTAAGCCAAATGTATGTTACTCTTGCTGTCAGCCTTATAGGATTGCCGCTGAGGGATGCGTAGGACATTTCCCACACTTCAGAGCAGTAATATTAAACGCTCGGTGCGAGGTCGTGCATGAGAATGTACTTCACAAGATCTGAGTTGTTGTCTAAACTCATTTTCTCGAGAATCCGACTTCTATAAGTACTGATGGTTTTGACACTAAGCGAGAGTTGATTAGCAATTTCAGAGATACTTTTACCTTCACCGATGTATAAGAGCACTTCGTATTCTCTGTCAGAAAGTATTTTATGAGGCAAACCGTTTCCGTCTGAATTCACTTCTTTAAAGAGCAAAGAAGTGATTGCAGGGCTGAGATATTCTCCTCCTTTGGCAATGGTTCTGAGGGCTTCTACAAGAATGTCTGGTTGAGAGTCTTTGTGAAGGTAGCCTGAGGCGCCTGCTTTTAAAGCTCGTATTGCGAATTGATCTTCGGGATACATGCTCAACATCAGCACTTTGAGGTGCTCATACATCGAACGAATTTGCTTTAACACTTCTAATCCATTTCTCCCTGGAAGAGAAACGTCAAGAACAACAATTTCAACTTCAGAATTACGCAACTCTTTAATCAAAGCCTCACCGCTTTCTACATCAAGAATAACTTCAAAGTCATTAAATCCATTGATGATTTGTTTGAGTCCTTCTCGAACTATTTTGTGATCGTCACAGATGGCAATTTTGGTCATACAGTTAGGTTTTTGAGAGGTATGCGTATTTTTATTTGTGTTCCGTTCCCAGGAGCGCCGTCCAATTCAATTTCACCTTTCCACGCTTTCAGACGTTCATGAATACCAAAGAGACCTAAACTTTTTGATTTCATGGCGAGTTCTTTGTTGATGCCAACACCATTATCTTCGATGTTAAGATGGAGGAACTCTTTGTCGGTAAACAAGGCTACTTTGGCTTTTGATGCTTTTGCGTGCCTGTTGATATTGGTAAGTGCTTCTTGAGTAATTCTATATATAGCTGTTGAAAGGTCTTTATCGAAGATACAATTTCCAGTATCAATAATCAAATCACAGGAGCACTTGTGATTTCTATTGAAGTTTTCAACATGCCATTCTATTGCTGGAATGAGGCCAATGTCGTCAAGAACTACAGGCCTTAACTCGTGTGCAATTCTTCTAACTGTTTCAATGGTTTGTGTGGTGAGGTCAACGAGGTATGCAATTTTATCAAGCACTTCTGCTTCATTGGCTTTAGCTAAACCATTTTGTTTGATGTGTTGTTGAATCCAAAACAGGCCCAGTTTATTGCCAGTAAGTTCTTGACCGAGTTGATCGTGAATCTCCATGGCAATTTTCTTTTTTTCCTCATCGCGCACATTTTCGAGGTGTTGAGTGAGATGAGATAATTTTTCGTTCAGGTAGAGCAGTTCTAATTCTGCTTTTTTCCGAGTAGTGATGTTGCTTGGGATAAATATCAAGCTTTCAACTTTTCCATCTTTAAGCACTGGACCGATCCTGCATAAGTACCATTGGTCATCCTCGATATATGCATCACCTTCAATTTCTACTGAGATCTTAATTCCTTCATCAAAGGCTTTTGAAAAGTTGCTTAACAAGATCTCTTTATTATGACCTTTAACCAAGTCAACGATATTTTCACCTATCAGGCTTTCCTTTGTGTGGCCTTGAATATCTCTGTTTACGTAGAGGATGGTACCACTACGTTCAATCTTATAGATGTTGTCAGGAGCATTTTCAGCCAGTGCTCTGAAGTTTTCTTCACTCGCAATGAGGTTTTGTTCCGCCTCTTGTTTTTCGAACAACACTTTTTTTGCCTCGATGGCCGCCGAAATAGCGGAAGGCAACCTTCCAAGACTTTCCTTGAGCACATAGTCATCTGCACCTGCTTTTAGGCATGCAACTGCCGTTTCCTCGTTCATTGACCCCGTACAAATGATGAAAGGAAGGTGTTCGAAATGTAATCTAACATGTTTAACGGCCTCCATTCCTGTATACTGCGGTAAAGAGTAGTCAGAGATGATGATATCAAATTTATTGTTTTCTAGCGCCGCAAGAAAGTCGGCTTTGTTCATCACATGATGAACATTGATGCCGCGTTCATACTTTCGAAGTTGCAGCTTAATGATGTCCGCATCACTTTGCAGATCTTCGAGAAGTAGAAGGTTTAGCTTGTTCTGTTCTTTGTTATCATTGCTCATGATACTGCGGCTAAGTGATTCTGTTGGTCAGCATATCTCAGCCAAAAGTTAACAGCTTTGTTCACTGATTCAAGGTGTTCTTTGAAGTCAATTGGTTTGACGATATAACTATTAGCGCCCAACTGATAAGCCCTTTCAATATCGCTTTCAACATTACTGGAAGTCAATACACAAATAGGGATGACAAAATTATGGACAGTGTATTTAAGTACTTCAAGTACTTCAAAGCCATTTTGTTTTGGGAGCTTCAAGTCGAGGAAGATGAGTTTTAAATCTTCTCTCCAATGTTCGGCCTCATATAAGCCTCGTCCCAAAAGGAAGTCAAGCGCTTCAGCACCGTCTTTCACCCAAAAAACCAAGTCGTTACGTTTGGTTTTTCTTAAGGCGATTTTGGTTAGTTCTGCATCGTCTTCGTTGTCTTCGATCAAAAGTATTTTCGGTGAACTTGTCATTTTCTCGCAGTTAGTAAGACTCACGAAATAAGCAAAAAAAAGAAGGCGCGGGGCCTTCTTTTTTCTAATTCTTTTGTAGGAATTATCTTACAATTTCTTTGTAAGTGATGCTGAATGCGTCGTTGTCAGCAAAGTACTTTTGACCGATTTTCATCCATTCAACAGCAAGAGTTCTTTCTCCGTTTGCTTCAAGATATTCAGCAATCATAATAATGCCGATTCTTAAGCGACTTACTTGGTCGTCTTCTAAGTGATCGATTCCTTTTTCATTCAAAATGGTTTTTGCAGCTTCAAACGAAACTTCAGCTTCTCTTTTTGAACGCAAAGCCCATTCCGTAAATCCTTGATAAATGGCCGCAGCAGGGTCGTTAGGGTCAATAACTGTAAGGTATTTATATAGTCCTTTCGATTTGGTGTATTTTTCTTCAGCATCGTAATTTTCAGCTTCTTCATAAGTTGCTGCTCTTAACTCAACAAAGAAGTCGGTAAACTCTGCATAGAACTCACTTTCCTTGTCTTTTTTAGCATACTTTGACGCAAACTTCAGTGCTTCTTTAGAGGCTTTTGGGTATTTCTCCTTTACTGCTTCATCGTCTGAGGCATTGATACGAAACATGGCAATAGCCGAATATAAGTATGGGAGTGGATCTTTTTTCGTATCGTCTGCATAAATGTACTTGTCTGCTTTAATCAGGCAGCGCTCGTATTTTTCATCTACGATAAGTTCTAGTAAGTCATCATAATCACGTTGCGCAGTTGCTGCGTTAATGCTGAGGATAGCTATTAATAGAAGTAGTACTTTCTTCATAAGTTTCAATTTTTGTGCTTCGGTTTGCAAATATGGCTCTAAGATAATTTAGTTTAGGGGCTTCACAAAAAATAGTGAACCCTTCCTGACCTTAATTGTTCAAGAGTTGTGCCAAAGACTGAGATCTCATGCGAGCGAGCCGAAGAATGGTTCAATATAAAAAACTGGAACGCTTTTCCCTTTCAGCAAAAAACATGGAAAGCTTTTGCTCAAAAGAAAAGTGGAATTGTTAACGCTCCTACAGGAAGTGGAAAGACTTATTCTCTGATGGTTCCCATTGTGGAGGCGATGATCGCAGAAGAACATCAGAAAGGCCTTTTCGCTATTTGGATTACTCCAATACGTGCTTTAGCCAAGGAGATTGAGCTTTCTGCCAATGCGGCAATTGCAGGCATGGGAGCGAAAGCTGTAGTAGGTATCCGCACGGGAGATACTTCATCCAAAGATCGGCAAGCTCAGAAAAAAAATATGCCTCAGATTCTCATTACAACCCCCGAGAGTTTGCATATCCTCTTCGCCCAGAAAAAGAATGAGCGTTTGTTTAAAAGTCTAAGGACTGTAGTGATTGATGAATGGCATGAATTATTGGGGAGCAAGCGAGGAGTTCAGGTTGAACTGGCTTTAAGTCGCTTAAAAGGAATGTTGCCTTCTTTGCAAGTTTGGGGTATTTCTGCCACAATTGGAAATATGGATGAAGCCATGAAGGTATTGCAGGGGAAGTCAAACGCTTCCAGTGCCGTGCTCATTCGTTCTGCTTTAAAAAAGAAGCTCAGCCTTGAAACCTTGATGCCGGAGGAGGTAAACAATTTGCCTTGGGCTGGTCATCTTGGCATAAAGCTGATTGATCAAGTGGTGGATATCATCAGAAAAAATCAATCCACATTAATCTTCACCAATACTCGCGCTCAATCGGAAATTTGGTACCATCAGATTCTCGATGCCTATCCAGAGTTCGCAGGAGTAATGGCCATGCACCACAGTTCAATTTCGAGAGACCTAAGAGCTTGGGTGGAAGATGCTTTGTATCACGGACAGTTAAAAGCTGTTGTTTGTACTTCAAGTCTAGATTTGGGTGTTGATTTCCGACCAGTAGACGCTATAGTTCAGGTGGGCGGACCTAAAGGCGTTTCGCGTTTTGTTCAAAGAGCTGGAAGAAGTGGACATCAACCAGGAGCTGAGAGTAAGATCTTTTTCTTGCCTACCAATGCACTAGAACTCATTGAAGCAGCTGCTTTGAGGCAAGCCATAGAGGATAATTATTTAGAGAACAGAGAGCCGCACATTAGGTCTTTTGATGTGCTCGTTCAATATTTAACAACACTTGCGCTTGGTGATGGCTTTGATTCAAAAGTAATTTATGATGAGGTGAGGGATACCTTTTGCTTCGAAAGCATTACTCTGGATGAATGGAAATGGTGCTTGCGCTTTATTACAACTGGAGGAGACTCACTTAAGGCTTATGATGAATACAAGAAAGTAGAACGCGAGGGTGATTTTTATACCGTGCAAAAACGCAGTGTGGCCATGCGTCATCGAATGTCGATAGGAACCATTGTCTCAGATAAAATGCTTTTGGTGAAATATCAACGTGGCGGGGCAATCGGACACGTAGAAGAGTACTTTGTTTCTTCTTTGAATGAAGGTGATGTTTTTTGGTTTGCTGGGCGATGTTTGGAGTTTATTCGATTGAAGGATTTGGTTGTACAGGTGAAGAATTCCAAGGAGGATAAAGGCAAAATCCCGTCGTGGCAGGGGGGGCGTTTGAATTTTTCTTCCAAGATGTCGGACATGCTTCGCTTGAAACTTGAGGAGTTTTCTACCAAGCAGCATTTCGATCCTGAATTACAAAAGCTCGCTCCCATTTTAGAGCTTCAGGGCTCAAGGTCGCATTTACCTTCACGAGATGAGTTTTTGATTGAGCAGTTTCAGACCAAGGAGGGCTACCATCTTTTCATGTACCCCTTTGAAGGGAGGTTGGTGCATGAGGGAATAGCCAGTTTATTAGCTTATCGAATGTCTTTGCTTCAGCCCATCAGCTTTAGCCTAGCTTATAATGATTATGGTTTTGAGTTACTCTCTGATCAGGAAATACCGCTTGAGGCAGCTTTAGAGAATGACTTTTTCAGTACTGATCATTTGATGGCAGATATAGAAGCTAGTATTAATAGTGCAGAGATGGCCAAGCGAAAATTTAGAGATATTGCTGTGATATCGGGGATGGTGTTTACTGGTTTTCCGGGGAAGTATGTGAAAGACCGACACCTTCAAAGTTCAAGCTCCTTGATTTTTGATGTTTTTGCTGATTATGATCCACAGAATTTATTGTTGAGACAGGCTTTTGATGAGGTGATTTACCACCAGTTGGAGATTACACGATTTAGGACTGTTTTAAAACGGATTCAAGCGCAGAAGATGGTAGTGATGAATACAGGTAAACCAACACCTTTGTCGTTCCCAATAATGGTCGATCGCTTGCGGGAGAAGATCAGTTCCGAGAAGTTGTCTGATCGAATCGCTAAGATGACCTTAGCGAATGACTAGCTGTGTTTTTATGGGGCTATATACTTAAGTCTCATTAGTGAACTTCGAAGCAGAACCTGCGGCTAAAACAGGGGTTTGAGACTTATCTATATAGATGTAATTCAAAGACCTTAACTAAAATCGCCAAAAATGCCATAAAAATCCCATGCAAAACTCATCACCCCAATAGACATGTAATTTATCACACAATATTAAGTCTCACATCAGCATGGGATTCAAAGACTAATCTAGATTTGCACCGCAAGCCAAAAGTTTTCTTCGCTTCAGTCAAGTGAAAATGGTACTTTTGACCTCCCCAAGGGCTAACAGTAATAAAAAGTGTACATGACAAAACATGTTTTAGGTGTGATTTTGTTCCTCCTGTTTTCGGCAAGTGTTTTCGGACAAGGAACAATCAAAGGATTTGTGAAGGATAAAAATTCAGGAGAACCGGTAATGTTCGCCTCGGTAACACTGAAAGGAACAAGTTTTGGAGTGTCTACAGATTTGAACGGATATTATTCCCTCACGAAAATACCGCCAGGCACCTACACCATGAATGTGGGAAATCTCGAGTATCAAGATAAAACTGTTGAAGTGACGATTGAGGGAACTAAAATCATTACGAGAAACGTTCTCCTTGCACCTAGAGTAGTTGAACTCGCTGGGGCAGAGATTTCCGCAGATCGAGCCGAACAAGAGTCGGAAGTTAATACCTCAGTAGAAACGATCCGACCAGCAGACATTAAAAAAATCCCGTCAATTGGCGGACAAGCAGATATCGTTCAAGCTTTGCAAGTTTTGCCTGGTTTTGTAAGCACAGGAGATCAAGGTGGACAATTATACATTCGTGGTGGCTCTCCAGTGCAGAATAAAGTGCTTCTCGATGGAATGATCATCTACAACCCATTCCACAGTATCGGACTATTCTCCGTATTTGATTCCGACATCATTTCTAATGCTGACGTCTACACTGGTGGATTTAATGCACAATTCGGTGGGCGTATTTCTTCTGTGATGGACATTAAAACACGAGACGGTAATAAATCTCGTCTCTCGGGAAAATTAAGCGCGAGCCCTTTTGGTTCGAAGGTGATGATCGAAGGTCCGTTGAAAAAATTGAGCGAAAAAGGAGGTGGTATCTCATACATCCTCTCAGCTAAAAGATCTTACCTCGAACAATCTTCTAAATTGCTTTACGACTATATCGATGAAGACGGTTTGCCTTTCAACTTTACCGACCTTTATGGAAAGGTGAGCTTTAGCGGTGCTAGTGGTTCGAAATTGAATGTTTTTGGTTTTAGTTTTAATGATGATGTGCGCTACTTGGCACTCTCAAATTTGAATTGGCAAAATTTTGGTGGTGGAGCTAACTTCGTGGTGGTTCCATCAGGATCATCAATGCTTATTCAAGGTAACTTCTCGACCTCAACTTACCGCATCAACCTGGAAGAAGAAGGCCTTGCAGATCGCTTTTCTGAAGTAGGAGGGTTTAACTTCGGTTTGGATTTCAAACGTATCGAAGGCGATAATGAAATGAACTACGGAATTAATGTCGTAGGAGTGAACACCAATTTCGAAACCTTCAATGCTCTCCAGGTTAAAGTAGCCCAAGCAGAAAACACAACCGAACTAGGTGCCTATTATTCTTATAAAATTTCAGCAGGAGACCTCATCATCGAGCCAAGTATGAGGCTGCAGTATTACAGCTCAATTAGTAAATTTTCCCCTGAACCGCGAATCGGGATGAAGTGGAAAGTGTCGCAAAGATTAAGATTGAAAGGTGCTGCAGGACTCTACTCTCAAAACTTGATCGCAGCTAATTCTGATAGAGATGTGGTGAACTTGTTCTATGGTTTTTTGAACGGACCTCAGAACATTCCAGATGAATTTATCCTTCCCAACGGAGACACTAAAGAAATCAGACACAGCCTTCAAACGGCAAATCACTTGATCTTTGGTTTCGAATTCGACCTCACAGAAAAAATCAACGTGAACATTGAAGGTTACCGCAAAAACTTCACCCAGTTAACCAACATCAACAGGAACAAGCTTTTTGCTGACGATCCAGAAATCGATGTTCCAGACGTTTTCAAAAAAGACTTTATCGTTGAAACAGGATTCGCTCAAGGTGTAGATTTCGTTATGAAATATGAAGAGAAATACACCTACCTCTGGTTCGTTTACTCTCTTGGTAACGTAGATCGTTGGGATGGTTTTAAGTACTACGATCCTGTATTTGATCGTCGACACAACATCAACTTTGTTGCAAGTCAAGCCTTTGGTAAGGAGCACTCTTGGGAAGCAAGTCTTCGTTGGAACTTAGGTTCTGGACTCCCATTCACTCAAACCCAAGGTTTCTACCAACCGGTGAACGTTGGAGATGGAATTGGCTCAGATTACATCAACTCAAATGCGAATGAACTTGGTATCGATTATGCCGGACTGAATGAAGGGCGACTTCCTTGGTACCACAGATTGGACATTTCAGTTCGTAAAACCATCGAATTCACAGAAACAAGAAAACTGGAATTGAATTTTGGTGTCACCAATGTTTATTCAAGAAGAAACGTGTTCTACATCAATCGTGTAACGAACGATCGTGTAGATCAACTTCCTTTCCTTCCTTCAATCGGTATTGATTACTCTTTCTAAGTGAGCTGTAGCTTAGATTGAGGTCTAGAATAAATTGAAAGCGCTTGCTTTTTCGGGGTGATGATCGACCGGAATGCAGGCGCTTTTTAGTTGGGCTTTAATCCCAAAAGCGCTTTTGCATTGGCCAATGCTTCTTGCCCGAAGTCCTTACCGCTGAGCATTTCGGCTAGTTCAATAACACGCTCTTGCTCGGGGAGTTTCTCAATGTGCGTGAAGGTGGCGTTTTTGTCGCTAGTCTTATACACCTTGAACTGCTGATCTGCCCTAGCTGCAACCTGAGGAAGGTGAGTGATGTTGATGAGCTGAAGTTTCTCACTCATCTGTTTCATGATCTCGGCCATTCTTAAAGCCATTTCTCCGCTCACACCAGTATCGATTTCGTCAAAAATGATGGTGCGAATCATCTGTTGTTCAGCCAAAGCCGCTTTCAAGGCCAAGGTTACACGAGAGGTCTCACCACCAGAAGCCACCTTGTCCAAAGGCTTAAATTCACCACCTTTGTTGGCCAAGAGCATTAGTTTTACTTCGGTGTTTCCATGGCGATTGAGCTCTTCCACTTTGTTGAATTCAAACTTCAATTGAGCATGTGGCATTCCTAAGTGCGACAAGTGTTCTTGGATTTTTTTCTCTAATTGACCAGCCGCCTTTTCCCGCTTTGATTGCAGTTGATCTGCCATTTCAATGAGTTTTTTTCGGGCTGATGCAATGAGTTTCTCCTGATCTGCAATGTCGTGTTCCAAAGAAGATACGGCATCAATTTTAACGCTCAATTCTTCTCGTAGTTCGAGCAGTTCTGCCAAATCAGCAACGCGGTGCTTATTTTGTAAACGGTAATACTCGTCTAAACGCTCTTGGATTTGTTGAAGCGCTTCAGGGTCCATTTGGGTTTTGTCCGACTCTACACCGGCCTCAGAAGAAATGTCGTCGAGTTCAATCATGGCGCTGCTTAAACGTTCATGTAAAGCAGCAATACCGTGATGTTTATCTTTCAAAGCGCTGAGCAACTGAAGTCCTTGCTTCAATTGTGCAACAATGGGTTCGTCTTGCTCGCTTAAGAGCATTTGTAATTGTTGCAAGCTGTGTTGAATGCTCTCGGCATTTTCAAGGGCACTCAATTGATCTTCGAGTTCCTGAACATTTAAGCCATCCAAATTGGCTTCTTCGAGTTCTTTGTATTGAAACTGATAATAATCCAAATCACTCTTCGATTTGGCTTCACGATCTTGCAGCTCCTCAAGGCTGCTGAGCGCTGATTTAAGAAGGTAAAAGTCTTTAGAGTAGGCAGTAGCGGTTTCGTCTTGTTGTGCAAAGCGATCGAGGATTGAAAAACGAAAGCTCATCTCCCTAAACCTGCTCTGTTCCTGCTGAGAGTGGATGTCAACCAGCATTCCGCCGAGTTGCTTCATTTGAGTGAGGGTAACAGGAGTATCGTTGATAAAAGCCCTTGACTTCCCTTTCGGCGTTATCTCTCTTCTCAAAACAGTTTGAACTTCAAAGTCCAAATCGTGCTCATCAAAGAAGCTCTTAATTTCTTCGTCGATTTTGAATATGGCTTCAATGATGCACTTTTCTTCTTGATTTCGAAGCACGCTGCTATCAGCTCTTTCACCAAGAATAAGTCCCAGAGCACCAAGAATAATGGATTTACCAGACCCCGTTTCTCCAGTTAACGCTGTTAGTCCTGGAGTAAAATCTGTATCAATGTGCGCAATAAGCGCGTAGTTGCGAATTGTAAGATGCCTTAACACGTCTGAGTTGCTTAAAGATGAACCTTTATTAGCTCATCATACCGTCATACTTCTGTATGTTCGCCGGGTCCAAAAGTCGGAGCAAAGAAATAAGCCTTTCTTTTTCTTCAGCTGGAGCGGCCTTGAAAAGGTTGATAATTTCATCGGCTTTTGCAACAAAAAAGAGCTGAATATTGTAACTGGCAGGCCTTACTTTGTGAACTTCATTCAAACCAAGTAAACCTTCGATGATTTCGTTTCTACCTGCGGTAGCATCGGTGTACAGTTTATCGAATCCATGGCGGTGATAACGGTACAAACAATTGCGAAGAGGGGCGAAGGTTTGAGAGAGGATATTTTCCACGAGCCAAAAACGGTTACGCTGACCTTCACTAGCTCTCCATCCGCTTTCTCCTGCGTTTTGGGCATTGGCTACTATGGTTTGCGCTTGCAGGTAGTAATCAGTGCCACCTTGAGCTGAAAAGGTGTCGTAATCTGAACCGATCATAATGTAAGCGTAGTAGGCTAGAACACTTGATAGGTTATCGCGGTGTTGATCGTTCGACCATTGAATGATTTGATTATCGGCAAAGGTGAAGGTAAAATCGTTGTCGTTTACAGTAAAAACAGGTGTTTTGTAATCCGAGTTGTAAACTGGTCGGCTGCTCTGTATCTGAATTGAACCTCTGAAAGTCGTTTGGCTAGGAGCTTCATTGATCGTAATCTGCATGCTACATTCAATGCGCTCATCCAGGTCGTAGTAATCCTCTGTCCAACGACGACCATTCATGAATTCTTGAATGCTGCTCTCGATATTCTCAATCCTCGAAGCCTCAACGTTAGCAATTTGTGGGGCGATGATGGTTACACTGCAGTTCAATTCCTGAGCTAGAGCAGAAATGGACAGTAAACAAGTAATAGCGAGGAACGCTTTTTTCAAGAGCATAGTTCGAGGATCTTTTTGGATAAGTCTAAGGCAACATCGCGCTTAGATTTCAACTCAAAATTAGCGATTTTATTGTGCTTATCGATGAAGGTGACCTTATTTGTGCTATGACCAAAGCCCGCACCAGTATCTTGAAGCGAATTGAGCACGATGAGGTCGAGGTTTTTTCGTTGAATCTTGGACTTGGCGTGTTCCAATTCGTTATTGGTTTCTAAGGCAAAACCAATGGTAATTTGATGTGCTTTTTTCATTTCACCCAAGCGAGCAAGGATATCAACCGTAGGACTAAGTTCAATGCTCAAGTCTTGGTCTTGCTTCTTGAGTTTGATGTCTGCACGGTGCTTGGGTTTATAGTCTGCAACCGCTGCGCTTTTCACCAAGATGTCGCAACCGGGGAAGTGGATGAGGCAAGCTTCAAGCATTTCGGCAGCTGATTCAACATCAATACGAGTGATGTTTTCTTGCTGAACTTGTTCTGAAGATGGACCAGAAACAAGTACAACCTCGGCCCCCATACTCGCGAGTTGGTCTGCTATTGCAAAGCCCATTTTACCAGAACTATAGTTCCCGATAAAACGAACAGCATCAATCTTTTCATAGGTTGGTCCGGCAGTTACCAAGCATTTTTTTCCTCGTAAAGGAGCCTTGGAATTGAAGAACTCGTCGATAGCTTTAACAATGTTTTCAGGTTCGGCCATTCTGCCTTTTCCTTCTAAACCACTAGCGAGAAATCCGCTTTCACTATCGATAAGGAGGTGGCCACGTTCTTCTAAAATTTGGAGGTTATTCTGTGTGCTTTCATGAGCATACATGTCTAAATCCATGGCTGGTGCAATAGCGATGGGGCACTTTGCTGAAAGGTAAACAGCTAATAGAAACTCATCGCAAATCCCCTGGCTCATTTTGGCGATGGTGTTCGCTGTTGCCGGAGCTACAATCATCAAATCAGCCCACAAGCCAAGATCAACATGGTTGGTCCACCTGCCTTGGTCTTCATCCTCGGTGAAATCAGAATAAACCCTGTGCTGACTTAGTGTGGCAAGTGTAAGTGGGGTGACAAAGTCGTGCGCGCTTTTTGTTAAGACCACGCGCACCTCTGCGCCGCGTTTAACAAATGCGCGAAGCAGTTCTGCCGCTTTATAAGCAGCAATACTTCCTGTAATTGCGAGGATGATTTTTTTTCCTTTGAGCATAGGATAAGAAACAAAAAAAGATGGCGCAAACCATCTTTTTAATCAATATCTATAGGAGCATTAAGCTTCTGCTTCTGGTTTTCTAACGTATACTTCACCTTCTAGCAACTCGTGCATAGCAATGCTATGTGGCTTAGGCAAACGCTCGTAAAATTTAGAGATTTCAATTTGCTCACGGTTCTCGAATACCTCTTCAAGGTTATCTTGATGTGTTGCGAACTCATCCAACTTAGAGTTGAGTTCTTCTTTCATCTCTTTAGCAATTTGGTTTGATCTTCTTGATAGAACAACAAGTGTTTCAAAAAGATTTCCTTCTACCTGCGAGTCCAAAGCGTGTGTATCACGTGTAATGGTCGTACGCTCGGCTTTTGAATTTTTATAACTCATATCCAGCTTTCTTCAATCGTTCGATTTCCTTTTCCGCCTCAATGAAATAAGTTTCAGCTTTCTTAAGCATCTTACTTCCGGGGAAATTGGCTACAAATTTATAATAACTATCGATAGTTTCCATGTATCTGGCAATTTTCTTCTCATCAATACTGCCTTCAGCATACAAATAATTGGCTTCAACCATCAAATACAAGATCTCCTCACGGTAAGGAGTGTCTGGATATTCCTTCAAGGCGTTCTCCAAAGCACTGCTGGCAGAGCGGTAACGTTCGGTTGTAACGTAGAGTTTAGCGACCTCGAATGATTTTCTTTCTAGTTTTTGACGAAGCTGATCCACCATCCGGTTGCAACTATCACGAAGTTGTGAGTTGGGGTAACGATCGATGAACAATTGAAATTCATCAATGGCAATTCGTGTATCCGTTTGGTCTAAGCTGTAAATAGGAGATAAATTGTAGCTACACATGGCAGATTCAAACAAACATTCCTCTGCATACTGACTAGTAGGGAAGGTTTTTACAAAATTCTTTAAGTAGTAGTTTGCGATATAGTAATCTTTAACGCAGTAGTGCGTTTTGGCAAAATAGTAGTAAGCCTCTTCAGCCCGCTGTGTCCCTCGAACACTAGCAATAAGCTCTTCAAACAAAGGCAAGGCTTGATAGCATCTACTGTCTTCGTAGTATTCTACTGCTTTAGTGAATTTGTAATCTGGATCTGAACTCTTCAGCACTTTGTTGTACTCGCTGCAAGAGGAGAAAGCAAATGTGCTCAAAACAAGCAACAAAAGACACGCAATTTTTTTCATAGGTGGCAAAGATACATTCTTGAGACGGAATAGGGTAGTGCTTCGTTACATTGCTTTTTGAGCTTTGTAATTTGAGTGCTGTTCATTTATGCAGAATGAGCGACATCTTTTTGGTATCCAAATAGCCGTGTTTGAATTTAAAGGCTTTGCAAAACGTGAAGGATCTCTACCATAGCAAGGGTGTCTTGCTCACAGTAATTCAAGAGCTGCTGTCTGATTTCAGCTTCATTGTCAGGAGACTTTTTTTGCATCAGTTGTGCAAATTCGAAGCTGGCCGTGGCACCGTTGGCAATGTCTAAATGAGCGTAACTCATCTCAGGAACCAAGGCGGGAAGTACATTTTTGATGCTGGTTTTTCCTTTCATTTCAGGGAAATAGACCATGCGCTCAGAAAAAGGATCAATGAGGTCTTTCATTCTGTGAATGAGCTTGTTCAGCGGAACAGCATATTCTTCAAGGTGATGCGCTAAGTGTTGGATGATTCTTCGCTCAAAACTGATGTTGTAAACCAGGATGTCGCCTTCGGGTGAAATGGACTCCAATAAAGCTTCGGTAAAAGCTTTGCGCGGATCTTCTCCCAAAGTCGCATCGGCCAAAAAAGAACGGTGAAGCAATTTTTCCCCTTGTTGGATGTGCAGTGAAAATTGGAAGGGGATTTGTTCGTACGGACCACTACCATCGTACATCGGAATGGCGCTGGCGAAGGTCTCGAAATCGAGAAAATGCAAAGGACCGTTTAATCCGTCCAAGAAAGCACTTAAGGCAATTCGGTCGAGATGAACCAGTTGGTCTTTCTGCGCTTGTACATGAAGTTTTTGCATGGGTGAAAGTGCCTCGAGGTCTTCTTCGGGGATGTCTTCCATGCGCTTGATTCCTTTCTCCCAAAATGACCAGGCGACAGCTTTGTTTCCAGATAAAGATAAAATGGAATCTCTTGGGATACCCGCCCAGCAATGTTCGCGAAACTCGCATTCATAGGGCGAAGTACAATGCGCACCGATGCTAATTTCGGGAACACTTTCTTTTTCGATGAGTTCTTGGTAGTGCTTTAAATCCCAAGCTATTTCTTCGCGTTGCATCAAGCATTTCTTGGTGAAGTCTTTCACTTTAAACAGCTCTTCTAAGTTGATGTCGCCCGATTTTTCATAGCGATTATTCAAGAGCATCACGCCAGCTCTTTTGAGATGAACGCCTAGTCCTTTCAACACAAAAACCTGCAAAGCGAGGTCATCCAAGTGTTTCTTTTTAGGATTGGTACTGGCTTTCACTTCATAAACCGCCCAGCCTTTTGGATGCCTAACCATGATATCGACCCGAACAAATAAACCTTGATATTCAAATGTAGCTTCGAAAATGGCCGGTACATTGCTTTCAATTAGCGATTGAGTAAGGGCAAGTTGAGCTGCTTTTCGCTCTTCTCCGTGCAGTTCTGCTGATACTTCTACAAGCACTCCACCGGGGTACCGTTTGCGAGCAAGTTCGCCAACTTCAATGCCCATTTGCATCATGGCAAGCTGATCTTCCGCTCGTGGAGTGGCCAGTTCTCTTTGGTGTTTTTGAAGATACAATCGCTTTTCACATTGCCTTGCGCTGAGGAAAGCCGACTTACTAATGCGTACTGACATGAATAATTTTTACGGCCATTAAAGTACAACCAATGATTGGCTTTTTATCTTCGTAGCATGTCAGATTCTCCACAAGCGCTTCGTTTATCCGAGTTAACCACGGCTCTGGAGGCTTTTTTTCAGAAAAAGTTCAGTAACAGACCGGTCTGGGTCATTGCCGAAATCAGCTCGCACAAGTATTATGCAAAGTCGAACCGACACTATTTCGACCTCATAGAAAAGCAAAAAGGGGGAGACCATATTGCCGCGAAAATGCAAGCCATCTCATGGGGGAATGTGGGGCAGCGCATTCAGGATTTTGAGCGCACAACCGGACAAGCATTCACCAATGGTTTAGAAGTGATGCTTCAAGTTGAAGTGAGTTTTCACGCCCAATATGGATTGAAGTTGACGGTGATGGACATCAACGAGCATTTCACTTTGGGGCAAATGGAAAAGCACCGAAGAGAAACCTTAGAGAAACTTCGGACCCTACACCCGCAAGTTGTGCGAAAGATTGGTGAAAATTACCGCACATTCAATCAAGATCGGCCCATCCCTAAAGTCATTCAGCGCATTGCTTTGGTAACTTCTAGTCAGGCAGCTGGAAACGATGATTTTCTGCACTCGCTTAAAGACAATCGTTTTGGCTACACGTTTAAGATCGATTATTACTACACTCCTGTTCAAGGAATTCAAAGCTGGCCAAAGATCACATCGCGGATTGCAGAAATTAACGAGAAGTTTGACGATTATGATTTGTTGGTCATTGTGCGAGGAGGAGGAGCCCAAACTGATTTGATGCTTTTCGATCAATATGAATTGAATTTAGAGATAGCCCGTTGCGCGGTGCCGGTATTCACGGGAATTGGTCACCACAAAGATCAAAGCATTGCCGACTTGTTCTGCCACACCCGTTTGAAAACACCTACAGCCGTGGCAGCTGCCATTATTGAGCACAACATGGAATTTGAACAAGCTGTTTTGGGGCGATGGGAAGAGGTAGAGCAAGGAACGAAGCACTTGCTCGACAAGCATCAGCGCCTTCTTGGTCGGGCTTCTTTGATGATTACCGGAAAAGTGCCTCAAAAAATTGCAGCACAAAAGCACCTTCAGGTTAAACTTCATCGCGCACTTACGAAGGCGCTTGGTGGTAGATTTGAACACTTGAAGGAGGCGCTTCGCGAAGCAAAAACAAACATCAGCCATAAAACAGAGCTCAAGACCAATTCGGCAAGAAACCGCTTGAAGCAGCAGGAGGATCAACTCCCAAGAGCGATTCAAAGTTTACTTAAAAACCAAGAAACTGAGTTGAAGCACCTTCAGCAATTGGTAGATTTCGTTCATCCTAAACGCACTTTGCAGAGGGGCTATGCTTTGCTTCGAAATGAGGATGGAATCATTACTTCAGTAGATCAACTTAAAAAGGGAGAAGAGATTGAGATGGAGTTAAAGGATGGGAAGCGAGGAGCTGTTGTTAAAGGGGAGTGAATTGGGAGTTTTGAATTTCGAATTATGGATTTCTGGAGCTATATACTTAGGTCTCAAAAATTGAAGTGTTAGCGGAAGGTGGGATTTTATGCTGCTTTGAGACTTAACTATATAGGTGCAGATGCGAAGTGTATTTTAGGAGCTATATACTTAGGTCTCAAAAATGGAAGTGTTGGCGGAAGGTGAGCTTTGACGGTGCTTTGAGACCTAAGCCTATAGCCTGTTTGGTGAATTCTTTTTGCTTGAAGCGTAATTTGAAAAGCGCCTATACTTGCCACTCTTCGGACTTTCTATAGACCGTGCCTTTGAAAGAGGCCACAAGTTTTTGATCTT
>Ga0209652_1001625_pt1 | contig 18211 bp, 19 predicted proteins | sample SaaInl74LU_5_DNA_FD_184641 | JGI IMG/M metagenome (GOLD analysis project Ga0209652, IMG submission 184641) | Marine microbial communities from expanding oxygen minimum zones in the Saanich Inlet - ESP_74LU_5_DNA (SPAdes) (version 2) | ecosystem: Environmental > Aquatic > Marine > Intertidal zone...
AGTTGGACGCGCTTTTTGGCGCAGGTTTTGATCGGACGACGGACGCGAAAGCCGCGCAGATTGCCTCGGAAGAAGGGTGGATATTGGGTGTGCGAAAGCAAAAAACAGATGGCGACAGCTTGACGCCTCCGCCTCTTGTGAACGACTGTTTTGCGATGCCGCAAGGCGTCAGTTGGACGCCCGTGGATGAGGCGCTGGATCAGTTGAAAGATCGGGTTCGCGCCGTAACAGCTATAGAAACTATTGCGGTGAAAGATGCGGTGGGGCGCTACCTTGCAAGTGATGTTTTTGCACAGCGCGCAAACCCACCACATGCTAATTGCGCGGTCGACGGGTACGGATTTTCGGCAGATGTGATCTTGGATGGGCCCAATGAATTACCCGTTGTTATGGGGCGCGCCGCCGCTGGCGCGCCGTTTTCGGGTGCTGTTCCAAAAGGTCATGCAATCCGTATTTTGACGGGCGCGGTTGTTCCAAGCGGCGTTGATACGGTTGTGCTTGAAGAGGATTGCACTGTTGAGGCGGATGAGCAGGGGCAGCCCATTCGCATCGCTTTTCACGGAGGCCTGCGCAAGGGTGCCAACACGCGCAAGGTTGGTGAAGATGTTATGAAGGGTGATGTGATGCTACACGCCGCGCGTAAAATCACCCCCGCGGATGCAGCGTTTCTGACGGCTGGCGGGATTAGTGATATTGACGTTCGCGCACCGCTTCGTGTTGCAGTCATTTCTACTGGGGATGAGTTGGTAGAGGCGGGTCGCACGGCCAAAGCGGGTCAAATTTTTGATGCAAATCGCCCCATGCTTTTGTCGATGATCACGGCTTGGGGGTTTGAACCTGTTGATATGGGGATCATCCGCGACGATCCGGATGCATTGAAGGCAGCACTTGATGAAGCGGCTAAGTCTGCGGACGTGATCCTGACATCAGGTGGTGCATCCGCGGGTGATGAAGACCACGTTTCAAAGCTGTTGCAAAGTTCAGGCTCGCTTGCGTGGTGGCGGATTGCGGTCAAACCCGGGCGGCCGCTGGCATTGGCGATGTGGGGCGGTGTGCCTGTGTTCGGCCTGCCTGGAAATCCCGTTGCGGCCTTTGTCTGCACGGCTATTTTTGCACGTCCCGCGATGATCTGTTTGGCTGGTGGGGATTTCGCAGCACCGCAAGCAGTGACCGTACCCGCGGGTTTTTCAAAGCGTAAAAAAGAAGGCCGCCGCGAGTTTCTGCGGGCCCGTCTGCGTAACGGTGTTGCCGAGGTTTTTGCCTCAGAAGGGTCTGGCCGGATTGGTGGGCTGTCGTGGGCCGAAGGGCTGGTGGAGTTGCCAGACGAGGCGCAGGATATCACCCTTGGGACACCCGTTCGCTACATTCCGTTTTCAAGTCTTGGTCTGTAGGTTTAGCTGAACATTCCGGCCACACGACCTAAAAGCATGAATGCCAATGCGGTGCGTGTTGTGGACAGTTTTGCCAATTCCGCATCGGATGCGTGTGGTTCAAATTCCATCATGACTTTGTCAAACCGGCGCAAAAAGTGGTGCGCTGCGTCCCGAAAGATGACGTCTTCTTTCATGCGTCCTGCGGTTAGGGCGAGGGATGATCTGTCGCGTACACCTCCAAGGGCTGCAATCGCGGGGCCGCGCTCACCTTGCGCAAAGCGCCGCCACAACTCTGGTTTGGCACGATCATGGCGCAGGTCGTCCATGTAGATGCCCTCTTGGCTCAGCAGGGTCAGCATGTCTTGTGCGGCGGTGATCAGTTGGCTGGCGCGGTGATCTTTTAGGGCCTTGCGAAGTGCTGCGAAGCCAACGGTGTCTTCTGCGGTTTCGGGAAAATTGAGTGCGCGGATGAAATCTTCGTTTTCAAGCGCGGGCTGCAGCGCCTCCATCGGTGTGCCGAGGGGAAGGGCGGTTTGCCCGTCCGCGCTGGTGGTTGCTTTGATTGTGTCGATGCTGATGCGCGGGGCATCGGAACGGCTTGAAGTGAATGTTGCCAGCGCCGAGGATGTTTCGCGCGCTGTGGCAGCGATTTCTTCGAGCTTTTTCTCAACGTCTGGGCGCGTCGTTTCAGTGACGGCTTTCTGTTGCTCAAGGTATGTTTTGCGCATCCCGTCGATGGCCGAATGCAACCTGCTGCTTTCTTCGCGCATCACACGGATCGAACGCGCTGCCGTTGCAGCGACCCAAATCAACGCCACGGGCATAAACACCGCGAGTAGGACCATAACGAACTGAAGGCTGTTGAATGATCCTTCTGTCGGCAGCATCAAAAAGAATACCGCTGACCCGATTAACCACACAAGCGTCAGCGCTGCTGCGATCACCTCGGTCGAGGAAATCGCGCTGCGTTCGGGCGGGGCAAGCAAGTCATTTTTCGGCTGAGACTTGGATTGAGGCTGTGAATGCGGTGAGGTTGTGGCCATCACGGATTACGAAAATTTAACGGACAGAATTTCGTAAGACCGCGTGCCGCCGGGGGTGCGGACCTCGATGCTGTCACCTTCTTCTTTCCCGATCAACGCGCGCGCCAACGGCGAGGCGATGTTCAGCAGGCCGCGCTCAATATCGGCTTCTGGCTCACCCACAACTTGATAGGTCTTTTCTTCATCGGTGTCTTCGTCAACCAATTCAACATGCGCGCCGAACTTGACGGTGCCCGACATCTTTGAAGTGTCGATGATATCTGCGCGGCTGAGGATAGCCTCCAGCTCTGCGATGCGGCCTTCGATGAAGCTCTGTTTTTCACGGGCAGAGTGGTACTCGGCGTTCTCTTTAAGATCGCCCAATTCACGCGCTTCCGCGATCGCCGCGATGATCTCGGGGCGATCCTTAGATTTCAGTCCCTTTAACTCCGCATCAAGTCGATCTGCGCCAGCTTTTGTGAGAGGAATTTTATCCATTTTCTGTCTTTCTAAGGCCGTGATTTTGTTGCTCGATCTATTGCGCTACAAAACGCAAAAGCAAAGGGAAATGCAAGGAGCAGGCACAGGATTGAGCGACTAATTGCAGCCAAGGCGCAGCGTAATGAAAAACCAGCACCTTTTTTCAATTGACCCCTTTAATTCCTGTCGCCATATATTTTTGCAACATTTATTGGAGCCGAAAAAATGTCCCAGATCGAACGTGAAGCAATGGAATATGACGTGGTCATCGTTGGCGCAGGTCCAGCTGGCTTGTCTGCCGCCATAAAGCTTAAGCAACTTGACGCGGACATGAACGTTGTTGTGCTCGAAAAGGGTTCAGAAGTTGGCGCGCATATTCTTTCTGGTGCGGTACTTGATCCTGCAGGCCTGAACGCGCTGATCCCCGACTGGAAAGAAAAGGGCGCGCCCCTTAACGTTCCTGTGAAGGACGACAATTTCTATATGCTTGGCGAAGCTGGCCAGGTGCGCCTGCCCAATTTTGCGATGCCGCCGCTGATGAATAACCACGGCAATTACATCGTCTCAATGGGTAATGTCTGCCGTTGGATGGCTGAGCAGGCCGAGGAGCTGGGCGTTGAGATTTTCCCAGGCATGGCATGTTCTGAATTGGTTTACGGTGACAACGGTGAAGTCAAAGGTGTTGTTGCGGGTGAGTTCGGTTTGAATGCCGATGGCACCCCCGGTGATGCTTATGAGCCGGGAATGGAGCTGCATGGCAAATATGTTTTCTTGTCTGAGGGCGTGCGTGGATCGCTGTCCAAGGAAGTGATTGCCAAATATGAGTTGGATAAAGACTCAGGGCCGCAAAAATACGGCCTGGGCATGAAAGAGATTTGGGAAATTGACCCCGAAAAGCACAAAGAAGGCAGCGTCACTCACACAATGGGGTGGCCGCTGAATGGTAATGCGGGTGGCGGGTCGTTCATCTATCACCTCGACAATAACCAAGTTTATGTCGGGTTCGTTGTGCACCTGAACTACGAAAATCCGCACTTGTTCCCTTACATGGAATTCCAGCGCTTTAAGCACCATCCGATGGTTGCGGAGCTACTCAAGGGCGGCAAGCGTGTTGCGTATGGCGCGCGTGCAATTACCGAAGGTGGGTATCAGGCGATGCCAGAATTGGCGTTTCCCGGCGGTGCGCTGCTTGGATGTTCTGCGGGTATGGTCAACGTCCCACGGATCAAGGGCAATCATAACGCAATGCTTTCGGGGATTGCTGCGGCTGAAGCTGCGGTTGAGGCCATTAAGGCCGATCGCGCGGGTGATGTCCTTGCTGGCTACGCCGAACGTGTGCACAGCGGCCCAATTGCAAAAGACCTTAAGAAGGTGCGCAACGTGAAGCCACTTTGGTCAAAATACGGCCTGATTGCTTCGCTGACCCTTGGTGGCTTTGATATGTGGACCAACAACCTCTTTGGGGTCTCTTTGTTGGGCACGATGAAGCACGGCAAAAGTGACGCTGCCGCTACGGGCGAGGCGAAAGATCACAAGCCAATCGAGTATCCCAAACCAGATGGTGTGTTGTCGTTTGACCGGCTTACAAATGTAAGCTTTGCAATGACCAACCACGAGGAAAGCCAACCGGCACATCTCAAGCTGAAAGACCCCAGCATACCTGTGGCCGTGAACCTGCCAAAATACGCAGGCCCGTCAGCGCGGTATTGCCCCGCTGGAGTTTATGAGTTTGTTGAGGAAGCGGGTGCGGATACGCGGTTTGTGATTAACTTTCAAAACTGCGTTCATTGCAAAACTTGCGATATCAAAGACCCCAGTCAGAACATCAACTGGACCACGCCGCAGGGCGGCGATGGGCCGAATTATCCCAACATGTGACCTTTGCTGGGTCCAGTTGACGAAAAGTTCATTGATCAGGGCGCTCTGCGGGGCGCCCTTTTTTGTGCCCTTTGCTTGTGGGTGGGGCGCAACTCGGGCAAGCTGTCCTGACACACAGGAGACCCCATGCGCCGATACATTCGCCCCATCGTTTTGACTGCCGCCTTGCTTCTGCCCGCCGTTGGTAACGCGCAGGGCATTGCGGGGTCCTATCTTGCGGGGCGTCATGCGCAGTTTAACGGTGATTACGCAGCGGTTGGCCAGTATTATTCCCAAGCACAACGCAGCGACGCGACCAACCCAGCCTTGCTTGAGGCAGCCTTGGCGGGCCGTGCAAATGCCGGTGACGTAGCAGGTGCTGTCGCACTTTTGCGTGGTTCTGATCTTGATATGAACCAAAGCCAAATCGCAGGATTGATTGCCGTTGCAGGGTTGGCAAAAGGTGAACAATTTACGGAAATCGTAGAAGGGTTCGGGGCAGGCCGGCGCATAAGCCCTCTTGTTGACGGCTTGGTCTTGGCTTGGGCAACCTTGGGCCTAGGCGATGTAAGCGCTGCCACCGATTACTTTGAGGATATGGCCTCAATGAACGGTATGAGCGGCTTTGCGAATTTGCACCACGCTTTGGCCAAGGGCACATTCGGTGATTTTGAGGGTGCGCTGGGCCTATTGACTGACGATAAAGTTGGCGCCCTTGGGTATACGCGGCGGTCGATCATGGTGCGCGCTGAATTCTTGAGCCAACTGGGTCGCAACATGGATGCAGCCGCGCTCATTGATGATAACTTTCAAGGGGCACTAGACCCTGAATTACAAGAACTGCGCAGTGGTCTTGAGGGGCGCAAGGCCGTACCTCTGACCACAGTTTTGACTGCGCAACAGGGCTTGGCTGAAGTTTTCTGGACTGTAGCATCGGTTCTACGGGACGAGGCTGGACCAGATTTTGCGCTTCTTTACGCACGTGCAGCGGCCTATGTGCGGGCTGATTTCGATGAAGCGAATTTGCTGATCGCGGGTCTGTTGGATGAGTTGGGCAATCATGTTTTGGCGGCGGATGCTTATGGTCAGATCACGCCGGACAGCACCTCCTTTCATGCCGCAGAGATCGGTCGTGCAGAGGCGCTTTTTGAAAGCGACCGCAAAGATGAAGCAGTTGAGGCATTGACTGCGTTACAAGACAGTCACGCTGATCTGCAGGTAGTCCACTCAACTCTTGGAGATATGTTACGGCGTCTTGAGCGGTTTGAGGAAGCAACGGCGGCCTATAGTACCGCGATCAAGCTTTTGGAGCAGGGCGATCCAAACGCATGGTTCTTGTACTATGCGCGCGGGATAACGTTTGAGCGGCGCGATTTGTGGCCACAGGCAGAGGCTGATTTTCGCAAATCCTTGGCCCTCAACCCAGATCAGCCGAACGTGCTGAACTATCTTGGTTATTCACTTGTTGAGAAGAAAATTAAGCTCGATGAAGCATTAGAGATGATCGAGAAGGCCGCAGCTGCACGTCCTGACAGCGGCTTTATCCTTGATAGTCTTGGGTGGGTTTTGTACCGGCTCGGACGTTATGACGAGGCCGTAGCCCCGATGGAAGTTGCTGCTTCACTTGCTGCGACTGACCCTGTGGTGAACGACCACCTGGGGGATGTGTTGTGGGCTGTTGGTCGACGGACTGAGGCACGTTTTCAGTGGTCACGTGCATTGTCTTTCGATCCGGCGGAAGATGATTTGCCGCGAATTAGGCGCAAGCTGGAAGTGGGACTTGATGTGGTGCTCGAAGAAGAAGGCGCCCCACCCTTGCCGCAAGTACAGTCTGGTGGCTGACCTCCGGTTTTGGATATTTATAAACAAAAGAAGATCTCATGACATCCGAGATACGCCAACTGGCGCCTGCCAAAGTGAACTTGACCCTGCATGTTACGGGGCAGCGAGAGGATGGCTATCATCTTCTTGATAGCTTGGTGGCCTTCGCCGATTTCGGCGATGACGTTTATGTATCAGATGGCCCCACACATTTGAGCGTTGAGGGGGATTTGGCCGCAGGTGTGCCGACGGGGCCAATAAACCTGATGTGGCGTGCACTTGAAATGATGGGGGCCGAGGCGTCTTTGAGATTGGTCAAACGTTTGCCTGCTGAGGCCGGCATCGGTGGCGGCTCGTCTGATGCAGCAGCCGTTTTGCGCGCGATCGGTGGAAGTACGGTTGAACAGCAAATGTCGCTTGGTGCTGACGTACCTGTTTGTATGCTTGCAACTGCTGCGCGGATGCGCGGCGTGGGTGAGCGGGTGGAAAAAGTTGCACTGCCGCCACTGCCCGCTCTTTTGGTTAACCCCCGTGTTAGCATGCCAACACCGGCAGTTTTCAGTGCTATGACAAAGCGGACCAACGCTGAAATGCCGATGATCCCTACGTTTGAGGGCGTTGCGGATGCGGCGGATTGGCTCGCAACGATGCGCAATGATATGCAAGATGCGGCTATTTCAATCCAGCCAGTAATCGAGCGTGCGTTGTCTGATTTGCAGTCGACCCGGCAGTGTTTATTGGCGCGCATGTCGGGGTCGGGTGCGACGTGCTTTGCAATTTATCCAACCATGAAGGCTGCACATTTTGCTGCCTATGAGCTGGGTGCGATGCATACAGATTGGTGGATCAGGCCCTGCACATTAAGCTGAGGCTTATCTGACGCGCGCGACCACATAATCAGCAAGATCAAGAAGCATATCCTTCAGCTCACTTTGCTCAATCACGCTTAGTGATGCTTTGGCTTTATCTGCCCAAGCAACTGCGTCGGCGCGGGTTGCATCAAGCGTGCCGTGGCTATCCATCAGGCGGAGAGCTTCTTCCAAATCACCATCGCGCTGGTCGCCTTTTGCGATGGTGCGCTGCCAAAAATCACGCTCGGTTGTATCGGCTTTGGCAACGGCTTTGATGACGGGCAGCGTTAGTTTGCGCTCGCGGAAATCGTCCCCAACGTTTTTGCCAGTGGCTTGGGTGTTCCCGCGGTAATCCAGCAGGTCGTCGACAATCTGGAATGAAATGCCCAACGCATCACCATACGCGAAAAGCGCCTTTACCACATCATCGCCTTGGCCCGCGATTACGCCGCCGACTTCCATTGCTGCTGAGAAAAGGGCCGCCGTTTTGCCGCGCACAACCTTGAGGTAAATATCCTCATCGGTTCCCAAATCGGATGCTGCGGTTAGTTGCAGCACTTCGCCTTCCGCGATGGTCGCTGACGCGTTTGATAGGATGTCGAGTACGCGCAAATTACCTGTCTCAACCATCAATTGGAACGAGCGAGCAAATAGATAATCGCCGACCAAAACGCTTGATTTATTGTCCCAAAGCAAGTTGGCCGTGGGGCGTCCCCGCCGTTGGCCGCTTTCGTCTACAACGTCGTCATGCAGCAAAGTAGCAGTGTGAATAAATTCAACCGTTGCCGCCAAATGGATATGAAACGGTCCTTCGTAGCCACACATTTTCGCACTGGCCAACGTTAACATGGGACGAAGACGTTTGCCGCCAGCATCGACCAGATGCGCGCTGACTTCGGGAATGCGGGGGGCGTGCTCTGACGCCATGCGTTCGCGGATCAATGCATTGACTGCAGTCATATCGGCATCAAGTGCGGCGGCGAGGCGCTCGTGTGGCTTTGTTGCGGCGTTATCCAAACCCATGAAAGGTCTCCTTGCTCGACAACCCGTGGCAACTGGCCTTAGATCGGGGGATGAAAGAACTTATGCGCAGCAACGATCCGACGGCCATTGCCTTCGCCAAAGCTTTGCTATCCGGCGAGGGTATAGACTGCTTTGAAATGGACGTAAATATCAGCATTCTTGAAGGCAGCATTGGCATTTTGCCGCGCCGGTTGATGGTCCGCCAGGCAGACCATTTCATGGCAGCTGCTGCGTTGCGTGATAATGGGCTGACGGTTAGCGAATGAACGAAACATGCGATGATTTTCTGGGCGGTAAAGTGAAGGCCTATCAACCTGCACAAGGGTATCGTGCAGGTGTGGACGCGGTGTTGTTGGCGGCTAGTGTGCCCGCAAAACCAGCAGAGACCGCGCTGGAGTTGGGATGCGGCGTTGGCGTGGCTAGTTTGTGCCTTGCCGCGCGAACGGGTGCGGCAGTCACGGGTGTTGAGCGGGACAGTCGCGCGGCAGAATTAGCTGGGCGCAACGGTCTTGATGTGGTCCATGCTGATCTTGCGGCGCTTCCCAGTGAGGTACGCGAGCGCAGCTTTCACCATGTGTTCTGTAACCCGCCGTATTTTGATCGCGGGCGGGGAAATAAATCGGATGATGCGGCGCGCGAGGCAGCACGCGGTGAGCAAACTCCGCTTTCTGTTTGGCTTGATGTTGCCACAAAGCGGCTTCGGCCAAATGGTACGTTTACTTTCATCCAAGATATTTCGCGACTGCAAGATGTGTTGGGTTCACTGGATGATCGGCTTGGTCGGGTTACAGTATTGCCGATCGCATCTCGGGTAGGGCAGCCTGCGCGACTTGTCATTGTACAAGCAAAGAAAGCCTCGCGCGCGCCATTTTCTTTGTTGGCGCCGTTGATTCTGCATAAGGGTGAGCGGCACGAAGCGGACGAAGAGACTTACACAGCCGAGGTGAGTGGGATTTTGCGGCACGGCGCGCAATTATTCATCCGCAATTAACCACGTGTGAAGAAATTCGGCTAAATTTAGCTGATTACTTGAATCCTTTCGCAGCTGCGGCGTGACACAAGCGGGCTGCGTGTGCTCCACTAAAACCACACATCAGTAGAAAAGGACGCGCCTATGGCATTAAGCACGCATATCCAGCAACTGAAACAAAAGCATGAGAATTTATCGGAGACGGTCGCGCGCCTGCAGCGCATGCCTGCCGTTGATGATTTGCAAATTGCGGCGATGAAGAAAGAGAAGCTGAAACTCAAGGAAGAGATTTCGCGCCTCGCTTCTGCTTGAAGCATCATGCTGACGCGCACATCAGTTTGGGTGGCGCGTCAGTTATTCAACATCCGCTGCATGAAGTAATTTACGGCCTTCCGCGAAGGACTTTGAGGTATTGATCTCGTCCAATAGCCAGTCATGAAACGCCTTCACCTTGGGGCGGATTTCGTTTCCTTGTGGGCATACAAACCGAAATTGTGCGGGCGTAATCAGTCCCAGATCAAAAGGTGCCACAAGCCGTCCTGACGCAAGCGCGCGCGCAGCAAGCGATACACGACCCAACACAACCCCCGCGCCAGCAATTGCGGCGTCCAATGCATGATCAGCTTGGCTGAACCTTGCGCCATGATCCGGGTCAATATCGACCTTCGCGGCCCGCGCCCATTTGGCCCAGTCACATGTAATTTTAAATGCGTCCATGCTGTCATCGTGGATGAGCGGCGCATTAGTTATTGTTTCTTTGGTGCCGAAATTTGCCGCCATTTCAGGGGTCATCATCGGCGTGACCCATTCGCTTACAAGTGGTTCTGAATAGACGCCGCTGTAGCCGCCTAATCCAAACCGAATGGCTACATCGACTTCGTCTCGGTCAAAGTCGACCAATCGTAGGGATGCCGAAAATCGCAACTCAATCGTGGGGTGTGCCTGGGCAAAGTCGAACAGTCTTGGGGCCAGCCATTTAGAGGTGAACGCAGGGCCCGCGGTGACTGTAAGGGTCGTGTTGTCGCTTAAGCGGCGTGTGTTGCGCCACGCGGATGTGATCGCTGCAAAGCCGTCACGTACGCCGGGGGTTAAGGCGCGACCCGCCTCTGTCAGCTCAACCGCACGATTAAGCCGAATGAACACTGGTGTGCCTAAGTCCGCTTCAAGAGATTTGATCTGATAGGACAGTGCTGCAGGCGTTACATTTAACTCATCCGCCGCTTTGGCGAATGACATATGGCGTGCGGCGGCTTCAAAGGCGCGCAGGGCGGTGAGCGGAGGAAGGCGATCAGACATTTCAGTTTAATACAGCTTAACTGACGGTATGGGAAGTCTCGTTTGTAGAGTGCGTGCAAGAGGCGCATATACAACAGCAGGGAGAGACACATCTCATCAATGGAGTTTAATATGTTTGAGAGTACAACAAGCGAACTGACACGCAACGCAATGCAAATTGCCCATGAAGAACGCGCGATCGCGTTTCGTCAATTTTGGGCATGGATGCTGAACCGTTTCAACGAACCTGCACTGCGCACTACGCAAGCCTCAGCTACGTAAGTGGCCGCGCATCCGAATGCGTGATGCAGTTTGTCGAGAAAAGGGCCGCTCCTGATGGGGCGGCCCTTTGCAATTTAGTTGAGGCAAGCACGAAGCTTAGCTCATATATTGGCCGCCATTCGCGGAGATCGTTGAGCCGGTGACAAAGCCAGCGTCATCAGAGGCAAGGAACACAACGGCCCGCGCCATCTCTTCTGGCTCACCCAAGCGACCAACAGGGATTTGCGGCAGGATGACTTCGTTCATCACTTTTTCGGGGATAGTCGCCATCATTTCCGTGTTGATATAACCCGGAGCCACCACGTTTACTGTAATGCCTGCGCGGGCACCTTCTTGGGCCAAGGCTTTCGTAAAGCCGATATCGCCTGCTTTTGTAGCGGCATAGTTGGCTTGGGCGAACTGACCTTTTTGGCCATTGATCGATGAAATTGTTACGATGCGACCAAATTTACGTTCGCGCATGCTGCCCCATACGTTGTGGGTCATGTTGAACACGCCGTTCAGGTTTGTGTCGATGCATTCGTGCCATTGTTCGGGCGTCATCTTATGAAATGGCGCGTCGCGGGTAATGCCAGCGTTGTTGACCAAGATATCAACAGGGCCGAGGTCTTCGGCAATTTGGGCGATGCCAGCTGTACATGCGGCGTAGTCGGCAACATTCCACTTGTATGTTTTGATGCCTGTCTCGGCTGTAAAGGCAGCGGCTTTTTCATCGTTACCAGCATATGTAGCAGCAACTTTGTGGCCTTCTGCGGCCAATGCCTTAGCGATTGCGGCACCAATGCCGCGGGTTCCGCCTGTGACGAGGGCTACGCGTGTCATGTTGATTCTCCAGTCAGGGTTATTCGGTAATCTAGTTACAAATTAAAAATCCTGTGCGCAACTATATTGCGCACAGGATTGATATTTTTGGTGAGTTACGGACGTTCTACGCACATAGCAACGCCCATACCGCCGCCAATACACAGCGTTGCGAGGCCTTTTTTCGCGCCGCGACGCTTCATCTCAAAGAGCAGCGTGTTCAAAACGCGGCAGCCTGATGCGCCGATCGGGTGGCCAATGGCGATTGCGCCACCGTTTACGTTTACGATGGCCGGATCCCAGCCCATATCCTTATTTACTGCGCATGCCTGAGCGGCGAACGCTTCGTTGGCTTCAACCAGATCAAGATCGCTTGCCGACCAGCCCGCTTTATCAAGCGCTTTGCGGCTTGCGTAAATTGGCCCAACGCCCATGATCGATGGGTCCAAACCTGCGGTGGCGTAGGAAACGATCCGTGCGAGCGGCTCAATCCCGCGCTTTTCGGCGTCATCTGCGGACATCAAAAGCGTTGCTGCTGCACCGTCGTTTAGGCCCGATGCGTTTGCTGCGGTGACGGACCCTTCGCGCGTAAATGCGGGGCGTAGCTTTGCCATGGCATCCATTGTCGCGCCGTGGCGAATGTATTCGTCCGCGTCGACGGTAATCTCGCCTTTGCGTGTTTTCACGATGAACGGCACGATCTCGTCTTGGAACTTGCCAGCCAATTGTGCGGCCTCTGCCTTGTTTTGCGAGGCAACGGCAAACTCGTCTTGCATCTCACGGGTGATGCCCCATTGATCCGCAACGTTTTCAGCTGTTTGGCCCATGTGATAGCCATTGAATGCGTCCCAAAGTCCATCGCGGATCATCGTGTCGATGTACTGCATGTCACCCATCTTTTGGCCTGCGCGCAATGTTGCGGCATGGGGGCTAAGTGTCATGTTTTCTTGTCCGCCTGCGGCCACAATTGAGGCATCGCCCAACTGGATGTGTTGTGCAGCCAATGCAACGGCGCGCAAACCAGAGCCACAAACTTGGTTGATGCTCCAAGCAGCGGACTCTTTGGCAAGGCCTGCGTTGATGTGCGCTTGGCGCGCAGGGTTTTGACCTTGGGCAGCTGTAAGAACTTGGCCCAAGATTGTCTCGGAGACTTCTGACGCATCGATGCCTGCACGTGCGACGACTTCGCGCAAAACGGCTGCGCCCAAATCATGTGCTGGTGTGTTGGCAAAGCTGCCCATAAAGCTGCCGACGGCTGTGCGTGCGGCGGATGCAATAACGACGTTGGTCATATCCCTGAGGTCCCATTCTTAGTTGGCTGGCCCTCGCGAACTGCAATTTGCGCATGTGTTTACGCGCGAAAGGGCCCTGATAATGCCTCTTGCGTAGTGGGAATGGTCTGATGAGTCACGGAAGTATTTAATGTTTACGCTAGCATAAGCAGTAGATTGCCCGCAAAAATACGCAGAAGTTTCGGATTGGCGTCACCGCTGTGTGACTTAGGGTCAACTTTGGTGTGTGTCTGGCAGAAATCGAAATGGGAGAGATGTTTTGGGTGATGGATTAACGCGGTGCGACTGGCTCGATGGGTCTGAGATTTACCGCCACTACCATGACACAGAGTGGGGTGTGCCGGAGTACGACAGTCGCGCACTTTGGGAGAAGCTAATTCTCGATGGCTTTCAGGCCGGTCTGTCGTGGATCACCATCTTGAAAAAGCGCGAGGCGTTCATTGAGGCGTTTGAAGGGTTTGACCCCCACCGCATCGCTACATGGGGTGAGGCGGATGTTGAGCGTCTGCTGGCAAACCCTGGCATTGTTCGCCACCGAGGCAAAATCACGGCGGCGATTAGCAACGCGAATGCCTTTATCCGCCTAGAACGTGAGCAAAGCTTTAGTTCCTATTGCTGGTCATTTGTTGGAGGCACACCCATTCAGGGGCACATCATGCGCCCCGAGGACCGGCCCGCCCAAACAGTAGTATCGGCAGCACTCTCAAAAGACCTGAAAAAGCGCGGTTTCAAGTTTTGCGGCCCCACAATCGTTTATGCATGGATGCAGGCTTGTGGGCTGGTCAACGACCATTTGCTTGGTTGCCACAGGTTTGAGCCGTGCCGCCTTATGGGGTCAAAAGCGCGCTGATCATCGCCTTAGCTGACGGGCTGTTCCATTCTGCATCACCAACCATACGTGCAATTTCGCGCCCTTGTGGATCAAGTATCAAAGTTGCCGGTAAGCCGAGTACGCCAATTTGACGCGACAGGATTTGCTTAGGGTCGCGGTAGAGCGGCAGATTTTCTACACCGATGTCGTCAAAGAATTTGCGCATGGCCGCAGGGTTGTTGCGCCCCGTTGCAATGGTCACCACCGCAAAGTCCTCGCCGCCAAACTCTGCCTGTAATTCTTGAAGCATCGGCATCTCTTTGCGGCATGGTGCGCACCAGGTTGCCCAGAAGTTCAGAACGATATGTTTGCCCTCATAGGCCGCAAGCGTCGCTGGCGCGCCATCAAAGGTTTGAAACTCTGCCTCTGGCATATCTTTTGCGGCGGCATGGAAGTTCAGCTTTTTCATGCTGCCCATCAGCAAATCTTCCAGCGCGGGATTGGCCGCAGCATTTGTTGCGATAAAAGCGAAGGCCATATAAAGCGACACAAGATATTTCATTTTCGCAGACTTCTTCCTGTTAAAGGGCCGTTATGACAAAGACATCGAACCAAATGTGGGGTGGCCGTTTTGCCGCCGGTAATTCAGACATCATGGAAGCAATTAACGCGTCCATCGATTTTGACCAGCGGATGGCGGCACAAGACATTGCAGGCTCGCGTGCCCATGCGGCGATGTTGGGTGCGATGGGCATTGTCACTGATAGCGATGCGACCGCAATGCGGGAAGGGCTGCTCACAGTATTGTCAGAAATCGAAGCGGGCGATTTTCCGTTTTCAAAACAACTGGAAGACATTCACATGAATGTTGAAGCGCGCCTAAAAGAGATCATCGGTGAGCCAGCAGGTCGTCTGCACACCGGTCGGTCGCGCAACGATCAGGTGGCCACAGGGTTCAAGCTTTGGGTGCGGGACCAGTTTGACGCAGTTGACGCGGCATTGGTGGCACTGATGAAAGCGTTCGTTGGTCAGGCAGAGGCCGGCGCAGAGTGGGTGATGCCAGGCTTTACGCATTTGCAAGTGGCGCAGCCCGTCACTTGGGGTCATCACATGCTGGCTTATGTCGAAATGCTGGACCGTGATCGGGCACGCTTTGCGGATGCGCGCAAGCGGATGAACACATCGCCTTTGGGGGCCGCTGCGTTGGCGGGTACGGGTTTTGCGATTGACCGCGACATGACCGCAACTGAACTTGGTTTCGACCGGCCTGCGTCCAACTCGCTTGATGCGGTATCCGATCGTGATTTCGCGCTTGAGTTTCTAAGTTCCGCGTCAATTTGTGCGATGCACCTTAGCCGTTTCGCTGAGGAGCTTGTTATCTGGTCGTCTGCGCAATTCCGCTTTGTCACCCTATCCGACAGCTTTTCAACAGGCTCGTCGATCATGCCGCAAAAGAAAAACCCTGACGCGGCCGAGTTGATCCGTGCAAAAATTGGCCGGATTTTCGGCGCCAATGTCGCTTTGATGACTGTGATGAAGGGCCTGCCGCTGGCCTATTCCAAAGACATGCAGGAAGACAAAGAACAGGTCTTTGATGCGGCTGATAATTTGATGCTGGCGATTGCTGCGATGGAAGGCATGGTCAGTGATATGACTGCAAATGTCGCTGAATTGGAAAAGGCAGCTGCCACAGGGTTCAGCACAGCCACGGATTTGGCAGACTGGCTTGTGCGTGAACTTGGACTACCCTTCCGTGAAGCGCACCACGTGACAGGTGCGCTGGTCGCCATGGCCGAGAAGGGGGGCTGTGATTTGCCTGACCTCAGTCTTGAGCAGATGAAAACGGTGCATGAGGGCATTACTGCGAACGTATTTGACGTATTGGGTGTCCATAATTCAGTTGCCTCACGCACATCATTTGGCGGCACAGCACCCATTCGCGTACGCGAGCAAGTTGCTCAGTGGAAGGAACATTTGTGATGAGAGTAATCGGTATTTGTTTAGTGGTAGCAACTTTGGCTGGATGCGGTGCTGACGGTCAGCCTGTGCGCCCGACAGGTGGCGTAGGCGTGTCTGTCGGTTCGGGTGGTGTCAGCGTTGGTGGTAATGTCGGCGTGCGCTCTGGCCCCGTTACCGTAAGCGTTGGGCTTTGATCATGATGCGCAATGTGCTCCGCCTCATCTTTCTTGCACTGGCGATTTGGGGTGCCATCCACCCTATGTATTATTTCGTCAGCTGGTTTCAGTCTGAAGGGTGGGCGTTGGGCCCGATGATCGATGCTTGGTACGTCAATGACGCCACAAGCGGCCTTGTTTGGGACCTCACCATCGCAGCCATTGCGCTGTCCGTTTGGGTCATCTACCGCGCCTTTGCGGATAGCCTTGTGTATCTTGTGGTGATCCCCGCAACCTTTTGCATTGGCGTCAGTTGTGGTCTACCGCTTTACTTCTTTATCGCCTTGTCGCGCAGCCCCGCGCACGCATCAACCTAAGACCACAGGGATCACCCATGGATCACTTTCTCTATCGTGACGGCGCACTTTATGCCGAAGACGTTCCCGTCGCTGAAATCGCGGCTGCTGTTGGCACACCGTTTTATGTCTATTCATCAGCGACGCTTCTGCGGCACTTCCGTCTCTTTGATGAGGCGCTGGACGGCATGGAGCATCTTGTTTGTTTTGCGATGAAATCCAACAGCAACCAAGCTGTTCTCAAATTGTTGGGCGATGCGGGTGCGGGCATGGATGTTGTGTCCGGCGGAGAATACCTGCGTGCCAAAGCGGCAGGCGTTTCTGGTGATAAAATCGTGTTTTCGGGCGTTGGTAAAACCGCTGATGAAATGCGCCTCGCGCTGACCGGCGGTGTGCGTCAGTTCAATGTGGAGAGCGAGCCAGAGATGCGCCGCCTGTCCGAGGTAGCCACATCATTGGGCATGGTCGCGCCGATTACTGTGCGCGTGAACCCCGATGTGGATGCAAAAACCCACGAGAAAATCAGCACGGGCAAAAAGGGTGATAAATTCGGTATCCCGATTGACCGTGCGTCTGAGGTCTACGCCCTTGCTGCATCACTGCCCGGTCTGAAGGTTGTGGGCATTGATGTGCACATCGGCAGCCAACTGACACAGCTTGAGCCGTTTGAATTGGCCTATGAGAAAGTTAAAGACCTGACCATTCAGTTGCGCGCCGAAGGTCATGAAATCATCCGCCTCGATCTGGGTGGCGGTCTTGGCATTCCTTACGAGCGCTCGAACGAAGCGCCGCCTTTGCCAACGGATTACGGTGCGATGGTAAAGCGTGTTCTCGGCGATCTGGACGTTGAGATTGAGATCGAGCCGGGCCGCCTTATCTCGGGTAATGCAGGCATCATGGTGTCAAAAGTGATCTACCTCAAAGAAGGGGCTGACCGTCAGTTCCTGATCATTGACGGTGCGATGAATGATCTGGTGCGCCCTGCGATGTACGGCGCATACCATGATATCATTCCTGTTAACGAGCGCCCTGCAGGTGCGCAAAGCGCCACCTATGATATCGTTGGCCCAATTTGTGAAAGTGGTGACACTTTTGCTAAGGGTCGCTCTATGGCTGCTGTCGCACCGGACGAATTGATCGCGTTCCGCAGCGCGGGTGCATATGGCGCTGTGATGTCGTCTGAATATAATTCACGTCCCTTGATCCCCGAAGTCCTTGTGCAGGGTGATCAATTTGCAGTTATCCGCCAGCGGCCCACCTTTGACGAAATGATAAATCGCGATACCATTCCTGAGTGGCTGTGAGGGCTATCGTGCGCTCACGTGAGTGAGAGGTGAGCGATGACTGCCAATTTGGCTCTACCAAAAGCGACGCGAAAAGCACTGCGGCTCACGTGGCTTGGGCTGTGGGCTGAGCGTATCACCCGCGCTTTTTGGCCGGTTTGGTCGGTTGTTTTTGTGGCTGTTGGTGCGGCTCTCCTTGGTGTTCATGAGGTGTTGTCCGAAACAACCATCGCCGTTGTTGGCTTTGGGTTCTTTCTGTGTATTCTCGCGGCAATCTTATGCGGTGCACGTCAGCTTGAGCGCCCGAAATGGGTGGTGGCGCAAACGCGCTTAGACAAAACCCTATCGGGCCGTCCGATAAGCTCATTGCTGGATGCACAGGCCATTGGCACAAGCGATCCTGCATCGCAGGCAGTCTGGGAAATTCACCAGAACAGAATGCGCGCCCAAGCACAGACTGCCAAAGCCGTTGAGCCGGACCTTAGGGTCTCGCGGCTTGACCCGTTTGGTTTGCGGTTCGTTGCCCTTTTGGTGTTGTCGGTTGGGGTATTGTTCGGCTCATTCGGGCAGATAAGCAGCGTGACCAAAATAACCCAAGCG
>Ga0209652_1001627_pt1 | contig 18182 bp, 17 predicted proteins | sample SaaInl74LU_5_DNA_FD_184641 | JGI IMG/M metagenome (GOLD analysis project Ga0209652, IMG submission 184641) | Marine microbial communities from expanding oxygen minimum zones in the Saanich Inlet - ESP_74LU_5_DNA (SPAdes) (version 2) | ecosystem: Environmental > Aquatic > Marine > Intertidal zone...
AGTTTCTGTGCTAATGGATTTTCGATCTGGACTTGTATCGCACGCTTAAGCGGCCTTGCACCAAAAACCGGGTCGAAGCCTGCTTCTGCAATTTTATCCATTGCAGCAGCTGAAAGTGTAAGCTTATAACCTTTCTCTACCAAACGCGCACGCAACGTAGCCAGTTGAATTTTTGCAATAGACTTAATTTGTTCTTTGCCTAATGGGTGGAACACCACGATATCATCAACGCGGTTGATAAACTCAGGTCTAAAGTGTTGGCCAACAACATTCATGACCATCCCTTTCATTTCTTCGTACTGGCTTTCAGCATGTTTATCTTGAATGATGTCAGAACCCAAGTTAGACGTCATGATCACAACCGTATTTTTAAAATCAACGGTACGCCCCTGCCCATCTGTCAAACGGCCGTCGTCAAGCACTTGAAGCAGAATGTTGAATACGTCTGGGTGCGCCTTTTCAACCTCATCAAGTAAAATAACCGAATAGGGCTTTCTGCGCACTGCCTCGGTAAGATAGCCGCCCTCTTCATAACCCACATAACCTGGGGGTGCGCCTACTAAGCGCGCAACAGAATGTTTTTCCATAAACTCAGACATATCAATTCGAATCATGGCATCTTCAGTGTCGAACATGAAACCTGCCAATGCTTTGCATAGCTCGGTCTTACCCACCCCGGTCGGACCTAAAAACAGGAATGAACCTATAGGTCGATTCGGGTCAGCAAGGCCAGCTCTTGACCGTCTAATAGCATTCGAAACCGCATTAACTGCTTCTTGTTGGCCGACAACACGCTTATGAAGCACATCTTCCATTCTCAGTAATTTTTCGCGCTCGCCCTCAAGCATTCGCGCTACAGGAATACCAGTCCAACGGGATAAAACATCTGCAATTTCACTGTCGGTTACTTTGTTTTTTACCAAGTTGGTTTCAACCGTTTCCTTTTCGGCAGCCTGCTCTAACTTCGCTTCTAATTCTGGTATGCGTCCATACTGCAATTCTGACATACGATTCAAATCGGATGCCCGGCGAGCAATCTCCAAATCAAGCTTAGCTTGTTCAAGCTCTGACTTTATTGTTTGGGTACCTTGCATCGCATCTTTTTCGGCAAGCCATACGGTTTCAAGCTCAGCATATTTGCTTTCCGCTTGCTCGCGTTCTAGCTCTATCATTTCCAGACGTTTATGGCTTGCATCATCAGTTTCTTTTGCCAGCGCTTGTTCTTCAAGCTTAAGCTGGATAACTCTTCGCTCAAGTCTGTCCATGTCCTCTGGTTTTGAATCTATTTGCATGCGAATGCTAGATGCTGCTTCGTCGATTAAATCAATGGCTTTATCGGGAAGCTGTCTATCACTAATATAGCGATGCGATAAGGTCGCCGCAGCAACAATCGCTGGGTCAGTAATATCGACAGAGTGATGAAGTTCGTACCGTTCCTTAAGGCCGCGGAGGATAGCAATCGTGTCTTCAACACTTGGCTCTTCAACCAACACCTTTTGGAAACGACGTTCGAGTGCGGCGTCTTTCTCTATGTACTGACGGTATTCATCTAACGTTGTCGCGCCGACACAGTGTAGCTCACCCCTGGCAAGTGCAGGTTTAAGCATATTACCGGCATCCATTGCACCATCGCCTTTACCCGCGCCAACCATAGTATGCAATTCATCAACAAAGAGGATAACGCGGCCTTCTTCTTTAGCCAGCTCATTCAGTACTGCTTTTAAGCGCTCTTCAAATTCTCCGCGATATTTTGCGCCCGCGATCAACGCTCCCATATCAAGCGATAACACGCGTTTGTTTTTAAGTCCTTCCGGTACTTCACCGTTAATAATACGTTGGGCAAGCCCTTCAACGATGGCCGTTTTACCCACACCAGGCTCACCAATTAGAACCGGGTTGTTCTTGGTTCTACGTTGCAAAACTTGTATTGTGCGTCGTATTTCATCATCACGTCCAATAACAGGGTCTAACTTTCCTTGCTCGGCACGTTCGGTTAAATCTGTCGTAAACTTTTCTAATGCCTGTCTGACATCTTCTGCGTTAGGATCAGTAACGGTCTGTCCGCCTCGCATGTTATCAATCGCTTGTTCAATCGTTTCTTTTTTAATATTCAACTGGCGTAGCACATCGCCTAAACGCCCTTTGTCTTGCAATGCTGCCAAAACAAATATTTCAGATGTGATGTAATCGTCTTTTCGTTGTTGAGCAATTTTGTCACACAAATTAAGCAATATGATGCTGTCTTTGCTTAGTTGTACATCCCCTCCTATCCCATCTATTCGAGGAAGGCGGTCGACAGCTTCACTCAGTGCCGAGCGCAAAGCATTCACATTTACATGGGCTTGATCTAACAATGGGCGAAGTGAGCCACCTTGCTGATTAAGCATGGCAGTCAACAAATGAACAGGTTCGATATATTGGTGATCACGGCCAAGCGCCAGTGATTGTGCATCGGAGATCGCAAGCTGAAATTTGCTAGTAAATCTGTCTAATCGCATGGTTACATCCTGAAAGTATCAAATGACCTATGCTTCATTTATGGGCGCTTAGTGATGGCTATTCAAGTGCGATAGCAAAAAGAGTATAAATTGTTTGATTTAGCGCAAACCAATGACGCTGACGATCCTACCCGTTGACGAAAGACCATGATGGGTAGCGTAGCGGTGAGAATAAAACGTGTCTTTATCACAGTAAGTGCAAAGATGGCTTAGTGTAACGTTATCTATGCCTATCTCGTTTAGTTGCAATTTTGCGATATGTGGAAGGTCGAGCAGATATTTATTTACGTTCCTACTCGGCGCTATTGCACTCGGGTAGTGGGCAAATTTTGACATAAGGCCTTCGTCGACCTCATAACAGGTTTTACAAATAGCCGGGCCTATCCAAACTGAAATTTCATGCAAGGGAACACTAAAATGCCTTACTGCGTTTTCAAGTATACGCAACGCTAGCCCTTTCCAACCAGCATGTACCGCAGCGACCTGAGTCCCCTTATTATCACACATCAATACAGGTAAACAGTCTGCGGTCATCACCGCGCAGTGATAATCCGCCGAACAACTAAACGCCCCGTCAGCGTCAGGGGGCGTATGCGATTCAAGTGTACTATCAAGCTGCACAATTTCACTACCATGCACTTGATTGAGCCATAAAAGCTTGTTGCTATTCGGCAGAAGCGCTCTATTTTTATTAACTGACTCGGTGTTATCTCCCACATGCATTCCAACATTCAAACCTTTATAAGCCGCCTGGCTGTAACCGCCTAACCGCGTTGTCGTGTAGGCAACAATGTTAGGCGGTAACGTCCAGCAAGGTTTGATGAAATGAGGCTCGATACTCATAGCAAGTCTGGCGGGTTGTCCTTTGTATCTTGTCTCACGGCCGCAAGGAGGTTTTGCATGTCCTCAGGCAGTGGCGCTTTCCATGTCATCCACTCTTCAGTCTCGGGGTGGAACAGTGAAAGTTGTGCAGCATGCAGTGCCTGTCGCTGAAATTGTCTCAGCGTGGTAACGAACTCGTCTGACGCACCTTTTGGTAGACGTGGGCGGCCGCTATAGACTTGATCGCCAAGCAAAGGATGCTTGATATGCGCCATGTGAACACGTATTTGATGCGTACGGCCGGTTTCTAGCTTCAATCGCAAATGGGTATAAGCGCGAAACTTTTCAATCACGCGAAAATGGGTAATCGCTGGTTTGCCATTTTCTCTTACCGCCATATGAGTGCGCTTTGTTGCGTGACGACCTATTGGTTCATCAACAATACCACCCGCTACCATCGTACCCAACGCTATTGCTTCATACTCTCGGCTCATTTCACGGCGTTGAAGTTGGTCAACAAGATAGGTTTGGGCCGGAATCGTTTTTGCCACGACCATTAGGCCAGTCGTGTCTTTATCTAACCGGTGCACAATACCTGCGCGGGGCACCTTGTCGATTTCTGGTACATGGTTAAGCAGCGCGTTAAGTAACGTGCCATTTGGGTTACCTGCACCTGGGTGCACGACCAAATCGGCAGGCTTATTAATGATAAGAATATGATCATCTTCGTAAACGATATTAAGCGCGATATCTTGCGCCTCGCTCGTTACTTGAACCTCCATTTCGGCATTTACCGTTATATGCTCATCCATCTGCATTTTGTGGCGAGGAATAGTCACAGTTTCACCGTTTATGGCGACATTACCCTCTTGGATCCACGTTTTTAACTTCGAACGTGAATATTCAGGGAACAAATCAGCCAAAACCTGATCTAACCGTAAACCAAAATGCGAAGCTTCCGTCGAAGCTTCTAAATGTATTGTGTTGCTCGGTTGTGTCATAACACCAAAGATTGCATGTAAAAAGGGTATTATAACAAGCTTTCTCGCTGTACACTGCGTTGTTTACTATTTTGTATAGTTTTTCTTATAAGTAGTACGTTAGAATAGTCGAATCGTGTCGAATGAAAGCACCAAAGCGTAGACAGCAGAGCAATAAAACTGTTTAGCAGGAAAAAGAATTATTATGAAATCACTTCGTTTGTTGGCCCCTGTATTGTTTGGAGCCATGGTATCTGTATCAGGTTGCAGCTCTTCTGACTCTCAAGAAGAGAAAGCCGTATTAGCCAATATGGGTGCACAGCAACTGTACGATAGAGCAAAACAGAGCATGGAAGTTGGCAATTTTAGCGCTGCGGCACAAACACTCAGCGCGTTGGATTCTCGGTATCCGTTTGGGCCTCTTTCCCACCAAGTGCAACTTGACCTTATTTACAGTTACTATAAATCAGGTAAAACTTCGGAAACACTCGCTACGATAGATAGGTTTGTTCGTCTCAATCCTAATCACTCCGATATAGACTACGCCTACTATATGCGTGGGCTTACTAATATGGAAACAGACAGTAACTTGTTCCAAGAGTTGATGAGTATAGACAGAGCTGACCGAGATCCGTCTCAGTCGCGAGAAGCGTTTGAAGATTTCAGACGTTTAATACAGCAATATCCAGACAGCAAATATGCCGCTGACGCGAAAAAGCGCATGCTTCACATTAAAGACCGTTTAGCCCGTTATGAAATCGCCATAGCGCGCTTTTATATGAGACGACAGGCTTACGTCGCAGCAGCGAATCGCGGCCGATATGTCATTGAACACTTCCCCGATACCACGCAGGTGCAACAAGCCCTAGAAATTATGGTGTCTAGTTATGAGCAGCTTGGTTTGAATGACTTAAAAGATAATGCGATGAAGACATTGAAATTAAACTTTCCAAGCAGCGATTTCATAAGCTAAGGAAAGTGGAAGACAAAAAAAGCGCACAATGTGCGCTTTTTTTATTTGAAAAATAGGTGGCTAAATGGGTTTAACAATCGTGCCAAACCCGATGTGAAGTGCAATGGCTGGTCTACGATACTGAACACCAAACACCCCTCGCTCTTATCGGCACGAGGCGTGTGGGTGTGGTTACCATCCATATAGATGAAATCACCCGTATCATAGTTGTTCAAGCCATCACTGAACTCACCGTCAATGACCAATGTGTACTCGTTACCTCTATGAGTATGCTCAGGAACGCTTCCGCCCTGCCCCATAAAGATAAAGTTCGCAACACCCTTGTTTCCAACTTCTACCGGTGCTTGCCAAAGTTTTCCTACAAGGCTCGACCAATTTCCCGTTTTCTCTGTGTAGCGATGAAGTGTTCTAGGTAACTCAAACTTTCTACCGTCGAGCTCTATTGCAACACTTTTTCGAGACGCCGCCTTGGCCACCATAATGTCGCCTTCGTTCGACGACGGCATTTGGGTAATGAGAGAAAGCATAGAATCGAATGACATAGTGTCATGCATTCTCTGAGGTTGGGTAATCTCGACCTCGCTCTCTTCTAATATACTGTTCGCCAACAACTCAGTTTCTGTCTCAATTCTCTTTTGACAAGACGGACACATGTCACTGTGCGCCGACACTAAAAGAGATACAGCTGGTGGTAGCGTGCCCTCTACAAATTCTGAAATTTGTTGAGAGCTTGGGTGAAACCTAATCATTGTCGTTTAGCATGCCTTTTAAACGTTGAAGAGCAAGACGTGTTCTTGATTTAACCGTACCCAATGGAATGGCTAGCTGGTCGGCAACTTCTTGTTGCGACTTACCGTCAATATATATCGCCTCAATAACTGCTTTTTGTTTAAGCGGGAGCGCGTCAAATAGATGACCGATTTGTTCTAGCGTCACTTGGTCGTCCAAAGACGTTTCATTGACATCTGCGGTCTGCTCGCACAGTACAGGCCACAAATCGTCAGAACACACATCTTCTTTGCGATTTTGTAGCTTGCGAAGCATGTCGAAGCGAATGTTACGCGCTATTGTGAAAATCCACGTAGAAGGAGACCCCTTCTCAGAATTAAATAAATGCGCTTTTTGCCACACATTCGACATTGTATCTTGCACTAACTCCATGGCTAGCGCCTCGTTTCCCATTTGCTTTAACGCGTAAGAACGTAATCGCGGTGCAAAATAATTAAAAACTCGGGAAAACGATCGTTTACAGCGGTTTTCAGCTACTAGCACAATGTAATCTGACATTTCAGTGGCGCACTCTTTCGGCTTCACTGTGCTATTACTTTGTTCCAAAGGAATTCCAACTAACATAGGTTTCGTCCGCTCTTCCGTTATTTATGTTTATTCTACGACGTTATTACAAAAAGAGATTGGTAGAATTAAGCGAATTCGATTACGATTTTGTAATAAAAGGATACTGACGCTGCCGTCAGCCTCACGGAATTAAGGCTGAAAGGTAGTTAAGTAGCATTTTACTGTCGTTATTCGCTATAAATCGTTGTTTTTGTTCACCGTCTACTGGCAATAGTTCTAACCAGCGATTAAGCACCCACTGTGGGTCGTCAAACTTTGGCGCCTCATAAAGCGACTTGAGTTCACCATAACGGTCAAAAATCTCTTTTAATCTTTCGTCCATAGGCATGATTTGTTTCGGAGAGATGTCACAACGATTCGGCGTTACGTCTTTGCATAACCCTGTTCGTAAACCATCTCGCTCTGTCTCGATTGAAGACACCTCAACGATATTGATACCAGCAACCTTTATGCCAAGCAGTCCGTCATCAAGCATATCGAAGTCGATAACTTTGGCGAACGTACCGTATTTTAAGATATGTTCGTTCTTGTCCTTGTCGCCTTTTGCGTTCAGCATGCACATGACAAACCCTTTATCCGCGGCACATGCCTCTTTAACCATACGCACATATCTTGGCTCAAAAATGCGTAACGCCATTCTTCCTTCAGGAAGCAGATGGGCTGAAAGTGGAAATAAAGAAAAACGATTTTCGCTCATACATTAACAATCCTCATAGACAATTTACATTACGCTAGTGTGAGTAAATTGGATCGAATCGGAAAAATTTTCACACTACATTAAATTAGGCGTCATGCTGTTTGATCCACATTACAACGCAAAAGGTAAAACGTTACATGCCCATAACGCGTGGGTTGCAATGGGGTCCAGCGTGTAGAATTTACAATAACGCGTTGTGACTCACTGGTAATTAAACGCAGCTTCGCTAGCAATTGATAGGAATTTAATGCATCTTGAGGAGCAAGGATTGGTTAAAAATCAAAGTTCTATGAATGTAATCGAGCGTTTTTGTAAAATTTACACGGATCTATGTCAGATATCGCCGGATGACCTTGCTACTATCTATGGTGACGATGTCATATTCATTGACCCTATTACTACGCACAGGGGGTTGGCAGACGTGCAGCATTACTTTTCCAATCTGCTAACCCAAGCGCACAGCTGTGAGTTTGATATCGCTACAATTGCAACGTGCTCAGGTGTGTATGGTTCAGGCTACGAGGCACCGTTTACTCATGTGGCGAACTGGACAATGACACTCACGTTGAAGAAAGGGCAAAAGGTCATCACCCTCGATGGCACAACGCAGCTCAAAGTAGAGAATGATATTATCACTTATCACAAAGACTATTATGATCTTGGCGAAATGGTCTACGAGCATATCCCGGTCCTTGGCTTTGTTATCAAAAAAATTAAAAAGAGTATGTCATCATGAAATCTCTACTCATAACGGGTGCGACATCGGGTATCGGTAAAGCGCTTGCATTACACGCGGCCGAAAACAATTATCGAGTTATTGCATGCGGCAGAAATGAGGACGCATTAAACGAGCTGAGTAAAATAGACAACATCGAGTCTCTTCGCTTCGATGTTTCTTCTTTAGACAGTGCACGCGATGCACTTAAGAACGTAAACGCAGACTATTACGTCTTTAACGCAGGAACATGCGAATATGTCGATGTGGAACGCTTTGAGTCTGACATGTTCCGACGTGTCTTCGAACCCAACTTTTTTGGTGTTGTGCATTGTGTTGAAGCGGTTTTACCCAACCTAAAAAAAGGTGATTCGCTCGTGATAGTAGACAGTATGGCGAGGCTAATGCCGTTTACTCGCTCACAAGCCTATGGCGCGAGCAAGGCTGCGGTTCATTACTTCACTAAAAGTTTGGAAGTTGACCTCCACGATAAGGGGATAAAGGTTCAAGCGGTCTCGCCAGGATTTGTCGAAACACCACTGACGGATAAAAATGATTTTGATATGCCAATGAAGATCACTGCGGATGAAGCAGCAGTGGCAATGTTAAAAGGCATTGAGAGCGGTAAAAGTAGCATTTATTTCCCAAGAATGTTTGGGTATATCTTGCGATGCATGAATGCATTAACAGACGGCCTTAAGAAGAAACTGTCGTTGGGTATGCGAGACGAGAAATAGTAATAATGACAAAAAAAATAGCAATTATTGGAACGGGTATTTCGGGTTTAACGTGCGGGCATTTGCTACACAGTGATAACGATATCACCGTTTTCGAAGAAAATGACTATGTCGGTGGCCACACGGCAACGAAAACAATCGCGGATGCCGGTGAAACGCATCGAATAGACACGGGCTTTATTGTTTTTAACGATTGGACTTACCCTAACTTCATTGCATTAATGAAAAAACTTGGTGTGGCTTATCAACCTACTGAAATGAGCTTTTCTGTTACCAGCCAAAAAGCCAACCTCGAATACAATGGTAACAACCTAAATAGCTTATTCGCGCAAAGAAGAAACATTTTGCGCCCTAAATTTTGGCGTATCGTTCGAGATATTTTAAAATTCAACAAAGCCTGCAAAGCAATGGTGGCTGAAAATAGGGATACCTCAGGGTTAACACTGCAAGACATTATCGAAGAATTAAAGCTTAGTGAAGACTTTTCTAAGTACTACATTTTGCCCATGTGTGCTGCAATATGGTCCGCGAGTCTGGCCCAAACACGACAGTTCCCACTAACCTTCTTCCTGCAATTTTTCAATAATCACGGGTTGTTGAATATTACCGACAGGCCTCAGTGGTACACCATCAAAGGGGGCTCTAGTACTTATATCGAGCCCATGATAAAAGACTTTCGGGAAAAGATTAGAACGAATTGTGGTGCAAAACAGGTTGAACGTTCCGGTGAACAATGGGTTGTTATCGACTCTACTGGCCAACAGAACACGTTTGATGAGGTAATATTCGCTTGCCACAGCGACCAAGCGCTAGCCATGCTAAAACACCCAACCAATACCCAGCGGGAAATTCTTGGCGCTATCCCCTACACACCGAATGACGTAGTAATGCACAAAGACATCGGTCAGCTGCCCAAACGCCGTCTTGCATGGGCGAGTTGGAACTATCGGTTAAAAGAAGATGCGACAGAAGAATCACGACCGGCTTCTGTCACGTACGACATGAACATTCTTCAGTGCCTGACTGCAAAAACGGAATACTGTGTTACGTTGAATAACACCGCTGAAATCGATAAAGCATCGATATTAGGTGAATATAATTATTCTCACCCTCAATACAGTGCCCCAATGGTTAAGGCACAACAGCGGCGCCAGGAGATTTGCGGCGTTGACCACCTGCATTTCTGTGGCGCATATTGGTATAACGGGTTCCATGAGGATGGCGTAAAAAGCGCGCTCGATGTATGTAAACGGTTTGGAGCTACGCTGTGACAGACAGCGCGATTTATCACGGCAAAGTGTACCATGAACGTTTCTTGCCAACCCAACACAAGTTCAGCTACGACATTAACTTGTTTTGGCTACCGTTACGCGACATTAATACAATAGCGTCACAAGTGGATCGGTTTACGCTAGATAAATGGGGGCCCGCTCAATTTAGGCGTAGTGATTACTTAGGCCCAGCAACTGTGCCTCTCGAAGATGCGGTGCTTGAGAAAATGAATACCTTGAGCGAAACGCCACTTGAAGGTGACGTTTTTATGCTTGGTCAGTTGAGAACATGGGGAATTTATTTCAGTCCGGTAAATTTTTACTACCTTAAAGCCACTACCGGTACGTTTACGCATTTACTTGCAGAGGTGAGTAATACACCATGGAACGAGCGTCACTACTATCTCGTCGATTTAGACACGCAATCAGACACGCAAAAAGCGTTTCATGTGTCGCCCTTTAACCCGATGGATATGCAGTATAAGTGGCGAATTACCCAGCCAAGTACCACACTTTCATTAGTGATGGACTGCGTGCGTGAAGACAAAGAATTTAGCGCAGGCATAAATTTATCCAGAATGCCGTTAGATAATGCGAATCTATCTAAAGCAATTAAACGTATACCTAGTATGACAATTAAAACCGTGATTGGTATTTATTGGCAAGCGTTGAAGCTTTTTATAAAGCGAACGCCCCTTTATTCACATCCAGAAAAGAGTCAGGAACAATAATAATATGTCTTTTGGTGAATCTGTACTTACTTCGACTTCAGACGCGTCTTTTATAGATAAAACGTGTAGAAAGATATTTTTGCAGTGTCTTCGAAGTCTGCCCTTGGGCCTATTAACCATTCAGGAAAACGGTAGCACGATTGCCCAGTTTGGTGACAAAAATGACAGTCTTCGCGCGACAGTTAACATCCTCAGCCCTAAAGCCTATAAACCTCTATTACTTGGTGGTAGCGTAGGTGCAGGTGAGGCATATATGGACGGCTACTGGACGAGCGACGATGTTACCTCCGTTGTGCAGGTCTTTGCTCGCAATCTTCCAACGCTTGACGAGTGGGAAAACAAATTCAAATGGCTAACCATGCCCATTATGAAGGTTCAACACTTTGCTCGTCGTAACACAGCGACACAAGCGAAGAAAAACATCGAAGCGCACTACGATTTGGGTAACAAGCTCTATACCCGCTTTCTTGATAACACAATGATGTATTCATCAGCTATTTATCCTGATGTAAATAGCTCGCTACATGAAGCACAGAATCATAAGCTAAAGACCATCTGCGACAAGTTAATGCTGAATGAATCTGATCACTTGTTGGAGATTGGTACGGGTTGGGGTGGTCTAGCCGTGTATGCGGCCAAACATTACGGGTGCAAGGTTACGACGACAACCATTTCCGAAGAACAGCACGCATGGGCAGAAGAATGGATAGCAAAAGAAAACCTTAGCGACAAAATAACGCTGCTGAAGCGCGATTATCGTCTGTTAGAGGGCAAGTATGACAAACTTGTCTCCATTGAAATGATTGAAGCGGTAGGTAAGGAGTATCTTGGAAACTTCTTCGACAAATGTTCTTCGTTGCTAAAAGATGATGGATTAATGCTGTTGCAATCAATCACTATTGATGACCGCCGATATGACAGTTATGCAAGCAGTGTCGACTTTATCCAAAAATACATTTTCCCGGGCGGGTTCCTTCCCTCACAGTATCAGTTGAATGCGCACCTTAAGCGCTACAGCAACTTAATGATAAGAGATCTTCATGATATCGGGCTAGATTATGCCAAAACGCTTAACCATTGGTATGAGGCATTTATCGACGCAAAAGATGCGTTGTTAAAAGACGGTTATGATGAAAGGTTCGTTCGCATGTGGACATACTACTTAAAATATTGCGAAGGTGGATTTCTTGAAAGAACCATTAGCACCGTTCAACTTGTACTGTCCAAGCCACACCACAGAGATTCTCTGGCGCGATAACGCCACTGATACCCTATTCTAAAGATAAAAAAGCGGCGCAAGCCGCTTTTTTTAACTTATGCTGTATGGCACCGCCCTCTCGCCGGTGCTTATCGATGCTTTATTCATCTATAACCGAGATGGGTTTCGACAACATCGGTTTACCCTGATTAATATTTATCTCGACACGACGGTTTCGAGCGCGGTCTTCAGGTAACACGGCATTTTCGACAATAGGGTTTGTATCCGCCTTCCCCACCACTGACATTCGGCTCTCATCAAAGCCCGGCGCTGTTCTCATCGCCTCTGCAACGGCAACCGCACGTTGAGAAGACAGATCCCAGTTAGACCGGTAAAGCTCGTTGGCGATATGTTGCCCATCACTATGGCCCGAAATTTCTATTTCGCCGGGCACATCAGCCAATAAGGTACCTATTTTTCTCAAGATGGGCTGAAACTGCGGTTGTAAAAACGCAGAGCCCGCCGAAAATGAACCGTTCTCTCGAATGCGTATCGTTATTTGCTGCCCCAGCGACTCCATTTCAATCGAGCCATCTAAGATCTGCTTTTGTAATTGTTGGGCGACTTTTTTCATCATTTCAGCAGTCTGAGTCTGATCACTACTTTGTGACGCTGAGGAAGATTGATCGGTCGCGGTTTGTTGTGCTTGACCACCACGTTGCTCGCCACGCTGCTTTTGCCTACCGCCAGCAGAATCTTCATCACCTGCTTGAAATTCTAGCATTTGCTGCGTCATTTCAATGGTTTGCTGTTGAATGGTTTCAATAGGTGTGGGGTCGGGCTTGCCGGGCCTGAACTCCATGGCAATAACGCTTGTCCCCTTAGGAATGTCTTTTACTTCTATTTTGTTTTGTACCCCGAAAGCAAATTTCATTGAGCCCGCAATTTGCTTGAACTTCAGTACATCCATTTCAGAAAATGCTAACAACAATACGAAAAAGCACATAAGTAGGGACATAAGATCCGCAAAGGTCCCCATCCACGCGGGAAGACCTTCTGGGGGACACTTAGGGCATTCTTCTTGTGCCATTACTCTTCCTCTGCCGTGCCGCGCTTACTGGCTGCAAGGTAGTTTTTCAAGATACCTTCAATAACACGAGGGTTTTGACCATCCGCAATACCGACTATTCCGTCTAGCACTAAGCTTTGGTTAAGCTTTTCTTCTGCCGCACGATTAGCCAGCTTGACCGCCATGGGTAGGCAAATAACGTTCGCAAGAAACGCACCATACAAGGTGGTGAGTAGTGCAACCGCCATCGCCGGACCGATGGCTTTTGGGTCGTCCATGTTCGACAACATCGCCACCAGGCCAATCAATGTACCTATCATTCCCATTGCGGGCGCAACATCGCCCATACCTTTAAAAATAGAAATCCCGAAGTCGTGTCTATCGGTTGTCATCGAAATATCTTTGGCCATGGTTTCTCTCACCACTTCAATGTCGTGACCATCGACCAACATATCGACCCCCTTTTGCATAAAAGGGTTACTAATTTCCGCTTCTTCTAGCGCTAAAAATCCGCCTTTTCGCGCAGCGTCTGCCATTTCTACAATTTTTTCGATGAGTTCTTCAGGGGTATCAATTTTAAACATGAAGGCCTTGCCTGCTACCTTCCCCGCATTAAAGAACTGACCTAACGTAAACTGGGATAATACGACGAACAAGGTTCCACCAAATACAATTAGCGTAGAAGGTACGTCGATAAACATACTCATACTGCCGCCCATCAACATGGCCATAACCACGAAACCGATGGCGCCCAACATACCTATGACGGTTGCTAAATCCACTTACTCTTCCCCATATTGCGCAGTAGGTGCTATTACTCTTCGTTAATTCTATCGGCAAACGATAGAATTTCTATAACAAGTTACGGATAAATTAGCATATTTTTATGATAACCATGCAACGGATTACGTTCTTCTAATCCGCACACCACACGTATCGCGTAAAAATAAGCCCACGAAGATAAAATTATAGCGTTTATCCCGCGCAATGGTGGTCTAATGAAGGCCATAAAGACAAACCATTTGACCCTTTCACGCCCCTCAGTTAATGTGCGCGTACCTGTGACTTCCTACAAATGGGCGCTATTATGACCGACCAAAAAGATTCTACTTCATTTGAAGAGACCCTTAGTGAATTAGAGGGTATCGTAAGCGATATGGAAGGTGGCGACCTACCACTTAACGAGGCGCTCGCTAAATTTGAGCGAGGGGTGGCACTCTCTAGGCAGGGGCAAGCGTGTTTAGAACAAGCAGAACAAAAAGTAAAAATTTTACTTAATGAAAATGGTGAAGAAACACTTACTGCTCTTCCTGAAAGTAACCAGCCTTAAACTGAATTGTTAACCAGTAGGTAAAGTATGAATTTTACTGCACTGCATCAGCAGATAAAGCAAAACACTGATGCATCTTTATTGTCTTTACTAGAGACACTTCCAAACCATGCTCCTCGGTTAAAGGCCGCCATGCAACACGCATTATTAGCCGGGGGTAAGCGAATGCGCCCCTTGCTAGTGCAACTGGTGGGCAACATTCTTGATGTTCCTAAAAAAGACCAAGTCGCAATCAGTAATGCCATAGAATGTATTCATGCCTACTCGCTCGCACACGACGACCTACCGGCTATGGACGACGATGACCTGCGCCGAGGCAAACCAACGTGTCATATAGCGTTTGATGAGGCCACGGCCATTTTAGCGGGTGACGCATTGCAATCGCTCGCTTTCTCTTCATTAGCAGATGCCGAGCTAAGCACTTATGCTTCGACCCAGCGGGTTGCACTGATTTCAGTACTAGCAAAGGCCGCAGGCTACCAAGGCATGTGCGGTGGGCAAGCGATTGATTTGTCGAGTACCGGTCAGACGATTGACATCGAACAATTAAAAGAACTTCATAATTTAAAAACGGGGGCGTTATTACGCGCTTGCGTTGAAATGATTACAATAGTGTGCGACGGGTTAGCGGCCGACGACAAAGCTCATTTGCTTGCCTTTGCTGACGATATGGGGCTTGCATTTCAGGTTCAAGATGACATTCTGGATGTTGAAGGCAATAGCGAGCAACTCGGAAAGCCCGCTGGTTCAGATGAAGAACTTGGCAAAAATACATTTCCTGCTGCGCTGGGGATGGAAGGCGCTAAGCAGGTGTTATCGAAATTACACCAAAATGCGCTTCAAGCGCTTGCCCGTTTGCCCTACAATACCGACAGTTTAGTCGCTTTTAGTGAGCTATTAGTGAAACGTAACCACTAGCTCCACCATCATGTTGAAAAAGATAATTAATAAATGAGTTTAGATCTCCAACATTACCCTACGCTTGCCAATGCGCAAACGCCGGAACAATTAAGACAGTTGCCTCAAGAGAAACTGCGAACGCTGGCGGATGAACTTCGTGAGTACTTACTTAATAGCGTTAGCCAAACGAGTGGGCATTTTGCTTCTGGGCTTGGCACCGTAGAGCTTACGGTTGCGTTGCATTACATTTATAAGACGCCGTTTGATAGGTTGCTATGGGATGTAGGTCACCAGGCCTATCCACATAAAATTTTGACCGGGCGTGCACAGCGTATGTCTACAATACGTCAAAAAGATGGTTTGCACCCCTTCCCTTGGCCGCCAGAAAGTGAATACGACACCTTTGCAGTTGGCCATTCTTCGACGTCAATCAGTGCGGCGCTCGGCATGGCTACCGCCGCTGAGAAAGAAGACGCGGGGCGCAAAGTAGTCGCTGTTATTGGCGATGGCGCCATGACCGCCGGTATGGCGTTTGAAGCCATGAACCATGCAGGTGATATCAATAAAGACATGGTTGTTGTATTAAACGACAACGAAATGTCAATCTCTGAGAATGTAGGCGCGCTTAATAGCCATTTAGCACGCCTACTAACCGGTAACTTTTTCAATTCAATTCGTGATGGGGGTAAAAAGCTGTTAAGTAACGTCCCCCCCATCAAAGAATTTGCCAGCCGTGCGGAAGAGCATATTAAAGGCATGGTCGTTCCCGGCACGATTTTCGAAGAGCTAGGATTTAACTATATTGGTCCTATCGATGGCCACGATGTTAACGCTGTCGTCGATACCCTCAGAAATATGCGTAATTTCAAAGGGCCACAGTTACTTCATGTCGTTACGAAAAAGGGTAAAGGCTATGCGGTGGCAGAAGAAGATCCGATAAAGTTTCACGCTGTCCCTAAGTTTAACCCTGCGGATAATGCGTTGCCGAAAGCCAAGCCCACAGCTCCCACGTTCTCAGCAATTTTTGGCGATTGGCTGTGTGATATGGCCGCAAAAGATAGCAAGCTAATGGCAGTAACCCCTGCTATGCGCGAAGGTTCGGGTATGGTTAAGTTTTCGCAACAATACCCTGACCAGTACTTTGATGTGGCTATTGCAGAGCAGCACGCCGTTACTTTCGCTGCAGGCTTAGCAAAAGAAGGGTGTAATGCGGTTGTCGCGATTTACTCAACGTTCTTACAACGTGCCTATGACCAACTTATTCACGATGTCGCACTACAAGACCTTCCGGTACTTTTCGCCATTGATAGAGCGGGTATTGTTGGGGCTGATGGCCCAACGCACCAAGGCGCGTTCGACATCGCATTTTTACGCTGCATCCCAAACATGATTGTTATGGCGCCAAGCGATGAAAACGAGTGTCGTCAAATGCTCTACACCGGTCACATAGCGCAAAAACCTGCGGCCGTACGATACCCTAGAGGGGCAGGTATGAATGTGCAGCCTGACGTAGAAATGACAGCCATTCCATTAGGTCAGTCGCGAACGTGTCGCAGTACAAGCGAAAAGGCTAACAAGCGCGTTGCCATCCTCAATTTCGGAACGCTTCTCCCCTATGCGCTAGAAGCGGCAGAAACACTTAACGCAACGGTCATTGATATGCGTTTTGTCAAACCATTGGACACTCAAGCGGTAGAGAAAGCCGCAGCCGAGCACGACTTACTTATTACGCTTGAAGATGGATGTGTGATGGGAGGAGCAGGAAGCGCCGTTGCCGAACACTTAATGCAACATGGCGTTGCGATTAAGATGAAAATGCTTGGCCTCCCTGACAGCTTTATTTTGCAAGGCACGCAAACGGAAATGTACAAAGTACACGGGCTTGATGCCGACGGTATCGTTGACACCGTAAACCAAGCGCTGTCTACGCTATAAGGGAACGCCTAGTAAACCGCCAGCAACAAAAAGCCCGCAATCATTGATGCGGGCTTTTTATTTATGCTTTCTTATAAAATACTAAAAAAGGCTAAATACCGCGGGCCAAAAGGTAAATAGCAAGTGCATACACCCACATGCCATGGCGCCTGCGACAATATCATCAAGCATTATACCCGTGCCACCATGAAGCCGCTTATCAATGAGACCAATTGGCCATGGTTTAAGAATATCGAACACTCTAAAAAGGATGAACCCGATTACAAGCGTTGGAAAATTGATGGGAATAAACAGGAAAGTGACCAACATACCTGCAACTTCGTCCCAAACAATGGCACCATGGTCATGCACCTGCATATCTCTTGCAGTTTTACCACACAAGTAGACACCTACCAGTGAACATACCAGGGTAATCGCAACAAACAAAGGCACAGAAACTGATGACAGTAACGCAAGGAGCGGTATAGCGGCGAGCGAGCCAAACGTGCCCGGCATAACCGGAATTAACCCACTACCGAACCCTAATGCCAGAAAATGTACTGGATTTTTCATACTGACACGTGAACGATATTCTGGCTGCATAGCTTCCTACTTTTTAAAAGGTGTGCTCGTAACCCTTCGCGGCTTTAGGCACATACTTTTCGTTGGCTTTTAATAATGTCAAAACACCAGATTGCCCCGTAAGTTGACCAATGCAGGTCGCTTTAACGTTGGTACTGGTAAGCGATGTTTCTAAGCTGCCTTTTTGCTCTTCACTGGCGGTAAAAAGAAGCTCGTAATCATCACCTGCAGATAGCGCGTACTCTATCGCCTCTTCAGCCGACACCGCCTGCGTAAGTGCCCGTGACAATGGCAATCTGTCCACGTGAATGTTTGCACCGCAGCCTGACGCTTTTAGAATATGTCCAAGGTCAGAGAGAAGCCCGTCTGAAATATCAATGCACGATGTCGCCAAGCGTCGTAATGCCGT
>Ga0209652_1001628_pt1 | contig 18176 bp, 14 predicted proteins | sample SaaInl74LU_5_DNA_FD_184641 | JGI IMG/M metagenome (GOLD analysis project Ga0209652, IMG submission 184641) | Marine microbial communities from expanding oxygen minimum zones in the Saanich Inlet - ESP_74LU_5_DNA (SPAdes) (version 2) | ecosystem: Environmental > Aquatic > Marine > Intertidal zone...
CGGGGTTGGCTTTTGCTGTGACGGTTGCGCCGGCTGTGGTCTCTTCGCGATTTTCGATGTAGCGTTTGCAGCGCTCGGTGCCAATGGCGATGTGTTTTTCGACGGCACTGGCGCCTATGCCGAGTATTTGGGCGATTTGCTTGTGGGGCATGCCTTGCACTTTGCGCATGAGGAATACGCGGCGGGACTGCGGCGGTAGCTCTGCGATGGCGTCAAAGAATAGGCGTATTTTTTCTTGGGCGGCATATTCGTCTTCTAGGAGGTCTGTGCTGCCTGCGTTGTCTTCGAGGGCTTCTTCGAGGTAGTCGGTGAGCTTGCGGGTTTTGCGGGCTAATTCGCTGTAGGCGAGCGAGCGGGCAACTTGAAATATGTAGGCTTTGGGCGAGTCGATTTCGCGCCCTTTGGTGGCGGTGTAGGCGCGGAGGAAGGTTTCTTGGGAGATTTCGTCGATATCTTCCTGTTTGTAGAGGAAGCGCCGCAAGAAACGTTTCAGCGATGATTCGTTTTGCAGAAACGCGCGGTAAATGCCTGAGTTGTGCTGGCTGTTGCTCTTTTTGGCCTGAGATATTTCAGCCGACACTGTTTTAGATGACCCTATGTTAGACGACCCTGTCTTCATGACCTGCGTGACCTGCTTTTGGCGGTTTTTGAAACGACCGGTTGGCCGTGCCAATGACTGTTAACAGTAAACCGGGGGAATTCCGCAGTGTTGTGTTGGATTTATTTTGAGCGTTGCTTTTTTCGGGGAATTCGGCGGTTAGCCTAAAGATAGACTATTTTTTGCGGCGGTGAGGGTTGCTGGGCGCACGGGCTTAGGTTGCACGGGTGGCAACCTAGGCCTTTGGGTTATTCGGTTCTGTAGAAGGTGAGCGCTCTGTCGCGGAGTGACCTTACGCGCAGGGTGATGATGTCGAGCAGGTAGTTTTGGTAGAGGCGCCATGGTGCTTTGTTGCCCTGTTTGGGGAATTGGTCGACGGCGCGATCGATATAGCCTGAGGCGAGGTCTAAAAACTGGGTGCGCTGTACGCTGGGGTCGCTGTTGGTGGCCATGCAGTATTTGTAGTTGTGCTTGTCCATGTAGGCGAGCAAGCGGCAGACGTATTGGCTGGTGAGGTCGCATTTGAGTGTCCAAGATGCGTTGGTATAGCCTGCGGCGAGTGCGAGGTTGGGTATGCCGCTGAACATCATGCCTTTGTAGACGAGGCTGTCGGCTATTTTGACTGGCTGGCTGTCGACGGTGAGCTGTATGCCCCCGAGTATTAGCAGTTCGAGGCCTGTGGCGCTGACGACGATGTCGGCGTCGAGCGCGGCGCCTGATTTAAGCTGAATGCCCTGCTCGGTAAAGTGTTCAATGTGGTCGGTGACGATGCTGGCTGTGCCTTTGCGCAGTGCGCGAAACAGGTCGCCGTCGGGGACGAGGCAGAGTCGCTGGTCCCATGGGTTGTAGCGCGGGTTAAAGTGGGTGTCGATGTCGTAGTCGTCGCCCATCCACTGGTGTGTCATTTTGCGCAATAAGGCGCGCACTTTGTCGGGGAAGCGGCGGCTTAGCTGAAAAATAAAGGCCTGCATGGTGACGTTTTTCCAACGGGTTAAGTCGTAGGCAAATTGTTCGGGAAACCAGCGGCGAAATTTCTGACTGAGTGAATCTACTGCGGGCCGTGCGACGACGTAGGTGGGCGAGCGCTGCAGCATGGTGACGTGTTTGGCGGTCTTGGCCATGGCGGGCACGAGGGTGACGGCTGTGGCGCCGCTGCCAATAATGACGATGCGTTTGTCGCTGTAGTCGAGCTCTTCTGGCCACAGTTGCGGGTGTATAAATTGCCCTTTGAATTGCTCGACGCCGGGGAAGTCTGGTGTGTAACCTTTGTCGTAGCGGTAGTAGCCGGTGCAGCTGTAGATGAAATGGCAGGTTAGGGTTTCAATCGTCGGGCTGGTGTTTTCTGAGCTGGTGTGCTCGATGGTGACGGTCCACTTTGCTGTGGCGCTGTCCCACGAGGCGGCAGTGACTTTGCGCTGATATTGCACGCTGCTGGCGACGTCGTATTGGTCTGCAGTTTCACGGATATAGTCGCGTATCGCGGGGCCATCGGCGATGGCTTGGGCTTTTAGCCAGGGTTTAAAGTTGTAACCGAGGGTGTGCATGTCGGAATCTGAGCGAATACCGGGGTAGCGAAAGAGGTCCCAGGTGCCGCCCATTCGATCTCTGCTCTCAAGGATGGTGTAGGTTTTGTTGGGCTGGCTGAGCTTTAAATGGCACGCTGCTCCGATGCCTGAGAGGCCTGCGCCGATTATGACTACGTCGAAGTGATTCATGATTTCTCTTTTTATGTGTCTTTTTATGTGTCTTTTAAATTATTGTTTTAGTTTTTTCTCGTGCTTTTAGTCTGCCATTTCCCTGTTTTTACGCGCGCCATGTCGAAACCGATGGCGGTTTTCGCGCAACTTTCACGCAAACGTACTTAAAAAGGCCACCAGCCTTTTGTCGCTTTGTCGAGACTGGGGCCACACTGTTTCAGCTGCGCCGTGTACATGTCTGATTGCCGTTTAACTTTTGCGGCGACGCCGGGTAAAAAGCTTTTCTTTTTGTAACTGCCGCTTTTATAACCACCCCACCCTTCGTGGTAGGCAAGGTATTGTTTGTAGGCGTCCCACTTTGAGAGGCCGAGATTTTTCTGACTTTTGTCAGTGTACCAACCGACAAAGTTGATGGCGTCAGCAAACTCGTCGCGGTCGTGACTCCAGTTGCCGGTGTCGCGCCGGTAGTCGCTCCAGGCTGGATTTTGCGCTTGGGCGTAGCCGTAGGCCGATGATCTACGCGGCAGCGGAATAAACAAAAAATAGGGTCGGTCGGGTCTGACGTCGGCTTGAAAACTGGATTCTTGTTTGATAATTGCCATCATGACGGGAATCGGTGTGCCCCAGCGTTTGTTGGCTGTTTTGGCCGCTTTGTACCAGTCGGTTTCGCCGCGAAATATGCTGCATATATCGTCTATCTTGCTGGGCTTGTAGGTGGCGCAGGCTGAGAGTGTCAGCGCACAAACAATCACTAATAGGCGGCTTGTTATCATGAGTCTCCCTTAATCAACGCTCGCCTTGTGGACGCTCGTCGCTGTCGGCAAGTCTTGCGGCGATAGTCTGTACTGCGCTGGCCGCCGTGAATTTTTTCTGAGTTTACATCATTCAGGCGGCATTTCGAATTTAATTACGCGGCCTTGTTTTATCTTTAGCTCCCCTGTCTTTATACTTCTATGCTTCTATTTCCGATGGTTTCCCGTTAAGGAATTTTCATGAACAGCCCCACTGACAGTGCAAAGACCTATATTTTTACCGGTACCTGCCGCGCTGGTAGCGGCGTGGTGGCTGCTGTAACGAGTTTTCTCGCTGAGAGGGACTGCTATATTTGCGCTCTCGAGCAATTTGATGATGAATCGACAGGCAAGTTTTTTATGCGCGCGGTGTTTCGATTGCAGGCCAACTCGCCGGCGATTGAGACGATTAAAAATACCTTTCATCAGGTGTCGAATACCTTTGATATGGAGTGGCATATCTATGACCCTGATGTCCCTGTTAAAACACTTATTTTGGTATCGAAGTTTGATCATTGCCTGGATGATATTTTATACCGTCGGCGCAAAGGTGAGTTCAATATGGAGATCGCCGCGGTGGTGTCGAACCATCTCGATTTACGCGCGATGGTGGAACGCGAGGGGCTGCGCTTTATTCACCTGCCGGTGACGGCGGAGACGAAGGCGCTACAGGAGCAGCAGTTGCTCGAATTAATTGATGAAACCCGCGCTGAACTGGTGGTGCTGGCGCGCTATATGCAGATTCTGTCGGATGGTCTCAGTCAGCAACTGGCGGGGCGCTGTATTAATATTCACCATTCGTTTCTGCCCGGTTTTAAGGGGGCTAAGCCCTATCATCAAGCCTACGATCGCGGTGTCAAACTGATTGGTGCGACGGCCCACTATGTGACGTCTAATTTAGATGAGGGGCCAATTATTGAGCAGGTGCTAACCCGCGTTGACCACAATTTTAAACCTGAGCATCTTGTGCGTGTTGGCCGCGATAACGAGTGTATGGCGCTGGCGCGGGCGATCACCTATCACATTGAGCGACGGGTGTTTTTAGACGGTAATAAAACCGTGGTTTTTCTGGCCGGTTGAGGCTTTTTTCTACCTCGATAGGGTTGGTTAAAATACTCGCCCTACTGCTGTTTTACAGTATCATCTCAGCTCAAATAACAGCACCCGCCACTGCGCGCTGCATATAAAGGCCTGAGAGTCTATGTCCAACCAAATTATTCTTCCGCGTATTTTGCAAGTCGGTGCGGGCGCCAGCCAGCAAGTGGGTTCTATTTTAAAGACCTTGGGCTGTCGGCGGCCGCTGATTGTGACGGACAAAATGATGGTGCAGCTGGGCTATATCGACGCTATTCAAGCCAGTCTGAGCGAGCAGGCGATTAGTTCAGATGTGTTTCACGAAACTGTGCCGGAACCTACCGTGAGCTCTATTCAAGCCGGTGTCGATAAAGTGCGTGAGGGTAATTACGACTGCATTATTGCTATCGGCGGCGGCAGCCCTATCGATAGTGCTAAAGCTATTAGTATTCTCGGGAAGTTCGGCGGGGCTATGCGCGAGTATAAATTTCCACGCATCGTCACTGAGTCGGGCCTGCCGATTATTGCGATTCCCACGACTGCGGGCACTGGTTCAGAAGTCACGCGTTTCACCATTATTACCGATGACAGCAGCGACGAAAAAATGCTCTGTGTCGGCATTGGGTTTATGCCTGTTGCGGCGCTGGTTGATTACACGCTGACGTTGAGCCTGCCCGCGCGTATTACCGCAGATACAGGTATCGATGCCTTAACGCACGCTATTGAAGCCTATGTCAGTCAGAAGGCGTCTGCCTATAGCGATTCGCAGGCTATTGCCGCTATGGGGCTGTTGGCGCCAAATTTGCGTCGCGTTTTCCACGACGGCAGTGACAAGCCTGCACGGGAAGCCATGATGCTGGGGGCGACACTCGCCGGTATTGCTTTTTCTAATGCTTCGGTGGCGCTGGTTCATGGTATGAGCCGCCCGATTGGTGCGTTCTATCATGTTCCCCACGGCCTCTCTAATGCGATGCTGTTGCCCAGCGTTACCGACTATTCAATTCCGGCCGCAGCTCAGCGCTACGCGGACTGCGCCCGCGCCATGGGTGTGGCCGAGGCCAATGACAGCACTGATGTCGCGACGGGGAAATTAGTGGCCGAGCTCTATGCTATTAATGATGAACTGAACGTGCCAACGCCGGAGGAATTCGGCATTGATCGCAGCCATTTTTTTGCCAATCTGGAGACCATGGCCGCGCAAGCACTGGCATCCGGCTCTCCCAACAACAATCCTAGAGTGCCGACCAGCCAAGAGATTATTGAGATCTACAAAAACCTTTGGCTATAGCGCTGCCCGATTTGGCAGCCTCTTGCGGCAATGCCGGGATGAAACACAATTTTTGAGGATATTTACCATGACGACTACGACTACCACGACGACCGTGGGACATTTAATTAACGGCCAGTTGATCACCCCCGATGAGCGGCGACAGGACATCTACAATCCCTCCACTGGCGCGGTCAGCAAGCAGGTGGCCTTGGCCTCGGTGGCGACGGTCGAAATGGCGATTGCCGCAGCACAGGCCGCCTACCCTGCTTGGCGCGACACCCCTGCCATTAAGCGGGCGCGGGTTATGTTTAAATTTAAAGAGTTGCTCGAACAACACGCGCCAACGATCTGTCAGTTGATTGGCGAGGAACACGGCAAAATTGCCCACGATGCGGCCGGTGAGTTGCAGCGCGGTATCGAGAATGTTGAGTACGCTTGCTGTGCGCCTGAATTATTAAAGGGTGAGCACAGTAAAAATGTGGCTCCGGGCATTGATTCTTGGAGTGAGTTTCAGCCGCTGGGTGTCGTTGCTGGCATTACGCCCTTTAATTTTCCTGCGATGGTGCCTCTTTGGATGTACCCCATGGCGATTGTCTGCGGCAATTGCTTTGTTTTGAAGCCCTCTGAGCGCGACCCAAGCTCGACGCTGTTTATCGCATCACTGCTGAAAGAAGCGGGTTTGCCCGACGGTGTGATGAATGTGGTCAACGGCGACAAAGAGGCGGTTGATACCTTGCTGACAGATGCGCGGGTAAAGGCAGTGAGCTTTGTCGGCTCGACGCCTATTGCAGAGTATATTTACACCACCGCGAGCGCGCATGGCAAACGCTGCCAGGCTCTCGGCGGAGCAAAAAACCACGCGATTGTGATGCCTGACGCGGATATGGATAACGCGGTAAACCAACTGTTGGGCGCGGCCTTTGGCTCGTCGGGCGAGCGCTGTATGGCTCTGTCGGTTGCTGTGGCAGTGGGTGACGCTGCGGGCGATGCCTTGGTGAGCAAGATGTCGGCGGCAATGACTGCGTTAAAAGTGGGCGCTTACAGCGATAGCCACAATGATTTTGGGCCTGTGATTACCAAACAGCACCAAGAAAAAATTCGTGGCTATATTGATCAGGCCGAACAGCAAGGTGCGTCAATTGTGGTCGATGGCCGCTACCCTGCGGTGCCGGGCTATGAGGATGGCTTTTATATTGGCGGCACGCTTATCGATGGTGTGACGGCGGACATGGAAAGTTATAAAGCGGAGATATTTGGCCCTGTATTGCAGGTTATTCGTGTTGCGACGATGCAAGAGGCGATGGATTTAATCGATGCCCATGAGTATGGCAATGGCACCTGTATCTTTACGCGCGACGGTGAAGCGGCACGCTATTTTTCAGACAATATTCAAGTAGGCATGGTGGGTATTAACATTCCCCTGCCTGTGCCGGTTGCCTACCACAGTTTTGGCGGCTGGAAGCGTTCGCTGTTTGGCGATCTGCATGCCTATGGCCCAGATGGCGTGCGCTTCTATACTAAGCGCAAAACCATTACTCAGCGCTGGCCTTCGGCTGGTGTGCGCGAGGGTGTGCTGTTTTCCATGCCGACAATGAGCTGACGCTTAGCTTAGGAAATAAGGGTTATTTTATCAGGCGCGAGCAAGATACGTTTGCTCTTGTAGAGTGTTCCGAGCGCCTGCTTGTATTTTTTCTTGGATACTTTGAAGGTGCGATAAATATCGTCGGGATCGCTCTTGTCGGTGAGCAATGAAACACCCCCTGAAGTTTTTAGATGGCGAATAATGTCCTCACCAAGGGCATGATCGCCCTGCAGGGTAGCTTGGCTTATGAGCAGATCAATTTTGCCGTCGGGACGTATGCTTTTGATAAATCCGGCTACGCGCTCGCCAATTTTCAGCGGCCGAAACGCATCACCGCGAAAGATTAAACCGAGATAGCGATTGTCGATAACGGCTTTGTAGCCTAAGTCTGTGCGCCCAGCAATCAGCAAGTTAACCGCCTGTTTGGGTTTGACCCAGACTGATTCTTCGGCCAAATGGTCCTGCAGTCGTGTGGAGGCGGCAATGCGGTCGCTGTCGTGGTCGTAGAAGACATAAACCACGTAGGAGTAACCCACTTCCATGGGTTTGTGCTGTTCGCTGTAGGGCACTAACAGATCTTTCGGCAGACCCCAATCCATAAAAGCGCCAGCATTGTTGATATCGATCACTTTGAGCAACTCACATTGCCCTACTTGCACTTTGGGTGTCTCGGTGGTGGCGATTAATAAATCTTCAGAATCGAAATAGAGGAATACATCAACCCAATCGCCAATTTCACAGTCTTTGGGTACGTAGCGCTTGGGTAGCAGAATGGTGTCGAGTTCACCGCCGTCGAGGTAGACGCCGAAATCAACTTCTTTAACGACCTGTAATTTATTGAACTTGCCTACCTGTGCCATGCTGCCAACCGCGCCGAATATAAGTGAAAACCTTCTGGGTGAAGGCTAGCTAGAGGACTAGCTAAGAAGCGGCAGTATACAGCAGTTAACCATGGCGAATCACTGCTGGAGAAAACTTATCCGCCGAGGTTTGAGTTGGTTAATCGATAGTGGCTTCGCTAGATTCTGGGGATTCGATAGCCTGAGCGGCTTGAGCGGTGGGGGCATTGTCTTTTATGGACTGCTCAACATAGTCGATTACGTTGGCGACGGTTATAAAGCCCTCTACTGTGTCGTCATCAATATCAATGTCGAACTCTTCTTCCAAATCCATCGCCAAGGAGAGCTTCTCCAGAGAGTCGAGATTCAACCCTGCCAACGACATAGACGGGTCTACCTGATCAACTTTGACGGCGTGATTGGTGAGAATAAAGTCGCAAACAGTTTGCGCAACAGTTGGGTACTTATTACTGTCCATAATGAGAGGCTCTTAATCCATGAGTGAAGTATTTAAAATAAGCCCAACACGATATAGTGATCGCGCCTGACTCCTTAAAAGTAGTCGAGAATTTGCTCTTCAACCAAACAATTATTGGCGTTTAGCGATAACGTCAGCAAAACAGGCATCACCTCAATGAGAATTTTGTGCGCAACTATTCGTTAAACGGTTTTACCAATGTCTGGGTATTGGCACTCAGCAATGCGCTCGCGGCATCGATGATGACGCTGATGATATTGGTGGGGAGTCTGGTGGGCAAAGAGCTTACCGCAGACCCTAAATGGGCCACTTTGCCCATCGCATTGACAGTGTGTGGCACCGCGCTAGGTATTTGGCCTGCGACCCGCTGCATGCAGAGTGTGGGGCGCAAACGTGGACTGTGGCTGTTTTTTGGCCTCGGCGCGCTGGCCTGCTGGCTGGCGAGCGCTGCGCTAACGGACAAAAATTTCACCCTGTTTTGCCTAGCCTCGCTGCTCTTTGGTATTGCCAATGCAGCCCTGCAACAAACGCGTTTTGCCGCGATGGAGTCTGTCGCACCAGAGTCTGCGCCCAGTGCGGCGTCGATTATTATGCTCGGTGGTATTGTGGCGGCCGTGGTTGGCCCCGAACTTGCGGTTTTGGGCGCCCATCTCACCCCTGTGGACTATCAGGGTTCTTTCGCGCTCGCAGCACTCGCGCTGCTCTGTGCGGCTTTGCTGCTGAGTTTTTATCAGCCTGCGCCGATATCGTCAATCGCGCAAAAAAGCATCCCGCGACCCTTTTTGAGCATTATCCAAAATCGGTCGTTCTGTCTGGCGGTGCTCAGTGGTGCGGTGGCCTACGGGGTGATGTCGTTTGTAATGACAGGTACACCCATCAGCATGCACCATATTTACGGTCACTCCCTGGTGGAGACGAAATATGTGATTCAAAGCCACATTGTGGCGATGTTTGTGCCGTCGCTGATTGCACCCTTTCTGTTTAAGCGCCTTGGCATCAAAGGCATGATGGCCGCAGGCCTCGCCTGTTACTGCGCGACCATTGCGGTGGGGTATAGCGATGTCAGCGTCAACGGCTTTTGGCTGCAACTCGTGTTGCTTGGGATTGGCTGGAATTTTCTCTTCGTCGCGGGGACGGCGCTGTTGCCCAGCACCTATGAAGCGGGCGATAACTTTAAGGCGCAGACCATCAACGATATCACCGTGTTTACCTTGCAGGGCTTCGCGTCACTGTCGGCCGGCTGGGCCTTGGGGCTGATCACTTGGCAGGCGATACTGCTTATTTGCGTAGGACCCATTCTCTTAATGACGGTGCTGCTGACGGTGGAGTACCGCGCCCAAGCGATAGCGCAGCACTAATCGCCGCGATAGACGCAGCCACTGGTGCAGGTCTCTTTAATGGTAATGGCGCTAAGCAACGGAAGGTCTGGCTTTAGCTTGCGCCAAATCCAGAGCGCAAGATTTTCGCTGGTAGGATTCTCAAGCCCGTCAATATCGTTCAGATAGTGGTGGTCTAGCTGGGCGTAAATAGGCGCAAAGGCGGTTTTGATATCACCAAAATCCATCACCCATCCACTGTCGTCCCCTACGGCCCCTTCCACATGGATCGACACCATAAATGAGTGCCCGTGGAGTCGCGCACATTTGTGCCCTTCCGGTACGTTGGGCAGGCGATGGGCGGCTTCGATACTAAATTCTTTGTATATCTGCATTTTTCCGATTTTTTGCTGGCGTTTGAGGGCGCTATCTTAGGACTGCCACGAAGATATGTATATAGCCTTAGAAAACGTTTGACAGTCTTCTCCAATTCGGTAGAATGCGCTCCTCTTTCAGGGGGTGGTTAGCTCAGCTGGTAGAGCATCGCCCTTACAAGGCGAGGGTCACAGGTTCGAGCCCTGTACCACCCACCAAGATTTAAGTTCGGTTTCAAAGTTTATGCGGACCGGTAGTTCAGTTGGTTAGAATGCCGGCCTGTCACGCCGGAGGTCGCGGGTTCGAGCCCCGTCCGGTCCGCCACTAAAATGAGAAAGGCTGCTTCGCAAGACGCAGCCTTTTTTATTGCTGGCGTTTATTGATGGCATTTATTGATGGCGCCGAAGATTTACCCTCCCCTCAGCGCAAGGCTCTTGCCTTTAACCATCGCTCAGCACCGTCGCAGCCCAGCAACCACGGTCACTTTAAATATTCTCTTGGCGGACAACACCGGCAAATCTTTGCCGCAATTGCCAGGCTAGATTATTTGCGGCGACTCCGTGCCACTTATATCAAGGTCTAAAGAATATTGCCGATGCTTGTACAGAACAAAAAATATTTTTTGAACTGGCGACTTCGATTGCAAATTAATACCAACACAATGGCAAGTATTGCGGCCAACAGCCTCGCGAGGAATACGAGTGCGATGGCGCAATCTATGCAGCGTTTATCGACAGGACTGCGCGTCAACAGCGCGGCCGACGATGCCGCTGGCCTTGCTATTAGCTCCAAGATGACCTCGCAAGTGCTCGGTTTAAACCAGGCCATCAGAAATGTGAATGATGGTATCGGTATGATTCAAACCGCTGAGGGGTCGCTAAAAGAAGTGACTGAGTTGCTGCAGCGGATGCGGGAACTTTCCATTCAGTCTATCAATGGCAGCAATACCGCTGCCGATCGCGCTTCATTGGACACAGAGAATCAGGCGTTAAAAGCCGAAATTGATCGAATAGGCTCTAGCACTCAATGGAATGGCCTCAATTTGCTCAGTAGTAATAATCCTGTCTCGCTGCAGGTGGGTGCCAATGCTAGCGATACCTTAAGCGTCAACTTTAATACTATTTCCGGCGCCACACTGGGCGTATCTTCGGTTAGTGGCGGCTATGTTAGCCATAGCTCCACAGCGCCGTCGTTAGTGACTGTGGTGGCTGGGTCTCCAGCGGGGTCGGTCACGGCAAATGTGATTTCAAACGCCTCAGGAGTCCGCGATGTCGCCGCAGCAGATTTTGATAATGACGGCGATACCGATGTCTTTGTGTCCTCACACGGCGCGCCCCAATTAGCGGTCTATGTGAATGATGGCAGCACCAGTTTTACGCAACAGCAAATTCCGTCAACCAGTTACAGCATGATTTCTTCTATCCGTAACATCGATGTTGACGGCGACGGCGATCTAGACGTGGTTACTAGTACTCACGGCACGGGCATTATTGAATGGCATGAAAATAATGGTGCCGGCGGTTTTACTTCAACCCATGCAATTTTTGACGGGGCGTATGCGTACGACGCAACCGGCGCTGATTTAGATGGCGATGGCGATATGGATCTCATTGGCCTGATGCATGATGGTGGTGAGCTGCTGTGGTTCAGAAATGACGGTAATCAAAATTTTAGCTCGCCGATACAGCTTGGCAACAACCAACGTTACGCTGCGGCGGTCACCACAGATGATTTTAACGGCGACGGTTTCATCGATATTGCATCGACTGGGTTCAACGATGGCTCTGTAAAAATAATGACTAATGACGGGGCCGGCAACTTTACTCAAACCTTAGTCAATGTCGGCTCTAGCAACGGTCTCTCACCAGGCTTGGAGTCAATTGACTTGGATGGGGATGGCGATCTTGATCTATTGGTTAGCGATCGCGCGGGAGACAAGGTGTACTTCCTCGATAATAACGGTAGCGGGACTTATACCCAAAAAGTATTGACCAGCGCTAATGATCCCTACGGATTGGCCGCTGCCGATCTTGATGGGGATGGCGATATCGATATTGCCGTCGCGGCTAACACCGACAATCAATTCCTATGGTTAGAGAACGACGGTAGTGAAAATTTTACCAAACATGTTGTTGCTAGTGGCGCCAGCTCCGCATGGAGCGTTGCTATCGCGGACGTCAACGGTGACGGTACTCAGGATATTATCGGCGGAAAATATGGCGGCGGCGCCGCATGGTACGACCTCAATCTACTCACCAGAGGCGTCTCGACCCTTGATTTTGGCAATCTTGGTCTCTCATTGGGTGACCGAGTGACACTCGCCGTTACCGGTGGTACTCAGGTTCAACATTCGGTTGGGGCCGGGGGAATCAGCCAACTGCTCGCCAGTTTGGCATCGGATCTGGCAGCACAGTCCTCGCTCTACAGCGGCGCAACGGTCAACAACAATGTGCTAACGATTAATGGTCTCGCTGATGGCTCTGCTCTGGCCGGTATCACCGTGACCCTCGAATCACCCCCTGCGTCTCTATTGACGGTCAATCTGTTGTCAGCAAGCAGCGCTGCATCTGGTTTAAGTGTGATTGACGAGTCACTCGACAGTATTAGCACCTACCGGGCATCTTTTGGCGCAACCCTCAACAGGCTTGAATATTCGGCTGATAATCTGAGCAATGCGGTGCAGAATACCCGCGCGTCGCGCAGCAGAATAGCGGATGCTGACTACGCGAAAGAGAGCACTCTGTTGGCACGCACGTCTATCATTCAGCAGGCATCCACTGCCATGTTGGCCCAGGCCAATCAACAGGCGCAATGGGTTCTCGAATTGCTCAAATAACACTTGCATCTAAGCGTTGCTAGGATGCCAACATTTGCAACTTTAGCTTGCCAATTTGGTCTCTGATTTGCGCTGCTTCCTCAAACTCCAAGTCTCGCGCGTGTTGATACATTTTTTCTTCTAAGCGCTTGAGCTCTTTTGGCATATTGCTGAGGGTGAGCGGGGCTTCGGTAGATATCGCGTAGCTCGCCAAACCCTCGGCTACTTTCTTGCCTCGCTTGTTATTGCCCTGCCCTGCATAGGCGCCTTCCATAATGTCGGCGACGGATTTGATAATGCCTTTGGGTGTAATTCCGTGCTTGGTGTTGTGCTCAATCTGCTTGCTGCGGCGGCGCGCGGTTTCGTCCATTGCACGCTGCATGGAACCGGTGACTTTATCGGCGTAGAGAATGGCTTTGCCGCTGACATGGCGGGCCGATCTGCCGATGGTCTGGATCAACGATTGCTCCGAGCGCAGAAAGCCCTCTTTGTCCGCATCAAAAATCGCTACGAGGGAGACTTCAGGCATATCCAAACCTTCCCGCAATAAGTTGATGCCGACCAGGACATCGAACTCGCCTAAGCGCAGGTCGCGAATGATTTCTACGCGCTCGACGGTATCGATATCCGAATGCAAATAGCGCACGCGCACACCATTTTCGGCCAAATACCCGGTGAGGTCTTCGGCCATACGCTTAGTTAGCACGGTAATCAGCACTCGCTCGTTCAGTGCGACACAGCGACTGATTTCAGATAGCACGTCATCGACCTGGGTGAGGGCTGGGCGCATTTCAATAATAGGGTCGAGCAGTCCTGTTGGGCGCACAACCTGCTCGGCAATCTGGCCAGCATTGGCGGCTTCGTAGCGGCTGGGTGTCGCTGACACAAAAATCATTTGCGGTGCCAATCCTTCCCATTCATCAAAGCGCAACGGGCGGTTATCAAGGGCTGAGGGCAATCGGAAGCCGTACTCCACCAACGTTTCCTTGCGCGAGCGGTCGCCTTTGTACATCGCGCCAATTTGCGGCACGGTAACGTGGGATTCGTCAATAAGCAGCAGCGCGTCATCCGGCAAGTAATCAAACAGTGTGGGCGGCGGCTCGCCCGGCGGGCGGCCAGAGAGATAGCGCGAGTAGTTTTCGATGCCGTTGCAATAGCCCAGCTCGCGCATCATTTCAATATCGTAGCGCACTCGCTCGCCGAGACGCTGAGCTTCCACCAGCTTGTCCGCCGAGCGCAACTGCTCTAGACGGCCATCTAGCTCGACTTTAATCTTATCGGCAGCCTCAAGCACCATATGGCGCGGCGTGACGTAGTGGGATTTTGGGAACACTGTAAAGCGCGGCACTTTGCGCAACACTTCGCCGGTGAGGGGATCAAAAAGGGTGAGAGTTTCAACTTCTTCATCGAACAGCTCGATGCGCAGCGCCTCATAATCGGAGTCTGCAGGATAGACATCGATCACGTCGCCGCGCACACGGTAAGAGGAGCGATCAAAATCGATGTCGTTGCGCTTGTACTGCAGTTCGGCGAGACGTCTGAGGATATCGCGCTGATCAATCTTTTCGCCCCTTGAGAGATGCAGCACCATCTTCAAGTATGACTCTGGGTCACCAAGGCCGTAGATCGACGACACCGTGGCGACCACAATAACATCGCGCCGCTCCATAAGCGCTTTGGTCGCAGAGAGCCGCATCTGTTCAATATGTGAGTTGACGGCCGCGTCTTTCTCAATAAAGGTGTCGGACGATGGCACGTAGGCTTCCGGCTGATAGTAATCGTAGTAGGAGACAAAGTATTCAACGGCGTTGTTCGGGAAAAAACTCTTAAATTCGCCATAGAGCTGGGCTGCGAGGGTTTTATTGTGGGCCATAACAATGGTTGGCCGCTGAACGGCTTCCATGACTTTGGCCATGGTGAATGTCTTACCGGAGCCTGTAACACCCAGCAATGTCTGCGCAGACAGACCATTCCTCAAACCCGCTACCAACGTTTTGATCGCTGCTGGTTGGTCGCCTGCCGGCTCATAGTCGCTGACGACCTGAAGGGGTGGCATCGGTAAAATAGTTGACATGGTTATTCCGTCTTCAAATTGCAGGGTGGCAGATCGACCGTTTTAGTCTCCGCGCAGATCACCTTAAAATAGGCCGCATTCTTACCCTGCAAGTCGCCAATTAGCGCCTGTAAGCCACTTTCAGCAATGATTTCTCGAAACGAATGCTTCTTAATGGAGACATAGGTAATGCCCTTAAATCGAATATCTACCGCTTTCCAGTCGTCTTTATCACCCTGTTTGATGAGAACATCGAGATTGATATCAGGGATAATGGGCGATTCCATCAACACCTGCACCCAACCCATTGCCGCTCCGTCGCTTACCACAATATCGGCAATATCAAATCGCTGCCCTGAATAGTGCTCCAGCCCCTCAAAGGCATAGCGCACGAGGGTGCTATCGACGGCAGCGGTCAGAGCCGACTGTTCGGCTGTGCTGAGGGATTCAAAGTAATTCCGACCTACCAACGCACTGGCGGTTGATGCAGTGTCCCAGCGCGGTCTTAGATAGCGGTCAACTAAAACATAATAGGCCGCTGGCTCAGTCAGATAGCGCGCCTTGTTGGCACCTAGCTCAGCAGTAATGGCCGTAAACAGTGGCTGAAATTGCTCCATGATGACAGGATTGAGCTGACTGGCAGCGCCCTGCTCGGTCTCTCGCGCGAAGCCTTGCGATGACACGGCGCCTAGCGAAAAAACTAGGGCTAACAGGACGTTCTGCGTGTTAGATTTTTGCTTCGCTGGTTTTTGCTTCGCAGAGTCAAACGTCGCAGAGTCAAACTTCGCATAGTTAAACATGGTTATACAATGTCACATTCAGTTCCTTAGGGAAAACAACCGCTCGGGTACACCGAGTCTTACGGATTATACAGAGACTGAGATTTTAAGTGCCCGTAAAGTCTAAAAATAGACCTAAAAACACCCTGCGCGTAATGATTTCAGCGAATCATCGTTGAGCCTTTATAAGTAGCGCAAAGGCCCATTTCCCGCCAACCCTCGACCAGCGCAATTATGCGTCTAGAAATTGTTGACTCTACCCGCGAGGCCGCCTAGAATGCCCGCCTTGTCAAGAAAGACGCGATTCCGCCTTAGCTCAGTTGGTAGAGCAAATGACTGTTAATCATTGGGTCGCTGGTTCGAGCCCAGCAGGCGGAGCCACTTTTATCACCAGCGCAATTGCAGATGCAACGGAAGGCGCGATAGGAGTGGAAAAAATGGACGTACATGTAAGTGTTTTCGACGCAACGGAGTGCAGCCTATGATGCAGTACCTACCTTCTCTCGCGGGTGTAGCGATTGTCAGCTTTATCATTACTCGATCTCTGATTCCCCTTTCTCATATTGCGGGCCTACTCGATCGGCCAGACAGCCGAAAATGCCATATTGGTTCGATCCCCCTGATTGGCGGCATCTCTATTTATCTGTCCGTCCTGTTTTGCGCTGTCGTCTTTTTGAATTTGCCTGAACACTTTATCGGTATAGCTCTGATCTGCGGTCTTGTGACCCTGCTAGGCGCCCTAGACGACCGCTATCCAGTACATGCCAACTATCGCCTGCTGATGCAAATGCTCGCCGGCATCGCCATTGCCAGTATCAGCCAAGTGTGTCTGCGCGACCTCGGCAATTTGGTCGGGTTTGGCAATATCAGCCTAGGCATCTTCGCCATACCCTTCACCGCTATCACCATCACAGGGCTTTGCAATGCCTACAACATGGTCGACGGCATCGACGGCCTCGCTGGCTCCATGACTCTCGTCTCCCTAGTCGCCCTTCTCTATTTAGCCCTAGGCCGGGCGCCGGACAACGAAGTTGCGCTGCTGGCCTATCTCGCCACTTCAGTCGCGGTGTTTCTGGTGTTTAATTTAACCATCCGACCCTTTGCACATTCGAAGATATTTATGGGCGACGCCGGCAGCACATTCCTAGGCTGCGCGGTTGCAATCGCCATGATTTACTTTTCACAGACCCACGAAAATGTCGTCCGCCCAGCGACAGCCCTCTGGCTAGTAGCCCTGCCTCTGATGGATATGACCAGCACCATGGTGCGCAGAATCAGCAAAGGAAAATCACCCTTCCACGCCGATAGAACCCACCTACACCATATTCTAATTAGAGGGGGACTCACCCAGCGTCAGGCGCTGGTTGCGATTATTGTTGCTGCGAGTGTTATTGCGAGCGTGGGTATCGTGCTGGAGCGCGTGTGGCCACAAAACGATGCGATTTCTTTCGCGCTGTTTTTAGTGACTTTTTGGATGTATTTCAAATTTGTGTTTAAGCACGCGTTTAGATTTGCGAAGATCGTGCGGCACCTTCATTTATGACTACATTCGTCTCGACACTAGTTGTCGAGACGAATAACGGCATTGAATTGAGTCACTGGAATACCGGCAGCATCCTGTATAGGAAGCGTTGTCGCTATACTAATATGCAGCGTTCTCGGTACCAATAACGAACCTAACAGACTTCCAGCAACCTTAACGCCTTCGTTGAGGGCCGCTAACAATTTTATGTCCAGCGACTTTTTACGCGCCATAACAGCAGTTATCATTATTTAGCGTTTCTGCGCATAGTTGTTAGCAAGCCTTGGTATTTTCACCCATCCAAGCACGCAGGTTGTCGAAAGTTAGACTCGAGGTGGCGTATAGCTCTAAAACAAATTCCTGCGTTTTTTCATCACTCGCAGTGATCTCAAGTCCATTAATTACCAAAAATACATAGGTCGCCGCGAAGGCCGTTCGTTTGTTACCGTCAACAAAAGGATGGTTCTGAGAAAGACTTTCCCAAAGGGCAGCGGCCTCATCAATTAATGTCGGATAATACCCTGTTTGAGGCCGAAACAAGGCCGCCTCCAAAAGCCCTGGATCTCTTACTCCTTCGCCACCACCATAACGCTCTATCTGATCAGCATGAATAGCCAGAATGTCATCGACCCTAATATAGTCAAAGCTCATTGCGCTAGCTTTTTATAGAGACCTGAAAAACGTTCAGTACTTTTCAAATAAGCGGCCATCACATGCTCTCGACCTGACGCTCCATTTTTGGCATCTAAATGCTCCCGAAGAGCATCCTCGACTACGGCCTGGATCTGCCGACCCTCTGACTTGGCAAGCTTTCGTACTGATTCCAAGAGAGCTGAATCAACCTGAGTTGCAAATTTTTCTCTTGCTATTGACATAATCGTACACCATCATGAAATTTCATTTCAAATCATGATATATCTTGATACTAGTGTTTGCAAGTCTGTTAATCCGCTATAACGGTATTTATCGCACGCCATGGCGTGGGCT